>Ga0265295_1005809_pt1 | contig 15430 bp, 10 predicted proteins | sample Munlansysbiofilm_FD_192503 | JGI IMG/M metagenome (GOLD analysis project Ga0265295, IMG submission 192503) | Leachate microbial communities from a municipal landfill in Southern Ontario, Canada - Methane capture system biofilm | ecosystem: Engineered > Solid waste > Landfill > Unclassified ... | reverse complement strand
GCAGACCGGCTTTTCGCCCACATGCACCCGGTCCCAGCACAGGTCGCATTTGTGGGCCTTGTTTCTGGCCGCGTCGAACTGGATGACTCCGTACGGGCAGGCCTCGATGCAGTCGCGGCTGCCCCGGCACTTGTCCGCCAGGATGCGCACGATGCCGGTCTCAGTATCCTTGACGATGGCTTCGGCCTTACACGCCTTGATGCAGGCCGCGTTCTTGCAGTGCTGGCAGGGCATGACCCAGGAACGGATGGCGATGTCCGGGTAGGTGCCCTGGCGGTCGCTTTCCACGCGCAGGTAATAGGGAATCATGCCCGGCACGTCCGTGGCGTGGTCTGTAAGGCCGTGATAGTTGCGGCAGGCCGCCACGCAGGTCTTGCAGCCTATGCAGCGGTCCAGGTCAATGGCGAGACTTAATTGTTTCATGGTTTGCCTCCTTCATCCTTCCACGGTGACGCGGGTGGACACGTGCGATTCTCCGCCGACGACATCCTGCCAGTCGAGCGTCATGCCCGCATCCGGGATGAGGATGTTGTCGCTGACTCCTTCGCCAAGTACTGCCACCCGGCCGACAGTGGCGCCGAATCCGTGATGCAGACCCAGACAATCAGGTCGGATGCGCTCGGTGCATTTGGCCCGGACTTTGAGCTTGCCGGTACGGGAGCGCACGCTGACCAACGCTCCGTCCTCGATGCCGAGCTTCTTGGCCGTGGCCGTGTTGATGAGCAATGGGTTTTCCATGAGCCCGCCGATGGGGTCGCGCAGCTGCGGGTTGTTGTGGGTCCACTGGCCCGAGCCCTGGTGGAAGATGGTCCTGTAGGAGATGAGGATGTAGGGGAATTCCCCGGCGTTGGCCTCGTATTCCGGGGCCAGACCCACGCGCGGCATGGCCTGGTTTACGTCCTTCAGGTCCTCCCAATACAGATGGACTTTTTTGCTCGGGGTGCCGAAACCGTTCTGCTCGTATTTGCGAAAGCCCGTGGTTCCGGGCGACCAGATCCCGCCCATTTCTTGCAGCTTGTCCACGGACAGGCCAAGGCCCGCCAGCTGGATATCGTAGTATTCCAGGTCGTCCTTGAAGGCGAAGTATTCGGGGCACAGACGCTTGCCGAGTTCGATGAAGACTTCGTTGGAGTGCCTGCATTCGCCCGGCGCTTCGACCACCGGTTGGCGCAGGGCCACCCCATGGCCGAAGTTGTACCACCACGGCATGTAGAGCAGCTCCCAGCGCTCGAAGTAGCTTTTGTCCGGAAGCACATAGTCGGCGTACCTCGCGGTATCGGAGAGCATGATCTCGTAGCTGACCAGCATTTCTAGCTGATACTCCCCCTTGTCGTTCGTCATGGTCACGGCTTTGCGCCATTCTTCCTGACCCATCTCGGTCAGGGCCGGGTTGCACTCCGCCGTGATCAGGACTTTCAGGTCACCGTTCTTGATGGCCTGGGCTTCGTACCAGGTCGGCTCCATGATGAAGGAATATTTGCCGAATGTGTCCTTGTCCGGCCCGGTGCGGTGCCACCCCTTTGCCGCCAGATCCGGGCCGGCCGGAGCCGGGAGGACCGGGGAGAGCGGGGTCAGGTCGGGCAGGGGCTGGCCGCCGGGGTTGTCGATGTTGCCAGTCACGGCCAGGAAGTTGGTCCAGGCATGGCCGAAGTCCAGGGCCTGGCCGAGCATGATGCCCTTGAAGCTGTCCACACCAACGGACGGGGCCGAGGCGCACATCTCGGCCAACTTCACGATGTCCCGGGCCGGGACATCGCAGATTTTGCTCATGGCCTCGGGGGTCTTGTCCGCCAGATAGACCCGGAGCTTTTCGAAGTCGCCCTCGCGGATCCAGTTCTGAGCGAACTCTTTGTTGTAGAGCCCGTTCATGACAATGTGGTGGGTCATGCCCGTGAACAGGGCCGTGTCCCCCGAAGGTCTGATGGGGATCCACCAATCGGCCTTGGCCGCGTCGGCGGTGAAGATCGGGTCGATGACCACGAGGATGGCGCCGCGATCCTTGGCGTTCAAAATATCGCGGGGCACGGCTGCGTCATCAAGGCAGCCCATGGCGTGGCGGCCGGCCAGGATGATGACCCCGCCCCTCGGCACGGAAGCGAAGTTGGGCGGGATGTGGTGGTTAGGCACGCCGCCCATGGACTTGATGCAGGCCACGATCTTGGCCGAGTCGCAGTGCGGCAGGGCCGTGTTGATGAAGCCGCCGTAGGCATTCAGGAAACGCCATTTGGGGTCGGTGATGGAGTGGGGGAAGAAGCTGGCCGTGAGCTTGTGCGCATCCCCCCGGTCACGCAGCTCCATGAGTTTTCCGGTGATGGCGTGCAGGGTCTCGTCCCAGGAGCAGGGCTCGAATTTGCCCTCGCCGCGTTTGCCGACCCGTTTCAGGGGCCGGGTCAGGCGGTCGGGGCTGTACTCCAGCGAAACTCCGGCCATGCCCTTGACGCAGGCCTTGCCCCTGGCCCTGGGGTTGCCCCGGATTTCCTTGAGCACCCCGTCCTCGACCCGGGCCAGAATGGGGCATTCGGCCTTGCAATGGTAACACACGGTGGGAATCCATTTACTGTTCATGTTTTTCCTCCTTCGTGTTTGACCCGGGAATGGGCCCGGATCTGCCCAATATCGGCGCTGCGGCAGGGCATTTATCCGCCCGCGCGACCAGCACCCGCGCGCCGAAGAAATGATGCAGGGACATGACGGCAAGCCCGGCCGACATGACCCAGAGTCCTGCGGTATAGACGCCCTCGCTCCACGGTTTGGCGCACATGAGCAGGGACGCGAGAACGCAGATGCCCGTGCCGGCGATGTCGGGCTTGTCCATGCCCAGGTTGAGCCATGATCGAGGGCAGCCCTCGTCCGGGGCCGGGCATTCGAACCAGACGCGGTTCCAGACCACGGTGAAGACCACGGCCAGGACCGCGCCCCAGGCCATGTGCAGGGGTAGCATGGCCGCCGGGAGCGGCAGCGGCAGGATGGCCGGAATGGCTGCAGTGGCAGCGGCCGGGGGATGGTCGGCGTCCAGGATCTGCATGAACACCGCCGAAAAAAAGACGGCCAGGCCGAGTTTGGCGGGGATGGCAAGGCCTGTGCCGCCAAACATCGCCTCACCTGCTGCGACGCCCAGCAGACCGCCCACGGCTGAGATGAAATGACCGACGATGACCGATTTGGGCCGGGCCACGCGCAGGTAGGTGCAGGTTGCGCCGATGAAGCAGGTCGCGGCCAGGGGGGGATAGAGCACGCTCACGCCGGTGGCGTCGCAGGCCAGGGCGATGAGCGTCAGAAACAGCCCCGCGCCCGTGGAGCCCCACAGGATTCTCGACAGGGAGATGACTCCGGGTCGATAAAGGTCTCGCCTGAATTCGCGCCTGTTCGGCAGTACCAGCCGGATTTCGATCATGGCCTGTCTCCGTCAATATTTTAAGGACGTATATTGATGGCCCATACGATGATTATTCGCCGGACGTAAAGGCGATTGGGAAAATTATCGGAGTATGGGGTTGCGGGCAGTTCCAGGAGATTCGAAGTTATGACGGGAGAAATGCTTCGTGATGGAATAGAAAAAGCATCGCCATGTGGTCATGGGTTGCTTTGTTTCTCTGATGAGTTCGCGGTGATGTCAGGATTGGTTTGGCGCGGGGCAAAAAAAATTACAGGCCGTAATCCGGTCTTTTAAATTTGTCGTTAACGTCCAGAATCAGACAACGTTCAGGCCGCTCGGAAGTTCTTTCTTCTGGCGGAGGCTTGTGCCATTTCCAGGCCGACTCCGTACCTGCTCGAAAACAGACCTTCCTGCGGGGCGCACCAGCGGACCATGCCTACGCAGTAGGTTTCGCCGAGCCGCAGCGCGTTTTCGGCTCCGGGGCGGAAGAGGATTTTCACAGGCTCTCCCCGGGTCAGGGGCTGGTCCATTTCGATCATCAGGCCCGTGTCGCTGTAGTTGACGATGCGGGACTCGAACGGGCCTTTGGACGATGCGTACAGTTCCACGCTGCAACGCTCCAGACTGGCCTTGCGTGGTGATCTTCTTTTGTTGATCATGACCGAATCCTCCCGAATTGATCTGGAAAACGTCATACAGCTAAGTCGGACTGCGGCTTTTGTCCAGTCCTGTAAGACAAAAAACATCGCTGTTACACGTTCAGATCATGCATGAGTCTGACCACGGCCAGCTCCTTGGCCTTGGCTTCCACGTCCACGGTCATGGCCCGGCCATGCCAGCATTGCGGAATATCGGTCGGGTCGATGTAGTCGGCATGGGGTTTGGGGTTGGCATTCCATCCCTCGCGCGGGGATGAGATGTGGCAGTAGGGTTCGCGGCCGTGCCAGGTCGTCGCCGCGAGTTCCGTGGCCGCGCAAACGCCCAGACCATCGGGATTGCAGCGGTGATGGTGCGCGTCGTAGACCAGTGGCAGCCCAAGCTTCGTGCACAGGGGCAACAGGTCGGCCACGGTGTAGCTCACGTCGTCGTTCTCCACGGAGAGCCGCGCGGCCACGTTTTCGGGCAGGCGCTTGAAGGTTTCGGCGAAGCGGGCCAGGGCGGCAGGCTTGTCCCCATAGACCCCGCCGCCGTGGATGTTGATGACGTCCGCGCCGACCATTTCGGCCAGCAGGGCGTGGTATTCCAGTTCGCGCACGGAGTTTTCGACCACGTGGGCATGGGGCGAGGACAGGACCACGAACTGGTCCGGGTGGAAGCTCAGGCGGAGGTCGTGTTCCTGCGCGAACGTTCTGACGGCGTCCATGCGCGCGGCGATGGTTTCGGCCTGGGGCAGGTCTTCCAGGGCGTAGCCGACCTCGGGGTGGGTCATGCGCGGAAACAGGGGCGAGGTGATGCGGAAGGCTCCGATGTCCAGCCGCTGCGCCGCCCGTACGGCCAGGAGCAGATTGTCCGCGTTGTGCAGGCAGATGCCTGATACCTTGGCCAGGGCCGCCTTGCGATCCATGGCGCCGAGAACCTTGGCCGTGGTGGCGCGAAAGGAAATTTTTTCGGCCACGAAGAGGCAGCACAATCCGAAACGCATGATGTTCCTTGTTGAAGCAGGTTGAAGTTCGGAAAATTCCATAACAACTAGCCATCTCGAAACCGTTCACAAATCAATTCTGGCAAGGCGTGACCCGATTTTGGAGGGTGAAGTGTAGCCGTCTACATGAGCCCTTCAAAATCGGCGAGCAACGCAGTCCAGAATTGATTTGTGGACGGTTTCAGCGGACTACGGGCAGTTCGGCCCAGGATGTGGTGTAGCTGGGGGAGCGACGCTCCTGGCGCATGTGCCATTCCTTTTTCCCAAGGCCGGAGGCGGCCAGGGTCAGGGTGCCCCGGCCATGGACGGTGTTGATGCGGTCCATGATCCGCATCAGCCTGTCGCGCCTGGTTTTCTCCTCCCCGTGGGGCTCCAGGAAGGAGAGCTGGCGGCCCATGGCCGGGGAGAGGTCCAGCAGGATCACGCCCGCCTTCTGGTATCTGTACCCCGGCTTGTGGATGCCCCGCAGGATTTCAAGGGCCGGGCCATGCAGCGCGAGGGTGTCGGCCGTGGGCGCGGGCAGGGCGCGGCAGCGGCTTCCGGCGTACTGGGGCCCCGGCTGGAAGCGGTTTGTCTCCAGAAAGACCTGCACGGCTCCGGCCACGAGCCCCTTGCGGCGCAGCTTTTCCCCGGCCCGCTGCACGTAGGCCGAGACCGCCTCTTCCAGGCTCGCTAGGCTTTCGATGCGCGTCCCGAAGGAGCGCGAGCAGACCAGCGAGCGGGCCGGGGGCGGGGCGTCCTCCAGGGCGATGCACGGCACTTGGCGCAGCTCCAGCACAGTGCGCAAACCGGTCACGGTCAGATGGCGGCGGACCCAGTCGTCGTCCCGGCCTTTCAGGCCCAGCGCGGTATGCACCCCGCAGTCGCCAAGACGCCGCGCGCTTTTGCGACCGATGCCCCAGATGTCGCCCGTCTCCAGGCCGCTCAGGACCCCGTCGATGTCCTCCTCGTCCTCCAGCAGGCGCACGCCGTCGCCCCCATCCTTTTTGGCCAGCCGGTTGGCGATCTTGGCCAGGGTCTTGGTCCGGGCCAGCCCTACGCAGACCGGGATGCCGGTCCATTGCCGCACCCTGCGGCGGATTTCTTTCGCCGTGCGCAACAGGGAGGCGTTGCTGAACCCCCGCAGCAGCAGAAAACATTCGTCGATGGAATAGACTTCCGCTTCCTCCGAGAAGCCAGCCAGGATGCGCATGACGCGCGCGGACATGTCGCCGTAGAGGGCGTAGTTGGAGGAGAAGACGTGCACGCCGCTGCGGCTGAAAAAGGCCTCGCGCTTGTAGGCCGGTTCGCCCATCACGACGCCCAGGGCTTTGGCCTCGTTGGAGCGGGCGATGACGCAGCCGTCGTTGTTGGAGAGCACGACCACGGGCTTGCCTTCCAGGCTCGGATCGAAGACCCGCTCGCAGGACGCATAGAAGTTGTTGCAGTCGACCATGAGGTAGAAGTCGCGCATCTAGAGCTTCCGCACCACGCCCGTGACCACGCCCCAGACGTGCAGGTCCTGTTCGGCAGTCACGGGGATGGCCTGGTAGCAGGGGTTTTCCGGAGCCAGCAGGGTCTGGCCGTTTTTCATGACCAGGCGCTTGACCGTCAGTTCCCCGTCCAGCACCGCGACCACGATTTTGCCGTGGGCGGGCTGTTCGGAGCGGTCCACGACCAGGACGTCGCCGTCGCTGATGCCCGCGCCGGTCATGGAATCTCCGCTGACCCGGACCATGAATGTGGCGGCGGGGTTACGGATCAGATAGGTGTTCAGGTCCAGGGCCGTTTCGATGTAATCGTCGGCCGGAGACGGAAAACCGGCCGAGATGCGGTCCAGATAGAGGGGCGTGCCGTGACTTGGCTCACTGACGGCGCGGCCCAGGATTTCGAGCCGCTCGCGGCTGGGGGTGCTCAGCTGAAGAAGGTTTGACATGCATGAACCATTGCCTCCCGTCTTGGCTTCCGTCAACGCCGGGATTAGTACTGCTCTCGACAGACGGCAAACACGAACCGGGAACCGCTACAGCGCGTACCCTTAAGGGAGAATACATGACCATCACCGCCTGCACCCTCGATTGTCCCGATGCCTGTTCCCTTGTGGCCGAAAGCGGCGTGGATGGCCTGCGTCTGCGCGGCAATCCGGACCACCCCTTCACGCGTGGCTTTGTCTGCCCCAAGCTCGACGTGCATCGCAGACGTCTGACCAGTCCGCACCGCCTGCGTTCCCCCCTGCTCAAGGTGGACGGGCGCTGGCAGGACATAAGCTGGGACGAGGCCATGGGGCTGTGCGCCGAGAAGATCGCCCTGTATCGGGACGAGCCCCGCTCCATCCTGCATGTGCGCGGTTCGGGCAACCGGGGCGTGATCAAGGCGCTGTCGAACCTCTTTTTCCGCAGGCTGGGAAGCTCCGGCCTGCACGGGTCGTTGTGCGACGAGGCCGGGATAGCGGCCTGCACGGAAGATTTCGGCCGCCTGCGCACCAACGACATTGCGGACATCCTGAATACATCGGCGCTCATCAACTGGGGCCGCGATCTGGCGCGTGGCTCGGTGCACATGGCGGCCATGGTCCGCGCCCTGCGCAAGAAGGGCGTGCCGGTAGTGACCATCGCGCCCGGAGAGGACACGGCCAAGGGTTTCACGGACCATTTCGTGCGCGTGAGGCCGGGAACGGACCGATTCCTGGCTGCGGCCGTGCTGCGTGAGGTGCTGCGCCGCCAGGGAGTCGCGCCGGAGGTGGGGGCCGCGTGCCGCGACCTTGCCGGCTTCGAAGAGCTGCTCGCCGGGTGCGGGCCAGAGCTTCTGGAGTGGTGCGGGGCGACGCCCGCCGACGTGGCGCTGCTGGCGGACCATTACGCCGGGGCCGCGCCCGTGGTCACGCTTCTGGGCTGGGGCTTGCAACGCTACCGTTTCGGCGGCCAGAACGTGCGCTTCATCAACGCCCTGGCCATGCTCTCGGGCCAGGTGGGTAGAAGCGGCGGCGGGGCCTACTACGGCTTAAGCTCCATGGCCAACTTCGAACTGCCCTGGAAGACGGAGACGGCGTACGGCCGCACCCTGCTCATGCCCGATCTGGCCCGGGAACTCCGCCGCGCCGACCCTCCCGTGCGCATGGCCTGGATCGAATGCATCAACCCCGCCAACCAGTTCCCGGAAGCGGCCGAGGTGGCCCGCGCCCTTGCCGGGCTCGATTTTGTCGTGGTCGCCGACGCCTTCATGACGGACACGGCGGAGGTGGCGGACCTGATTCTGCCCGTGGCGCTGATGCTTGAACAGGAGGATGTCGTCGGCTCCTTCCTGCACGAGTACGTGCAGCTGAGCGCCAAGGCCGTGGAGCCGCCGGCGGGCGTGCGCACGGATTACCGGATTTTGTCCGATTTGGGCGCCCGGCTCTCTCCCCCGGTGACTTTGCCAGGGCCCGAGGAAGCCCTGCGCCAGGCCCTCGATTCCTCCACTCTGAATGGGAGCCTCGAAGAGCTGCGCAGCCGGGGGTATGTCCGCTCCACCCACGGGCCGGTGGCCTTCGAGGGCCTGCGCTTCGGGCACGCGGACGGACTCTACCGCCTGCCGCCCCGTCTGGACCCGCCGATGACGACCATGGACGACGGCTATCCCCTGCAGCTCTTGACGCTCATCAACCGCCGCTTCGTCCATTCCCAGATCCCGTCCGAGGACCAGACCGGCGAGCCTGTGGTGACGGTGCACCCACGCACCCTCGAAGGCCTCGGCATTTCGTCGGGCGAGGGTTGGCTGGTCACGGAGCTTGGGCGGCTCGCGGTGCAGCTCGCGGCGGACGAGTCCATGCACCCGGACTGCGCGGTCTACCGGCGCGGGCCGTGGGGCAAATTGGGAGGCGGGGTGAACCGCATCATCGGGTTCGTGGAGACGGATATGGGCGGGGGCGGCGCGTATTACGAGCAGCGCTGCCGCCTGGAACAAAGGGATCAGTAGCGGCCGTTCTTGACCGTGGTCACGTAGAGTTCGTAGTCGGGGTCGTTTTCGACATTGACGCCCGGGTAAGACGGCTCGCTCCATTCGAAGCGGTCGCCCCGCCAGACCACGATCGTGCGCCGGGCCTTGAAGGCCGCGTCCACATAGACCACCTCCACGGTGTTGCGCGCGTCGTAGGCGGAGGCGTCGCAGACGATGCCGACCTTGGTGAAGGCCTGGCCGTGGATGGTGACGGGATAGCCGGTTCTGATCTTGGGCCGCATGGACTGCTTTTTCCTGGTTGGTGGTTTGAGCAGGAGGCCTTTGGGGCCGGTGCTTTTCGCGAAGTATCGCGCTTTTATTTTTCTGGAAAGAGAAAATATCCGCCACGGCTCGTGACAGCTACGATTTATGGCGCTCGGATTCGGCGCGTTTGCAACTGGAGGCGGCCGGTTCAGGCTGCCGGTGCATGAAACTTCGGCGTATATCGGCGTTCAAGCCTGCAGGGCCGCCCGTTCAAGACGATTTCTTGCCGCATGCGCGAGCGATGATCCTGGTCAGATCCTTGATGGAGACGGGCTTGGCCAGATATTCGTCAAACCCGTCTTCCAGATACTTTTCCCTGTCCCCGTGTAGGGCGTGGGCCGTGAGCGCGATGACGGGCAAGCCGTGCCCGAATCTTTCCCGGATATGCCGTGTGGCCATGCTTCCATCCATGACCGGCATCTGGATGTCCATGAGTACGCAGTCCACGGTGGTCGTTTGCAGAAGATCAAGCGCTTCCTGACCATTGACGGCGCAGAGGACCCGGTGTCCGAGTTTTTCGAGGGATTTTTGCAGGAAGAGTCGGTTGATGGGGTTGTCCTCGGTCACCAGGACGGACAGCCCCTGCACAAGCAGTTCGTCGCCCTGGGCCGGGTCCTGCGCGGGCTCTTCCGGCAGCGCCCGTTCGACCGGGATGTTGAAGAAGAATGTGGTTCCCACCCCTTCCGTGCTGCGCACCCCGATGGAGCCTCCCATGGCCTCGATGAGCTGCTTGACGATGGCCAGTCCCAGCCCCGTGCCCTGATAGGTCCTGGTCGGAAAGCGCGCCGCCTGGGTGAATCGCTCGAAAATGCTGTCCTGTTTGTCCGCGGGGATGCCGCACCCGGAGTCCCGTATTTCAAAATGGAGCATCATGCGGGCGCTGTTTTCTTTGGAAGTCAGTCCTGTCAGGCGCAGTTCGATCTTTCCTTTTTCCGTGAACTTGACCGCATTGCCAACCAGATTGAAAAAAATTTGGCGAATCCTGTTTTCGTCGCCGACCACGGCCTGCGGCAACTCTTCAGCAAGGACAAGGGACAGGGTGACGCCCTTTTCCCGGATGCCGGGCTTGAAGAAAGCGATGGTGGCTTCGAGCATGCTCCTGGCGTTGAAGCGGTTTTTTTGCAGCTCGATTTTTCCGGCTTCGACTTTCGAGAAATCAAGGATGTCGTTGATGATGTGCAGCAGATTCTGTCCGGATTGGCGGATAAGGGTCAGATATTCCTGCACGCCCGGGTTGCCGGGATTGCCGATGGCCAGCTCGGCCAGCCCCATGATCCCGGTCAGGGGGGTGCGGATCTCGTGGCTCATGTGCGCCAGAAAAAGGCTTTTGGCCTCGTTGGCCTCGTCGGCCTTGCGCCTGGCCGATTGCAGTTGCAGCAGGGTCTGCTTGCGGATGTGCACAACCAGGGTCAGGGAGATGATGATGACCAGCAAGGCGATGACGATACTCCCGAAGATCAGGAAGAGCCGCTTGTTGGCTTCGAAGATGTTCCGGGGCTGATGCACGATGACGGAGCCTTTGGGCAGGGCCTTCTCGTCCAGGTTGAAACGGGTCAGCTCCCGGTGATCAAAGAGAAATCGATTGGCGATTTCCTTGACTACGGGCAGCGCTGAAGGCGCGGTCCCGTCCAGGATTTGCAGGGCCATGCGGGCCGCGATTCTGCCGTGTTCGGCGCCGTTGACCAATTTTCCGCCCACGATGCCGTGTCCCAGGAAAAAATCCCAGAATCCATAAATAGGGCTCTGCGTGTTGGCTCTGACTAGGGCCACGCTGGGGCCGAAATCAAGCATGCGGCCATCCAGTCCGGCAATGGCGTTGCTCAGAAAGACAAGTGTTTTTGGGTTTAGGGCCGCGACTTTTTCCAGCAGGGCCGGGGTGGGGATGTCCTGCCAGAAATGAAAGCGCAACCTGCCGGCATAGGAAGGCATGAGATGTAGAAACTGGCTGCGGTTTGACCTGTCCGTGCTGGAAAGAGATCCTCCGATGACGACCACGTTGCGCGTATCAGGGTGCAGGGCCAGGGCTGCGTCCAGCGTCTCGCGCACGGAGATTATCTCCGATACGCCTGTGATGCCTTCCGCGTCGCCAAGCATTTCCGGCTGGAAATTGTTCACGCCGCAGAAGATTATGGGCACGTTTTCAAAGAGTTCGTCGCGGTGTCGCAAAACGAAGCTGAACGCCGCGTCATCGGAGACAATCACCGCGTTTACGGCGTGGTCGCGCACGTGGGTTGCGATCAGTTCCGCCTGCATCCTAAGAATATGTTCTTGCGGGTAGCGTTTGGCGTCCAGATACTCGGTGCTGAGCGACCAGGGCTTTCCGGATCCGGAAAAGGTCTCGACGATGCCCTGGTGTATGTCGTCGGTCCAGCTCAGTCCCGGGTTGTAGGAGTGAATGACCAGAATATTGGGGACGGTCTGGGCCTGCGCGCAGAGAGCGCTCAGGCCCAGCAGCATCAGCAGCAGGGAAAAGGCTTTATTCCACAAGTGCCGTCGCCTCCTGAAGGAGACCTTCCGGGATGTCGATGCGCAGTTTCCTGGCCATTTTCATGTTGAGCATGGTCAGCCCCTGCGTCGTGCTTACGCTGGGGATATCCACGACGCGCTCGCCGTTCAGGATGCGCAGAGCCATGCCCCCTGCCAGGGTTCCGTGTTCGAATCCTGTCTGGATCACGCCGCAGAGGGCTCCATCGGCGACAGTGTAGTCGAAAAAACCCACGGAGGGGAGGATCATGTTCTCCCGGGTCCAGCGCATGACTTCGTGGTCCGGAACGATTTGTCCTGCGGCATCGGTCAGGTTGTGGTAGTTCAGGATGGCGAGGGCGTCGTGGGTTGAGCCGCTGGAGCTCAGGATTTGCCGCCAGTTTTCATAGGTGTCGACAATGATCCACTCGGCTTCGATGTCTGCCGGGGTCGAGGCGCGCATTGAGCTGATCGCTGCAAGGCTTGAAGGCCGGGAGTCCAGGAGTACCAGGATTTTGCGGATGTCCGGACGCAGGCGGCGCAGCAGCTTCAGGCTTTCGCCCCAGGCGAGTTTCTCGACCACGCCCGTGACGTTGACGGCCGGGTAGCCATACTGCGCCGGATCCTGGTTGACTCCGCAGAAGACGAAGGCCGGGGCCGAGCTGTTGCCGGCGAATTGCGCCGCGAAATACTGCTGCGCATCGTCGTCGCTGGCGATGACTACGTCCGGTTTGAAGTTGCGCATCGTCTCGGCCGCGACCCGCCCTGCGGCGGTGAGTCTGGCTTCGTCGCCTTTGACGCGGTTGACGTTGGTGTCCATGAAAACGGTGCGCAGTTCGATTTGATGCCTGGAAAGCATCCGTTCCAGAGCGTCATGGATGTCGGCGGTCCAGGTGAAATTACGGTCGTAGCTGTGCACGATCAGGACCTTTTTGCCGATATTGTCGCCAGCCTCGCCGAAGTGAGGGAACAGGGCCGTGAGGAAGGCCAAAAGGATGACGTACGGGATTTTACGAGACATATTTTTTTCTGTCACACAAAGTCGTTGCCCGCAATATGCGGCGGGGGTTTTGCAGTGTCTGTCCGGCGCGCGTTTTTGCGAGCTTGTCGCCGGGAAGATTCTGGAAATCAATGCCTGCCTTTCGCCGCGTCCGACCTTTTCGCGCTTTCCCGGTGCAGCATTTCCGAAATGGCGCTCATCAGATCCTTGATATCGACAGGTTTGGACACATAGGCGTTCATGCCCGCTTTCAGAAATTTTTCCCGGTCGCCGTCCATGGCGTAGGAGGTCATGGCGATGATGGGGATGTTTCTCGCGCAGTCTCCGGCTTCGCCCTGACGGATGCGCACCGTGGCCTCGACACCGTCCATGACCGGCATCTGCACGTCCATGAGCACAAGATCGAAGGGTTCGCTTTCAAGGGCCTCAAGCGCCTGGCGACCGTTTTGCACATGTCTGACCGATGCCCCGAAAGCGCCAAGGAGCTTCACGCCCAGAATGCCGCTGAAATGGTCGTCTTCGGCCATGAGCACGTTCAAACCGTCCAGGGCGGGAGCAAAAAAGGACTCGCGGGCAGGCGCGGACGCGGTGTTCGGCGCGGCGGCGCCGAAGGTGACGCTGAAATACATGGTCGTGCCCATCTCAAGCTCGCTGACAACGGAGATGTTGCCGCCCATGAAGCCCACCAGGCGTTTGCAGATGGACAGGCCAAGACCTGCGCCCTGATAGCTGCGGGTGAACCCTTCCGTGACCTGGGAGAAGGGCTGGAAAAGGCTGCTCAGCTTGTCATCGGGGATGCCGATGCCGGTGTCGGCGACGGAAAAGAGCACGCGGCACTGCCCGCCGTGCACGGAGGGCAGAAGAGAGGCATCGACGGTTACGCCGCCCGCGTGGGTGAATTTGAGGGAATTGCCGACCATATTGCTGAGAACCTGCTGCAGCCGCGTCGCGTCTCCGAGGATTTGATGGGGGATGGCCGGGTCCACGTCAAAGCGGAGCTTCAGGCCTTTTTCCCTGGCGGTGGGCGAGAAGAGATCCCCGGTCTGGCGCAGCACTTCGGACAGCTCCATGGGCGCGCTCTGGATGCTGAGCTTGCCCGCTTCGATGCGCGAGAGGTCCAGGATGTCGGTTAGGAGCCGCACCAGCCGGTTGCAGGACTGGATCGCCGTGTCTGTGTAGTCTTCCTGCACTGGATCAAGTTTCGTGAGCTGCAGGAGTTGCAGCATGCCCATGACGCCGTTCAGCGGCGTGCGGATCTCGTGGCTCATGTTGGCCAGAAATTCAGACTTGGCGCAGTTCGCGGCTTCGGCCAGATCCCTGGCCCGCAGGATTTCCTCTTCGGCCCGCTTGCGGTCGCTCAGGTCCATGGAAATTTCGATGCGTACGAGGCGTCCGTCGGTCCAGGGGATGACCTGGTCGAAGTTCTTGTACCATTTGCGGGTTACGGGGTTGAAGCATTCCCAGGCGATGACGCCTTTGGGACGGCCCGCTTCGTCCAGCAAGCTGCTGTTCGTGCAGTGGCCGCAGGGTGCGGATTCGTGGTTGAACGCCGTGTGGCAGAGCTCCCCGGTACAGTCGCGTCCAAAGCTGTCTTTTATATACTGATTCATGAAGAGGATGCGATAGTTTTTGAGGTCGGCCACGTAGACATCCACGGGCAGGCTGTCGAGGATGGTCAAGAGCGTCCGGTTGCTGCCCGCAAGCTCCTCCTGGGCCTGACGGCGGGCGATGGCTGCGCCCAGGCTGGCCGAGACGATGTTCAGGACATGCTCCTCGATGGGCGTCCAGGAGCGGGGATCGCGCACCGAGTCAAAGCCGAGAAATCCCCACAACGTGCCGTGCAACTGGATGGGCACCACCAGGATGCTGACGATGCCTTGTGGTTCGAGGATTTCTTTTTCATCTGCGGGGAAATCGCGGACCAGCCCCTTGATGGAACGTCCGGCGCGCAACTCCGCCAACCAGCGCGGGGTCACGTCGTTCATGGGCAGGTTTTGGAGCTCTGGATTGTCGATCTGGGTCGGGATTCCGGCCCGCGCCCATTCGTAGATCTGGCTGGTCAGCACCGTGTCGGAATCCGTCTCGGGATGGTTTTTGAAAACGTACACGCGGTCCGTGTCCGTACCCTGACCCAGGCGTGCCAGGATCCTGGCCATGGACTGCTCCAGGTCGGGTTCGAGGAGAAGCTCAAGAGATGTGGTGGCGGCGAGCTCCAGGGCCTTTTCCCGCAAGAGGGAATTTTTTTCCGCGAGCTTGCGCGGCGTGATGTCGATAATCAGCCCTTCAAGAGTCGTTATCTCGCCGTTGCAGGACGGCACGGGTACGCCCACTTCCCAGACCCATTTGGGTTGTCCGTCGGCGGTCATGATCTCGAATTCAAGCTGCACCTGGGCGTGATTTTTTATGCCTTTTTTCCAGCTTTTCCGGATTTCAGGCATGTACTCGGGCAGGACGAGATCGTTGAACGAGAGCCGTCCGCCACTAAGGAACTCCTCCGCGCTGTATCCCGTGAGGCCCAGGCAACCTTGCGAGATGAAGTCCATGCCCAGTTCCGCGTCGTTGCGGCGGCGAAAGGCCATTCCGGGAAGGCTGTCGATCAACACTGATGTCTTATCTCTTTCCGGTCCGGTATTTCCGGCCATGCAGCGTTCATCCGACGGGAGGTGAGAGGGCATCCGCAACTCGCTGGCGTTATGGGTGGAGTGGCTGCTGGGCAGCCGGTTTTCATGGG
>Ga0265295_1005804_pt1 | contig 15441 bp, 13 predicted proteins | sample Munlansysbiofilm_FD_192503 | JGI IMG/M metagenome (GOLD analysis project Ga0265295, IMG submission 192503) | Leachate microbial communities from a municipal landfill in Southern Ontario, Canada - Methane capture system biofilm | ecosystem: Engineered > Solid waste > Landfill > Unclassified ... | reverse complement strand
ATCAAGCAGCTCGCCGCAAGGCTCAATTATCCAGTTTTCGAGATCACAGGCCACAGTCGCTTGGAGTTCCCCGACCTGGTGGGACACCTGTCCGTTCGTAACGGCAGCATGGAATTCGAGTACGGTCCTCTGGCATTGGCCATGAAATATGGCGGGTTGTTTCTCTTAAACGAAATCGACCTGCTCGAACCGGCCACAGCCACAGGTCTCAACGGCGTTCTTGATGGCGAGGCGTTGTGCATTGCCGAAAATGGGGGAGAGCTCATCATCCCGCATCCGATGTTTCGTTTCGCGTCCACAGCCAATACTAACGGCGGATCCGATGAAACCGGATTGTATCAGGGAACACTCAGGCAGAATCTGGCATTTCTGGATCGCTTTTGGCTCTGTGAGATGGGCTACCCTGCACGGGAAGCGGAAGAAAAGCTTCTGGGTGGATGCTGCCCGAAATTGCCTGAAAGCATCCGTCAGAAAATGGTCGAATACGCAAACGAGGTCCGCAGGCTTTTCATGGGTGAAGCTGGTGCCGGAATCGCGAACAGTATCGAGGTCACGTTTTCAACCCGGACCCTTTTGCGGTGGGCTGATCTGACCGTGCGTTTTCAGCCCCTGTCTCGGCAGGGTGTCCAACCCGTGACCTATGCCCTGGACCGCGCACTGGGTTTTCGCGCCACCAGGGAGACCAGGGCCATGCTCCATGAGCTTGCCCAGCGCATTTTCCCGCAATCCATGGGGGAGTAGAAAGGAGTGCAGCTGCTGAAACACAAAAAGATGCTACCACTCCCGACGACCTGACCAAAGTACGCCAGGCCATGACCTCGGTCCTGCAGGCCATGGCAGCCAACCCATCCTACCTGACCAACTGCGCCCACCCTCCATCCGTTCGCCTGGAAAAACCCACACCACATGGCGGCAAGTTCTGGAAAGCTGGGGCTCATCCAAACGGCCTGGCCTTGCAATGGGGTCGACTCAATACCGCCGGGCAAGGTCGCGTCTTGGACATCCCTAGATGTGCTCAGGGCAATCCGGTGCAGGAGATGATGGATAGGGCGCTTGCCAAGATCAACGAGGGATACGGGCTTTGCTCGGTAACAACTTGAAAATCATCACACCAAAAGAGCGAGGTTGAATATATATGGGTATTGCTCAACACGATTTCCCTTTTCGCCAGTCTATCGAGCTGGCCAAACAGATCCCTTCGACCGGGTTTCGCTATCACTGGAAAGCCGAAGTTGATTCCCTTGGTCTGATCATCCGAATCTGGCTTGGTGGCATCGACGGCGTGCCATTTCAGACCTGTGTCACCCGCATCATCAAAAGCCAGCAGTGTAAGAACAAAAATCCCGTTCAGGAGATGTGGCGCAGGGTGCTGGAAAAAATCGACAGGCAGGATTTTATCATCGTGAACGGAAATTAGGGCGCCACACCAGGCGCTCTTTTCATTTGAAGGAGAAGAGCATGAATACGCAAACAGATATAAAGGTCCTCGACAGCCTGCTGGTCCTGCACCTCGAAGTGAACATCTGGACGGCACGCAAGAAACTGAGCCCCGAGGATTTCGATGGCGCAAAACTCCCCCCTGAGGACTTGGCGTCTCTGGGCAGCAAGAGGGTTTGTGATCCCGAAACCCTGCGAGTTTTTGGGACACTGAAAGCCAGGGCCGTGAGCCTACTGGACAGACACGGTGTCCGTTTTCTGGGTGGCTGGGCTATTCCTGAAAACCAGGCGGACATCATCGTAACCGAACTTGATCAGATCCTGCAGGATTTCAATGCGGCCAAGGAGGATTTTCTCTCCCGGTATGATGAATCCGTCCGGGAATGGATCGCCAAGCATTCGGGCTGGGAGCAGATAATCGCCGATTCGACCGTCAGCGCCGACTATGTGCGTAGCCGCATGGGTTTTGTGTGGAAGCTCTTCCGCATTGTTCCGCCAGATCCGATTGACCCGGTCATGAAAGGCCTCAAGGACGAAGTGACAAGCCTGGGGCAAACCCTGTTCGGCGAGGTGTCCAAAGCGGCCACGGAAGCTTGGCACAAATGCTTTGCCGGAAAGACCGAAATCACGCGCAAGGCCCTCTCGCCCTTGAAGACCATTCACCAGAAACTCTCGGGTTTGAGCTTTGTCGAGCCTCGTGTATCTCCGGTTGCGGACCTCATTCACACCGCGTTCGAACACCTGCCCAAACGCGGAAAAATTGAAGGTGCGAACTTGCTCATGCTCCAGGGACTCGTATCCTTGCTGCGGGACACGGAAGCGCTCATCGAGCACGGACAGAAGATTATGGACGGGACGATTTCCCAGGACGTTTTATCCCTGTTGGTTGGGGGGCAAGGGGGCATGCCGAACCTGGGTGTCCAGGATGAGCTGGACATCATGGCACAGGTGGACGACATGCCGCCAATTTTTCCGGACATGCCCATGCAGCCCGTGATGCCGAACTGCGGGTTGTGGTAGGATTTCTGGGAGCGGTGATATCATTTGCCATTAGGAGAGTTGTGCATGGCGTGATTCATGGGTATTCGTAATAGGCAGTATATCGGAGGAGGGAATATGAAGGAGACGTTGCAGGACATGTACCTGATTGAAAGGGCATATCGAAATGCCTTTGGTCTGTGTTCCCCGTCGACGACTGACTTCCCCAAAGAGGCACTCTTTGAGCTTGGATTCAAGGCCATACTGCGCGGATCTCCCGTGACTGAGGAGGAATTGCAGGCTTGGATAGTAAAAAATTCTCCTCCCACAAAGCCCTAGTTAGAACCATAAAACGACATTTGCCGGACATATAGTCCCGCTATTTCAAATAGAAACGAACGAAAGCCCTGGAGTCACAAGCTCCGGGGCTTTTCGTATTTGGAGGACTTCATGATTGATACACGGGCCGTGATGCGCTCGCTGCCGTTAGTGGCAAGCGTGCTCGGCAGAAAATACGGGGTGCAGGTCGAGATGGGTGGGATGGATGCCTACACCGACGGCAAGACCATTCATCTGCCGGCCCTGCCAAGTGAGGTTCCGGACACTTTGTTGGCAATGGCCAGAGGCTACCTTGACCACGAAGCTGCGCATGTGCGGGAAACGCATTTCTCGGCGCTGGAACAGGCCAAGCTCACACCATTAGAAATGCACGTCTGGAATACCCTCGAAGATTGGCGAGTCGAGCACAAACTCGCGGCTATATTTCCAGGGTGCCGCCAGAATTTCGATTGGCTCATCGGGCATATCTTTGGCTCGGATGATCAGGGCGTACCCGCTGCGCCTGCGATGAATATCCTTAATTGGCTGCTGCTCGAAGTCCGGTCCTGGGATGTCCATGTGCTGTCCAAGCATCGGGACATTTTGGCCGGACAGGTGGACATGGACTATCCGGGAATGAGACCGAAGGTCGAACAAGTGCTGAAGCTGGTTCGAACCAGGTGCGATTCGACTCAGGCCGCCATAGAGTTTGCCCGCGAAATCGTGCGCGTTCTGGATCAGTTTGCGAACCATACCGACAAGCCGCAAGCACTTGGTCAAGCCGAGCCTGAAGCGCAAAATGCTCCTTCGGGTCCATGCGAATCAGTTGAAGCCAAAAGCGAAGAAGTGCGGAGTAACGATGAAAATCCCTCGGAAATTGGGGAAGAATCGTCTCAACACACGGACCAGGAAAGCGAGCCTGTACTGTCCTACTCACCGTCCTCTGACCATGCCCACAGTCCCGAGGGCGCAGCTGATCCCGGTGCTGATTATCAGACCCGAGAAGAGCTACAGAAACTCTTAGATGCAGGGGAAAACGAGCTTCCGCAGAACCTGGGAAACATCCTGGCGAGCGCTCTCAAGGACACGACGCAGGCTTCGAGCTATTCCGGGATTTCCGTGGCGGTTCAGACATCCAAGCATGCAGTCCCGTTATCGGCCGACGATGTCCTGGAAGCCAGGCAAGCCTCTATGGCGCTGCGAACTAGGCTAAGCGGATTATTGCAGACAAAAATATTGTCGCGTGCATCGAGTGGCAGAAGAGGGCGTCTTGATACCGGGCATCTCCATCGCCTGGCCGTATCGGATCCGCGTGTGTTTCGCATCAAGTCCGAACGGGTTGGAATTGATACCGCCGTGCATATCCTGCTCGACTGTTCAGGATCCATGGTGCGCAGAATTCACCTGGCCTGCCAAGCCTGCTATGCGGTTGCCTCTGCCCTTGAAGCTTCAAGAATCAATGTCGCAGTCACCGCCTTTCCTGGCGCTCAACTACCAAACGGATCCTACACCACCGTGTCCCCGATTATCAGGCACGGCCAGAAGGTGCACACAACCCTGGACTTGGGACCTGCTGGAGGTACTCCCATGGGAGAGTCGCTGTGGTGGGTCATGCAGGACATGCTCCCCCTCACAGAAAGGCGAAAACTCATCCTGGTCATCACCGATGGGGATCCAGACTCAGCGGACTGCGCAAACCAAGCGATCAAGCAAGGGTTACTCGCGGGTTTTGAAATCTACGGGGTCGGGATCACAAGCTCAGCCATCATGTCGCTATTGTCCGGAAGAAGCGTTGTCGTGAATGCGGTGACGGACCTTGCTCCGACAATGTTCGCTCTGCTTCAGCATGGGATTTTCAGCGATAGCCAATAGCACTTTGCAATCAACGTACGCAGGGGAGCCGTTGGTTTCCTGTTTTCTAATACACCGACAAGGGAGGAATAATGGGGAGAATTCGCAATGGACCGACTCACATACAGCAGGAGGCTGAAAAGAGGCCTATCGGAGGAGGTGAGTCCGCATGACCTGGGGACCTGTTATCGCGATCGCAATCGCCATACTTGAAATCGTGAAGGAGAATATCGATGACTGAAGAAATAATGCCCAGGGAGGATCGGATGGGAAAAATACTGACGTTTATTGGCGGATGTATCGCCGGAGTTATTGGTGTGTTCACGGTCGCAGCGATGGCGGAATTATCGGACGTGCCGTCAAGCACTGCTTCGTCATCCGATTCATCCGAGAATGATACTGATGAACAAGAGGAACTGCCGTCCCCATAGGAGGATGGCGGTAGCGCCTCAGGCTACTGATTATCGAAGAGGCCGGCTTCCCCGAGTAAGGGTTAGTCGGCCTCTTGTGTCGTGGGGTGAATTGCTTAGTTATATAGTGTGCGGTTGCTATTTTTGTGTGCTCTTAAGAGGGGCACATTCACGACTCCTCGCCAGTGATTGCGTAAGTGCTAATTATTGAAAAGAAGGGGAGGGGATGGCTTGGTGTCCCTGTTCTGGTCCAGATTCGACTAATGAAGACGCTCATCCTTTGAATTCAGCCAATGATGTGATTACATCGCGTCCCTGTTGGCAAATTTTATTGCAACACGTTGAGTAAAATGAAATTTATATCTTAAAAATGCTCACCGAAATCTGCAGCTTTTCTGACAGATTTTGCAACGAAGCCGCACTTGCGTCCACATCAGCGCTCGCCTGAGAGACTTCGCTAATCCGTTCGTTAATTTTTGCTATTTCTTGCGCAATTTCGTTCGCCATTACGGAACTCTGGCTCACATTCTCGGTGACTTCCTGCAAGCCGCCCGCCGCTTGGTTTACGTTGTCGGCAATTTCTCTGGTCGCGCGAGCTTGCTGATCCACAGCCACGGCGACACTGTCAATCATCCCGTTGACGTTGCCGATGTCATCTGTGATCTCCTTGATTTCGCCAACAGTTTCGACTGTGATGGTCTGGATCGACAGAACGTTGTCCTTGATTTCCTCCGTAGCACGGGCGGTTTGTTGGGCTAATTCCTTGATTTCATTGGCAACTACAGAGAAGCCGCGCCCCGCATCTCCGGCCCTGGCCGCCTCGATGGTCGCATTAAGGGCTAGCAGATTTGTCTGTCCAGAGATGACGTTGATCGTTTCGATGATTTTTCCGATTTCCACGGCGGCGGAACTCAGATTAGCCATGTTGTCGGAAGCCCGTTTAGCTCGAAAGACGGTTTTTGCACTCGTTTCCCTGGTCTTGTCGGTGTTTGCGGCAATCTCACTCATGGTGGAGTTCATCTCCTCTGCGGCGGAAGCGATCATTCCGATGTTTGTCGAAGACTGCTCCGCAGCGGCAGCAACCGAGGAAATGTTCACCCCCATCTCTTCAGCTGCAGTGGCCACGGCGTGGGATTTGTCACGCATGTCCACCGCGCCATCGAAAATCTTTCGCGAGACCACTGCAAGCTCGTTGGAGGAAGACGACAGCGCGCCAACGCTCCCAATCACGCTTGCCAAGGTTTCCTTGAGCGTGTCCAGCATGCGTCGGGTAGCCCTGAGCATTTTTCCGGTTTCATCCTTGCCACCCTCGACAACTCGGCAGGTCAGATCGTTGTTGGCCATTGTCTCCACCACATCGACAACTTGCTGTATGGACCGCGTCACGCGGCGTCCGACGCTGAAGACCATCAGCAACACAACGCAAGCCGCGATTAGAGATATCACGGAAATAATGCGAAACATCTGGAAGATGCTTGATTCCATTTGCGACGTTGCGGCGGCGAGCTTTTTGTCCTTAAGTGCAATCAGCGCCGCCATATGTTCCCGGGAATCATTCGCCAATGGCGTGGCCAGTTTCTGGTAGTCCGAAAAATTCGTGGCCCGAATGTCCTGCTGCACATTTTTGAGGTTCAGAGAAAATTGATAACCGTGATTTACGAAACTCATTGTCGTACGCTCAGCGTTATCAAGAATCACCTTCTCTTCGAGATCTGTGATGTGCGATTTGAGAGAAGTGTAGCATTCAGTGATGTTTTTTATAACATTTTCGAGATTTTTGATATCCTTTTCGAGATTGCTACCGAGCATCATATTGCGCGTAAGTCGACTTACATAGTTAACATCTCTATTAATTTCCAACACATTGATTTTCCCGCCAATATCTCGAAGAACAATGTCATTGTATACCGATTTTATAGATAATACCTCATAAAGACTGACGCCTGTGAGGCAACCGATAGCTAGGATAAAAACAATTCCAATTCCATACATTTGAAGTTTGATAGACACATAGGCTCCTGTAGTCTTGTGTTATGCCCTCAAGCGTCGGGCCGAGCAGAATGCTTGCGCCCCCACGTCGAAATCCGATCGGTCCAAGTAGTCCCGGAACATCCGGCTGCCCATGAAAGGATGCTCAAGATGCAGTTCGTCATTTGAAATCATGGAGTAATCATTTGGCTTAAGCAACATGTGTGCCGCTAATTTCTTTTATAATTTTTGATTGTTATAGCGATGGGGAAATGGTTTGATTTTTTTTTGTTCCGAAATAGTAACATCAATGAAATTAATGTTTCACGTTGGGGACATTTAAGGCAATGGGTGCGACTCAAGCATGATGGCGAGGCGAAAGCAGTCAGAGCCTCCGTCTTCCAATTTATTCAGTCTATGGATAATACTTCTCCGATTTAAGGCGATCGTAATGGTGTTCACGTATCCTGAGCGCCGCGCAAATTTTGGCATGAGCTTGCGCTGCGCTAGTGCGAGTAATTTTCTAACTTTAACTTCTTTTGTTGTGAATGGGTTATTGTCAAACGGCATCGCCTGTGATCGGTTTTCTTCTGTGTTAGCCTTGCCTCGAATCCCAGCCTGTAGCCCAGCGTTTCAGGCTTTGGACGTGTCGTGTGTAGTGGATGGGGTGATGACGTCTGACGTGGGCGTTGTTTTATGATTTCTTGTGTGGAAAAAATGCACAGGCAGTAATGGCGCGACCATTACTGCCTGTGCATAGCCAAACAAGCCACGCCGTATGGCTGAAGGAGGAAGCCTGCCTTTCGCTAAAGGCACGACGCATATCCTGCTGACGCTAATCAGTAGGACTCATGCTTGAGAGGCAATTTATTTTGGATGATTTTCGCTCAACTGGCTGTGGCATGGCCTACAGTTCATGTTGCCCTTTGCATAGTCGGCACCGTTGTCTTTATCATGACATGATTTACACTGCTTCACCTCATCGGAAAATCCTGAGAACGCAAAAACCCTGTCGTGGGACGCGTTCAGAATCTCCACGGTCTTTCTGGCCACCTCGCCTGTAACCCTTGCGCACCGTTCCGAACGTTCAGCACTATGCGTGTCGAACTTCGTCTCGAAACACCAGTTACTTGCGGACACATGGCAGAGGATGCTGCCGGAGACCGTTTCCTGACATGGGCCCTGCACCTTCGGCTTCGAAGGAACATACGTCGGCATGGCGGCTGATTCATACCACCGGAAAAGCTCGTTGATGAGCGGCGTGTGCTCCTTGAGCCCATAAAACAAAGACACTGCCATTGCACCGCCCAGCAACGCACCGCACACGCTGCCCCAGCCCGCGATGCCGCTCTTTCCGATGGTCATCATTTCACACGGAAAAGAATTGTACGGCGCTCCATGCTTGTCGGCTAAAGTTTCGATTATTGAGGCGAAGACACCGTAACAGCACCCTCTGCCTTCTTCATAAAATCCCCAATATGCTTTTTCAGCAACAGCGTTTTTGTCTAATTTCTGGTATGCCCACGGAAATTTTGATTTTTCTGCATGCGCATCAAACGAAGGAGTAATCGAAAGCAAGGCCCCTCCTGCGACTGCAGCCCCCATTATCGCGCCAAAAGCTTCTCTTCTTGATAGATTTTTCATTTTCCCTCCTGTTGTTATTTTAAAATGACAGGATAAGAAAAAGCAACATGAGTGCCATCTTTGCTAGCTATAATAGTTTATTATTTTAAGCGTTTGAAGAAACAGAATGTAAAGACGCAAAAAATCTATGTCCACTGCACGCAACACGGGCGCCATTCATGTCCTTATTCTGGAACATAACAAATCGTACGAAATAGATACGATTAATACGTGGCGCTTTGAATTGCTAAGCGCAAAGGAGCAGACTAATCGGGGTGGGATGAACTTGGAGGAATGCATGATCAGGAACAGGTCGGATCCGTAGGCACGGAGGCGGATATGTCCGAAACAGGACAGCGGGAACACTTTGCATGGGATGAATGTCCGCATATCGGGCGAAATCAAGCAGCGCCCAGCCAGACCAACCGGCGGAATCAGACATGCATCTCGAATTCTTTCAGTTTGGTCCACAGTTGCTTACGTGAGATGCCGAGGAGCTCGGCAGCCTGTATTTTCCGGCCTCCTGTCTGCTCCAAGGCCTGCATGATGAGTTTGCTCTCACAGCTTGATACGGCCTCCGCGAGGGTCGGCAGCCCCGCATCGGGATCTCCCAGATCGGCAGCGACACCGTCCGCGCCGTGCCGGATGCGCTCGGGAAGATGCCCGACATGAATCCCCCTCTCCCCGCTCAATAGCACGGCGCGCTCCACGGCGTTGCGCAGCTCCCGAACGTTCCCCGGATACGAGTACCTGAGTAGCGCCAGGCGTGCCTGTTCCGAAAGGGTGACCGAACGGCCGTGCAGTGCGTTGAACCTTTGCAGGAAGCGCTCCGTCAAGAGCATGATGTCGCCACCCCGCTCCCGAAGCGGGGGCAGGACGATAGGGACTACGTTGATCCGGTAGTACAGATCCTCGCGGAAGTGCTGGGCGGCGATGGCGTCCTCAAGATTGCGGGCCGTGGCGAAGACCGTGCGGACATTGACCTTGCGCGTGGCATTTCCCCCGACTGGCGTGATCTCCTGGTCCTCCAGCACGCGCAATAGCTTGGCCTGCAAAGACAGCGGCATCTCGCCGATCTCGTCGAAAAAGAGAGTCCCCCCGTCCGCAGCCTCGAACTTGCCTTTGCGTGCCTGATGCGCCCCTGTGAACGCCCCCTTCTCATGGCCGAACAGTTCTGACTCCAGCAGGTGCTCGGGGAGGGCCGCGCAGTTCATCTTTATGAATGGTTTGTCCCGACGCCCGGAAAGGCGGTGCAGCGCCGCCGCCACCAATTCCTTTCCAGATCCACTCGGCCCCAAAATCAGTGCTGGTACACACGCGTCTGCCAGAGCCCTGATGCGTTCGAACACCTTGAGCATGGCCGGACTTTCGCCGATGAACTCCGGTTCCTCCTGTTCGCCGCGAAGCCTGGCGTTTTCCCTTTTCAGATCATGAAAACGAAAAAAACGTTCCACCGCGATGAGCAGTCCGTCACGCGGAAACGGCTTGCACAGAAAATCATAGGCGCCGACCTTGATGGCCTGTACGGCCAATTCGACCTCGGGAAAAGCGGTGATGAGAATGACTCCGGTGCCGGGGTAAAACTCGTTGACGGTTTCGAGTACATGCATCCCGTCCATGCCGGGCAGCCGCAGGTCGGTGATGACGAGATCGACGCCACGCCTCTGCAACAAGATCTTTGCCCCTTCCGCATCGCCGGAGACAACGACTTCGTAGCCCGCCTGGGCAAGGGCATGCTGCATGCCCAGACGCATGGACAGTTCGTCTTCGACGAGAAGAATTGAGTGTTTTGTCATTGTGCCTCCTTGGGAGCAGGTAGCCGGATGACGAAGGCTGCACCCCTTGGCCCCTCCTCCGACGAACCTTCCGCACGGACATTTTGCTGCCGGTCATGCCAATGCCGCCCACCAGTCTCACCGACTGCATCCATCCCGGCACCGCATTCAAGCTGCAGCGTGCCTCCGTGCTGCTGTACAATCGATGCGGAGACGGCCAGCCCGAGCCCCGTGCCGCTTCCGGGCGCCTTGGTCGTAAAAAAAGGATCGAAAATACGTGATTGATGCTGCTTTGGAACTCCTGCCCCCGTATCGCGCACCCGGATACACACCGAGTCGCTATCAAGCCAAGCATCTAGAAATATCGTACCTCCGTCTGGCATGGCATCCGCCCCGTTGAGCACCAGATTGAGCAGCGTCTGTCCCATCTTGTCCGGATCGATAACGACATTGGGAACATCGGGCGACACGTTCACAATAATGCTGACGTGCCGCCGCTGCAACGTGAAGTCAACCAGGGCAAGGGTGCGGGAGAACAGTTCCTCGACACGCGTCGGTCGGACAGCAAGGGGTGCCGGACGGGCGTAGTGCATGAGTTCCCCCACGATGCGACGGATTTTTTCGAGACTGTCCTCGATAACCCGCTCATGCTCCCGGCGTGTGTCCAGATCCATGCCCCCGGCGACCAGATTGCGGAAACACAGGATCACTCCGCCCAGGGGGTTGTTGATTTCATGTGCCACCCCCGCAGCCAGTTGGCCGATGGTGGCCAGCTTCTCGGTCTGATGCATGCCCTCTATGCTGCGCAAATGTTCGTTCTCCGCATCACGTAGGCGCTGGACCATCCACAAAAAGCTCGCCTGCAACGCCCCGATTTCATCTTCCCGCGTGGGCAGTTCAGCCAAGGGGGCACTGAGGTTCCCTCGTTCGGTTATCTCATTCATCGTTTGGGTCAGTTCCGTCAGCGGACGGGAAAAATGTCTGCCAGCATACCACATGAGCGCCAGCGCCGTCAGCAGCAAAAAGACACTGATGCCCACGACCTCCGTGCGCACGCTGGCCAGGGAACTCTGCATCTCGCGCAAAGACAGGCCGATGCGGCAGGCTCCCCAGCGTTTGGACCCAATGGAAAGCGGGGCCGCGATGTCGAGGTATGGGCCTAGATCGGCTGTTTCGCGCCTGGTGATGATGGGCTCGGTCGCGGCTAGTGCCGCCCTGGAGGATTCGTCGACGTTAACCCGGCCATATTCGCGCAGGTTATTGTGGGCCACGACTTTCCCGGATTGATCGAGGACCATAAAAAAGAGTATGCGGGAGTCGAGCCGCATGATGTCTGAGATGAAGTAATCAAGATAGTCGGACATGCCGCTCGGGTCGACCATGTCGAGTTCCTCGTAGATGCGGGCGTTGGTGAACAGTACCGCCGAAATGCGCGCAATCCCCACCCCCTGCTGCGTCGCGCCTCGGAGCAGTATGCTCTCTTCGCGTTGCACTGTCACGAATCCGATGAGCAATGTGAAAAGGGCGATGCACGGCACCGCAAAGACGATGAATTTTCCCTGCATGCCCAGTTTCACGGCTTGTTCCACCCATCCTCGCGTGTTTCGGGGTGCGGCGTGACTGACGATTCCATGTCCCGGAAAATGTCGTAGTCGGCCACATCGACGGGCCCGAACCCGTGGCGCAGGATTTCGTTCCATCCGGCTGAACTGACTCCGACTTCTGGATCAGCCGGATCGATGCTCAGCAGCACACTTCGCAAGGCATCGACAACATTGGCCGGTAAACCGGCGCGGGCGACTATCAGAAAGCCGGGAAAAGGAGGGGTGGCATCGAGGATGCGCAAGCCCGAATTCACGTATGGCTGGGCCAGAGGCTCGACGATGACCCCTGCGTCGAAAGTTCCTCGCAACACGGCCCTGGCCACTGCGTCATGTGAAGGCAGATTGGCCCAGCGTGAAAAGCTGTTGAAACCAAATCCGTGGCGTCTCAGATAGTCCATGGGCACCATGAAGCTGCCCGTCGAATCCGGGGAGCCGAAGGCCATGCTCTTGCCCGTCAGGTCTTGGAGGGTCCGGATATCGGCTCGATCTGTGCGAACGATGAAGACGCTGCGGGTGGTCGGAGTTCCGTCCGATCCCTTGACGGCACAGAGCGGAATCAGATTAAGACGGTCCCGGGCCTGCATAAAGGTCCGCCCCGCAACCAGGGCAACGTCCAATGTGCCACTGTCGAGCCGATCGATGATGCCTGCGTAGCGTCTCGCGAGGACCAGTTGGTAGTGCCACGGCTGACGCGAGGATATGTAGTCGAGGAAAGGCTGATATTGCTGATAGATGACCAGCGGGTGGTTCAGGGTGATGGCCCCGAAACGCACGGTCTGGCCCTGTACCCCCTCCTCCGCCCGAGCCATTGAAACGTTCCAGAGAGAAACGCAGATAATTTGTAGTATGACGAGCACGACCCCGATGGCTTTGAACATATTCCCCTCCCATCCTCAGGCGGGTCGTAACCTCAGGGAAGAATGGTTATTTTGCAGCGGCTTGATCTGTTCATCCGTGCCCTGAGGCAGGAATCGTTGAAGTCCATTCCCCAAGATTGCGACGGCAGGATGATTTCATCCGCACCGCTTTCGCTGGCTGCGTTGAGAACTTCCCGCAAAGGCTCCCCCCATCGAACGTGCAGGCGAGCTTCAACACCCTTCTCGCGGGCCTTTTTCACGACCCCCCCGAGCCGGATCCGGCATTCCTGTTCGCCCTGGTCCTTAACATACTGCATGAAGCTATCCTTGTCATCTTGCGTGACGAGATGGTCGACCTTCGCATAGTGCATCAGGTCGGTATCAACAACATGCAGGGCGATGACGCTCCCGCCATCGGCATGAGCCGCAGCGATAGCGAAGTCTTCCGCACGGCGCGCCCTGGCCGAGCCGTCACTTCCTAGGAGAATACGACGCATGGTTCCGCTCCAGGTATGCGTTGCCGGGCAGATAACCCGGCAACGCACATTGATTGGTTGTGTCAGGCGATGAACTTGGACAGCACAATGACGGCAAAGCCTAGTGCGGCTACGATAACGTCTTGCCGACGCGACTTGGACAGAGATCTGAAGAAGGACATGAGTATACTCCTGATGGTTTTTGGTTACATGAAGACAAGGACAGCACCCAGAGCCAAGACGGCCTTGATACCGGCTACGCCGAAACCGAAGATAAAGCCCCGCAAGCCGGCGGCCCGCAGGTCCGCGAGGCGCGTGGTCAGGCCGATGCTGGCAAAACCCAGGAGGAAGGCCCACTCCATGAACGCCTTGGCAGCCTTGACTTCGGCCTTGCTGAGCATGCCCATCGTGTTCATGCAGACGATGGCGAGAAAGCCCAGAACGAAGAGAGGGAATTTGTCGCAGATCATTTGCCATTTGTTGATCTTTACGGCTTCTTTGCCGTGATCATGTTCCTGCGAGGCAGCCATGATGGCGAGCATGAGTACCACGAAGGGCAGGAACAGAACGCGGCCGATATTGTAGATCCCCGCGACGACCCCCGCCTCGGGGCTGTAGCCGAATCCGGCGGCGAGCACCTGCGCCGAATTGATGATGCCGACGCCAGCGAAGGCACCAAACTGGTCGGCGCTAAGGTCGAACAGCCTGCCGACAAGAGGAAAGGCTATAAGAGCCAGCAGTCCGAACATCAGCACCACGGCGATGGAATACGCCATGTCCTCGTTCCTGGCTTTTACCGCCGGAGCTATGGCGATGGTGGCTGAAACGCCGCATACCGACATCCCCGCTGCGAGACAGGCGCCTAGCGCCGGAGACATGCCGAGCCTTCTGCACAGCCACATCATGGTCAAGGCCGTCGCGAACAAAAAGACCGCGATGAAAACCAGCGCTTGGGCGCCAACCGACACCAACCCGGCCAGCGAATAACTGGAACCCATGACTACGATGCCCGTTTTCGTCAGGATCGTGGAATAGCGCAGGCCGGGTTGGAACATGTCCGCCACGCCAACGGTGTTGCGGATGGCTATGCCGAAGATGATGGCTAGGATGAAATCCTTGAGGGAAAGGTAGGTCTTGAACAGCGGGAAAGCCTCCAGCTTGGGCGCTACAAAGTACGCTGTCAAAGCCACGGCCGTGATGAGCAGCAGGCCAGGCAGGCTTTTTAAAATAGCCTGTGCGAAATCCTGCTGCGAGTCGAGTTGGTGCGAGATCACATTCTGGGTCATGAAATTCTCCTCAAACAAAAGTTGTCCACGTCTTAGCAAGACATGCGCCATGGATGGAGTGCTATTTTATCAAGTAGTTACAAGATTCAAACCATCTTGGATGTATTTACTGGGCCGCGCGGTAACACGGGATGCATCTGATGTTTCCGCAAGGGAACGTCAGCGGAAAAAATGCCGTGTATCTGGAGCTTGCCAGCAACCTGTCTGCTCCTGCATATACAATCTAAGGACAAGCTGGTCCGCTGCCCATGTTGTCGAAGCTGCGATGTTCTCCGCCGTGGTGTATCAAGATGATGGCTATGCTCGGTGCTTGTTGGATACAAACCTGTTTGGCTGGTCATCGTGTCGCCACGAATTGGAAGTGCGTAAGTGGACTTGCCTAGCGAATCGAGTTGCGTATTGCCGAGCCACGGTGACGTAATTCCAATGCGTTCGCGCGTTTTGGCCTGGCGCTCATCAAGGCGATGACCATGCTGGATAAGGCCAACGACAAATTCGGCCATAGGATTCTGACCCTGGCCTCGTCGGGAGTCGGGCGTAAACCGTGGCACATGAGGCAGGAGCGGAAATCACCCCGGTACACGACATGCTGGGCTGAATTGCCGATGGTGAAATAATCGCAACCAAGGACGCCGGATTTGGAAATGAGTTGTCAGAGGTGGATAGGTAAGATCGCAGTCTGGGCTGCTGTTTTTCTTCAGCTTTCCATACTTCAGGCCGGAACAGGCTTTGCGTGGACAGGCAAGGTTGTCGGGATTGCTGACGGTGACACGATTACCGTCCTGCGTGATGGGCGTGACCAGGTCAAAATTCGGCTCTACGGCATTGACGCGCCTGAGTCTGGTCAACCGTTTGGAA
>Ga0265295_1005803_pt1 | contig 15446 bp, 15 predicted proteins | sample Munlansysbiofilm_FD_192503 | JGI IMG/M metagenome (GOLD analysis project Ga0265295, IMG submission 192503) | Leachate microbial communities from a municipal landfill in Southern Ontario, Canada - Methane capture system biofilm | ecosystem: Engineered > Solid waste > Landfill > Unclassified ... | reverse complement strand
ATCTTAACATTTTAATCATTGAACGAGACAATAAATTAGGTGGCATTTTAAACCAATGTATCCATAACGGATTTGGCTTACATATGTTTAAAGAAGAACTAACAGGGCCAGAATACGCTAGTAAATTTATTGAGATGCTAAAAGAAAAAAACATCGAAATCATGTTTTCTACGACGGTCATTGATATCAAAAAGCGCGATCTATTTGACATCACTATAACCAGTGCAGTCCATGGTTATGGACACATCGAAAGTAAGGTAGTCATCATCGCTTCGGGGTGTTATGAACGCACCAGAGGTGCAATTCAAATACCTGGCGATAGACCAAAAGGCATCATACCGGCAGGGTCTGCACAACGCTACTTAAACATGGAAGGTTATTTGGTTGGCAAACGTGTCTTTATTTTAGGCAGTGGGGACATTGGGCTAATCATGGCTAGAAGAATGACACTTGAAGGGGCAACCGTGTTAGGGGTTGCTGAAATCATGCCATACTCAAATGGGTTAACCAGAAATATCGTCCAGTGCTTACATGACTTTAATATCCCACTTTATTTGTCACACACCGTTACAAATATCAAAGGGAAAGATAGACTAGAACAAATCACCATTCAAGAAGTGGATCAAGCCTTTAATGTCATCCCGAATACAGAAAAAGTATTTGATGTCGACACATTACTGTTATCGATTGGTCTAATTCCGGATGTCGCTTTATTTGATTCTGTGAACTTTAAGAAAAGTACCATCACCAAGAGTGCCATCGTTGATCAAACCTATATGACCGACGTTGAGGGTTTATTTGTTTGCGGTAACGCCCTTCATGTCCATGACTTAGTTGACTGGGTCAGTAAAGAAGGCGAAAAAGCAGGCATGCATGCGAAGAAGTATTTATTAACTGAGAAAAAACAGAAAGATTTAAAACCAGTATCCATTGGTTCAAATATTCGTTATGTAGTCCCGCATCAAATCGATTTCAATCGACTAGATGAAAATCTAACTTTCTCTTTTAGGGTAACAAAAAAGATGGCAGAAGGGCTATTTACAATTAGCCAAGATGGACAAACAATCTATTCCAAAAAAGCGAAACACATCGCCCCTGCAGAAATGGAAAATATACAACTAGACCCTAATATATTGAAATCATCATCACCCATTACCATTAGTTTGGAGGAAATCTTATGAAAGAATTAACCTGTATTGTATGTCCAGTCGGTTGTCATTTATCGGTGGACGATGATTTAAATGTGACTGGAAACCGATGCCCAAGGGGCAAAACATATGGTTTTTTAGAAATGACCAATCCAACCAGGATGATGACCACAACCGTAAAAACTGCATTTGTTGAATTGCCAAGACTTTCTGTCAAATCATCCTCACCCATTCCAAAGGCATTAATATTTGAAGCGAAAGCACTACTCGATGGTATTATCATTAAAAATCATGTTAAAATAGGAGATGTAGTGTTGCCTAACATTTTAGGCACAGGCATCGATATTGTTTCAACTAAATCTATCTAAATAAGGAGTCTGTCATGAAGTATATTCTATCTATTGACCAAGGCACAACGAGCACGAGAGCCATTATTTTTGATCATGATTCAAACATCATCGCGATGGCGAGCGAAGAGATTACACAAATCTACCCTAACCCAGGTTGGGTAGAACACAACCCAAATCAAATTTGGGTATCTGTTTTAGCTGTTATGGCAAGGGTGTTACTAGAAGCTAACTTAAAACCAGAAGACATTCAAGCGATTGGGATTACCAATCAAAGAGAAACCACAATTGTCTGGGATAAGAAGAGTGGACAACCCGTCTATAATGCGATTGTATGGCAATCCAGACAAACCTCTCCGATTTGCGATGAACTAAACGAAAAAGGCTATGGGAAGCTATTTAAGTCAAAAACCGGTTTACTAATTGATGCCTATTTTTCAGGCACAAAAGTGAAATGGATTTTAGACAACGTACCGCACGCTAGAGAAAAAGCAAATCAAGGTGAGTTGATGTTTGGGACCATTGATACGTGGCTGATTTATAAATTAACTGGTTCAAAAGTACACGCTACCGATTATACAAATGCATCTAGAACACTTATCTATAACATCCATGATTTATGTTGGGATGAGGATATCTTAAGCATTCTTGATATACCTAAATCGATGTTACCTGAGGTTAAATCTAGTTCAGAGATATTTGGTTATACAACCCCATATACATTCTTTGGCCATGAAATTCAAATTGCAGGTGTTGCGGGTGACCAACAAGCAGCCTTATTCGGACAAACTTGTTTTGAAGAAGGCATGGTTAAAAATACCTATGGCACAGGCTGTTTCATGTTGATGAATACAGGTAGTCAACCAATCAAATCAGAACACGGTTTGTTAACCACAATTGCATGGGGTATTGATGGAAAGATTACGTATGCACTTGAGGGTTCTGTGTTTGTTGCAGGTTCATCGGTACAGTGGTTACGTGATGGCATTAAACTCATTCATAAAGCTTCTGAAACAGAAACATTGGCTAACAGTCTAGCATCCAACGAAGGTGTTTATATCGTACCAGCATTTGTTGGGTTAGGTACCCCTTATTGGGACTCAGATGCACGTGGTGCAATCTATGGGTTAACTAGAGGTACATCTAAAGAACACATCGCTAGAGCAGTGTTAGAAGCGATATGTTACCAATCGATGGATGTCTTAAGGGCAATGGAAGAAGATACTAAGTTGCCAATCACCTCCTTTAAAGTCGATGGTGGGGCAACCGTCAACCAATTCTTAATGCAATTTCAATCCGATATTCTAAACCTACGTGTCGAACAACCTAAGATACTAGAAACAACCGCACTTGGTGCATGTTATCTTGCAGGTTTAGCAACAAAATATTGGTGTACAAAAGAAGAAATCATCTCCTCATGGCAACTAGCTAACGCATTTACACCAAAGATGGATGCAGATAGTAGATCCAAGTATATTAAAGGTTGGCAAATTGCAGTACAAGCGACTCAACTATTTAAAATCAAATAGCATGCATTATAAAATCCATGCTATACTATAGATAAATGAATATACCCATAAAGAGAAGGTAAGAGGCAAGCTCAATGACCCTTCAGCAACCTACCATTAGGCAAGGTGCTAATACTTGTTGATGGCAAATTAAAAGAAAAACCCATCGACGAGATGGGTTTTATTGATTAAAAAGGAGGATTTATATGAGGTACCCATTCATGAAACATGTCTTAAAAGATTTTAGTAAAGTGCGCCTATGTTTCTTTAAAACAGACACACTAGAAGAGAAGTTAGAATTGCTTAATGTACTATTAGACAATGGTTATTTACTAATGAGTGAAGCCATGAAAAAAGATGAATCACTTAAAACACTAGCGATACCTACAAAAGGTCACGGGTATATTGGTTATGGCAATATTTATGTCATGGCAGAACAAACCTATCATGGGGCTAAAATCTATACAAGTGTTGACGAGTTAAAAACAGATATCTTGCAATCCATGTAACTAAATTCTTCAAAGAGTGTGCTAAAATAGCATGTAGAGAGGTTTATCATGAAAACAAACAAATACATTTTATATGCTATTTTAGCAGCGATTTTATATGCGTTATCCACCCCTTTTTCAAAGTTAATCTTAGAAGGGTTATCACCAACTTTTATTGCCAGTCTACTATACTTAGGGGCGGGCATTGGGATGGGCATCATTGCCTTCATAAGAATGAAGTTCACTGACCATGACTATGAACGGTTCACCAAAAGTGAATTGCCAGCCATCATCGGGATGATTCTACTCGATATACTAGCACCCATCATTTTACTGTTTGGGCTCAATATGACCAACCCAGAAAACGTGGCTTTGCTCAATAATTTTGAAGTGGTTGCTACAGCGATGTTTGCCTTCTTTATTTTCAAAGAAGCGATTCCTAGACGATTACGAATTGCCATCATTTTGGTGACTGTTGCAAGCATCATACTATCAGTTGAAGACATTAGCGCATTTAAGTTTAACTTTGGTTCGCTTTTAGTTTTACTAGCGGCACTATCTTGGGGGTTAGAAAATAACCTCACCAGACGGTTATCCCTAAATGATCCATTGATGGTGGTCGTCATTAAAGGTATATTTTCAGGGTTAGGCTCTTTAGTGATTGCCTTCAGTTTAAATGAAGTAACACTAAATATCCAATTGATGCTACTAACACTGCTATTAGGCTTTATTGCTTATGGGCTAAGTATATTCTTATATGTGACTGCTCAAAGTAAATTAGGGGCTGCTAAAACCAGTGCATTCTATGCATTCGCACCATTTGTGGGTGCGATACTATCTTTGATTATTTTTAAAGAAGTACCCGGCTTTAATTTCTTGATTGCGATTATCATTATGGCGATTGGGTCATATTTTGCATCAACAGAGAAAAAAGAAAAAGCATAATAAAAATCCCAGACGATGGCTATCCATCTGTCTGGGATTTTGTTTCTAAGTTAGTATAAGTGTTGTTAAACATGTGTTGCTGTCAATATAAGTTGTAATCGATGTGGAAGCTTCTAAACTATTTTGTGATACCGTGATTTCTAATGATTTACTACTTGGTAACCAAATCCCTAAGAAGCCATTGTTCGAACTGCTAACTTGATCATTGAATACGATTTTGCCAGTGGATTTTTCTTCTACATAGACATCAAATGTTTGATTTTTAAGTTCACCTCTACAAGTGACCAAATTATGATTTGCACAAGGGTGCGTTTGGTTGAGGTATGGTGCGATTGATAGGTAAAATTGATTTGGTGGTAAGTCAATCTCAATTTGCTTGGATTGATCACCAATCGTCAGTGATTTGCCTGTGATACCAGCATAAAACCCAGTTGGTTCTGATAGGTTATGTTCAAGCGATAAAATCATTTCTTTTACACTCATTTGATCTAAATCATATTGACTCAAAAATGAATCGTGTTTTGAATTTGGTTTTATCAAATAAAACAATGAAACCAATACACTGATGATGATTAATCCAATAATAACTGTTTGTTTCTTCATAGTTTCCCCTTTGTTCGACTAGTGTTTATACATAGTAAGCTTGATAGCCTAAATCAATGATTTCATCTAGAATTTCTGTTGGTGTTACGTCATTTGTTTCATAAATCACATGCGCAATCGATGTTTGAAAATCAATATCGAATCTCAAAACGCCAAGGTTTTTGAGTCTAGTGTCAATACGATTAACGCAACCTATGCAAGTGATACCGTTTATTTTGATGTTTGCTTCCATGAGAACCTCCTTTGAAAAATCGAATGATACACTAGTATCTTAACAGTTCAAACCGCCCTTTAGCAATCGCTTGTCGGTTCATTTTTTGTTCACAATCTTGTGTTATGATATAGACGAAGGTGATATGATGAGAAACAAATATGTGATGTTTGGTGGTTTATTTATTATTACGTTAGTGATTGGCATTCTATTCTTTTATTTCATGCCTAATTTCAATAGGACACCAGATTATCCTTATTATGGGCATATGGTTGGTGGTTGGATGATGCCATTTATGATGATTTTCATGGGTTTGTTTTGGTTAGCAGTTATCTACTTTCTATTCAAGAAATTAGATGATAAAAACAGCCATACACCACAATCCATCGATATATTGAAGACAAGATTAGCTAAAGGGGAAATTACTGTAGAAGAATATGAAGCTTTATTGAAGAAATTGGAAGGTAACTTATGAAAAAATTAGTATATAGTTTTGCAATCATCGCAGTCGCATTAACATTGAGTTATCTCTTTGTGAATCAGTCATTGTTTGCGAACCCATTTAATCAACCTAGAGATAATCCTTATTATACCAATCAAACTGTATCAACGTTTGAACAACTTTACATGCATTTATATGATGATGATCAAGATGCGCTAGATACTGCTTTTGCGCAAGCGTTAAAGGATGAGCAAATCAATGAATTAACACTGGACGAGGCTTTGGTAGAACTAGATTTGATCAAAGCATCATTGGTACTTGACTTTGAGATTCTGTTTGATGATGCTTACCGCACTTACGGCATGATGGGTGGTAGAGGGTATGGTTGTCACAACAATATCAATGTTGAATCGTATGAGTTTTACTACATGCATCAAACTTATTCAACCAGACAATACATGGATGAACAGTTTTTAACCAGTTTGTCCTCTTATGATTTAAGTACTCTTGAATTGGCAGATATCGTTTTATTAGTTGATCAAATTAAAACAGAAATCTTACTGGATTTAACCAACAACTAACTACCATTTAGGTGGTCCAAGCATGGGCCACCTAATTTTTACTGTATAATATAGATGAGGTAGATGAGATGCGTATTTTGGTCGTAGAAGATTATAAAAAAATGAATGACTTAATTACGATGTTTGCTAGACAGGATGGTCATACAGTCAAGCAAGCTTTTTCTGCTGAGTCAGCTTTAGAACTTCTAAACGATACGGTTTTCGATATTTGTATGCTAGATTTGATGTTGCCGAATATGCAAGGTGAAGACCTCATCCAATCTATACGAAATAAGAGTGATATCTATATTATGGTCATCTCCGCTAAAATTGACGTCCATAATCGACTGGACGCATTATCATTAGGTGCGGATGACTATATCATCAAGCCTTTTTCGATGGCAGAAGTCATGCTTAAACTTAAGAATATCGAGAAAAGGATCACGATCAAATCACCACTATTGATGTCGTTTAACCATGGTGATTTAGTCATCAAACCATTGACACGTGAAGTCATCGTGGACCAGATATCTGCGATGTTAACAAAATATGAATATGTTATTTTGTTACATTTAGTCGAACATTCAAATATGATATTAAGTAGAGATGACATTCAATCAGCTTGTTTCTCTGATTCTGATGCATTTGATCGTGTCATCGATACATTTATTAAAAACATAAGAAGGAAGATTGATGGCTTTAAAGATAATCAATCTTATATCAAAACCCACTATGGATTAGGGTATCAGTTTGTAGGTGAACGCGATGAATAGTCTAAAAAAACTATTGAAACACCACATCTTTTACGCAGTGACTGGGATTTTTATCTCGATTGTTTTTGCCTTGAACTTAGCGTTCTTTATTTTCGCAAACATTAATTATAACAACGATATCAAAAGAACACATGAGAAGCTTTTAGACATGGTTGCTCATTTGTCGATTGAAGATCCATTGGTTATTGATGCGTATTTGGAACATTATACGCATAATAACCAAGTCATCATCACTTATGTGGATGCCAATGATACCTTGGTATTCTCAAATGATACCAATCAAACCTTAACCACTTTTGAACCGCTATACTATAATGATAATTATGTGGGAAAGATCTCCGTTAATTATGAATCATCGACGTTATCTGAAACTTATTTGTTGGGCTTTTTGTTATTGAATATCGCTTCAATCCTATTCTTCATCATAGGTACTTGGTTATTTAGAGTGTTCTTATATAAACAGTATCGAATGCTTAATCAGGATATCGACCATATCACAAGAGAAGATGTTTTGTTTAAATTCGATGAAATTAGAGATGCAAATCACCTAATCACTAGTAGTAAGCAGGAGCAAATCAAACAGAAACAAGTATTTGAGGCAAACATTAGAAGTCTTGCACATGATATTAAGACACCTATTACAACCGCACTCATCATGGCAGAAGCCATGACAACAAATAGAATGGATCCTCTAGAAGCCATAAAAGACATTGAACATGAATTAAAACAAGCTGCTTCTATGATGCCTCAGTTCATCGAAATCGATTTTAAGAAAGTCAGTTACACACAAGATATATCATCATTCATTAAGACATTTGTGATGCAATATCAAGCTGTATTTGAGACCAAACACATTAAAGTCTATACTAACCTCGAACCGCTTTTGATTAAAATCGCAGACGTTGATCTTAAAAGATTAATTGAGCATTTATTATTTAACGCATTTTACTACTCAAAGCCACATGCGAGCATCGCAATTACTGTCAACCAGGCGTTAAGGCAACTGATTATTAAAGATGAAGGTATTGGAATGAGCGAAGAAACCATTAAACAGATACTTACAAAACCATTCAGACTTGAAGAGGCCAAGCTCTATAATAAAAATGGTACTGGACAAGGTTATCCTATCATTCTAGAAATCATTCACCGCTTAAATGCGTCTATTCATATCGAGAGTGAACTTAATAAAGGTACAACTATTGAAATCACATTCTAAATAATCAAACACATTTTTTAAAAAGAATGTTTTTTTCTTTTGTTAAAACCCTATAATATAAATATAGATTTCAGGTGACCATATGACAACACAAAAGAAGCAGGCATTACTATTCTTATTATTAATAGGCATTATCAGCTTATTAGCAGACTTTACACACGAAGGGGCTAGAAGTATATATGGACCATATTTAGGTTTACTCGGTGTATCTGCTTTTATGGTTTCATTTACTGCTGGCCTAGGTGAATTCATTGGGCAAAGTTTAAGAATCGTTACAGGTATCATTGCCGATAAGACAAAACAGTATTGGCTCATGATGTTTATTGGATATGCGATTAATCTACTTGTGATCCCACTCCTTTATTTTGTTCAACCAGGGTTTTTTGAAGTAGCAATTATATTGATTTTACTTGAACGTGTTGGTAAAGGTATTAGAGCACCTGCAAAAAGTGCGTTAACCTCGTTTGTTAGTCCACATTTAGGGGCAGGTAAAACATTTGCTTTGCAGGAAATGATGGATCAATTGGGGGCATTCTTAGGGCCACTCTTTGTGTTTTTAGTCTTAACGATTAACCAAGGCAGTGAATTAAATGGCTATCAAGTGAGCTTTGGGTTATTGGGTATATTTTCAATCATGACATTAATCGTCATACTCGTTGCGAGACTTAAATACCCGACACCCGATCAGTTTGAGGTTGCCAAACACGCAACACATTTTAGAGGCAACAAAGCTTTTATCATTTATTTAGTCGCAATCAGTTTTATAGCACTTGGTTTTATCGATTATCCATTTATGGCATATCATATCAAGACTTTTGAATTAATGGATATCGCCTATGTACCATTGCTTTATGCTTATGCCATGGGCATTGATGCCATCTCGGCACTGATCTTTGGGATTTTATTCGATAAAATCAGGGTAAATGCTTTATTGATTAGTATGTTAATCTCGATGGGCTTTTCACCAATCTTCTTTTTGAATCAAAATCTCATATCCGTTATCATAGGTGTCACCCTATGGGGGATTGGTATGGGCGCACTAGAATCCATATTAAAAGCGGTCATTTCAACCAGCGTATCCAAAGATAAACGTGCCACAGCTTATGGCATATTTTATACCGTATTTGGATTGTCCTGGTTTATTGGTTCTAGTATCGTCGGCTTACTATATGGGCTTTCGATTGAAGCAGTGGTTATATTTTCCATTGCGATGGAGACACTTGGTGTAGTAATCCTACTCATGTACCAAAAAGCAGTCAAAGACTACTTAAATGATACCGTAAATAATCATTGATTAATAAATTAAGTAATGTTATGATTAATCTAGAATCAATCGTTACATTATAGGAGGGCATTATGAGGTTATTGTTATATATACGTTTGAGAATCAATCTATTATATTTACGTGTCGTTGAAAAGAAATTTGATAAAACCATGACCAAAGTTTCCGAACAAAAGCTTAACCGAATCAAAGAAAGCCTCAATTTCGTTAATCAATCGATTAAACGATTCCAGTCGTTATACTCAGACGTCTATAAAACATGGGCAACTCAATTTGAAGAGAAAATAACGAAAAGAAACGAACTTATTAAGGAACGTTTAGAGTTGGCAAACAGATTCATCGAAACGGTAGAACAGTTTAAAAAGAATCCTCAATCGATGTCTTATCTGGTTTTTATCAAACAATATAGTGATTTCATTGAAGTATTAAAAACCACTAAGTATGACGATGTCACATTAAAAACGGCTTTAAAATCTTATCAACAAATCTCGTCTTTTCATGCCATTTGGACTAGAGATTATAATGCATTTCAAGGTTTAGTTGGGGCAAGCCAAATCATTGATGAGATGAAAGATATGTTTATTACTGGTGATACGTACAGAAGATTACTCAGTTATCAAACGCATATCAATCATATCAAGAAAATGGGGACTGATTTTTCATATCAAACTGCACCATATGAACGGGCTTTATTATTCTTTACAGATATCGCTGCTTATGCGGTTGCCCAAAATGCTAAATTCATATATAAACATCTGTATCAGTATTATCACGACCATAAACAAGACACGGATTTTAAACTAGAAAACCACATTCAATATTTATTTAATACCCATCAGATGGACCACATGGATTTAAAACTCTATTTTGATGGCGCACAAAATCAAAACATGACCGCATTTGAAATAAGAATTATCACCCAAGTCTTAAGCAGACATAAAGAAGCTAAATTCATTCAAAACTTATATATCAAAGATGGCGATAAGAAGATTAAGATGGATTTAGTATTATTCATCAAAGGTCATATTTACCTTTTAAACTGCCACGATTATAAGGGTAGTATCACAGGTCTTGCCATAACAGATACTTGGCAGAATACATTCTTAACAACCCCTAAAGACCAAGATCAAAACTTTGATAAAAGTTCAAGTCTTAACTTTCCAAATCCTTTAAAAGAAAATCTCAAACACATCGAATTACTTAAACAGATTTACCCATTTGAATATGAAGGATTTGCTTTATTCAATGATGAGGCAGAAATTAAGACAACCGGCCGAGGTACTTATTTAGAAAGAGAATTCTTACTATATCTAGATAACATTGAAGATAAGAAGATGGATACCAGACTTGCTTATTACACACTCATGCTTGAAAATATCGTTGAATAGGATTTGACAGCCCAAATATTGGGCTGTCATTTTAATTTTTTCAATTGTGGTATACTAATACCATATGTGATAGATGTACTTTTGGAGGACATATGTTAAAGAAAATGCTCGTATTAACTTTAGTGATCTCACTAGGAGTGCTTTACGGTTGCACAGAAAAATCGACGACCACCTTACCTGAAGATGAAACTGCATTACCACTTGATATTAAATCGATTAGTGGTTTTGATGATGTAGTTGAAGTATCAAAAAATGACTATTTTCATCCTTTAAAAGACATTGAAATCATCAATGAACAAGATGAAAATATTGCCTATTTATTTAATGTCAAAGGGCAAGTGAATTACGGTGTGGTAGGTGATTATACACTAAATTATTCGCTTTCATATGGGGATGAGGTCATCACCAAAACTAGAACGATTAAAGTTTTAGATCAACCCATCATTGAAGAAACAACTAGAAGAAATCAATCGAATGCGCTAGTTGTCCCTCTAGATGGCGGGTCTTACAGAAGTGGGGCCGCAACCGATATTGATCATCCGGTTAACCCACTATTTATCAATCCATCATTATTGGATAAAGCTGTGCCGTCAAATGGTTGGTGGACATCTTTACTAGTAAACAATTATGGTGGGGGTAATGGTATTTATACCAACCCATTGCGTTCAGCCTTCTCTAACCTAGGGGCTGAGATTACCAATCCAGGTGCTGGGTTTGTCCAGTACTGGAATCCAGAAAACTATAATACGATGGCCAATTTCTCATTGGCTTTACCAGATATGTATTTAAAAACCAGTTCTTTAAATGAGGGCTATCAAACCTATGTGGAAGACTATTCAGATTCAACAGTGAGTGTTTCCATGAAAAACGTTGGTGGGAAAGAAGACCATATGGTGTTAACTTATCAACAAGGATCCCCTTATGTATATGCAGAAGTGATGGACCAAACCAAGCCCTTTATTTCGATTGCTGGACAAGGGTCAACCGGGATTGAGTTTTATTCGGTGGATGGCAATAAACTAACGAGTACTTCATATATGGGTAGTGGGATTGTCATTAGATATGTTTCTAAACACATCGGATACGAAACCAGCAGACCTGCACAAGTTGGTCAACCGATTTATGGCGACCGTTACTTTCTAGTGAGTACACCAGATGGTTCAACATTTAACCTTACTTCTAGCAAGGTCTCATTGAGCTTAAATGGCTCAAATATGTTTTCAGTATCCGCCATTCAAGATTTAGATGAGGCATCATTTTATCATGACCGCGCTTATTTAAAACCACTCGCAGGTGATGTCACATTTACTGTCGACCACACGACTAGTATGGTTGAAACAACTTATACAACCGGTATTCAAGATGTCTTATCGACCGATAGAGACCCATTATTATTCTTATTGCCACATCACTATCAAAATAGTGAACAAACTTTATTAAATTATGAGTTTGAAACCATTAGAGGGCATTTAAAACTCATGCAAGGTAATCAGTTTAAAACGACTTTATCATTTAATGGTTTATTACCAGCGATGACCTTGCCAAAGAATAGTGAGTTTAGTACATCAGATATGACAGACTATTTAAGCGATCTTAGTGAAGAAACGCTTGTTACGGATACAGAGAACTTCTTAAACGATGAAGGCCCATACTGGAACAGTAAAGCCATCTACCCACTGGCACAAGGCATCATCATTGCCGATCAAATGGGCAATGACTCATTAAAAGTAGATTTGATTTCAAAATTAAAATACGTATTAACCGATTGGTTTACATACAGTGCATCTGGTGATGATAGGTATCTTTATTATAATGAGGCTTGGGGCAGTGTGTATTATTCAAATAACGATTTTAATACGGCATCTGAACTATCTGACCACGCTTTTACACATGGGTATTTGGTTTATGCATCTAGTGTGTTAGCCATGTACGATGCGTCCTTTTATAGCGATTACGGAAAAATGGTGGATGTCTTATTAAATGATTTTATGTATCCAGTAAAAGATGACTATGACTACCGCTATTTAAGATCGTTTGATCCGTGGGCAGGTCACACTTGGGCACACGGGTTTGGTAGTTTCGCAGAAGGTAATAATATCGAATCATCCAGTGAAGCCATCCAGTCATGGGTAGGCGGGTATCTTTGGGCACTAAAAAAAGGTGATACCAAATTAAGAGATACAGCCATTTATGGTTTCGCACACGAACTATCGAGTGCGAAAACTTATATGTTTGATTATGAAGGCATCGTCTTCAAAGATAACTATAGTGAATACGCCTCTGTTGCAGGTATGATTTGGGGTGGAAAATACGATTATGCCACTTGGTTTGGTGCAAACCCAACCTTCATATATGGTATCCAGTGGTTACCTAATGGCGAGTATATTTCCAACTATGCACTGAATGATACTGAAAGAGCGAAATTGACCTTGATTTATCAAGATTATTTGGATGCGAAAAACGGCACGATTGATACTTGGTTTGCCAATATGTGGAGTATCCAAGCCTTAATTGACCCAAGCATTGCCTTGGCACAATTTGATCCGAGTAAAATACTAGCAGACGATTATCCAGCTGACTTATCTCAGACATATTACTTATTAAATGGGTTAAAAACGTATGGTCAGAGAAGTACAGCATTTGTGATGAAGCTACATCCAAATGTCACATCATCGATTTATACCAATGGTGATGGCACGTATGCTTTAATTTGGAATCCAAGTGATACCGCTCAAAAAGTACTATTCTATGGACCTAATGAAGAAGTAGTAACCAAAGATGTTGAAGCGAATAGTTTTAAAGCTTATAAATTAGTCTAACCCGATAATAACGACAATCAAAAACTTATCACAGTAGAGCATACCTCAATGTGATAAGTTTTTTTTCAATTTATAACCTTTGTTAATCGATATAAGTTATAATTATATAAGACTTAATACAAGAGAACTGAGGTGTGGTCATGGCCAGTAGTCAAGAATATGTCTTCTATGTCGTTGAGAGACTCAAACGATATTATGATGTCAGTTATCGTAAAATGTTTGGTGAATATATGGTCTATATCGATCAAAAACCCATCATTTTGATTTGTGATGACCAACCTTATATCAAAATCCATGAATCCACAGAATATATTTTAAAGGACGCGCCAAAAGGGTATCCATATAAAGGGGCTAAACTGCACTACTTACTCGATATCGATGATATCGAGGTATTAAGACAAGTGGTGGATGCACTGTTACCTTTTATTGTCCTTAAACCAAAAAGAAAGAAAATTAAACCAACCGTTTAGAGGCTTAATATGCAAAAAAGACAAGACATCGACATTGAGACCAGACAATATTATCATCAGGCAAACCTGGTTTATATATCCACCATTGCTGCAGATATCATTTTAATCCCAATTATATTCTTTACAGGCAGTATGGTATCCTTCTTTGGGAACCTGATCGGCATGCTAATTGCACTAGTTGCGGTATATTTGAATAAGAAGAAGTATTATGGGTTATCGGCTTTACTATTCATTGGTGTGATTACCGCTTTAGGGGTATTACAAGTATTACTATTTGGACTAACCTCAGGCTTCATGTATTATTTTTTCAACATGAGTGTTTTGATTGTATATACCAAATGGCGTCCAAGTTTAAAATTCATAGGGGTTTTAATTGAAATCATTTTATTTGGTGTAACATTCATATATGCTATATATAATGCACCTTTTTATCCACTAGAATTGGGCTGGATTATATTCTTCCATTCCATTAACTTTGTCCTTAATATTACAGGGGTTGCCAATTCCGCTTATTACTATATCAGGATTGCTCAAGATGCCCAAAAGACGTTATCACTTTTAGCAACCACAGACTACTTAACAGGCGTCAATAATCGAGTCGCTTTTGATCAGTTCATGCAAAAAAGAAAAGACACATTTAATCATAATAAACGACCATTTGGACTACTCATGATCGATGTTGATTTCTTTAAGAGAATCAACGACACATACGGTCACGGTTGTGGCGATGATATTCTAAAAGGTATCGCATCCCAATTAAAACAAGAACGTGGTAATCAAGATTTCATTGCTAGGTATGGTGGTGAAGAGTTTGTGTATGTCATCGATGCTTTTGACCAGCAAGTCGTACTTGAAGTGGCAGAACGCTTGAGAACCAAGATTGAACAATATCCATTTAGTTATCAAGGGCAAGCCATCAACATGACGATATCAATCGGTGGGGTATTTGTCACATCAAATAGAACTACTGAGTATGAGTGGATTTTGGCTGCAGATGAACATTTGTATGAAGCCAAAGCCGAAGGTAGAAATAAAGTCATCATCAAAACATTCTAGTCACTATAAGATACATGTTATAACACCTATTTTTAGACGAGTGAGCACTAAATCTCATTCGTCTTTTTTCTCACAAAAAATTGATATATATCAAGGAAATATCGTGCAGATTAGTATATACTTTAGCTAGAAGAGGTGATTTATATGAATAAAACAGTATTACAATTAGAGACATTGACTTGTCCATCTT
>Ga0265295_1005801_pt1 | contig 15450 bp, 8 predicted proteins | sample Munlansysbiofilm_FD_192503 | JGI IMG/M metagenome (GOLD analysis project Ga0265295, IMG submission 192503) | Leachate microbial communities from a municipal landfill in Southern Ontario, Canada - Methane capture system biofilm | ecosystem: Engineered > Solid waste > Landfill > Unclassified ... | reverse complement strand
GCTGCAGGAGGAGCAGTTTTTGCTGTGGCCAGCAAATTTGTTATCAACAAGATAAAACTTGCATACGAGGGGCTTTACCCCGTGCTAATGATTGGGTTAATGTTTATAACCTTCTCGTTTACTGACTTTATAGGTGGTAACGGATTTTTAGCCATATACCTTTGTGCGTTGTATTTAGGAAACCAGGAGATTATGCATAAGCGCACCATTATGAAGATGTACGATGGTTTGGCGTGGCTTATGCAGATTGTACTATTCCTTACCCTCGGACTACTAGTTAATCCATCGCAAATAATTCCCGTAATAGGGCTTGGACTTTTGGTATCAGTATTTCTAATCCTTGTGGCAAGACCCGTGGCGGTACTCGCGAGCCTATTGCCTTTCCGTATGGCTGTGCGCAAAAAGTTTTACATATCATGGGTTGGCCTAAGGGGTGCTGTGCCCATTGTGTTTGCCACATACCCTTTAATAGCTGGTATCGATAAGGCGGGTATAATTTTCCATGTGGTATTCTTTGTGGCGTTAACCTCGGTTATTGTTCAGGGTACAACGCTACCCATCCTAGCCAAGTGGTTCCGTGTTGCACTTCCCGAGAAGCTGAAACCCCTGGGTCCGGTGGAGGTGTTCCTGTCGGAGCAAGAGAAAACGGCATACGCCGAGGTTAAAATCCCTGAGGGTTCGCATGTAATAAACAAAAAGATAGTGGATTTGAACTTCCCCAACTCGGCCATAATCGCCATGATAAAGCGCGATGGTAAGTACATAACCCCCAACGGCTCCACCGTTATTAATGAAGGTGATGTGCTGGTTATCCTTTGCAACCAGAACAACGGAATGCAAGAGGTGCAGGCTTGCCTGAATATCAAATTTTAAGACAATCAAACTTGTATACTACTTACTTTTAGCTACATTTGGTATATCAATTATACCGATATGGCCAGATCATTTTATACTCATAAAGTAAAGTTTTTTGACAAGCCCTTTTATCGTGCCGATGGGTTCTCTACTTCAAGAACAGCACAGGTAACTCTTCTAAATACGGATGGTAAAGTGTTGGAAGAACTTTACCTTGCCATACCAAGCATTGAGGAGATTTATGATAATATTGGAAATAACCAACCTCTCAATTTGGATGATTGCTATTTATATGGTTTTTCTCTTACTGCATGTCGACGTTACTTGTTAAAGGACAAATTTTCTCGAATAGAAATAAAACACTTCTCAGCTCAAAATGCCTTCTTTTATTCAGGGTTTGATGTTGATTTTTCATACGCTACCATTTGTGGTGACTCTTTTATGCTCTCCAATGCAACGATTGTTGGAGCATCGTTTAATTTTTCCGATGCTGTTTTTAAAACCAACGATGTGTTGTTTAACGATATGTTTATAAAGGTGGATAGGATGGATATGAACCGTTGTCGGTTTGAAGGTAAGGTGATTAATTTCAAGAATACCTCTTTCTCTCCTGGGTGTAAAGACTTTCAGGATACTGATTTTGGTGAGGGAAAGGTGGTTTTTACCAATACAGATTTTGGTGACGGGAATGTATCTTTTGTCAATACGCAGTTTAACGATAGTGATGTTAGTTTTAAGGTTGCCCGCTTTGGCGAAGGTAAAGAAGATTTTCGCTACGCCAAGTTTGGTAGTGGAGCTGTTTCATTCGATCAAACTGATTTTGGTCCTGGTCGTATCGATTTTAGAAATGTAGAATTTGGTGAAGGCCGAACTAGTTTCAACCGTTGTCAGTTTTTTCAAGGCGAGGTTACTTTTGAGGGTGCTCAGCTCAAACAGGGGAAAATAACATTCTTGAAGTCAACGTTTGGAGCGCAAAATATTTCGTTTGAATTGTTTGAGGGTATTCAGGCCGATATGACCTTTGAGAAGGTGATCTTTCCGGGGAGTGTAAATTTTTCCAATGGTCAGTTTAAAAAGTTAACATTTAATCGATGCCAGTTTAATGGTACTCTGAACCTTAATGTAGAAGTAGCCCAGGAGATTGATCTGTGGGGATGCATTACCCGTGATATCATTGATTATTACTCGTTTGGTGAAAGTCCTAAGGTCGATATTTTTAATATAACAGGACTCCGATTACTAGGGAAACTCTATGTTCAATGGGAGGCTAATGGTATTAAATCGATGATTTATAAACAGCGCAATACATCCATTGACGAGAAAGCCTCATAGTTCAGAATTCTCAAGGAGAATTTCAATGGATTGGGGCGTTACGAAGACGAGGATAAATCTTACGTGGAGTATATGCGGTGTGTTCAGAAGAATATCCTCAGTAAAGATTTGAATTCTACCTGGATTGGTAAAGTAATTGCTTACCCAAAATACTACTCCAAAGTTCTAGTATTCGATTGGATGGGGCTTTACGCCACTTCTCCAGCCCGAGTTATTACAAGTATTTTGGTAGTTCAAGTAATCTTCTCGTTTCTTTACTCGTTTTTTACAATTATTGGTATTGGTGATGTAGTTAGTGACCTTAACCCAGAACCTCTACTTTTTTTCAAGTCACTGTATATCTGCGTTATTACTTTTTTTACTATAGGCTACGGCGAGTTTATCCCTTTAGGGTACTCAAGGATACTCAGCGGTGTGTTAGGCTTTATGGGAGTATTCCTAATGTCCTACTTTACTGTGGCTTTTGTACGTAAAATTCTGCGATAACATATGTTGCCTGCTAGTAATTCCCCCTTCTTATCATCAGCAGGGCAATAATATTGAATATTTCGAGACGTCCCAATAGCATATTGATGGTTAGCACAAACTTGCCCAGCGAAGGAATGGTGGCATAGTTGGACAACGAGCTAACCTCGCCAAAACCCGGGCCAACATTTCCTATGGTTGCAATGGAAGCACTAAAGGCAGTATACAAATCCACATCGAGAATTGTAAGGATAGCCGTTGTGGCGAACAGGGTTACAAAATATAGGATGAAAAAGACCAGGGTCATCGTTTCTAACTGGTCGCTAATAGGCCGATTATTTATCCTAAGAACTACAATGGCCCTAGGGTGTTGTAGTAGAGTTAGCTGTTTTTTTAACGATTTAAAGAAAAGGTAAACTCTATCAAATTTTAATCCTCCCGATGTCGATCCCACCATGGCACACTGAATGGTAAAATATATTAGGATGATGTGAGCAAAGGGGGGCCAGAATGCACTGTCGGCCGTGGCAAAGCCAGTGGTGGTTCCCAGCGAAATTACCTGAAAGGCACCGTACCTTAGCGATTCCCATAGGCTGTAGGTTCCTGACAGGTATAGTTTGCCCGAAACAAGGACGATTCCAATTGCTAACACCACAATGAAGGCTCTTACTACGGGTGATTTGAAAATATTTTCCGATTTGAGGGTTAAGGTGTTGTACAAAAGGCCAAAGTGTATCCCCGATAAAACCATAAAAACCATTATGATGATATCTATGGAGGGGCTATTGAATCCAGCAACGCTGAGGTTCTTAGTCGAAAATCCACCAGTGGCTATGGTGGCGAAGGAGTGGTTAATGGCATCAAAAACGCTCATGCCTGCTAGGGCGAGCGCTATGGTTTGAGCTAGGGTAAGCCCAACATAAACAATAATGAGCACGTGAATTATTTTCCGGGCCTTGTACCTAAAGTTGAACTTTGAGAGTTCGCTCATTTCGGCATTTAGCAGGGTAAGGCGTGAGCTGGTGGAGTGGGGTAGAATAAGAAGCACAAACATGATTACACCTACACCTCCAATCCAATGGGTAGCCGAGCGCCAAAAGAGGAGCCCTTTGGGGAGCCCCTCGATATTGTTGAGGATGGACGATCCGGTTGTGGTAAACCCCGACACGCTCTCGAACCAGGCGTTGATTAGCGAGAACTCACCACCCCACATAAGGTAAGGGAGCATACCCATCAGGCAGGTGATTACCCAACCCCCAACCACAATTACAAGCCCCTCCGAAAAGCTAATCTCGTCATGGCGTTCAACAAAAATAAATGGGAATACCCCAAATATAATGCAGATTAGCCCGCTGAACAGTAGGGGGATTGAAGAGGTTTCTGAATAAGCAAATGAAATTGCAGCGGAGAGCAAGAGAAATGCCGAGTTGAACAGCAGCACATACCCAATAAACTTGATAATTACCTCTTTTCGCATGCCCTACTTTTTTTGCTCATCATAGAACTTCACCAGCCTTGTAATAAGATTGTTTACCTCAACCTCAATCTTTTTTATTTCATCTTCCGATTTGATGTTTGACCGCAATTGCCTTTCGCGAGGGGTGAATGTTCTTATTGATTCGGATAGCGAGCTAAGCGGCGTGATGTAGTATTTAGATATGAAGAAGCTGAGTAGTAGTGAAAATACCAGTGCTCCCACAATGGCAACAATTCCAGGCATTATGGCTCGGTGCGATTTTTCTTTTAAAATAGTTGCCTCTTCGTGCATGCTGCTTTGGTTAAGGCTCATAAGCTTATCAACGGCATGCTTAACATCAAGGAAACTCTGATAAATTTCGCGATGGTACCACTCCATTCCTCTTCCGTGGTAATTATTGCTAAGGGTGTTGTTTAGCTTGTTGCTAAACTGCTCGTACTTTTCGGAGATAATGCTTATGTAGCTATCCTCGTTGGCCTCGGTAATATTGTTGGTGGCAGTTTCGAGCGCTTGGTCAAATGTTGCCCTTGCAGATGCAATTATCTTACGCCCCTCTTCCTTTTCGCCAAGCAGATATAGTAGTACTCCACTATCGGTTCGCTCTAGCGATTCGAGCATGGTGCGTGTGGCCTCGATGGTTTTGTAGTTGTCTTCAATTAAAGCGTTTACCGAGCGGCTAAGCTTTAAAAATTCAACTACCGAAACTGCACCAGCCACGGTAAGTAGGGCTACTAGCAGCATGAATCCAGCAAGTATTTTCAGCTTAAGGCTATTTTTCATGGTTAGGTAATTGTGTTGGGGGTATAGACAAAACTATTGCGCAAAGTTAAGTGACTAACCTAATCATTGTTCTTGCCTCGTTGTTTTTTTTTAATTATTTACAAGGACTTCTCGTTTAGGTAGATAGGTACGAATATTAAAGGTAGTGCATTAGCCTTATGAACACCTCTTTTTGACCCTACTCGTGGTGTGACAATATTAAAATGGATTTTCCTAAATAAGGTAGTTCAATCAACCCATTTGCCTGCCTTTAGCAGCCTGCCAAGTCTATAATTCAATTACCATCCGCATAGTAGTAAGTCGATACATTGTAGCATTAAGCTTTCGCTTCACCTTCTGTGCCTTTGCTTTCCTTTTTACTTTTGATGTACTCGCTGGGTTTTACTCCAAAAAAGCTGTGGAAGCTGCGCGAGAAGTGGGAGAGGGAGGTAAAACCCGTTTCGAAGGCTATCTCCTTAATTGTACCTGAGCTACCCTCAATTAGCTGTGCAGCCTTTTGTAATCTGATTTTGCGAACAAAATCGCTGGGCGATTGCCCCGTTATCTTCTTCATCTTTCGGAAAAGGTGTACCCTACTCATCCCTACCGCATTGCTGAGGAACTCTGCTGATAGCTCGGGGTTTGATACCTGCTCATCAATAATTGCCATAATGCGCTCCATCAATTTCTGATCGGCCGATGAAACCTTAACGTTTGGAGCATTAATGTTTCCTCCTGGGCTGTAGCTTATCTTAAGCCGTTCGCGGTTGGCTATTAGGTTTTTAATGTTTTTTGCTAGAATATCGGCGCTGAATGGCTTGATAAGGTAAGCATCAGCACCTATCTCCAGGCCCTCGGCCATATCTTCCTCCTGCGATTTTGCCGTAAGCAGGATAACCGGAAGGTGAGAGGTTTCTGGGTTCGACTTCAGCCGTTTGCATAGCGTTATGCCATCCATCACGGGCATCATCACATCGCTAACTATAAGGTTTGGCATTTCTTGAAGAGCTTTCTCGTATGCTTCTTTTCCGTTGGTTGAGGTGGTAATATGGTAACATCCTTCCAATTCATCTTTTATGTATTCAAGCATTTGAGGATCATCGTCAACCACTAGTATTTTTGCCTTTGGCTTTCGTTTCGATTTGGCATCAACACTCTTCTCATCCTGCTGTTCGTTAGGTTCAAGGTATTCGAGGCTTTTAATATCCTCAGCGGTTAGCCCCGGGTGCTCGTCTGTGCTAGCAATTTCAACTTCGGTTACGTGAGCATTACCAAGCCTAACCATGATATGGAAAATACTGCCCGACATATCGGTTCTATTCTCTGCAAATATTTTTCCCTGTTGAAGTTCTATTAGCGACCTTGATAGGTGAAGGCCAATACCCGTTCCAGTTTTCGATGACTGTTCATCTACTTGGTAAAACCGATCAAATATTCTATTTAGCTTATCTTCAGCAATCCCTGGCCCTGTGTCGGCCACAGTAATTTGTGCGAACCTAACGTTTGGATCCTCGGTGGGGAGGATTACATTTGTTTTTATTCCAATTTCGACCACCCCATTGTTTGGTGTGTATTTAAAGGCATTGGAAAGAACGTTGAAAAGCACTTTGTCAAAATTGTTCGGGTCAACCCATACCATCAGCTCGTTTAATGTTCGGTCGAAAGTGAACTTGATATTCTTCTTCTCCGCCACGTAATCGAAATTTTGCATAATATCTGCAATAAAGCCAATAAGGTCGGTTTGAGAATACTTAACCACCACCTGCCCCCTGTCTATTTTGCGGATATCGAGCAGCTGGTTAACCAAGCGCATGAGCCTATGGGTATTCTTATTCATCATCACGAAGCTCTTGGCCAGCTTCGGATCCTTGTTCTCAGTCATTAACTTCTCTAGAGGGCCAGCAATAAGCGTGAGGGGCGTTCTTATTTCATGCGAGATATTGGTGAAGAACTGTAGCTTTGCTTCGTTGAGCTTTTCATGTTGCTCATGCTGAATTACCTCATGTCGATGTCGAATAATCCCACGTATATAAAGGTACACGAAGTAGGCTAGCAAGAGTCCAAAAGAGTAGTATATGGCCTTAAACCACCAGGTTGACCACCAAGGTGGGGTGATGATCACCAATAGCCTTCGCGTATCGGAGAAATTATCGTTATCGGTGGCACGTATTTCAAAAGCGTAGTTGCCGGGCTCAAGGTTTGTGTAGGTAGCCCTGCGGTTCAGCACCCCTGTAGTGTTCCAGCCCTTGTCGAAACCTAAGAGCCTATACTGATACGATATCCGTTCTGGGTTATTAAAGCCAATGGTTGAGAACTCAAGGCTAAAGTTTTTATGGTGCCACTCAAGTTTAAGGCTATCGGTGTTGTCAATGGTTTTTCGGAGGATTACTTTACCGTCAAATTTCTCATTAATATGCACCGATCGGTTGTGTAGGATTAAATCGGTGAAGTAGACCTCAGGAATATACTGATCTCGGATTATGTGCTCTGGCGTAAACCAGGTGATACCGTTAATCCCGCCAAAAAAGAATTCACCGTTTCTGGTTTTTAGCGCCGAGTTTCTGCGGAACTCATTCCCCTGCAGCCCATCATGCACGTAGTAGTTTTTAAAAGTCTCGTCGGGGGTTGAGAAGCATGAAATTCCATGGTGAGTCGATACCCAAAGCTGCTCATTGCTGTCCTCAAGAATTGCACAAATAACGTTGTTGCTGAGCCCATCATCGGTTGTGAAGACCCTCGATGTATCGGTGCGCTTGTCGTAGCGTACCAAGCCATCGTTGGTTCCAATCCATATATTCTTTTTAGAGTCTTCTGTTATATTGTAAATTATATTATTAGGAAGAAATCCATTGGCTTCGCTAAGGGTTCTAAATGTTTGGTTTTCGGGGTTGTATACGCTAAGCCTATTGTATGTTCCCATCCAAATTAACCCTTCGCTATCGCAAAAAATGGTATTTACCCAGTTATTGCAAAGGCTGTTCTGGGGCTGTAGTGCATTATTGGTAAATCTAGTGAATACACCTGTTTGTGGATTTAGCATATTGGCACCTCCGCCGCTAGTTCCAATCCATAGGTTTCCCTTGTTGTCCTGGGCGATGAAGTTTACCTTATCGTTTGAGAGGGTGTTCTCATCCAGCTGGTTATGGTTGTAGTGTTTGATTCGATTTGATCTGGGATCAAACATGAAGAATCCATCCAAGGCTGTTCCCACCCACACCTTATTCTCATTATCTATAAAGATTGATGTTATGGCGTTTGACGATACCTGATTGTTACTCCTCGAGTGTAATACCTTATCTATTCGATTCGTTGTAATATTAAAAGAGTATATACCGTCGGAGTCGGTTCCAATCCAAATTTCACCACCTCGATCTTCGGCTAGGGTTGTTATGCATCCCGACCCCAGGTCTTGGTTGCCTGGTTGTTGGTAGGTTATACTGTTAAAATGGTTAGGCTTTCCGGGGATAAGGACAACCCCCTTGTGGTAAACTCCTAGCCACAAATTTCCTTCGTGATCCTCGGTAATGGAGTGAATTTTTGATTTGCTAATATCAAACTTGGTAAGGGTAACCTGTTGGGGGGCGAGTACGCTTGTTTCGTTATTCATAGCCCAAAGGCCAAGCCCATCGGTACCAACCCATAGGGTGTTTTTGCTGTCTAGGAATAAGCTGCGGATTGGTAGCGTAGTTTTATCGCCTATGGAGGTGGGTACAATATGAAACGAACTATCCGTTTCTGCAAAGCGGTTTACACCTCCATTTATGGTGCCAACCAGAATATTTCCATTCATATCCTCAGCAATAGATGTGATGTAGTTGCTGCTAAGGCTTTTCCCGTTATCTGCCTTGCGTTGAAACTGCGATAGCTTGTTCGATTTGGTGTCGAAAAGATTTAACCCCTCATTCTCGGTTCCAATCCAAAGTCTTTCCTGCGAATCTAAGTATAGGCATTGCAGAAACTCGCTGCTAAGTTGTAATGTTAATTCAATGTTGGTGTATCCAATGTTTGATTCTGGCTTAACTACAGCCAGCCCTTGTCCTGAGGTGGCTACTATAATATCTCCATTGTTTGCCTGTACTATGGATGTTACGTGTGGCCTAAGTCGTAACGTATCGCGATATAAAACAACCTCTTTAAAAGCACCACTTTGTGGTTTGTATACCATAAGGCTGTTAATACACCCAATCCATAGGTTGCCGGTATTGTCCCTGTATAGTGTTCGGACAAAATTGCTAGTAATAGAAGTGGTGTCGTTGGGTTGGTTTCGGTAGTTAATAAACTTAAGCCCATCGAATCGGTTAAGCCCATCCTCAGTCGAAATCCAAATAAAACCCTTATCATCCTGCGCAATGCTGGTAATCATACTGTTCGAAAGATCGCGATCGGAGGTGTAATGCTTAACCGGTTGCCCATTTAGGCAAAGTACAATAACTAGGCAAAGGTTAAGTATAACAAATCGTAACATTAAGCTAAGTTTTTATGCATGGAAACGATTGCGCTTTTCCAGATGCAATATATGAATAATTAGCTTAGATTTAACAAATGCAACCAGCGGTAAAGCATATGTAACGAAAGTGCAACTCGTGTAACGAAATTACAACTCTGTGTAACCACATTTTGGTAACCCATAGAGGTAAGGGTGTATTTTTATAAGCGTTAAAAGATCCTAAAAAATTTTAAAATTTGTTTAACCTAAAAATGCTTAAGATGAAATTACTACACCTTATTAAAAGGGCGATAGGATTAACACTCTTTGCGCTTCTTTTTTCTGGGTTTAGCTTATGGGCACAAAACATAAGTATCCAGGGAAATGTGAAAGACGAAACGGGAGAGAACCTTCCCGGTGTGAATATTTTCATTATGGGAACTCAGATAGGCGTAGTTACCGATGAAAATGGTAATTACACCATTGAGGCACCAGAAACAGGTGTGCTTGTGTTCTCATTCGTCGGCTACAAGAGCCAGAGTATTCCTATTCAAGGCCAGAATGTAATCAACGTAGTTCTCGGCGAGGATGTTGTAGGTCTCGATGAGATTGTTGTGGTTGGTTACGGTTTTCAAAAGAAAAGCGACATTACCGGATCGATTACATCGGTAGATGTGTCGAAAATCCGCGATGTGCCTTCACCTAGCATTATGCGAGCGCTTCAGGGAAAAGCGGCAGGTCTCGAGATACAAAACCTGTCAACCCGCCCTGGAGGTAGCACCCAAATTCGTATTCGGGGTAACCGCTCGCTGTCGGCTTCCAACGAACCCCTTATTGTAGTAGATGGTATTCCTTTTGGCGGTACCCTCAACGACATTAGCTTGGACGATATCCAGTCCATTGAGGTTCTTAAGGATGCATCGGCCACAGTGATTTATGGTTCGCGCGGATCGAATGGTGTTATCATTATCACTACTAAGCGGGGGGCTATTGGCGACCTAAGAATATCGTACAACGGCTATCAAGGTATTACCAATGTAACGCGTAAGTACGAGGTATATAATGCTGAAGAGTTTGTAAGGCTCCGTTCGGCAGCAGGATACACCAACTACTTACCCACCGAGAAGGAGTCGTTACTTTTGGGCCGCGAAACCGATTGGCAAGATTTGATATACCAAACCGGTATGAGCTCAAACCATGAAATTTCCTTGTCGGCTGGTACCGAAAGAACCCAGTACGCTTTCTCTGGTGGATATTTTAGCGAGACTGGTGTTCTTCCCGAGATGGGCTTTACCCGTTACAGCATGCGTGTAGCCGTAGACCAATCTATCGGTAGGCGTATCCGTGTGGGGTTCACCTCGCTAAACTCAGCCAGCATCACCGATGGTCAATCGGCAAACCCTATGTGGGCTTTGGTTTCGCTATCGCCTCTATCCACACCCTATAATATGGATGGAACCGTGAACGAGCAACCCGGCTAAGATACCGAAGAAACCTATAACCCACTTACGCTGAAAGATCACGAACGTTGGAAAGAGCAAAACCGCAGATATGCATCGTTTAACATGCTATATGGTGAGGTTACTATTATCGAAGGGCTTAAAAACAGGGTTAACCTTGGTTTGGATATCAGCGACGATAAGTACAATAACTTCTACGGTAGCAATACACCCTTTAGGGATGGGAAGTTAAACTCTGCTCAGATAAAAAATAGCGATAATTTTTCGTACACCTTAGAGAATCTTTTAACCTACGATAAGGAGTTTGGCATGCATAGGCTAAATGTTACTGCAATGGGTAGTATACAGGAGTCTACCACTATAAGTAGCCGTATGGATGCCTCCAACGTTCCGGTGAACTATCTGCAGTATTATAACTTTAGCCGTGCTGAGGATGTGTTTGCTCCTGAGAATGATAACAACTACACAGCCTGGGCGCTTGCCTCTGTAATGGCTAGGGTAAACTATGTGTACGACGACAGGTACATGCTAACCGTTACTGGCCGTGCCGATGGATCGTCGCGACTTGCTGCTGGTAATAAGTGGCACTCGTACCCTGCGTTAGCCGTAGGTTGGAATATTATGAACGAGTCGTTCCTTAGAGATGTTAGCGCCATATCAAACCTGAAGCTTCGCTTGGGTTATGGACAAACATCTAACACGGCAATTAATCCCTACAGCACTCTAGGGGGGTTAAGTGGTTCGTTCTACAACTTTGGCGATGCCGGTGTTAGGGGCTATTATGTGTCGAGTCTTCCAAACTTCGACCTAAGCTGGGAGTTCACGAATACGATAAATGCTGGTTTAGACTTTGGCTTCCTTAAGGGAAGAATCACTGGCTCGGTTGATGCCTACATGCAGGGAACCAATAATATTCTGCTACAGAAAGAGCTTCCTGCATCGCAGGGTGTTCCCGGAGCTTACTACGAGAACGTTGGTAAAACCGAGAACCGAGGACTTGAACTTATACTAAACGGAGTAGTTATTTCTCCTTCATCAAAAGATGGATTTGCTTGGGAGTTGAATACAAACCTTTTCCTAAACCGCGAAAAGATTGTAGAATTACAAGACCCAAGTATTACCCGCGATGTGGGTAACGGTTGGTTTGTAGGGTATCCTTCGAGCGCAATATACGACTATGTTAAGCTGGGCATATGGCAGCTCGACGAGGCCGATGAGGCTGCTCTTTATGGTGCAAAACCTGGCGATATTAAGCTGGAAGATTTTGCTGGCGGTGGCGTAAATGGTGATGAGCCCGATGGGGTTATCACAGCCGATGACCGTCGGGTGCTTGGTTCAGCACAACCCGATTTTCAGGGTGGTTTCACCTCGACATTCAGATATAAAGGGTTCGACCTTTCGGTAGTAACCTACTTCCGTGTTGGTGGTATGATTGTTAGCGCTTTGCATATGCCTACCGACTACGTTAACCGTTTGGCCGGAAGGCACAACGGTATTAAGGTTGACTACTGGACCCCCGACAACCCTACCAACGATATGCCACAACCCAATGCGACCATAGATGCTTCAAGAACCCACGTACTTGGATACTTTGATGGTACCTTCTTTAAGATCAGGAGTATCAACTTGGGATACGATCTTAACTCAAAGCATCTAGCGTTTTTGGGTGGAAACTCTTCGCTACGTATTTTCACAAGTATTAGCGATCCTTTCATATTCTTCTCACCATACGTTAAGGCAGGTGGTGTTGATCCAGAACCAAATGCTGTTAATCATGAAACAATTTCTGGTGGCGAGGGTGTACCCCAACGAGCTCTTAAGATTAAGCTCGATACGCCTCCAACCAGGAGAATTGTTTTGGGTGTAAACTTTAAATTTTAAAAAGGCTTGAAAATGAAAAGAATTGCATATCTCGCCCTAGTATTGGTTTTTACTTCAATCTCATCATGTACCGATTTTCTTGAAGAAGAACCGAAATCGCTGCTAACCGCTAAGTACCTCGAAACGCCAAGCGGTGTTTGGTCAGCATTGTATTCTACTTACTCCGATTTGCGTTACTTCTACGGTGGCGAAAGTGCTTTGAGCATGACCGTAGCAGGAACCGACGAGTTTCAGAAAGGCCCCGATGGAAGCGAAGAGTTGAACTTGTATAGCAACTCAGGTTTGCTTACCAATGGGCAGGTTAGTAGTACCTGGAACTGGGGGTATACCGCTATAAACTCTGCAAATGCTGTGCTTGAGTATGCCCACTCATCGGGAATGCCCGAAGAGGATGCCGATTTGTGCGTAGCCGAAGCAAAATACCTGAGAGCCCTTTGGTACTTTCTGCTGGTGCAGATGTATGGTGATCTTCCGCTCAACCTTGAGTTTATTACAGAACCATCTACCGAGGCCTATAGAACTCCGGCAGCAGAGGTTTACCAAGCTATTGTTACCGACCTAAAGGAGGCCATTGATGATTTACCCAATATTGCTCCCCAGCCAGGTCGTGCAACAGCAGCGGCTGCGCATCATTTGCTCGCTAAGGTTTATTTAGCTAAAGCAACGCACGCAACAGCGAAGGAGGATGACGATTATCAGAATGCATTCAATCATTCTACACATCTTATCGATAATGCAGGTGCTTACGGCCTTGCTTTGCTTAAGGATTTTGCCGATGTACATACCCCACGTAATGAGCATAGCAGTGAGATTCTATTCACCGTAGAGCGTAATACCGATATAGTGTATAACGACCTTGATCCTGACGCTAACGGAAACAAGAACAATCGAAGCAGCTTCTTCTTCAGGCCAAACTACTCAGCAATAGTGAAGGGGCTTATACGCGATATTCCCAACGGACGCCCCTGGCACAGGGTAAGGCCAACTAATTATCTGCTCGAAGTAGTATTCCAGAATCGCGATGATGATACGCGTTACCATAAGACCTTCCAAACCGTTTGGTTGGTTAACGATCCCGATAATGTTGAAACTCCCGGTTTTGTGGCTGGCGATACCGCTATTTGGCTACCCGGCTCCGAGAACCATCCACCAGCACGCGCGCTAAGGATATTTAAACCTTCGGAGTATTACGATAATGTGAGCCTTTCAACAGGCGAAAAGCAAACGCTGTCCATCTATCCATCGTTGAAGAAGTACGATGATATCGACAGGCCAACTGTTGCTGATGCATCGGTTCGTCCATTCATCGTGTTTAAGTTCTCCGAAACATATCTTATTGCTGCCGAGGCTGCAATGTATCTGAATCGTCCGGGTGAGGCTCGTTACTTTGTAAATGTAGTAAGGGCACGCGCTGGTTTCAATGCGAATCGTTCCGATGCTGCCAACGCTGCAGCCATCAGCCGCCTAACCAGCACTACTCCATCTCTAGCCGATTTTGACGAGGGAATCAACTTCCTGCTTGAGGAGCGAAGTCGTGAACTTTGTGGAGAGTACATGCGTTGGTTCGACCTTGCGCGCACTCGGAACTCAAGTGGCCAGTCAATGCTTTACTATCGCTTAACTACCTTAACCCCTGATATTCCTTGTAAGAATACTATTCAGGAGTATCATATTCTGAGGCCAGTTCCTCAAGACTCTCAGATAGACCTTACCACAAATGATTTCCCACAGAATCCAGGGTATGGCTCATAGTTGGAACTAATAAAATGTTAACAGTTATGAAAAAGACAAAAATATTTCGAACACTAATCCTTCTACTGGCTGCACTCCCGATACTGTTTGTTGGGTGCGAGGAGCAGGATACCTATATGGAGCCGGGTGTTGTCGACATGAATGATAGAATCACCAGTATTGACAAGGATATTGCTCAGCCTGGCGACATCGTTACTTTAACCGGAACGAATCTCGATAAGGTGTACATGATCATGCTAAATACCGAGAATGTTCCCGTATCGTTTGAGGCAACTGCCACTGAACTTAAGATGGTTGTTCCTGGAACATCGCCCCTTGGCGATGTGATTACAATTAACATATTCTTCTCAGGTAAGGGGTTAGCCCAGCGGGTTAAATCGTTTTTGCCACATTTTCTGAAACGACCCGAGGCGCACATCCTTAACGTGGCCAGTATGGGCGGCTTTTTACCCGTACCGGGCCAAAGTATTTACGGTGCCGCCAAATCAGCAGTAAAGCTATTCACCGAGGCTTTGTATGCCGAGCTAATGAATACGAATGTACATGTAACAATAGTCTTTCCCGGTGCTATTGCTACCAATATCACAGCGAATTCGGGAATAGATATTCCAAAGAGTGCCGAAGGGGATCAGAAGAAAAGCGGAATGAAAACTTTGCCTGCATCGGAAGCCGCAAAGCAAATTTTAGATGCAATGGAGAAGAATAAGTTTCGAGCACTGATTGGCTCCGACGCCAAGTTCATGGACTTTATCTACAGACTAAGTCCAAAGTTTGCCACCGGTTTCATTGCTAAGAAAATGGCTGGTCTGCTAAAATAGGACAAACAAAAATACTACAATAAACAAGGCGCAAAACATAATGTTTTGCGCCTTATTCTATTGTTTTCCTTTGTGGGTTTATGTTTTATACAACCCCGTGTTATTAATAAGTGCATAAAATAGTTAGTGTTTGTCGTTTTTTCTTTTTATCTTTGAGCATGAAAAAACAAGACCTAAGAAAGCTTAGTATTTCTGCTCAAGAAGCCATCCGAGTCAAGGTATTAG
>Ga0265295_1005800_pt1 | contig 15451 bp, 13 predicted proteins | sample Munlansysbiofilm_FD_192503 | JGI IMG/M metagenome (GOLD analysis project Ga0265295, IMG submission 192503) | Leachate microbial communities from a municipal landfill in Southern Ontario, Canada - Methane capture system biofilm | ecosystem: Engineered > Solid waste > Landfill > Unclassified ... | reverse complement strand
TCATTTTTGAAAAAATATTGTTGACGCAACAAAAACCGCCCCTGTACTTATGCTATACTGCATACCCAAATCCTTCTGACTTAACCTTACCGTAACGACAAAAAAGACCTGAATGCAAGACTGCATTCAGATCTTTTATAAGTGAAATGAAGATGATAAAACTTTATTAGATTAAGAATAGTGGTGCAAATACCAATGATACGATGGTCATCAGTTTGATTAAGATATTAATTGAAGGGCCTGAGGTATCCTTAAATGGATCCCCAACGGTATCGCCAACAACAGCCGCTTTATGGGCATCACTGCCCTTTCCGCCGTGAGCGCCACCTTCAATAAATTTCTTGGCATTATCCCAGGCACCGCCGGCATTGGCCATAAAGATCGCCATTAATACCCCCGTAACCAGAGCCCCGGCTAAAAGTCCACCCAAAGCATCTGCCCCAAGAATCAGACCCATGGCGAGAGGAGCCGCAACTGCCATTATACCTGGTACGATCATTTGTCGAAGTGCCGCAGCGGTTGAAATATCAACACATTTGGCATAATCCGGTTTTTCGGTACCCGCCATAATTCCTGGGAATTCACGGAATTGACGTCGCACTTCTTCAATCATTTCATTGGCTGCTGAACCAACCGCTTCCATGGTTAAGGCTGAGAACAAGAATGGCAACATTCCACCAATAAACAAACCAATGATAACATTTGGATTTAAAATATCAATACTGGCTAGACCAACTGTTTGAGCATAAGAAGCAAACAAGGCTAACGCTGTTAAGGCTGCTGAACCAATGGCAAAACCTTTACCGATGGCTGCGGTGGTGTTCCCAACAGCATCCAGCTTGTCTGTGATTTCACGTACTTCTTTCGGCAGTTCTGCCATTTCGGCAATCCCACCGGCATTATCGGCAATGGGGCCGTAAGCATCCACAGCAATGGTCATTCCACAGGTGGAGAGCATTCCAACGGCGGCTAAGGCAATACCAAAAAGTCCGAATGCTGTATAAGCAACAAAAATGGCTACTGCCATCGCTAAAATTGGGAACATGGTCGATTTCATCCCCACTGCCAAACCACTAATAATGGTGGTAGCGGCTCCGGTTTCTGATTGCTGAGCAATGTGTTGAACCGGTTTGTAATGTTCTGATGTATAATATTCCGTTAATTTACCAATAACAATACCAACTGCCAAACCGGCAACAATAGCAATAAATGCTGCATATCCGCCAGTAAAGTAGTTCGATAAGAAGTAAGAAGCAATAACGACTAAAATCCCACTGACATAGGTACCCATATCCAGAGCCCGTTGTGGATTTCCACCTTCTTTACCACGGACAAAGAACGATCCGATAATTGAAGCAAAAATACCAGTTGCTGCCAAAAGCATCGGAAATAAGATCCCATTGTAACCATCAAGGGCTAGTGCACCCAAGGTAATCGCAGAAATGATTGAACCAACATAAGACTCGAATAAATCCGAACCCATACCAGCAACGTCACCTACATTATCACCAACGTTATCAGCGATAACAGCGGGATTACGGGGATCATCTTCCGGAATACCGGCTTCAACCTTACCTACAAGGTCAGCACCAACATCGGCAGCTTTGGTGTAAATACCACCACCAACTCGACCAAACAGTGCAATTGAAGATGCGCCCAAACCAAATCCGGTTACAATTTTCACATCACCAAACAACAGATATAAAACACTGACGCCCAGTAAGCCCAGACCGACAACACACATACCCATAACGGCACCGCCGGAAAAAGCCACTGAAAGGGCTTTGTTCATCCCGCTGGTTTTGGCTGCATTAGCAGTTCTAACGTTAGCTTTGGTGGCAACCTGCATCCCAAAGAATCCCGCCAGGATAGAAAAAATAGCGCCGACCAGGAAACATACCGCGGTAGTTAACCCTAACCCCGGTGTAACGGTCAAAACAACAAATAAAACGGCCACAAAAATTGCGATCATTCGATACTCGCGTTTTAAGAATGCCATCGCACCCTCGTGGATATATCCCGCGATCTCTTTCATTCTGTCGGTACCGGCGTCAACTGCAGTTACGCGTTTTGCAAAAACAAGCGCAACAAGCAACGCCACGACTCCAATAGCTGGAGCCAGAAACAATAATTCCATTTTCAATTTCCCCCTGTAAGTTTTTGCACCTCTCTAATTCAGATGCCTGTTATGATACGATTGAATAAACGAATGCCGACAACATGAATAACACCCCTGAGATTTTGGTTGCTCTTTCGAGTACGCCTTCAAATCCCTTGGCTTTTTTCTTTCCAAATAAGGTCTCAGCACCACCTGCGATGGCTCCTGACATTCCTGCTGTTTTTCCCGGCGATAGAAGTATCGCGGCAATCAAAACCAGGCTGGAAATCAGTAATACGACCAGTAAAGCTTCTTTCATAAGTATCACCTCCGTAAATAATCGTGCACGTTATAATATCATACCCAAAAAACATTTTCAATCATAAAAAAAGTCTCAGTCGAGACTTTTCCTATGTAAACGCTCACAGCTTTGCTATTTTTACTTTATTCTGCCTTAATCAGTGTTTTTCCAGTCATTTCTACTGGTACCGGCAGTCCCATCAAATCGAGTAGGGTCGGCGCAACATCAGCTAGCCGTCCATCATCTCGCAGGGTCACATTGCCATCACCAAGAAGAATACACTTAACCTGGTTTGACGTGTGAGCAGTAAAAGGCATGTGCGTTTCGTAATCAATCATCTTTTCAGCATTACCATGATCAGCGGTGACAATCACCTTGCCGCCTTTTGCCAGAATGGTCGCAATGACTTTTTGGGCACAGGCGTCGACCACTTCGACCGCTTTTTCGGCGGCTTCTAAAATACCGGTATGCCCAACCATATCGGCATTGGCAAAATTGAGGATCATCAACTGATATTTATCGCTTTCTATCGCTTCAACAGCTTTATTGGCTACCTCGTAAGCACTCATCTCCGGTTGCATATCATAGGTTGCCACAAGTGGTGAAGGGATCAGAATCCGATCTTCCAGGGGATACTGTTTTTCCAGTCCACCATTAAAGAAATAAGTTACATGAGCATACTTTTCTGTTTCCGCAATGCGCAGCTGGGGAATCCCCAGATTACTAAGATATTCACCGAGGGTATTCCTAATGGTTACTGGCTTATAAGCAACGGATACCGTTTCAAACGATTTATCATACTGAGTCATCGTGACAAAATTCAAATCCAGAAAATCCGTTTTACGAATAAACAAATTGAAATCCGGATCGATAAATGCTCGCGTTAATTCCCGGGCCCGATCGGGTCTGAAATTAAAGAAAATGATGGTATCCTGGGATTTAATGGTGCTGTCATCAACCGTGTCGATGATGGTTGGCAGCACGAATTCATCGGTAATTCTATTTGCATAGGTTTCGACCATGACATCCCTTGCCGATGCGGCATGATTACCGGCTCCAGCGGTCATCGCGTCATAGGCTCTTTCGACCCGATCCCAGCGGTTATCGCGATCCATTGCGTAGTAACGACCCATGATGGTGGCGATTTCGCCCACCCCTAATTGAGCCATTTTAGCTTCCAGTGCTTTGATATGGTCGATGCCGCTGTTTGGGGCCGTATCCCGACCATCCATCAGGCAGTGAACATAGACCCGTTTTAAGCCTTGTTTTTTAGCCAGGTTCAGTAATGCGTAAAGATGGCATTCATGACTGTGAACCCCACCATCGGACAATAAGCCTATCAGGTGCAAGGCTCCGCCTTTTTGTTTGGCGGCATTGATGCCGGCAAGAAAGGCTTCGTTGGTAAAAAAGTCGCCATCTTCGATGGATTTGGTAATTCGGGTCAGTTCCTGATAGACAACGCGACCGGCCCCCAGGTTTAAATGGCCAACCTCAGAATTACCCATCTGACCTTCTGGCAGACCAACGCCAAGGCCACTGGCGGTAATAAGGGTATGAGGCGCGTCCTGGGAGATGGCATCAAGAAACGGTGTTTGGGCCTGTAGAACGGCATTACCCTCAGTACATCTGGTAAAGCCGTAGCCATCCAGAATAATCAGGGCAGTTAAATTTTTATTCATTTGATCACACCTTTCAGTCCAAATATTTTAGGTTGTCGTGAGTACCGTACCGACCAATTGTTAATCTGTTGTATGCTGCGCCATGCGAAATCCGCTACGCTTCTTTCGCATTGGTCGCGGGCAGTCGCCAACTATAAGCAAGCTTATGATTGGCTCGTTGCCTGCGCGCAGAATCGGACAGGTTTATCAACCTGTTCGCTCCGATGCAGACAACATGATATAACAATTGTCGGTACTCACTATATCTTTTTTCGCTTTACTTTTGAAATGAGAATTGAATTAGAACTTCACAATCTCCGAGAACGTTGGTTTCAGAGCTGCACCGCCGACCAGGGCGCCGTCGATGTTGTCCATGGCCATCAGATCTTTGATATTTTCTGGGTTGACTGAACCGCCGTATTGAATCCGGACTTTTTGGGCCGCATCTTCGCCGAACATTTTAGCGATCGTTTGACGAACCCAGCCGCAGGCTTCGTTAGCTTCTTCTTTGCTGGCTGTTTTACCGGTGCCGATGGCCCAGATCGGTTCATAGGCAACAACGACCTTGGTAATATCACCAATGCCCTTTAATCCCGCTTCCATCTGCGCAACAACCTTGGCTTCAGCTTTTCCGCTTTCCCGTTCTTCCAGGGTTTCACCGCAGCAGACAATCGGGGTAATTCCCAGTGCCAAAGCTTTGATGGCTTTTTTGTTGACGGCTTCGTCGGTTTCATTAAAGTATTCCCGTCTTTCCGAGTGGCCAATCAGAACATAATTTACACCGATAGCCTGTAGCATTTCCCCGGATATCTCGCCGGTAAAAGCACCGTTTTTTTCAAAGTGCATATTCTGAGCCCCGATGCCAACGTTTGAATCTTTGGCCATTTCCACGGCTTTTTGCAGACCCAAATAGGTAGGACAAAAAACCACTTCGGCTTCTGCCCCAGCTACCAATGGCAACAGCGTATTCATCAGTTTTTCAGTCTCAAAAATATCATTATTCATTTTCCAGTTTCCCGCAATAATTGGTTTTCGCATCATCTTCTCCTTCTATTTATCCTGTAAGATTTCAATACCTGGCAGTTTTTTTCCTTCCAGGAATTCCAGTGAAGCGCCACCACCGGTGGAAATGTGGCTCATCCCTGCTTCATAGCCAAGAATTTTAACCGCTGCGGCCGAGTCTCCGCCACCAATAATGGTAATGGCTGTTGACTGTGACATCGCTTTAGCGACCGCTTCTGTTCCTTTGGCAAAGGCTGGCATTTCAAATACGCCCATGGGGCCATTCCAGATCACTGTTTTAGCTTCCAGAATTGCTTTTGAAAAAGTTGCTGCCGAAACGGGTCCAATATCGAGTCCCAATGAATCTGCCGGGATCGCATTAATATCGACCACCTCAAAAGAAGCATCGGCGGCAAAGGTTTTTGCCGCAACTACATCCACTGGTAATAAAAGGTTAACCCCTTTGGCCTTCGCTTTGGCTACTAGTTCCTTGGCCAGTTCCATTTTATCTTCTTCCAATAGTGATTTTCCAATTTCATACCCTTGAGCTTTCAGGAAGGTAAAGGCCATTCCACCGCCAATGATTAAGGTATCCACCTTTTCTAACAGGTTGTTAATCACACCAATCTTATCCGAAACCTTTGATCCACCCAAGATTGCCACAAAGGGACGTTCTGGTTTTTCCAGGGCTTTGCCCATAAAATCCAGTTCTTTTTGAATCAGAAAGCCTGATACGCCGGGTAAGAATTCGGCAACGCCAACGGTTGAAGCGTGAGCACGGTGAGCCGTTCCAAAGGCATCATTGACAAAAACATCACCTAACTGTGCCAGTTCTTTTGAAAATCCCTGGTCATTTTTTTCTTCTTCGCCACGGAACCGGGTATTTTGAAGCAAGAGTACCTCACCTGGTTTAAGACCGGCCGCTGCCGCAACGGTTAGTGATCCGGTCACGGCTCCATCATCATTAAAAATCACTTCTTTTTTAAGTAATTCAGACAGTTTCCTGGCAACGGGTTCCAGTGAATATTTTGGGTTTGGCTGATTTTTAGGCCGGCCCATATGGGACATTAAAATCAGTGATCCCCCCTGCTCTAAAATATAGTTAATTGTGGGTAATGCGGCGGTTATCCTTGTTTCATCGGTAATGACGCCGTTTTCATCTAATGGCACATTAAAATCGGCCCGCATTAAAACTTTTTTTCCTTTTAAATCAAGATCAGATACTGTTTTTTTACTCATATTTTTATCCTCTCGGTTTATAATTTTCGCATTTCCATAAGATTTCGGTATATTATCGTACCGACAATTGTTACATCATGTTGTATGCATCAGAGCGGACACGGCGATAGCCTGTCCGAGTCTGCAGCATACAACAGATTAACAATTGGTCGGTACTACTTCATCTTTTACCTAATCAGCTTCACTTGAATATTTGCTTTATAAACAATTTCAGAAGCAGTTGCAAGGGTTTTGCAAAAGCTTCTGAAAAGTTTTTTGATTTGTATTATTTAAATTTAATGAGCTACTTTAATCGTGCTTAGGTCGATTAAAATTTAGTGGCAACAAACTCAGCTAAACGAACCAGTTGAGCCGTGTAAGACATTTCGTTATCGTACCAGGCAATGACTTTTACCTGTTGTTTTCCGCCTTCAACATTCATCACTCGGGTTAAGGTTGCATCAAACAATGAGCCGAAAGACATGCCGATGATGTCGGTAGAAACAATTTGTTCTTCGTTGTAACCCAGTGATTCGTTGGCAGCTGCTTTAAGTGCGGCATTAATTTCATCGGCGGTAACGTCTTTTTCCAACACACAGGTTAAATCAACCAGCGAGCCTGTAATAACTGGTACCCGAAGCGCAAATCCGTCCAGTTTGCCGTTAAGAGCTGGTAGCACCTTGCCGACTGCGGCAGCAGCACCAGTGGAAGTGGGAACAATATTTTGAGCCGCAGTACGACCGCGTCGTAGATCTTTATGAGGTGCATCCAGAGTTGCCTGATCATTGGTGTAGGCATGAACAGTAGTCATTAAGCCGCTGACTAAACCAAAGCTGTCGTTAAGTACTTTAGCCACTGGCGCTAAACAGTTTGTCGTGCAGGAAGCGCCACTGATGACCGTTTCAGTGCCATCTAAGATATTTTCGTTGACATTAAACACGATGGTTTTAACATCACCTTTGGCTGGCGCTGAGACAATAACTTTTTTTGCACCGGCTTTGATGTGTTTACCAGCACCGTCTTTATCGGTAAAGAAACCGGTACATTCGATGACAACATCCACTCCAATACTTCCCCAAGGTAAGTTTTCAGGGTCTCTTTCAGAGTAAATTTTGATTGCTTTTCCGTCAACCACGATGCCATCATCTTTAACTTCAATGCTATCTTGCTTAAATTTACCCTGGGCACTATCATATTTTAACAGGTACGCTAAGGTTTTTGCGTCGGTTAAATCATTGATAGCGACAACGTCAAATGCTTTGTTATCTGCCATTAATCTGAATGCTAAACGACCAATTCTTCCAAAACCATTAATTGCTACTTTTACAGACATATTATCTGCCTCCTTAAAATAATGTTTACTCAATTTATACTCAGTCAGATGCGATTCATTTTGCTTCTGACATGGTTTGCAATTTTTTCAAAATCTCTCTGGCGGCACTTTCATCGGTGATCAGCACAATATTTTCACGAATTCGACTAACTGCAATAATCGATTCAGCCTTCGTAACCCCACCGGCTACCGCAATGACATGCGGTATTTTTTTAAAATTGTCGATACCAATGCCAATAGTGGAAGATGGCGAAATTACCTGACCGTTTATGTCAAAGTAATGACCAAAGGCTTCTGCCACAGCTCCCCGTTCCAGTATTTTGCGCTTCTCGGCCGTTGCCAGATTACGCCAGTCGGCCAAGACATCGGCTCGTCCCAATCCAAAAATGAAAATATCGATGTTGTCCATTTTATTGAATACCCTTTTTATCTCCGGATAATCTTTTAATGCTTCTAATAATCGTTGATCGATATTATCCGGCAGGTGGAGAAGCTCATAGTTTGAATGCAGTTTTAGTCCCATTTCGGCCACCACGTTATTTGCCTGGGTGGAATGGCTTTTGCCGATCCCGCCGCGGGCCGGAATGACATAAACATCGGGATAAAAAGCTTCTCGCATTTCATCGGCTACGGCTGCAGTACAGCTCCCGCCAGTTAATGCCAGGGTATCCTTATATTTCATTACCGACAACACATATTTTGCGCCGGAGCGTCCCATAAATCGCAGTACTTCATAGTTCATATCCATATCGCCGGGGCAAATGATCACCCGTTTGAGATGGAGCCGATCCATCAGTTCTTTCTCCAGTTGTTCCAGCCCGTTATAGGTGTAGAGCAAGCTTTTTAACTGAATCAGCGCTGCTGTTCCGGCATCGGTGATAACAACCCCCTGGCGTTCCACCGAAACCAGCTTTTGAGCCTGAAAAAAATCGATTTCATTACGAACCTGACGTTCACTCATATCCAGAACAAATGCAAGATTTCTCCGTCCGATAGGTTGCTCACTGCTGATGGTTGACAAAATATTGTAACGCATTTCAATGAGACGATTCACTTCCGGTGCGACAAGCTGTTGAAGTTCAATGACTTCCTTACTGATTTTTAATTGATTTGACACAGAATCACCCTTCTTTCGGATACATGCTCGCTTTTGTCCCGCTGGGACAAATTCATTATACCCCATTTTAAATTTAAAAACAAGTTAAAAAAGACCAAAATCTAAAAGAAAATCCTCGTCCTATTTTCAGGATGTGCCGGTATTTGGTGAAGATTTGTAGATGGTCTACCGATATTCTTTTCGCTTCGACGAAGGCTTTATCATAAGCGCTTCCCGATATTTGGCAACGGTTCGCCTGGCCACATCCAAATTTTTCTGTTGTAATAATTCTGAAATTTTTTGATCACTGAGCGGTTTTTTCTTATCTTCCTTTTCAATCAATTCCGAAATGAGCCGTTTAATGGCATCCGAAGAGCGATCTTCTTCACCCTGAGAATATCCTCGTTTAAAGAAAAACTTCAGTGCAAAGGTGCCCTTGGGGGTTTGAATATATTTTCCCCGGATCGCCCGACTGACCGTGGACTCGTGAACATCAATCATCTCAGCGATTGTTTTAAGCGTTAAAGGCCGCAGATCACCAACACCCTCAAAAAAGAAACTCGACTGGGACAGTGCGACAGCGTTAATAACCTTTTTAACGGTATCGCGTCGCTGCTCAATGCTGCGAATCAGAAATGCTGCACTATCGAGTTTTTTTTCCAGATACAGCTTGGTTTCATCGTTTTTGTCTGGCGTCTTTAACAACCCTTTATAATAATTATTGATGCGCAGCCGGGGGGCCGACACATCATTAACTTTCACCACCAGTTCACCATTTACAATTTCAATGCTCCCATCCGGGATCACGTAGGAAACCCGTTCCGAACTGGAAAACTCCCGACCGGGTTTGGGCTCGAGTGATTTTAACACCTCTTTAAAGTCATAAACGTCTTCAATTGCTAAGCCCGTTTCCTGGGTGATCCGCTTAAATTGATTATTGGCTAAATCCATCAAATGGTTTCTAACAATGTCCAGATACACTTCATCATCGTCATATCCCATTTGGCGCAGTTGAATCAGCAGACATTCTTCAATCGTGCGACATCCCACCCCACACGGATCAAAGCCCTGGATGATGCCAATCATTTTCTTAATGCTCACTTCCTGAGCTTCTAAAACACTGGTGATATAGTCCATATCAATGATGAGATAACCGTTATCATCAATACAGTCAATCAAGTATTCGCCAATGCGTTTTTCCTGTTCACTAAGACTTTTCTTTAGCATCTTAAATTGAAAATGAAGATACTCGTTTAAGGTTTTCTCCTGGGATGTGAATTTTTCAAAACCATACTCGTCATCGGGCACGGTGCTTAATTGCGTCTGGCCCCGATAGTCCGCGTTTTCCATGCTATGGAAATACTCCTCCCATTGAATCTCTTCTTTCGGCGGTTTTTCCTGAACGACTTCACCCTTTAGCGGTCCCCCATCCTCATTAACGGGCACCACTTCTTTAATGGACACCTCATTAAATTCCAGTACCGGGTTTTCCATGATTTCAGTTTCGATTAAGCCCTTTAGTTCCATGGCTGTCAGCTGAAGAATTTCAATGGATTGACGCATCTCCTGGGTCATGACGAGTTTTTGAGTTTGGGTTATATTTAAATCAAATTTGATATTCATTTTTCACCTGACTGTTTTTATAAATTATTTTAATCAAAAAAAGACTAACTTTCGTTAGTCCTAATCATATCACAGTCTACTTAGGTTCTTCAATGTATTTGATCACATTTACTGCCGCAATAGCGCCATCAGCCGTAGCCGTGACCACCTGGCGTAGCGATTTACGCCTGACATCCCCGGCTGCAAAAATCCCCGGGATGTTGGTGCGCATTTCATCATCCGTAATCAGATAGTCTCTGGCATCGCGTTCCAACAAGCCGACAAATGCCTCTGAATTTGGTTTTTGACCTGCAAATACAAAAACGCCGTCAAGTGAAACGTCAGTCAATTCATTGGTTTTTACATTCTTAACAACAATGCCTTCAACTTGACCATTCCCTTTTATTTCCTCCACCACTGAATCGAGCAGCAATGAAATTTTTTCATTTTCACGAATGCGCTGCTGGAGAATTTTGGCTCCCCGAAGTTCATCGCGCCGATGGATAATGATAATTTCTGCGGCAAATTTCGTTAAATACAAGGCTTCTTCCAAAGCCGTATCGCCGCCACCGATCACCGCAACCTTTAAACCTTTAAAAAAATTAGCATCGCAGGTAGCACAATAGGAAACGCCCATCCCTCGTAATTCCCGTTCACCTTTGCAACCGATTGGCTTGGGTTCTGCCCCGGTAGCCATGATAATGGTCTGGGACTCGATACTGCCAGAATCGGTTTCAACGATAAAACCGGCTTCTGTTTGATGCGATCTTAAGTAAGTCTTAGTAGCAAACTCAACCCCGAATTCCTCACATTGCTGACGCATCCGCTCAGTAAGACCTGGGCCCGTGCTGTCTGGTGGTGAACCGGGATAATTTTCAATCTCCCAACTGGTCGCAATCTGTCCACCAATGCCGGCTTTTTCCATAATCAGCACCTTTAGCGTTCCCCGAGCTGCATATATTCCTGCGGCTAAACCGGCTGGACCAGCCCCCACGATAATCGTATCATATCTCATCTTTGTACCTCTTATCTTTCTTTTTTAGAAAATGGTCACGATCCATCTTTCATAATTTTGCTGGTGGTTATAAATTCTTCCATTGCCTTTTCTGTCTCTTTGACGATTTCTTTTTTGTAATCATCATATCTGTTTTCCTTAACAATTTCAAGTGAACGGGTTTCCAGCTTTAAATTTTTAACTACCTCAATTTGAATATCAATCTTCTCTGTAATTTCATCGATTCTTTTTTCAACAATTTTGATCTGCTCTTTCAGAAAAGACATGTAGTGGAGATACACCTGACAGGCTGTAGCGGTGATGGAAGCAGCCATATCACGTTCGTAATTCTTCTGACTCTTTTCCAGTTGGTCTTCCAACTCCAGCTGTTTGTCCATTTCATCACTGAGTTGTCTGGTCAAGCCACCTAGTATCATCATTTCATTTTCCAGATTCTGATCTTTATAAGAAAGGAGCTTTCCTAAATGAAATTGAAATTTTTTCATAAGACGGCCTTCTTCATGGCTTCAACACTCTCATCATAAAAACACTTTTCATCAACCTTCTGTTGCAAAAACTGATTGATGCCGGCAATTTTTTTAATGGCAATATCCAAAGACGGATTCGTGCCGCTTTTATAAGCGCCGATACTGACCAGATCGTAGTTGGTATCATACACTGACATCATATTTCGCATCGACGAGGCCGCGTCCATCTGATCTTTACTGACAATATTAGACATCAATCGGCTGACACTATTAAGAACATCAATAGCCGGATAGTGGTTTCTGGCCGCAATTTTTCGGGACAGCACAATGTGCCCATCAATAATCCCCCGGACTGTATCGGCCACCGGTTCATTCATATCGTCCCCTTCAACCAACACTGTGTAAATCCCGGTAATGGAGCCGGTTTCAAAATTTCCGCTACGTTCCAGCAGCTTTGGCATCATCGCATAAATGGAGGGCGTGTATCCTCGGGCAACAGGAGGTTCTCCAGTGGCCAGACCGATTTCCCGTTGGGCCATGGCAAATCGGGTCAGGGAGTCCATCATCAGAAGGACATCATTGCCCTGATCCTTAAAATACTCCGCAATGGTAGTCGCTGTCAATGCGCATTTCATCCGCTGCATGGGGGGCTGATCGGAGGTGGCTACCACAAGCACTGATCGTTCAAGACCTTCCTGCCCTAAATCATTCTCTAAAAACTGGCGAACCTCCCGACCTCTCTCACCGACCAGGGCAATCACATTAACCTGAGCTTTTACATTTCTGGCAATCATCCCCATCAGAGTACTTTTACCAACACCACTACCGGCAAAGATGCCCATTCTCTGGCCCTTGCCAATGCTTAATAAACCATCTATTGCCTTTACCCCAAATTCCAGGATATCGTCAATACATGGCCTTGAAAAGGGGTTAGCCCCAGCACTCTGAATTTCGTAGGGCGTGGTATTTAAGATCGGGCCGCCCCCATCAATGGGTTCTCCCATGGCATTAACAACCCGGCCAATCATACTATCCGACACACCAATTTTCAGGGAAGAACCGGTGGGTTCTACAATATTTCCAAAACTAATGCCTTCTGGTTCTTCGTATGGCATCAATAAAACCTTATTGCCGCGAAAACCAACCACTTCAGCTAAAATGAAACGATCTGCATTCTGATCAAATATCTTACACAAATCCCCAATACTGCATTCCGGACCCACGGATTCAATCATCATTCCGACGACCTTCTCAATTTTTCCAAAGTAGTGATAGGTTTCTGCTCGTTGAATGGCTTTACAAATTTCAGATGTATTCATTATCGCCTCCAGTTACGAACTTTGTTCGATGGCTTTCTCCAATTGATCCAATTGTACCGGCAGACTCATATCAATAACCGAATCATTGCTTTCCACCATGATCTTATCCTCATCCTTGAGAATAATTACCTTGGATTTTTTCGAAAGCTTCTTGAGTTTTTCTGCCATTCCCTTATTAATATGGAGATCCAGCGTTCTCTGGTTTTCAGATAAATAGATTTTAAGATCCTCTTCATCCCCATGAATGACCTCATCGAAAAACCGCAAGAACAGATCCTGGTCTTCTGCAACCTGATATTTCATTATTTTCTTGGCTATTTCAAAGGCGATGTCGAGCAGCTCTTTTTCGCGGTTGTCCAGCGCCTGTTGCCGCTCTTCGTTGATTGCATCAAGAAGTTCATGAATCTCCTGAAGTTTCTGCTCAATTTCGCTTGTTGCCTGTGTCATGCCCTCGTTTAAGCCTTCTCTCAGACCAGCCTGAAAGCCATCCCGGGTGCCATCCTTCAAGCCTTCTTCGTGACCTGTTGCGTAGCCCTGCGAAAAGCCTTCCTGATAACCTGTTTCCTGAGATTTTTCTTTAATTTCCTGACTGGCCTTGATTGCTTCCTTCATCAGTTCATTGGCGGCATGCATCGCTTCAACGCTGTTATCCTGATCGGTTTGATCTTCAGCCATTGTCATTTCCATGTCTGGCTGATTGTCACTTTCTTGCTCTGTTTCATGATGACTGATAACTGGCATCACGGCTGGCGTACTAATTTGAGACACCCATTTAGCTTTTACAATACTAGACAATGATCTCGTCCTTTCCACCCTTAGATGTTACAATTTCGCCTTCTTCTTCCAGTCTTCGAATGACCGAAACAATCTTCTGCTGCGCTTCTTCTACATCCCGGACCCTGACATTATGCAAGAATTCCATCTCACTCTTAACCGTATCACCCATACGTTGGGACATATTGGCAAAAATAATATCCGCAACCGCCTTGTTTGCACCCTTAAGTGCGACTGACATTTCTTTTGTATCAATTTCTTGCAAGAATCGTTGAATCGACATTGAATCAAGGATAACGATATCTTCAAATACAAACATCCGCTTACGAATTTCTTCTGATAGTTTGGCATCATTTTTACTGAGTTCATCAAAGATGTATTTTTCAGTCCCACGATCGATGTTGTTCATAATCTCAGCAATGTAATTAATCCCGCCAACTTCCAGCAAGTCGAAGGAAACAACCGATTCAAATTTACGTTCAAGAATGGTTTCAACCTGTCTGATAATTTCCGGAGACGTCCGATCCATCCTGGCAATCCGTTCGACCACTTCAACCCGAATGCTCTTGGGCAATTCCGAGATAATGGCCGAAGCCTGATCGGCTCTGGCATAAGATAAAACCAGAGCGATAGTCTGAGGATGCTCATTCATAATCATGTTCATTAGATTTTTGTAATCCGCTTTACGGATAAACTCAAAGGCCTTCGTCCTGAGTGTTTTTGTGACCCGCTCCAAAAGCGCACTACCTTGCTGAACCCCAAAGGCTTTTTCCAGTACATTTCGGGCATAATTAACCCCGCCTTCGATGTATACCTTTTGAGCCACACAAAGACCATAAAATTCGTCAATGACCTGATCTGCCACCTCCGGCGGCACACTATCCTGCCGGGTAATCTCGTAGGTCAGAACTTCAATTTCTTCTTCTTGCAAATGTTTATATATATTAGAAGCAATATCTGCGCCCAGAGAAATAACGACCTGCGCTGCTTTTTGTCGTGGTGTTAAGGTAACGTCCATATTTGTCAACTTCCTTCAAAAATTCTTATCTATTCACTTTCATTTTTAAGCCATGACTTAAATAACTGCGCCGCAATTTCCGGATTTGTGGTGGCAAACTCTTTGATTTTTTCTTTTTTATCATCTTTAAGCGTCTGAATTGGCTCAATAGATTCCAGGTGATCTGCTGCCAGAGCACCAAATAAATCATCTGTTTGAGAATCTTCATCCGTTGCAAAGGCTTCATCAATCCCTTTTCCACGCTTGCCCTTCTTCTTATCTTTTCCAGCCGCTTTTTTCTTTTTGCCGCGGCTAAGAATAAACAACAAGACCAGCAGCAGTAACAGCACACCAGCTCCGATGCCACCAAACACCAATAACTGTTGCGGTGTAAACAGTGGTTCATCCACCTCTTCTTCCAGCTGAGCAAATTCAAAGTTACGCACGGTAACACTTGCGGGCGGGACGCCAGCGGCAAAAGCCACCAACTGAATCAGGTTTTCCCGGGCCACCGGGGTCATCGCCGGATCATCAATGGCAATCCCGATGGAGACCGTTTCGATGGCAGGGT
>Ga0265295_1005799_pt1 | contig 15453 bp, 14 predicted proteins | sample Munlansysbiofilm_FD_192503 | JGI IMG/M metagenome (GOLD analysis project Ga0265295, IMG submission 192503) | Leachate microbial communities from a municipal landfill in Southern Ontario, Canada - Methane capture system biofilm | ecosystem: Engineered > Solid waste > Landfill > Unclassified ... | reverse complement strand
CCGCCTTTGCCGCCGGCTTTCGCTATGCCGCCGGCGACGTGGTCGTGACCCTGGACGCGGACCTGCAGAACGATCCCGCCGACATTCCGGCCATGCTTCAGGTCTATGCCCAGGGTGTCGACATGGTTATCGGCTGGAGGGCCAAGCGTCAGGACAGCGTGGTCAAGCGCTACGCCTCCCGTTTTGCCAACTGGGTGCGGAACAGGATCAGCCGCGAAACTGTCCGTGACACGGGCTGCTCTCTTAAAGTAATGCGTGCGCAGATGGTCAAGCGGATTCCCATGTTCACGGGCATGCACCGCTTTCTGCCCACCCTCATGAAGCTTGAGGGGGCGCGGGTGGCGGAGGTGCGCGTCAACCATCGTCCACGCAGCAAGGGCGTCTCCAAGTACGGCATTTGGGACCGGGCCTGGTCCTCGGCCTATGATCTGCTCGCGGTGCGCTGGATGCAGAAGCGGCACATCGGATACGTGGTCTCTGATACGAACGTGAAATGACTTTTCGGGCTTGACCCTTTTTCTCACGCTTTTGCCGGCGCGCCCTGTATTATAATGATTCGGGGCGAACGGTGGAGGTGCGAAGATTTTTTTATACGGCGCCGGCGCGCCTTGGGCGGAACATGGAATTAACGACACAGTGGTGGTTGCTGGCCATCGGTTTTACGGGCCAGGGATTTTTTTTCATGCGTTTTTTCTGGCAATGGATCGTCTCCGAGCGGGAGAAGAAAAGCGTCATTCCAATAAGTTTCTGGTACTTCAGCCTGCTGGGCAGTTTTTTTCTGCTGACCTATGCCATCCTGCGCAAGGACATCGTTTTCATTGTCGGCCAGTCGACGGGTTCCATCATTTATACCCGGAACCTCTATCTGATCCATCGCGAGCGCAAGCGGCTCCAGAGCAACGGATAGAGCGGGAGCAGGGCCCCGGCTACGGCCAGCCCCGTGGCCCAGCCCGCCAGAACGTCCATGGGGAAATGTTTCCCAAGGTAGATCCGCGAATAGCCGATGACAAGTGGAAGAGCCCATATTGCCTTCTTGCGGAAAGCGGCGAAAAGGACGAGAGCAGCCGCTGCGGAGTTGGCTGCGTGGGCGGAAGGAAAGGACGATCCACTTTGCTTGGTGGTCGTGAAATCCTGCGGCAGGGTCGCCCATGATCCCGAATCCTGGTAGCGGGTTTCGCCGATGCTCTTGTAAGGGCGAGCGCGGCCGACGCTGTCCTTGATCAGGGAGCAGGTCAGGTCGGAGACGCCGATGCTCGCGGCCAGGGCCAGCACGACGACCATGGACACGCGTCCCTGTCTGAGGCCGAAGGCGACCATGGTGATGGCCAGGACCCACAGGAAGGCAGAGCTTGAGAACAGGGGCATGAGATAATCGAATGGTGGGTTTTGCCAGCTCTGATTGATCCACCGAAACAGGGTCATTTCCCAGTCTGGGGTATGAAAAAACATGTACTCCTCCTTGGTCTGGCCAGTTTGGTGGATGCGGGCGGAATTGTCCAGCGGGCAAGAGCGCAATGCATCTTGACGCGCTAAGTATTTGCGGCTACATTCCCAGTTTACTTTTTTTGAAGGAGAAATGAAATGAGCAAGAGAACATATCAACCGAGCACCACCAAGCGTAAGAGAAGTCACGGGTTTCTGGTTCGTTCACGGACCAAGAGCGGCCAGGCCGTGCTGCGCCGCAGAAGAGCAAAGGGAAGAAAAAGATTAGCCGTCTAGCCTACCCTCCCTCGTATCGACTGAAGAGACGGCCCCAGTTTTGTAGCTGTTATGACCGGGGCCGTCGTTTTTTTTCAAAGAGTTTCACCCTCTTTGTGCTCGAGCGGGAAGATGCCGGAGAGTCCTGGCGTCTTGGGCTTACGGTGAGCAGAAAAATTGGCAAGTCCGTGCGGCGCAATCGGGTCAAGCGTTTGGTCCGGGAGTTCTTCCGGCTTCACCGGCATGATTTTCACCTGCGCGCGGACATTGTCGTGGTGCCCAAGCGGGGCGTTTGCGTGGATTCCATGGACCTTGCGCAGGTGTCCTCGGAACTTGGTCCACTGATGACAAAAATCGTGTCTCGGGTTGGAGCGGCCTAGGTCTTTCCGGAGTTTTCATGCGCCAAGCCTTCGTATACATCCTTTCCCTGTATCAGTATCTGATATCCCCGCTCTATTCTCCCTGTTGCCGTTTCACTCCTTCGTGTTCCGAATATGCCCGGCAGGCCATCTTGTCTCATGGAATTTTTCGGGGGATGGGCCTTGTCATCTGGCGGTTGTTACGTTGTCATCCCCTGTGTGCCGGTGGTTACGATCCGGTTCCCTCCCCTAACTTGTCAAAGAGAGATTGAAATCAATGGATAGCAATAAACGCGTCATCCTCGCTGTTTCCCTGTCGCTACTGGTGCTTCTGGGCTGGAATTACATATTCCCTCCGGCGCCTCCCCTGGAAACGGCCACACAGAATCTTTCCGCACCCAATCAGACCGAGGCGCCCGCTCCCCAGGACGCGGCGCAGGTGATGCCTTCCTCGCCAACCGTGCAGTTCACTCCCGCCGCGGGGGAAAAACTTTCCATTGAAACTCCCCTGTATCGCGCCGTGATCAACACCTCCGGCGGCGTGCTTGAGAGTTTCGAGCTCAAGGAATACAAGGAAACCATCGATCCGGGCGCCAAAAACATCGATCTGGTCACTGCGCAGTCCGTGACCAAGGCGCCCATGGGTCTGATCTGGAATTCCATGCCGACCTGGGCCCAGGGCGAATGGACCCTGCAGGGCGGCGATCTGGATCTTTCCGACGGTCAGAGCGGCACCATCCAGCTGAGCGGCGTCGTGGGCGGCGTGCAGATGGACCGGGTGCTGACTTTCACCGGCGGCACCTACGAGGTCAAGGAAGAGGTCAAGATCACCAATGTCACTGCGGCGCAGATTCAGGGACATCTGGCCTTTTCCGTGTCCAGCGTTCCGCTCACGGCCGAGGGCGACAACTACAATCATACCAAGATCGCCTATATGACCGCTGGAAGTCTGACCGAGGAAGACAGCCAGAAGGATCTGCAGATCGGCGTTGAATCTCCCACTCCGGCCCAGTGGGGCGGCATCGAGAGCAACTACTTTTTGCTGGGTATCGTGCCGACCTCTTCGGACATGTTCGCCCGCGCCAAGCTTGAGGACAATGTCTACCGCATGACCGTCGCCGATCAGGTCCTGCTTGATCCAGGCATCACGCAGCTGCGCACCGTGTCCTACTATTTCGGGCCCAAGACGGAAAAGAACCTCTCCATCATGCCCAAGGACCTCAAAGGCAGCATGCACTACGGGTTTTTCGACATCATCGCCAAGCCACTCAATCAGTTCCTGAATTTCCTGTACGGCTATGTCGGCAACTACGGCATCGCGATCATCATTTTGACCGTCATCATCAAGCTCCTCTTTTGGCCCTTGTCGCACAAGAGCTATAAGTCCATGGAGCAGATGAAGAAGTTGCAGCCCATGATGGCCAAGATTCGTGAAAAGTACGCCGATGACCGCGAAAAAATGAATTCCGAGATCATGCAGCTCTACAAGACCTACAAGGTCAACCCGGCCGGCGGTTGCGTGCCCATGCTGCTGCAGATTCCCGTGTTCTTCGCCCTGTACCAGGCCCTCCTCGGCGCCATCGAGCTCAGGCATGCGGCGTTCATTCCGACCCTGCCCTTCACGGACTTCGTCTGGCTGGCCGACCTCTCGGCCAAGGACCCCTACTACATCACGCCGCTGGTCATGGGCGCGACCATGTTCCTGCAGCAGCGTCTGTCTCCGCCCATGGGCGACCCGATGCAGGCCAAGATCATGATGTTCATGCCTGTCATATTCACCTTCCTTTTCCTGAACTTTCCTTCCGGTCTGGTCGTGTACTGGTTGATCAACAACCTACTGTCCATCGCCCAGCAGTCGTACATGATCAAAAAATCGAAGTAGCATTGAGGTCATGCCCAGCGGCGTCCGTTCATGGACGCCGCCGGACATGATGTGATGCGTTTTTTGATTTTTTCAGGAACGTGAAGGAGAGCTGGATGAATACATACAAGGATTTTCAGGCCAAGACCGTGGACCAGGCCATCGATGACGCATGCCGCTTTTTTGCAGTTGAGCGCGACGCATTGGAAATTGAAATCGTCAGCGGCGGGTCATCCGGAATATTCGGTCTTGGCGCCAAAAAGGCGACCATCCGGGCTAAAAGGCGTCGCCTGAATCCGGCAGTGGAAGAGCCTTCCGTGACCGCTGTGCCCGAAACGGTGCGTGCCGTGCCTACGCCCGTTCCGGCTTTGCCCGAGGAAGAGGGCCTGGCCGACGATGCCGCCCTTGAGCCGGATGCAGCCATCGATTTCGACGAGGAAGACGAGCCTCGCCCCGTCACGACGCTTTCCCCCGAGGAGATGGTCCGGCTGGAAGCGGATATCCGCACGATCATGACCGCCCTCATAACGCCCATCGCGGTCAACGTGACCCTGACGGTCGACGTGGCGTCAAGTCCGATCACCGTGCATATTGAGGACGGGGACAACTCGGGCCTGATCATCGGTCGCGACGGGCAGACCATCACCGCGCTCCAGTATCTGGCCAACCGTATCGTCTCCAAATCCTGGCCCCAGAGTCCGCGCATCCAGCTGGATGCGGGCGATTATCGCCAGAAGCAGGAGGAGCAGCTCCTCGGCATTGCCCAGTTCCTCTCGGAAAAGGCGAAGAAATCCGGGCGGGTGCAGAGCACAAGGCCGCTGTCTTCCTTTCATCGCCGGGTCGTGCACATGGCCCTGCAGGACGATCGCGGCGTGCAGACACGCAGCAAGGGCGAAGGGCACATGAAGCGGGTTCTCATCCTGCCGGTCAAGCGCGGCAAACCCGGCGGCCGGCCACCCAGACGTCAGGAAGCCGCCCAGGCTCGTCAATCCTAAACTTCGCGGGCCCTAGGCCCGCTTTTTTTTCATCATGAATACAAACTCCGACACCATCGTGGCCATCGCCACTCCCCCCGGCCAGGGCGCCATCGGCATTGTCCGTCTGAGCGGCCCGGCCGCCGGGGAAATCGCGCGTGGTCTTTTTCATTCCTCTCGTCCAGGCTTCACGGCCTTTAGACCCTACCATCTGCATCACGGGCAACTGCGAGACGCTGGAGGGAATTTTCTGGATGAGGTGCTGGCGGCTTTTATGCCCGGTCCGGGTTCCTTCACTGGAGAGGACATCGTTGAATTGCAGTGTCATGGCGGCGGCGCGGTTTTGCGCCGGGTGGTGGAGGAATGTCTGGAGCATGGCGCGCGGCTGGCGGCTCCGGGCGAGTTTTCCAAGCGGGCCTTTCTCAATTCTCGCATGGATCTGACCCAGGCCGAGGCCATCATGGAGCTGGTCGGCGCGCCCACGGTCGTCGCCGTTGGGCTGGCCGGGAGCAAGCTTGAGGGTTTGCTGGCGCGTCGCATCGGCGAGCTTCGGGCCGGCCTTGAGGCCTTGCGCGTGCAGCTCTGCGTGGCTGTGGATTTTCCCGAGGACGAGGTCGAGTGTCTGGCCCCCGAGGATCTGGCGCGGGGCGTTGCCGAGGTCCGCGAGGCCATGGCCGAGCTGGGCGACAATTACGATCGCGGGCGCTGCTGGCGCGACGGGGCTTTGGTGGTTTTGGCGGGGCAGGTAAACGCTGGCAAATCAAGCCTCATGAACGCGATCCTGGGCATCAATCGGGCCATAGTGACTGACATCCCGGGCACGACGCGGGACTATCTGGAGGAATCCGTGCAGATCGACGGTCTGCCAGTGCGGCTGGTGGACACGGCGGGTCTGCGAGCATCCCTCGACAGCGTGGAGCTTTTGGGCATCGAGCGCAGCCGCGAACTCCTCGGTCGGGCCGATCTGGTCCTGCTGGTCATCGATTCCGAACTAGGGCCTGGAGCCGAGGATCTGGACCTGGCCCTGAATACGGACAATCTGCTCGTTGTGGCCAACAAGATCGATCTTGTGGGCGGCGAGCCTGCCTGGCTTGACGAGAGCCCATGGAATGAACGGGAGCTTTGTCCGCTATCCGCCAAGCATGGCCAGGGCGTGTCTGATCTGCTGGCGGCAATCCGTCGGATCGTGGCCGGCACGGGCGCTCCCGAATCCGGAGCGCTGGTGCCGAACCTGCGCCAGCATACGGCCCTGGTCCGCGCCGGCGAAGAGCTTGCGCAAATGCTGGACGAACTCGCGGGCGGCCTGCCCTACGACATTCTCTCCGTCCGCCTGGACACGGCCTGCGCCATTTTGGCTGAAATCACGGGCGAGATTTCTTCCGAAGAGGTGCTAAGAGCCGTGTTCGACGGATTTTGCATCGGGAAGTGACTTCAGGGCAACGTGAAGTTGATCTCCACCCGTTCCAAGCTCACTGCCTCAAGAATCACGTTCAGGGTCTGGCCCATGGCGAAGGTTTTTCCGGTGCGCTGGCCGAGTAGGTCCTGGCGTTCCGGGTCAAATACGTAAAAGTCGTCCAGGGTGGCGAGCCGCACCAGCCCGTCCACGGGCATGTCCAGAAGTTCCACCCAGAAGCCGAAGTCGGCCACCCCTGAAACTACCCCGCGCATCTCCTCTCCAATCCGATCCTCAAGGGCCAGAATGGCCGATCTCTTCTGAATCTCCCGCTCCGCCTCCATGGCTTTGCGTTCCAGGGCGTTCAATCCTTCGCAGATGCCCTGCACGTCTCCCACGCTCATTTTTTCCGCTTCGCCCGCCAGCAGCCTTTTGAGTGACCTGTGCACCAGAAGATCCGCATAACGGCGGATGGGTGAGGTGAAGTGGCAGTACGCGACCGAGGCCAGTCCGTAATGACCGTCGTTGTCCGGCGAATACTGCGCCTGCATCATGGTGCGCAGGATGAGGCGGTTGACCAGATATTCGATGTCCGTGTCCTTGGCCGCATGTGATATCTGCTGCAGGCCCATCTGGTTCATTTCCTTGGGCAGGCGGTCCACCAGGCTGGTGTGCGAGAGCATGCGCAGCAGGGTCTCCAGCTTTTTTTCGTCGGGCTGGGGATGGATGCGGTACGGGAAGACGCGCTGGCGCTCGCCCATGTATTCGGCCACGCGTTCATTTGCCGCGATCATGAACTCCTCGATGAGGCGGTGGCTGAAGAGACGGGTTCCGGCATGGACGCTGATGATGTCCTCGACCACGCGGACCTGGGCCTCGGGGATGTCGAAATCCAGGCAGCCACGATCCATGCGGCGCTTCATGAAAATCCTGGCCAGCTCCTCGGCGTCGCGCAGCATGGGCAGAAGCGGGGCCGTGTCCTGGTCCGGCGAGCCGTCCAGGGCGCTTTGCACCTGATTGTAGGTCAGACGGGCCTGACTCATGATCACGGCGTTGTAGAGCCGCGGCGCGCCGGGTTCGCCATCAAGCGAGTAGGGCGTGTCCACGACCATGGCCAGTCGCGGAACCATCGGCCGCAGGCTGCACAGTCCGTTGGACAGGGCCTCGGGGAACATGGGCTCCACCGAGAGTGGGAAATAATAGGAATTGCCCCGGGCCAGCGCCTCGACGTCCAGCGGGGAACCTTCGGGAACATAATGGGCCACGTCGGCAATGGCCACGACCAGGCGGTATCCGTTCTCCTGTCGTTCGACGTAGACCGCGTCGTCGAAATCCTTGGCCGTTTCGCCGTCGATGGTCACCAGTGCGAGGCGGCGCAGGTCATTTCGGCCTGCCCAGTCCTCGGGGGCGGGAGCGTCCGGCAGGGCTTCGGCCTGCCGCAGCGCCGGAACCGGAAAGACTTCGGGAATGGAATAGCCGGTCTTGACGAGCAACTCCTGGGTGGCCAGATCCCGCTCTTCTCCCAGACGGCGCAGGGCGGTGCAGCGCCAAAGTCCCTTTTCCTGCTCCTCCACCGGCGCGACGCTCAGGATGTCGCCTTTTTCGGGGTTTGGAATGCCGCTGGTATCGACCACGGTGTAAAAGGGCATGCGCGAGTCCGTGGGATGGCAGAAATAGCTGTCCTGATGGATGCGCCGGCTGACCCGGACCAGGAGCTCACGCGTGGCCCGGTCCAGAACCTCGACGACGCGCCCTTCCGGAGAATCCTTCTTGCGCGAGCTGTCGATGACGGCGACGACCTTGTCGCCGGGCCAGGCTCCGCCGAAGTTGCTGGGGTGGATGAAGAGATCCTTTTGCTTTTTGTCTTCGGAAATGAGGTAGCCCACTCCCGAGCGACGCACGTCAAGGATGCCGGTCATGCGCGGCAGGTTGTCCAGGAGCCCGTAGCTCTTGCCCATCTGCACTATTTCGCCGCTCTCGACCATCTGGGCCAGCGTTGATTTGATGACCTTCTTGAGGGAGGCGTCGGCGTCGAACAGATCGTAGATGTTCTTGCTGCGCAGGGGCGCACCGGCCTGGTGCAGTGCGGTAAGAAGGTTTTTCTTGGAAAATTTGGTTTGTTTAGCTTGCTTTTTCGGGGGCATGTAAAGTCCATGGTAGGTTGTGAAAACGATCGCCGAGCCAGTCGCGAAACGACAGGGGGCCGGCGGTTGAAAAGGATGTCGTCAGCTGTGGAGTCCACAGCCGTTCATCGGCAAAGGGCGCCAGTTTGACGGCGTCTTTTGGCGTGCAGACGATGTGCGCGCAGTTGTTGCGTTCGGCGGCCGCGACAATGGCCTGCCAGTCGGAGATGCCGAAGGGGTGATGATCGGGATAGATCAGATGACGGACCGGCTTTTCTCCGAGATCGGTCTTGCAGGTCTGACACACTTTGTCCGGATTGGCGATGGCCGTGACAAGCAGAAAGCGCTGGCCGTCCAGCGTGTCCTGGGTTTCGCCGGTCAAGGCGTTGGCCACGCCCCGGGCCGTGACCCGAAAAAAGAAGATGGGCTTGCCCAGGATCGCCAGCTTGATGTGGGCGATGGTTTCAAGGCACCCGTCATCGTCGAACATGGTGTTGATCAGAAACGCATCGGCCCTGGCCAGGGCGGAGGTGTCCTCGCGCCATGATCCGGCGGGGATGACCCGGTTCCATTCTTCGTCCAGGTCGCGCGGACACAGGAGGCATAGGTTCAGGTCGCGCTGGATGCGCAGGTGCTGGTATCCGTCGTCGAGGACAAAGAGATCGGCCATTTTTCTGGCCGCGATCTTGCCCGCCCGGACGCGGTTGGGATCGACCAGGATTTGGGCCTGAGGGTGCGTGCGCTTCAACAGCAGCGGTTCGTCACCCGCCTCGTGAGGCGGACTCAAAAGTTGGACCGCATAGGGCAGGTGCGGCGGTTTGCCGCCGTAGCCGCGAGTCAGCACCGTGGGGCGAAGCCCTTCGTCGCGGGCCCAGTCCAGCAGCCAGGATACGACCGGGGTCTTGCCCGTGCCGCCCCAGGAGATGTTGCCCACGCTGATGCAGGGGGCCGGAGGCCGCCAGGACACGCGCTTGCCTGAAGCATAGAGCCTGGCGCGCAGGCGCATGAGCCGTGCGTAGGCCTTGCTTAGGGGGCCCAGTATGTGGGGAAACTGGCTTTGCAGACGAGATATGCGGTCAGGAGTCATGATATGGGCGCCGAAAAAGGAAAAGGGCGGCTAGCAGCCGCCCCTGGATTAGTTTCGGGAAGATCCGAAGAATCGCAGCAAAAAGAGAAACAGGTTGATAAAGTCCAGATAAAGGGTCAGCGCGCCGAGAATGGTGCCACGACGGACGGCCACTGTATCGTCCATGGGCGCGGACTCACCCATGACTTTAAGCTTCTGGGTGTCGTAGGCGGTGAGACCGGTGAAGATGAGCACGCCGATGCCGCTGATGACGAAATCAAGGGCGGAGCTGGCCATGAAGATGTTCACGATGGAGGCGATGATGATGCCGATGAGCCCCATGAACAAGAAGCTGCCCCAGCCGGTCAGGTCCTTTTTGGTGGTAGCGCCGTAAACGCTCATGGCCGCGAACATGCCGGTGCAGACGATGAAGGCCTTGAAGATGGAGGCCGCCGTGTAGACCATGAGGATGGACGACAGCGTGGCGCCGGTCAAGGCGCTGTACAGAAGAAAAAGTCCCGTTGCGGTGCCGGCGGACATGCGATGCACGCCCCCGGATATGGCCAGAACCAGGCCGAACTGGGCGATGATCATGCCCCAGAAAATTATGGGATTGGCAAAGATGACCTGGGCAATGGCGGGCGTGTTGGCCACGGTATAGGCAACCACGGCGGTCAGCCCCAGCCCAAGGCTCATCCAGTTGTAGACCCCGCGCAGGAAAAGGTTGGTTGCCTGCACATCGGTGCGGGTCTGGGAAACAGTCTGGAAGTTCATTGTTCCTCCTCATTATTGTTTTTTTGGCTTTGAGTGCGTGTTGGCAAGACAGGTGATTTTAGTGCATCAATGCAAATTTGCAGCCTGTATGCCTTACGAATTTAAATAAGCCCTTCTGATTTAGGTCATCTGGGGCGCAAGTCAAGGATTGGCCTCAGGCGGGCATGCGGAATGGCCTTGCAAGGAAGTTTGTCCGTACGCTTGACCGGTTCTGCGTATGGATTTAATCTCAAAATAAGGAATCATTACTTTCGTATAAAAAGGAGGCGATCATGCTTGCTAAACTGACCAGCAAAAATCAGATCACTTTGCCCAAAGCCATTGTGCAACAGGTTGAGCAGACACAATATTTCGAAGTGCAGATTGAAAATGGGCGCATAATGCTCACGCCTATGAGGGTGCAACCGGCGGATCTGGTGCGCAACAAGCTCGCTGCCCTGGGAATTTCCGAGACTGATGTAGAGGATGCCGTTGCTTGGGCGCGCCAGGAACGCGCATGAAGGGGCTTGGTGTCGTTTTGGATACCAATTGTCTCATCTCCGCGCTTATCTTTTCGTCCGGAAGGATGAGCTGGTTACGGGTGAACTGGCAGAGGGGAGTTATCGTTCCTGTTGTTTGCGGAGAAACGGTGCGGGAGTTGATGCGTGTGCTCGCCTACCCCAAGTTCCGGCTGGAGAAGGAAGAGATCGAAAGTCTGCTCGGGGAATTTCTGCCCTGGGCGAGAATGGTAAAGCTCTCCGTGCCCGCTGATGAGTTGGAATTCTTGCGTGACAGAGACGACGCTGTCTTCATCCACCTGGCCAGACAGGCGGGAGCCGCGTTTCTTGTTTCCGGCGATAGGCATCTACTGGAACTCAAGGGCCTCGTACCCGACGTGATCATCCTTTCTCCTGGTGAACTCCAAAACGAATTGCGATGACAGTATCGGTTGGTGGTCTGTGGTATTTAGGGCCCGTGGCGCCGTCAATCATGCTGCCTAGGCTTTAGCCTCTGGTGGATGGTCCGGCCCATAGGTTGAGCCCCCGCCTTCGCGCATTGAACCGGAATTGACGAACTTCGCCCAAAAATGGGGATGAACTGACAAATTTTGTCACCTACGCCATGAATCCACACAATTTTTCTTGCTCCGACCACCACGAACAAAGATAAATATCCCGCCGCAAAAAAAAGATCTCCCCGCCACGTCACGGTCATCCCCACGAAGGCGGGGATCAATGCCTTTTTCAACACCTTGAAAAAAATGGCTTTCCGCCAGACCCCAACGTGAGCCGCCCCTGCTGGATTAACTCTGCTCCAAACCGGCGCTCAACCCAAAACAAAAGAAATGACACCTTGGCACGGATAATGATAGTTGCCCACCACAAGCATGGATATCTCAACCCAACTTTATTGGAGGATTGTATGAACCGGTTCAGAAAGAATGAAAAAGGCTTCACCCTGGTCGAACTTTTGATCGTTGTGGCGATCATCGGTATTTTGGCAGCGATTGCGATTCCGCAGTTTACGAAGTATAAAAAGGGTGCTGCAATTGCAGCATGTAACGCCGATTTGCGTAACTGCGTAAGTGAAGTCGCATCACAGTATGCAAATGGAACATATAATGCATCTGCTCCAAAGCCGTGCGGGGGCGCAACCATTGACGACGGTTACTTGCCTGGTAATAAACTCGTAGATGATGATGTAACGTTTGATGATGTAACTAATGAATTCACTCTTGCTGGTCAGACACCTACTTTATATAGTGGTATTAGTGTAGTTCCTGGATTTGACGAAGCTTCTGATGCAACAGGAATTGCTGCTAACTGTACTCTTGAATGATTGCTTAAGCCTCCATAATTTATATGGGGGCTTTTTTTTTGGGAGAGGAGAAAAGGGGTCAAGTCTTCTTTTGACTTTTATCAATCATCCTGACGATATTCTCAATTCTTTCAGCCTCTTTTTCATCTGTATCAACCTTCCTTTTCACTCGCGCAATGGCGCTGGCGACGGTGCTGTACTTCTCGATTTTGAAGTGCTCCCCGATTTGTTTCAGGCTGTCTCCTTTGAGGATTCTGGAGAGATATATGGAGATGTCCCGGGGATCGTTAGTGATTCCTCGCACTGACGAGGCCAGGACGTTTTCGGTGACGCCATGGGCTTCGCAGACGGCCTTTTTGATCGCCTCTATGGTGACCGGCGCAAGTTGCCTTGATTCCGGAACTTCGGGGCTGAGCTTGGCTACGAAAAAACGGTCTTTGATGGTCTGGACGAAGTCCGAATTTCCAAGAATCGCGGGCAATTTCTTGAGGGAGAAAATCCTTTCGATCTCCTCGTCTTCGTCCCGGGCCATGACGCGACGATATTCGGCGCGCGCCTTGGCCGGATCGTCGGAAAATTGCGAGAGAAGCGTCTCGGTATGCAGCCATTTCCATGCGTCCCCGCGTCGTAGATAGCCAAGGTGGCTGCTCCAGGGATATTCCGACAGTGACTTGGTCAACCCGGCCTTCAAAGGATTGTGGTGGATGTACCGGATCAAGCCTTGAAGATATTCGTCTTCGCCGATCAAGATGGCCTTGTATCTGCCTTTGAAAAGCTGCCCGTCCAGACCGTAACGTCGATTGAACCACTGTGTGTATACGCCGCCAAGATGCCGCATGGCGCGCGCCAAGTTGCCCTCGGAAGACTGGACCAGAATATGGTAGTGGTTGGACATCAGGCAATAAGCTGCGACGTTCACCCGGAACATCTCCGACGTGCTTTTGAGCAGGTCGGTGAATGCCTTGTAGTCCTGGGCGTCGCGGAAAATGTTCTCCCGCTGCCGTCCCCGGTTCATGACATGGTGCCATGCGCCATTAAAATCGATTCTGAGTGGTCGTGCCATATGAGGAGAGTGCCAGCTTGGGATGGTTTAGTCAAAAGAAGACTTGACCCCTTATGTGTTTTTTGTATCTGCCTTTGAAAAGCTGCCCGTCCAGACCGTAACGTCGATTGAACCACTGTGTGTATACGCCGCCAAGATGCCGCATGGCGCGCGCCAAGTTGCCCTCGGAAGACTGGACCAGAATATGGTAGTGGTTGGACATCAGGCAATAAGCTGCGACGTTCACCCGGAACATCTCCGACGTGCTTTTGAGCAGGTCGGTGAATGCCTTGTAGTCCTGGGCGTCGCGGAAAATGTTCTCCCGCTGCCGTCCCCGGTTCATGACATGGTGCCATGCGCCATTAAAATCGATTCTGAGTGGTCGTGCCATATGAGGAGAGTGCCAGCTTGGGATGGTTTAGTCAAAAGAAGACTTGACCCCTTATGTGTTTTTTCGGTCACGTATTGTCATGACATTGTCAGGACGTTATAGGGAGGATAATTATGGAGGGATTATGGCAACTACGACATTGTCCAAAACCGAAAGGATCGATGTGCGGGCAAGTATTTCTGTGAAGCAGCTGCTGCAGGAAGCCGCCCACGCCAGCCATAAAAGTGTCAGCGAATTTTTGTTGGACGCTGGTGTCAATGCGGCAAACCAAGCCCTTTCCGATCGTCGCCATTTCGTGCTTGATGAGGTCCAGTGGGAAGCCTTCGAACAGGCCCTCGACAGACCGGTTCAGGCCAAGGCTCGACTTCGCAGCCTCATTACCGACGCCGGAGTGCTCGACTGATGTTCGAACCAGTGCGCAAGCTCCAATCTAGTGACGACCTCGACGGGTTCGACTGTGGTCAGCCTGCACTGAATCAGTTTCTGCAACGGTTTGCGCTAATAAATCAGAAGGCCAGCTGTACCCAGACTTACGTGAGCACTGTCCAGGGGCGCGTGGCCGGTTTCTATTCCCTTGCAGTTGGGAGCGTGTCACCTGCGGATGCGCCGGGCCGGGTTGCCAAAGGGCTGGCCCGACACCCCGTGCCGGTCATGATTCTGGCCAGGCTGGCGGTAGATGTGGAGTATCAGCGCAAAGGCCTGGGACGGGCGCTTCTCAAAAATGCATTGCTGCGAACGCTGCAGGCTGCGGACATCGCGGGGATCAGGGCGGTTCTTGTGCATGCCAAGGACGAACAGGCCCGGGAATGGTATGCTGCCTGGGATTTTGAACCGAGCATGACGGACCCGTATCATCTTTTTTTACTTCTGAAAGATCTTAAGTCCGCCCTTGATCGATAATCTTGCTCCGGGCATGATGCACCGCATCATCCCCTCCAAGGAGCGCCCGTGAAATCACCCGACTATATCGACTTTAAGGCCATCACGGCCCTTTTCCAACTCGCCCACGCCGAATCCCGAAACTTTCTCTACGAATACGAAGTTTATTCCCTTCTCGCCAAATCCGGCGCCGAGACTCCTCCTCGGGCGCATTTGCTTGTTCGTGGGGCGCGGGTTTCGGACGAGGAACTGGTGGCCATTCCCGGGGACAAGGCAGTGCTCAAGATTGTTTCCCCGACTATCGTGCACAAGACCGAGGTCGGCGGGGTGCGGATTGTGGGTAAGACGGCGCAGGGGGTTCGTTCGGCTCAGCGGCGCATGCTCTATGAGGTGCCCGAGAACTATGCGGCCTGGATCGAGCGCAACCCTGATGCCGCGCCGCCCTCCTACCGGGGACTTGGCGGGCAGGCTCTGGTCGCCGCCATCAGCCGTGATTTGAAGGGTGTGCTACAGGTGCAGTTCATGCCTCCCGACTCCGACACCTTTGGCCATGAGCTCATCGTGGGCCTGCGGCGGACGCGTGAGTTCGGCATGGTTTTAAGCGCCGGGCTCGGCGGGACCGACACCGAGCTTTACGCCCAACGCTTTCGCAAGGGGCAGGCCATTGTGGCGGCGTCCACGGCCATGACAGATGGGCAGACATTTTTCGAGCTTTTCCGCCAGACCATCTCCTACAAAAAATTGGCCGGATTGACCCGGGGGCAGCGCCGCATCGTCACTGACGAGCAGCTCATCGAGTGTTTTGAAAGCTTCGTGGCCATGGCCAATTTTTATTCGCCGGACAATCCGGACGCGCCCTTCATCATTGAGGAACTGGAGGTCAATCCCTTCGCCTTCACCGATTATCTGATGGTACCTTTGGACGGCATGTGCCGCTTTTCCTTGCCCGAGTCGCAACCCGCATGCCGTCCAGTGGGCAAGATCCACAAGCTGCTGCATCCGGAGCGCATCGGCATTGTCGGGGTTTCGGCCACGCGCAGAAATTTCGGGCGCATCATTCTGGAAAACATCCTGGCCCAGGGCTTTGCCCCGGAAA
>Ga0265295_1005796_pt1 | contig 15457 bp, 16 predicted proteins | sample Munlansysbiofilm_FD_192503 | JGI IMG/M metagenome (GOLD analysis project Ga0265295, IMG submission 192503) | Leachate microbial communities from a municipal landfill in Southern Ontario, Canada - Methane capture system biofilm | ecosystem: Engineered > Solid waste > Landfill > Unclassified ... | reverse complement strand
GCGAGTCGTACTCGGGTCCGTGCTCGAAGACCATCCGCACCGCACGTTCACGCACTTCGACTGGGTAACGCGTTCGTCTGTCCATGACCCCATCCTCTCGAACGATGGAGTCTCCGGGAAACCCGGGGCGATTCACTCAGCGAGTTGCTACTCAAGTTGAACGCGGGCAACGGATCCGCCGCTCGTCGAACTAAGGTGAGCAGCAGGGGGGCAGTTCTGTCGAAAATGGCCTGCAAAGTGTCAATAGATGGCACAATACGTGTAGGAATTGACAATTGCCCTGTCAATACGGACAATCTTCGTGTCAAACCACGACACGATAGGTGTGCGAAATGACAGCCAAGCGGAACGTAACAAAGCAGATGGCTCCGCTGGTTCAGCAATTGGAGCTCGAGCAGCCGAGAGTTGTGACTCGAGAACAGCTCGAATCATGGTCGACGAGCGTCGGCCTGGATTGGCCGGTCCAAGTCACCGTTAGGCGGCTGCGGGAAGCTGGTTGGTTGCTGGACCTCAAGACCCGTGGAGTATGGGAGTTCGCTCCCGGCGCCCGAGCCGGGGCATTCGGTTCGGGAGATCCCCTCATCGAACTGCGGGCAACATTGGCCCATCGACCTTCTTTGCCGCTTTCGGTCGGCGCCGAGTCGGCAGCCTACCTCCTGGGTCTTGTAAGTCGACGCCCCGACGTGGAGGTGATCGGTGCGCCTGATGGTGTGAGGCTTCCGAAAGCGCTGTCCGAAATGAGACTGGTGCGATGGGTCCCCAAGGAGAGCCGCGTGGTCAAGGGGGGTTTGCCGGTCTGGTCGGTGGACACGCTTCTTGCCTTCATGGGGGCGAAGCCGGCTGCCTATCGTGACTGGCCCAACGTTGGCGAATGGCTTCTACAGGGTGTGGGACGGGCGAACCCACAGTCTATCGAAGAGGAACTCCAAGGACGGTCGCGCAGCGCCTGGGCGCGTGTCGCCTATCTTCTCTCCAAGGGCGGCAAAGAACTTGAGGCGCAGCAGCTTCTGGACTCGGCGCCTCCGGGAACGGGTCCGTTCTATCTGGGAAGAAGACGCGGTTCAGGGCGCTATGACGCCCGATTCGACGTCGTGGACACCTTCGGAGTGGAGGTGTCGGCCGAGTGATTACCGAGGGATACCTAGTTCGCCACTACCAGGGACGCAAAGGAGGACGCGGGCCTGCGATCATCGATATTGCCCAAGATCATCTGCTGGCCCATCTCTCTGAAGCCGGAATCTTCGAGTTGGGTGTCTCTCTGAAAGGCGGAACCGCCATCCGCAAGTTCCGCGCGGGCAATGCCGGTCGCTTTTCGACCGATCTTGACTTCGCCGGTATGGGCGACGCGACTGCCGACCTGCTCATCGAGATCGTTCAGGGTGCCCAGGTCGGCCCGTTTACGTTTGAACTCGAGCCGTTGAATGGCACGCAACGGATGTTGTTGCATATCGCCAGCGAGTTCGGGGACACGGAGGTGCCCGCTCGGCTCGACCTCGGACGACGTGGACTCTGGTTGTCGCCCGAACGGCTTCCAGCGCTGCCACTTCCCATCCACGCACAGTACGACGTCCTGCTGCCGGCGATTCCTACGGCCCGAATCGAAGAGGTGATCGCCGAGAAGCTGGCGCGATATCGCCGCACCAGCCTTGCGCGAGACCTGTACGACCTCGCGTGGTTGTCGCATCGTCCTTTCGACGAGCCGCTTGTCAGGCGAATGACGGCTCTCAAGGTTTGGTCGGATGTCGTCGACGACGGTCTGGGCGAGAGGCCGTGGGACCCTGAGGACATACTTCGGCCCCGGAGCGAGGCCGAGTTCGAGCCTGAGGCTATCGGCTATCTGACCACGCCCGTTGACATCATTCGCTGGATCGATGACGTGCGAAATCGCTTCGTCTTCCTTCGTGACCTTGACGAGGAAGAGGGGCGACTCCTGCGGTGCAGCCGTGCCGAAGAGTGGGAGGCTCGGAAGATGATTGAGGCGTTCTAAACCTCTCAAGCAGGGCCCACCACGGATGGCAGAAGCCCCTTTGAGGTCTCTTCGGAGACACTCGAAGGGGCGTTTCATCGTCACCGCGGAGCACAAATGCGGTATGCAGTCAAGAATAGTAAATATGCATGTACGTCGTATGCTTGCAGGTGGTGGGTTTGCAGCGCTGCGCAAACCCATGATCTTCTCGCGAGAGTGCTTGTTTAACGAGGGGGAGGGACAAGAATGCTCGGTAGAAGATGGAAGTCCATCACAACAGTGGTCCTGGCGGTGGCGATGCTCGTCGCGCCGGTGCAGGTTGCACGGGCCGACAGCTCCGGAGGCTTCGAGTACACGATCACCGCAGGAACCGCCACGATCACCGGTTACACCGGTTCCGGTGGCGCAGTGACCATCCCCTCGACTCTGGGCGGCAATCCGGTCACCACCATCGGGTTCGAAGCGTTCAAGAACCAGGCGGTTATCACGAGCGTGGCCATTCCCAACAGTGTGACGCGGGTTAACGGGAGTGCGTTTCAAAACTGCGACGGCCTCACGAGCGTGGTCATTCCCAACAGCGTGACGTACTTCGGCGATAGCGCGTTTGCCGGTTGCAGCAACCTCGCGAGTGCAGTGCTCTCAAGCAATGCGAAGGAAATCGGACAGAGTGCATTCGAGGGCTGCAAGAAACTGACAAGCGTGACCATTCCCTATGGCGTGGAGCTGATCGGGGCGGGTTGCTTCCAGTTCTGCGGTGCCCTCACAAGCGTGACTCTCCCGAACAGCGTATCGCGTATTGGCTTCCAGGCGTTCGCGTTTTGTAAGAACCTCACGAGCGCGAATATCCCAAGCAGCGTGACGTCATTAAAGCAAGGTGTGTTCGCCGATTGTTACAGTCTCACCAGCATGACTGTCCCTGGTAGCGTGACATACATGGAGCCCGGTCTGTTCATTGGCTGCAGGGGCCTCAAGAGCGTGACCATAGGTGAAGGTGTGACAGAAATCCCCTGCGGCATGTTCGAGAGCTGCCCCAGTCTTACAGACGTGAGCATCCCAAACAGCGTGACGGAAGTGGGGAGCTTCGCTTTCTTTGAATGCACGAGCCTGAAGCGCATAGCGTTGCCTGAAAGCGCGGCGATTATAGGGACGCCGTCGAGCAGCATCGACTACGGTGGTAGGGTCTTCGAAGGCTGCACCAGCCTCACGGACGTGACTTTGCCGAGCAGCGTTACAAACATGTACTCCACCGGTATGTTCAAGGGCTGTACCAGCCTCGAGAGTGTGATCCTGCCCGAGGGCACGAATAACTGCAACAAGGAGACGTTTGCCGGCTGCACCAGCCTCACGGATGTGACGATTCCCGATAGCCTGACAGTCTTCGGCGAAGATACGTTCAACGGTTGCACCGCCCTTAAGAACATAACCATCCCTGATAGCGTGCAGTGGTGGGGCGATAGGGTCTTCCAAGACTGCACCAGTCTTGAGAGTGTGGTCATCCCCATGGGCGTGAAGACGCTCGGCAGTGACGCGTTCGCTGGCTGCACCTCACTCACGAGCGTGGCCGTCCCGAGCAGTGTGACGATTATCGGGTACCGGGTCTTCAAGGGTTGCAGCAAGCTTGTCTCTGCGTATTTTTCGGGGAATTCCCCTACGCTTACGCTTCCGGGGTCCGGGACTACCGTCTTCGATGGCTGCCCCACCAGCTTCAAGGTCTACTTCGAGAGTACTGCCACCGGCTGGCCTACTCCTCCCGCGACGTGGTATGGCTACAACACAGCCTACTTCCAGAACACTGATCCGTACCTCTCAGTGATCGGGTCGAGGCCGGTGTCGGTCCGTTCGCCCGTTACCTTCACTGCGAGCGCCTATGACAACGACGGTGATACGCGTACCTATACGCTCGCCTCGGGTGCTCCCGTGGGTGCGAAGATGAACCCGACCACCGGTGTCTTCACCTGGACGCCCACCAAGGCACAAGCCGGCAGAGTCTACGACATCAAAGTCAAGGTGACCGATGGCAGGGGAGGGGTGGACTACGACACGCCGAGGTTCACGGTCGCCCCATTCGTGCCTACCACCATCGCCATCGAAGGCGGAAATCGCTATGCGACTGCCGTTGCAGCGTCGAAAAAGGCCTTCCCGTCAGGCGGCTCCAATTACGTGGTGATCGCCACGGGCGAGAACTGGCCCGACGCCCTTGGTGGCGCGGCATTGGCAGGTGCCCTTGACTGTCCGATCCTGCTTACGAAAAAGGCGTCGCTGCCCGCAGAGACCAGGGCTGAGATCATCCGTCTTGGTGCTACGAAGGCCATCGTCTTGGGCGGCACTGGCGCAGTCTCAAGTATGGTCGACGGCCAGATCCGCGCGATCGCGGGTGTGAGCGTAGAGCGCATCGACGGCTCGAGCCGCTACGACACCGCGGACCAGGTTGCCGAGCGCACCATAGACGAGCAAGGCATCGCCTACGACGGCACTGCATTTATCGCCACCGGCAAAAAGTTCCCCGACGCGCTTGGTGCGTCGCCGCTTGCTGCTGCTACAGGTTCGCCGATCTACCTTTCAAACCCGGCAAAGGGTGATAACGCAGCGCTCATCGCGACGATGAAGGCCAAGGGCGTGAATGCCGCGCTTGTCCTGGGTGGGAAGAGCGCGGTAGCCTCCTCGATCGAGACCAAGGCACGCGCTACGCTCGGTCAGGTGACGCGTCTCGCGGGAGACGACCGCTACAAGACAGCGGTTGCCATCGCCACTTACGGCGTCAACAGCGCAGGTCTTAGCTGGGACAAGCTTGCCATCGCCACCGGTACGAACTTTCCTGACGCGCTCTCTGGCGGAGCACTCCAGGGGAAGAGCGGCTCGGTCATGCTCCTTACCCCCGGCGCGGCGCTCAATGGCTCGGTCCGCGCCGCTCTCGTCGCCAACACGGCGACCGTCTACGAGGTTCGCTTTCTCGGCGGCCTGAGCGCGGTCTCGCAGCCGGTCAGGACGGACGTTACCGCAAGCCTGAAGTAGCAAAGACATTCCACTCATCATCGACCCCCGGCAGGAGCGATCCTGTCGGGGGTTTTGTCTTACAAGGGATGGAGTCGCTGCCTTTGGCACAATGGCTTGATGTGGATGGTCTGTACACGCGAGTGGGGGGTACATCCCGTGCCGTGAGTCTGCCGTAATCCACAGGCGAACGCGGACGAGACGCCCGGGAGTTTCCGCAAGCATGACATCCTGCCCTTCCTAGGAGGCATGACGCCCCCGACGCACCCACTTGTCTCGGCAGGTGTCACGTCCTGGGTGGATGAGGTGAACGGGTTCGGCAGGGCGATGAGCGCAGGCACCCTCGAACTCGCCGGCGTACCCGAGGCGCTCGCCCGCATACACGTGGACTTCGAGCGCCTTCATCCCTTCATCGACGGCAACGGGCGAACGGGCCGGCTGCTGTTCAACCTGATCCTGGTCCGTCTGGGCTGGCCGCCGATCGTCATCTTCAAAGAACAGCGCCGCCGCTACCTGGACGGACTCGATCGTGCCGACAACGGCGACCTCGGGCCGCTCGCGGAGCTCATTGCGAGGTCTGTCGTGGACAACCTGCACCGGCTCATCCCCAACATCGCTGGCCCGGCCAAGTACGTGCCGCTTGGGGCGCTCGCTGACAAGGAGTTCAGCCTCGCGGCGCTGAAGCAGGCGGCTGGGCGCGGTCGGCTCGATGCGGTCATGGGGCCAGACGGGCGCTACCGATCCAGTCGAGCCGCCGTTGAAGCGTACAGGGCATCAAAGTACTCGAGGGGCGGCAAGGCCTGATGGCCCTCTCCGGGAGCGCTCGGATGTGGTGCCCGATTTGGTGCCCAAATACATGGTGACTGTTGGTACTCGTTGGTACCTATTGGGACTCACCGCAGCTCCGCCATACCAACGAGTCCCAACGAGTCCCAATAGTCACAAGCACAATCAGGATTCGAATTCCCTTGGGGGCACCACATTTTCGCAGGTCAGAGTGCCTGAGTAGCCCGATTTCGAGATTGAAATCGGGCTACAAATTTCTTTCGACTGGGAGCGGGTGTGGAGCAAAAGCGCAGCTCAGAGGGGGGTGGCGATGCCTCTATGCCGCCCGATCGCAGTCCCTTTGGCTGAAATTGGCGTCGTTCTAAGTTGTTGCCCGATTTGTTGCCCGATTGCGTGGTGGAATGTCGGGGCGTGATCTTCGACATCCCCTTCTCACTCCAGGTGGTTCTGGGAGAACGAAACAGCAGCTCAGAGTGTTAAGTGGGGTTTCGTCCAGACTGCTCAGGAGCGGCCACTTGCGGCATGTGTTGTCTAGAAGTACTATGTTGTGCATGATGCGCAACACGGACATATCAAACAACACCATCTTTGCCCGAGCGCTCGACGAACTTCGCTCACGCCTTCCTCGGACGTGGCGGGTGGAGGTCATCGATCGGCAGGCGTATGTCCCCGGACCGGATGCGGTGGTGCGGGTCGTGGGGCCGGATGACAGGGCGTCATTCCTGTTGATAGAGGTGAGGAGTCGGCTCGACCCGAAAGACGTCGAGCCGCTCGTGTCTCGATTCGCGATGCGTCAGTGGCAGAACCGTGAGGCGACCCCGGTCGTGGTGGCTCGCTACCTCAGCGAGCGGACCCGCGAGAGTCTGCGCGCGCGTGAGGCCGGCTACATCGATCTGACCGGCAACATGTACTTGCGGCTGAACGATCCGGCCGTGGCGATCGAGCGGGTCGGCGCCGAGAAGGATCCCGAGCCGGCGCAGCGTCCTGCACGCTCCCTCAAAGGGGCCAAGGCCGGTCGGCTCGTAAGGACTCTCGTTGACTTCACTCCGCCGCTCGGAACACGAGAGATCGCGAAGATCGCGGAGATCGATCCGGGGTACGTATCGCGGCTGCTCGCGATGCTTGAGCGAGACGACCTCATCGGACGTGAACCTCGCGGTCCGGTCACCAGCGCAGATTGGCCCAATCTCCTGCGCGCGTGGACACGGGACTACTCCCTCGGTTCCTCCAACCTCGCCACAGCCTACCTGCAGCCTCGCGGTCTTCCGGCCTTGCTCGACGCTTTGCGCGGACAGGAGGGCGAGGCTGGTGTGACCTATGCGATCTCAGGTTCGCTCGCCGCCACGCGGCGGGCTCCGATCGCTCCGGCGCGTCTCGCGGTCGTCTACGTCGAGCGCTTGGACGAGGCCGCACAGATGCTCGGCCTGCTCCCCGCCGAGACGGGGGCGAACGTGCTTCTCGTCGAGCCGTTCGATGGCGTCGTATTCGAGCGCACGGTTCTCGATGAGGGCCTTCGGTACGTGGCGCCCTCGCAGGCCGCTGCCGACCTGCTCACGTCTTCCGGCCGTGGGCCGGAAGAGGCGGAAGCGCTCATCGAGTGGATGCTCTCCCACGAGCAGGTGTGGCGTGTATAGCGAGGAGTACATCGTCGCGCGCAGAACTCTGCTTGACGCGCTTGAGGCACTCGAGGGCCATCGCGACGCGCTCGTGCTCGTCGGCGCGCAGGCGATCTATCTCCACACCGGTGCGGCCCAGTTCGCCGTCGCCGAGTTCACCACTGATGGCGATGTCGCAATCGACCCGCGCCTCCTCTCGGCCGAGCCCGAGATCGCTTCGGCGATGCGCGAGGCCAAGTTCTTTCTCGATATGCGCGACGGCCGGGAGCTCGTGGGTGTTTGGGCATCCATGCGCGAGATCGCCGGCGTGCCCGCCAAGGTGACCGTCGATCTGCTCGTGCCCGACGCTCTGGGAGGCGCTGGCCGGCGCGCTGCCCGGGTGCCGCAGCACGAGAAGGGTTCGATGCTCAAAGTCCACGGGCTGGAGGCGGCACTGGTGGACAACAGAGCCATGCGCATCGGTGCGCTCGAAGCGACGGATGCCCGGAACTTCACGATGAAGGTTGCCGGTCCCACGGCGCTGCTGATCTCCAAGACAATCAAGCTGTCCGAGAGAGTCGCTGCCGGCGCACTCGAGCGGGGCCGTCGCGACAGGGTGAAGCCCAAAGACGCGCTTGACGTGCTCCGCTTGCTCCAGGCAATTCCGAGCGCGCAGCTGGCTCAGGGCTTCGAAGGGTTGCTGAAGGACGGGATTGCCGGGCCAGTCACCGCAGAGGCACTCGCCAACGTGTCTGGCCTCTTCGGTAACGTCAGCTCCCCGGGCAGTCAGCTCGCGGCTGAGGCAGCGGCACCAGAGCCGCCCGACGTGATCGCGTCGTCGTGCGCCGCGTTGTGCGCAGAACTGCTTGCCGCACTCCACGCGATGGGAGTCGACGTCTGATCCACGGCGCTCACGTGCAGTCTGGGGGCCTCCGTGGTGGGCGAGGCGAGCATCAGGCGCGACCCTCGAATTGTTGCCCGATTTGTTGCCCAAATACCTGGTACTCGTTGGTACCTATTGAGATTCACCGCAGCTCGTGAGTACCAACGAGTGCCAACGAGTCCCAACAGTCACAAGCACAATCAGGATTCGAATTCCCTTGGGGGCACCACAAAACCGCAGGTCAAAGGCCTGAGAATTTCTATTGCGTGGCCGAAATCGGGCGACAAATCGCGGGGTCTTGGAGCTTCGCAGAAGACAAAACCCCAGCTCAGGGTGTGTGTCGCCCCCGCTCAACCGCCTCTCAGTAGTCCCTGTTGCTCAAGAACGCCGTTGTCGCCCGATTTGTCGCCCAAACTGCCACGAATCGATCCGAAGGGGTGACGCAGCCCGTGCCGGAGTGCATAGAAAGCGGCGTTTGCCTCGGATGTTTCCAAAGAGTATAGTGTTTCCTGATTGGGAAACAGATACGTCGGAGGAAACATGGGCACGGCCAGCGCAGACGACGAATATCGTGACTTGGAGCACGCCCTTCGGGATATCTTCCCGGACGCCGCACTCGAGGTGAGTCCGAGTCAGTCGCGAGGGCGCAGATCAACGGCTCAAGTGGATGTGCACCTCGCCAGCGGGGACGTGCGTCTCCAAGTCGTGCTGCAGTGCGGCGCCAGTCGGGCGCAGCTGATCGATGCTGTCGAGCTCGCGCGCATGGCTCCGCCGCAGGGCGACTCCTTGATTCCCGTCATCGCCTCCCCGTACCTCAGCCCAGCCAGCCAGCAGTTGCTGCGCGACTCAAACGCCGCCTTCATCGACTATGCGGGCAATGCGTGGCTCGCGGCGCCGGGGATCCACATCGACCGGCGTGGTTTCGCGAATCCGGCAAAGGAGGAGCGGGGGCACAGAGACCCCTTTTCGGACAAGGCATCGCTCGTCTTGCGCACCCTCCTCGTCGCGCGCGCACCGATGGGCGTACGTGAGATAGCGAGCGGGGTCAGCTCGACAGACGAGCGAATCAAACTCACCCCGGGCTACGTGTCCAAGGTGATCGGAGAGCTGGAGAGACGCGGCTACGTGTCCAGGCGCGACAAGAAGATCGTGCTTCGCCACGCAGAGGAGCTGCTGCGCGACTGGACCTCGGCGTATCGGGGCCGCAGGCGACCGGCCACACACAGCTACTTCATCCTTGCGCCGAGCGCCGAAGAGCTCTTGCCCCGGATCGCTGAGGCGTTCGACGCCGCGGGCACGGACTACGCTTTCACGGGTCACGCCGGTGCGGCACTCGTGGACCGCTTTTCCGCCTTCGACGTCGCGGACGTCTACGTGAAGGATCTCGACGACACGGCGCCAGCGCTCGCCAGTCTCAGCGCGCGGCGGGTCGAGCGCGGCGGCAATGTCAACATGTCTGTGCCCTACTACCGTGAATCAGCGTTCTACGACCAGCAGCTGTCGAAAGGGGGGATGAGGGTGGTCTCCGACCTCCAGCTCTATCTGGACCTCTACGACTATCCCGTTCGTGGCCGGGAGCAGGCCGAGCACCTCTACGAACGACGCCTGCGCGCGCTCGTCGAGCGAGAAGATCGATCGTGAACCGCCTCGATCCGGTGCTCGTGCGCGGGCTTGCCGCCATCGAGCCTTACCTCGACGTGGTCGTCGTCGCCGGGGGATGGGTGCCGCACATCTACGAGCTCCTCTACGATGTGACGGCGGCCGGACGATCGCCCCGGACCCGCGACATCGATCTGGCAGTGCCCCGCTCGGTGCCGGTCAGGGATCGGAGTATCGATGAGCTACTCAAAGGAGCCGACTTCCGCTGTGAGTTCCACTCACTGGATTCGCCGCCGGTCACGAAGTACGTCGCGACCCTAAGTGAAGACGAGATAGAGATCGAGTTCATCACTGATGCGCCCGGCTCCTCCGAGGCCGCGGTGATGGTGCAGCCGGATCTCACGGCTCAGGAGCTGCACTACGTGGGGCTCATGCTCGATGGCCCGTGGCCGGTCGATCTCGCGGGGCTTACTGATGGGGACGTCGGCTGGACGATCCTCGTTCCGCAGCCGGGTGCCTTCGTCTTCCATAAGTCGCTGGTGTTCAGAAATCGCCGGGACCGGCTCAAAGCGGGGAAGGACCTCTACTACATCTTCTTCGTGCTCGATACCTTCCCGGAGTGGCGAGGTGCGATCGACGCGCAACTCGAGCGCCTTGCCGCGCAGAAGCCAGCCTGGTTCAAGAAGAGCGTCAAGAACCTGAGTGCGATGTTCCACGGTGCGGAGTCCAGCGGTGTCGATGCGCTCCTCAACCAGAAGCCGCCCACAGCGTTCCCCGGCCTTGGCGAAGAGCAGTTCAGGCAGTATGCCTTTTCGGTGATGTCGGACTTGATTGAGACGATGGAGTCGGCGGTCGACCGCTAGCCTGATGGATCGCGGCGCTCCGAATTTGTTGCCCAAATACCTGGTGCTTATTGGTACTCGTTGGGACTCACCGCAGCTCTTGAGTACCAACGAGTCCCAACGAGTACCAATAGTCACAAGCACAATCAGGATTCGAATTCCCTTGGGGGCACCAAGATTTCTGTAGGCCTCTCTGTGCAAGCAGGGGGGCCTACCTGCATCTTTACGCCTGTGTGCTTCTGCTCACGAACGGTCGCGGGCCCGGGAGTGTGCTATATGTGCACTATTAATGCCACGGATGCAGGATCGCGTACGCTCAAAGCGTACAAAATAGATGTACGAGCGTACAAGAATATGGTATATAACGACTTGCACGAATGACATCAAGAGACAGGACGGTAGAGAGCAGATGAACCCAGTGCTGGAATCGGTGTTTGGAAGCCGCTCCGCCGCCCAGGTGCTCTTGTTCTTGCAGGCATACGGCTCCGGCTACGCACGCGGTATCGCCGGGACATATGATGTGCCGCTCACGGGCGTATACAACCAACTCAAGCGCCTCGAGGCCAGTGATGTGCTCGTCAGTAGGTCGGTAGGCAACACTCGGATGTTCGAGTTCAATATGCGGAACCCCACTGTGCGCAATCTCCGTACGTTCTTGGAGGCCGAGCTCGAGCTACTTTCTGAAGAGGACGTGAAGGCCTACTACCGACAGAGACAACGTCCTCGGCGCACCGGGAAGAGGTTGTAGGCGATGAGTGTCATCGGCCCAAGTACCTCCCTTGAGGAGCTCGCTGCCTTGGTAAGCAGCGCGCTTGATAATGCCGGGATCATTGCAACTCTCTCCGGGGGCGGCGCAGTCTCTATCTACACGGACAATGAGTACGAGAGCTACGATTTGGATTTCATCACTTCGCAGCGAAACGATGTGATCGCGGTGGCGTTGGAGCCACTTGGGTTCTGCTATCAGCCGGGGAAAAAGGAGCTCGAGCACCCAGATACGGATTACTACGTGGAGTTCCCCTCCGGGCCACTGTCCTTTGGCAGCACCCTCGTGGTTTCTCACCAGGACACGACCACGGTAGGGACCTGCTACGGCCCGATCAAGATAGTCACACCGACCCAAAGCGCGATGGATCGCCTCACGCACTACTTTGCATGGGGGGACAGGCAGGCACTGGATCAGGTGGTCATGATTGCTCGCCGCCATTCGCTCGACTGGGGCGAACTGAGCCGGTGGATCATGCAAGAGGGAGAAGATCCGGGCGTCTTGGACGCCATCCGCAAGAAGATCGGCCTGGCCTGAGCCTCTGGGCAGGCTCACGAAGACGCCGAAATAGATAAGCCTGGGGTGGTCAGCTTTTCGATGGACAAGCACGCTGTCTTGTCGCTTCCGCCAACGTTACGCGCAGGCTGCGATCGCGCCCAGGCCTGGTGGCGTGATGCCGCGTAACTCGAAAGGGCGATGCGCCGTGGTTCTGGAATGTGTGCTCGAGAGGCGTATCGAGAGGGGTGTGACCCATTCCGAGCTGCACGACCTTCTCGAAGGACGTGTGGAGCGCCCCGGGTTTGACAGAGGTTCTTTGGCCGGGATCGCGCTCCGGATTTGTCGCCCAAGTACCAATAGTCACAAGCACAATCAGGATTCGAATTCCCTTGGGGGCACCAACAGATAAGCAGCCCGCCTGGTACAACACAGGCGGGCTGACCTGCGTAAAGAGGTCAGGAAGGTCCTGGAGGCGAGGTGGGGAGGGCCGGTTCTTGACTGATTCGTGGATGCACGCTAGCGTGACAATAAGGGTGAGTTTAGTGGCACGCCCAGGGGGGCGGGGATACGAAATGCGTATTCGTTTGTGGGTATGCGTAGTGGTTGCCATGGCCCTGCTGATGCTCGCACCAAGCAGCGCCTATGGTGCATTGGCGTACTCTCTCAGCGAAGGAAAGTACACGGTTGAAGCTATGGACGCGGGAGTTGATCGCGTGCAGTGGCTGCACTTCGGGCTCACCGGCAACTATGATTCGTGGCGGTACTGGGGCAGTAACATCCGGGTGAATTAGGGGTGCACAATGAAGTACACGGGAAAGTACCTTCTGGTGTTGGCCCTGGCGGGCATGGCACTGCTTGCACACCTGACCAGCGCGAGCGCGACTGCGAAGAGTGGCGGCGTAGATATCGATCAACTTGCTCTCAAGGCAGCGGCATTCTCTGGACGAAGCTCGGTGCGCCTTGCGCCTTCTGAGTCTGAGGTGTGGGTGGGCCTGGGCCCACTCATGGCTTACGACGATGTGGATAGTGGTGACGAATACCTGGTCGATACATCTTCCGGAGTCATCAGACGGTATGCAAGCGCCTCAGGCTACGCGGGATTCGGTGCCGGCGGGGACTTCATGCCTTGGGACGGACTGCTTCAGAAAGCACAGAGGCTCGCCGAATCGACGTATGAGGGCGGGCAAGGCCAGGTCGCAGCAATGGACTGCACGACTGAACAGGTTGTGGTGAGCGAGGTTCCCGTACTAGCGGCCAAGTTCATTGTCGAGTACAGGGAATCCAAGAACGGTGTGTCAACGTTCAACCATGTTCGAGTTGAACTAGATGCTTCAACGGGTGCTGTTCTTTCGGTGGAGCAGGACTACGCGACTCTCGACGTCGAACTCGTTCCAACTGTCGGTGAGGCGGAAGCGATACAGCTCAGCCTCGCCGAATGCAACGGGGTTCCTGAATCATGTGTGAAGGACATCCGCCTTGTAGCGGTCCGCGCGCTGGATGGCACACAGCATCTTGCCTGGCATGCCGTGGTGGAGACTGGCACAGAGGAGTTCGGCGCTCACATGGATGTGCTCGTCGACGCAATGACCGGCGAGTCGCTGCTTGACGACGAAGGCTAGATCATGAGCGATCATCCCCGCCGCGCAGCATCTGTAGCGACTGCGCTACCTGTACTACTTGCCATGTCTGTTCTCTGCGGCTGCAGCATGCCAACGACTTCCTCAAATGTCGCGATGGACACTGAGAACACAATCGAATCGCGGGTCACGGAAGCAGCACGTGAGGCGTTCGGGGATTCTCTGGTGTCCGCTGAGACCTTCGCGTCGGAGGGCTCACTGCAGGCCAAGGTGGAGCTTTCGGTAACCGAAGTCAGTGACACACGCGCATTCGTCTTCCTGGACAGGATGGTGGAGCTCGCTGGTGACAGCGATGATGTCTTCATTGACCTCATGCTGCACCAGAACGATGGAACAGCTGACGTGGCTGGCTTGATTTGGTATCGGGACGAAGGACTTCTCTACCGGCAGCAGACTCGGCTCGAGACCTGGGACTGGCCTGTGGAGTATGAATCCTATGTCCAATCGATGGCCAAGGGCATGACAGAGAGCGCAATCTCTGCCGTTGTGGCGGGCGAAAGCGCGATTCCGGAGTTTGTCGCGCCTGAATGGCCGCCTCAGGAGTGAGCGGTCCTACCCCCTCCACCCCAACGAGGGCGATGGCCGGGCACTCACTCAACTTCATGATGGCGGAGCGTTCAGCCGGTGTTATCGCTATGCGCCAACTATCTCGCCACATGGTGAGCGAGTGCTCCGAACGATTGCGCGTGAAGCGCTCTAATCAGAGGAGTATCGCCCTTCAGACTTGAAGAGCAGCACAGCCTTGGGAGCGAGTCTGGCGCATGATGCCCGGCTGCGGTGCAGGCGGCTGCTGAGTATCCGGAGACCCCGAGCCACGCGAGGCAAGGGCACTCGAACTGGCGCAGCGATACGCAGATGTTGGCGGTCCGATCGACATGGCGATTAGGATGCCCATTCGACTCTGCCCAACTCACCATCCGAAGACTTGCCATCGGCACGCCCATTGGCAGCGAAAAAGCCCGGGACGCTCGGTCCACGCCCTAACGCTTCGGAACAGGAACAGACTGTTACCTGCGAAAACGCTGAGTCCTCTGAATCGGTCCAGTACGCGCCCGAAGCTGTAGCTATGATTCGAATTCCCTTGGGGGCACCATATTCTATGTAGACCTCTCTGTGGAAACAGGGGGGTCTACCTGCGTTTTTGCACCTAAACGCTTCCGTCGACGAACGGTCAAGTGGCCAAAAGTGTGCCATTTGCGTGCCATGTGTGCCATAGACGCGATGAAACAGGGTGCGACGAACGGGCATCAGGCGGTGCTAGGCGGCATAGCCAAGGGGGAAGACCGTCACTTCGCGGACCACAATGAGCTAGTGTGCGCTGATTGCAGCAGCAAACCCATCAGCGGCGGCTCGCTGTTGGCCCGGGAGCACCCAGCTGTAGACATCCAGGGTGAACGCGACGGATGCATGACCAAGTCGCTGGGAAACCACATGCGGAGCAACGCCGGTCTTCGGAAGGATCGTGGCGTGCGTATGGCGGCAGTCATGGAACCGCAGACGATCGAATCCCAGCGAGTGAGCCACGGTCCGGAACTGTGTTGATGCGCTTGCCGGTGGTGTGCTTGCTGGCAAGAACGGCTCGGTCATGCTGCTCACCAAGCGTCTCGAACTCCCGGGGAGCGTGAGCGCGAGACTCGCCTTCGAGCGCGACTGGATCGCAGATGTCTACTACCTGGGCGACGACAGTGCCATCTCGCAAGACATGCGAGACGCGGTGGTCGCGATACTGCACTAGTTAGCACCCGTTCTAAACCTCTCAAGCAGGGTCCACCACGGATGGCAGAAGCCCCTTTGAGGTCTCTTCGGAGACACTCGAAGGGGCGTTTCATCGTCACCGCGGAGCACAAATGCGGTATGCAGTCAAGAATAGTAAATATGCATGTACGTCGTATGC
>Ga0265295_1005793_pt1 | contig 15458 bp, 11 predicted proteins | sample Munlansysbiofilm_FD_192503 | JGI IMG/M metagenome (GOLD analysis project Ga0265295, IMG submission 192503) | Leachate microbial communities from a municipal landfill in Southern Ontario, Canada - Methane capture system biofilm | ecosystem: Engineered > Solid waste > Landfill > Unclassified ... | reverse complement strand
GTCTGCCTGAAATTTGGGAAAACGGCTTCGCAGGTCGCTCTTCAGTGTTTTTATCTCGTAAAAATGGGTCAAGCTTTAATAGTGGCAGTCTTTTCCATCAAGAGACCGAGACTTTTGCAATTGGCTCGACAGTATTTTAATTTCTCCCCACTCCCACAAGTGGGGTAATCGTTGGGTGATCTGCCCCGATATCTCCTTTTTGCTTTAGTCTGACAATGCTATTTTTCAAAGCTCATAATTTAAATCACTTATAATAATAGTTGCTTATCCGTTTTTAATAGATGTGCTGCTGTTTATTTAAAACATTGGTATCTTTTTTGCTCATTACTTGAGGTACAAGTTTAAATACTCGGGAACTATACGATGGCAGAATGAATAAATTTATAGAAGTGATAAATGTATGGCATGGAAATCTAATATCAATACGCTCCTTATATTACTGGTATTGTTGTTCATTGTCTCTGCACTGACAATCGCAATAGTTGCTTATCGCTGTTTTATTGTGCCTAGCTATGCCGAACTTGAAAAAGAGAATGCTACTCATCATGCACATCGGGTCGCAGCTGGAATCGACCATGAGATAGATAGCTTGGATCGTATAACTAAAGACTATGCCCATTGGAATGATACTGTTGATTATGTGCAAAACAACGATACCACCTATCTGAGTAGTAATTATCTGAACCAAATGCTTGAGGATAACCACCTGAATTTTGTTGCAATTTACGATACAAAAGACAATTTACGTTATATGAAAAATTATGATCTTGTTGCTAGCTTGGAGCGACCGCCACATGCAGCTATGTTCAATGATGTTCTTACTATCTTTAATAACAGTTCTCAAAATGGACTAAAGGGAGTATGGCGAGAAAATGGTAAATTGCAATTGGTGGCGGTGCGCTCCATAAAAAGGAGTGATGGCTTAGGGAAAACCTATGGGACTGTGATTTTTTCTCGGCCGATGGATACTGTGCTGAGCAATAATCTGTCACGACAATTTAGATTAGATGTAGATATCCGTCCTATCTATGCGCCAAATGATGAACCTCTGTTAGCCAAGGTTGCTACCGGCCATTCAGTCTCTGCTAAGCCCCTGGATAATAATCACCTCGGCGCTTATTTCCCCCTATTAGATCTTAACCAACAAGTAGTAGCTGTGGCTCAGATAGCTGTACCTCGTCAGACTTATTTACACACAAAAAATATAATACTATTTTCTGTTTCAGGTGCTGTTGTGACAATCATCTGTTTGGCGCTACTGCTGTTGGTTAAAATAAGACAGGTGTTGCTGCGCCCAGTTAAAAAACTAACTAATGCACTGCACCAAATTCGGCAAGCAGATGAGGAGACTTTGCCAAGCGGATTGTTACAAGATTGCGCCATAGGTGGTTTAGTGCATGAATGTAATGGCTTAATTGCTGATTTAGCTGCATGGAAAGCTAAACACAATTATACGCGCGAGAATTCAGATTTATTAAAACGGGTAGTTCCAAGTGCTATTTTTACTGTTGATAATAATAAAGTTATCACTAGCTGGAATCAACGGGCACAACTACTTACCGGTTACTCATCTCAAGAGATGATTGGTAGAAGTTGTTTTCTCTTTGCTAAAGAACCATGTCAGGAGAGCTGTGGCCTATTTGATAAAGCAGATGGTGAACCAATAATAGGCCGTGAATGCACCATAAGACACAAGAATGGCTCAACTTTAACGATTAGTAAAAATGCGGATTATTTGCGCGATGAAACAGGGGCAATTGTTGGCGGGATAGAATGTTTTGAAGATATTAGCCGACGCAAGCTGTTTGAAGATGCATTGCATTGGGAGGTTGCCCTAAATAGCCGCCTAGCCATGCTGGCACAATCGATATTGCAGTGTGGCTGTAATGAGGGCCAGGTGGCAGAAGAGTTACTTGATTATGCCCGCAATCTTACTGGCAGTAGCCACGGATTTGTTGCTGAGAGGGTAGGTGATGATCAACAAGTAGTGTGGAGTGCGACCTCTCTCTTTGATAATCTGGAAGTTCACTCTGGCCTAAAAACTATATTTGCTTTGGCGAGCGGACGTGGCTCTCTGCTCCATGCTGTTTATGACAGCTCCTCCGGGGTCTTTTTTAATTCATTAGATAAATTGCAGGGCATTAGTCTTACTGGCGGAGTAACCAATGGCATAATAAACTTCATGGCAGTCCCTGTTAATTACGGTGACCGTATAATAGGTCAAGTTGCTCTGGCCAATAATGAACAGGGATATAGCAAAAAAGATTTACAGGCAATCGCCCAATTGGCAGAGCTCTTCGCCTTGGTGTTGACTCATCTGGGCAGAAGGCAAAAAATTCACCATATCAACGATGCTTCTGAAACGAATCCATTAGCACAAAATTTCGCTTAGTAATTTATCTAGCAAAAATGTCTTACTCCTCGGCGGGAATCTTGAAAATTACATGTACTCCCGCCATATTTTCAAGCTGCTGAGTATCAAAGTGTTGAGTCTCTCCAATAATGCCTAAAATAATTCTGTTGGCACCAGTAGATTGGTGAAAATCGAAGTCTTGGTCAATTAAATATTGCTTGATATTTTCTAACTCTGCCTCAGTAGTATCTCTTTTAATAACAATCAGCATGGCGCTATAACCCCTTAGTTTTGATCCGTTCCAACGTCCGCGACTCATCAATCACTCGTTCAAATAAACGCTTGATGGCATTATTATCTAATGGTCCAGGGTTCTGTGCGTTCATTTTGGCGAAAATACGCTTTTCTCTACCTGGGTCATAGATAGGCAGATCAAGTTCCTTTTTTAAGTTACCAATAGCCAGAGCCAACTCGGCTCGCCTATTGAATATCTTCAGTAACTCATTGTCTAATTGATCAATTTCATTGCGGATATCATCAATTGTCAAAACTTACTCCTGGGCTTTAAAAGGTTTTTCTGATGATGGTATCTTTTTGGAAATGGATGTCATCGGTTTCGGGGTAGTCGAGAGTATAATGCAAGCCACGACTCTCCTTGCGCTCTAATGCACACCGGACGATCAACTCCGCTACTGTCGCTAAATTGCGCAGTTCCAGTAGATCGCTAGTTACATAAAAATCCCAATAGTAATCAGCAATCTCCTCCTGAATCATCTGGATGCGGCGCAATGCACGCGTGAGGCGTTTATCTGTGCGAACTATGCCAACGTAATTCCACATGCAGAGACGAATCTCCTCCCAGTTATGAGTAACCACGACCTCCTCATCACTGTTGGTAGCATTGCCATGATCCCATGGTTTTATAGGGGGAAATTGCGGCATAGTGTCTTTGACGTTTTGTAACGCTAACTGGGCTGCTCTGCTGCCGAATACTGCGCCCTCTAATAGACTGTTACTGGCTAAGCGGTTAGCGCCATGTAAACCGGTGCAAGCAACTTCGCCAATGGCGAACAGATCCTTGATTTCAGTCTGGCCATAGCTATCGACTTTGATGCCGCCACACAGATAGTGAGCCGCCGGTACGACAGGAATGGGCTGTTTAGCCATGTCGATGCCGTATTTAAGCAGTGTTTCATAGATATTTGGAAAACGTGTGCGGATATATTCTTCGCCTTTATGCGTAATGTCAAGATAGACACAGTCGTCGCCACTGATTTTCATTTCGTGGTCAATTGCGCGGGCAACAATATCGCGTGGAGCTAAATCTTTCAGTTCGTGATATTTAGCCATAAAAGCTGTACCATCTGCACGTTTTAAAATGGCGCCTTCGCCGCGTACTGCTTCAGAGATTAAAAAAGATTTGGCGTGGGGATGAAACAGTGTAGTGGGGTGGAACTGCATGAATTCCATATTGGAGATAGCTGCCCCTGCACGGTAGGCAATGGCCACTCCATCGCCAGAGGCAATGTCTGGATTGCAGGTGTATTTGTAGACTTTACCCGCGCCACCCGTGGCTAGGACGGTTACCTGGGCACCAAACGAGACTACCTCGTCATTCTCTATATCTAGAACATAGGCGCCTAAACAGCGATTCTCTGGCAGGCGGCGTTGGAGAGCTTTAGCTTCAGTTATCAGGTCGATAGCACAGTGATTTTCATATACTGTAATATTGGGATGCTTGGTAACTTCGGCAACTAAGGCGCGTTCTATTTCACGACCAGTAATATCGGAAGCGTGGAGAATGCGGCGAAAACTATGACCGCCTTCGCGAGTTAAATCGTACTCACCACTACTGTTGCGGGTGAAGTCAGTACCGAAGGCTATTAAATCTTGGATAGCTTCAGGGCCACTTTTAACCACTAGATCGACAATGTCACGGTGAGATAAATAGGCACCAGCAACCATTGTATCCTCTGCATGGGCAGCAAAGGAGTCTTCGGAAGAAAAAACAGAGGCTATGCCCCCTTGAGCGTAGGTGGTTGATGTCTCCTGAATCTCACGCTTGGTGATAATAGAAACTGTTTTATCGCCAGCTACCTTTAGTGCAAAAGATAAACCAGCAATACCGCTGCCAATTATTAGGAAATCCGAAGTGATCTTCATTGCAGTCCTCTAGAGGGATAGAATAATATAACGCTTTCTGTGTTAAGATAGCGTGCCTAATTGAAATTGATACACATTGTACGGAAAAAGCCAACAATTTTACTATGTAGCCACATGCGACTTGGTTTTGGTTGCACATTATTCGCCCAGACGTAGGCTATGTCAAGGTTTAGGCGACAAGAAATTGTACACAGGTGGCTTTTCTGCTACGGTTTTTAACTACAGAGGAAGTGTGCATAATTTTGCGATTATCAAGGCTTATTTTAACTGTCTGTTTTTTTACTCTTTTTTGTACACTGGTTGTTCCAGCAAGTGCAGCCGTGTATAAGTATGTCGATGCTCAAGGGCGTGTGTCATTTACCAATATTCCGGTTGCTACACATTTTCGTTATTATCAGGCCGAACCAGGTGAGAGTAAACAGCCAAACATTGGCGTAGGCGATTTGATAAAACACTATGCAAAAATGTATAGAATTGATAATAATTTGGTGCGTGCTGTGGTAAGAGCAGAGAGCAATTTTGATGCGCGGGCGATTTCGCCTCGTGGCGCTATTGGTCTTATGCAGTTGCATCCACAGACGATTGCGGATTTAGCGGTTGTCGATCCTTTCAATCCTTCAGAGAATATTTCGGGAGGCACGCGCTATTTACGCCAAATGCTCAACCGGTTTAATGGCGATATGGATCTGGCCCTAGCCGCATATAACTCGGGGCCAGCTACGGTGGAACGTTACCGTGGAATACCTCCATATCCAGAAACGCAAGAGTATGTAGAAAAAGTGAAATATTATCTTAAACTTTATCGCCAAGGTGGTTTATAAAATGTTGCGTCATAATGGTATGTTTAATCTTCCCAATGTGTTGACCCTTGCTCGTATTGCCTGTGTACCGGTGATTGTCGTGTTGTTATGTTACGATTCGCGCCAGATGGGCTTTTGGGCAGCTGTGGTATTTTCTCTGGCCTCTATAACGGACTGGGTAGATGGATATCTAGCGCGCAAGTGGGAGATTGTCACAGTAATGGGCAAATTTCTCGATCCGTTGGCGGATAAGCTAATTGTTATGGCTGCGATGATTATGTTGATTCCCCTCCAGCGTATTCCGGCATGGGCAGTGTTTTTTATTATTGCGCGTGAAACCCTAGTTACTGGGTTGCGCTCCGTTGCCTCAACAGAGGGGATTGTCATAGATGCCAGCAATTTGGGGAAATATAAAACTATTTTTCAGATGGTTGCCATAATAGCGTTACTGCTGCACTACGACTATTACTGGTTCTTTGGTTTGCATTGGGAAATTTTTCATGTGGACATGCATTTTGTCGGCATGGCGTTCTTCTATGCTTCATTTGCTCTGACTATGTGGTCAGGTGGCGATTATCTCTACAAGTTTTATCGCGTGCTCACACGCTAAAAAATGGATATGGCTATTGGGGTAATTGGGACTGATACCACTGGGTAACTTTTTCGATAAGATCTTTATACAGACGAATTTCACTCATCTCAATACCGCCCGATTGAGATGACGTCTGTATCTGTTGTACCTCTTCGGGTAGTCCGCCATATTCGGCGATACAGAAGGCGTTAATTACTGCATTTATACGCCATAAAAATCCATTTTTGCCCTCAATGGCGTGGATTTTTTGTAGAATTTCGTATGTTACCCGTGTCTCCATCTCTTTTTGATAGCGCATTGCATGAAAAAAACAAAATAGGGAGATGAGCAACATGATGCTAACAGCGCCGGCGCCTATCCCTTTAATTTTAGGCAGCAACTCGGCAACAAAGAACACCGAAGAGATAATAAATAGTCCCCCTCCGCAAGCCAGATAAATATAGGTGTGGCGCACCTGATCGCGCATAATGGTGGGATAGTCAATCTCTGCTAGATCAATGTGTTGTGCTAAATTAATATAGTGCTCTTCCTGCTTGTTGAGATTTAACATGCCGCCCCGAAATTTTTAACAGTGATTGACAAAATGCTATAATCTTTCCAAAATAAACATAAATTTGCTTATATTTGGAGTTCTGTTATGAAAATATTTTATGCTGCAGTTGTAATCTTGCTCGTCGTAATTATCTATTTTTTCTCAGCTTTGATAGCTCTGCCTTGGTATCTCTATCCACCTTTTATCGTGCTGTTTGTCGTAGTATTTTATTGGGATCGATTGGCAAAATATATTCCCTGGAACACAACTCGAATTTTTAACCGTCGCGGACGCTCATCGGCAGGCAGAAAAAAAACAGGCTGTCGTCGCGGTAAACGTATTTAACTACAACTCTTTACAGTAGGTAAAAAAAGGAACCGACCATAACTAATTGATCGGTTCCTTTTTTGTTATTATTTAGAACGTTGATGGCAGGCGCCACATTTAGTTGGCCCAGCATCAATTTTGGCATGACAGCCACGGCATGTGGCATGAAACTGCTTTTTAGTTTTGTCTATTTTACCCGGTGCGCCATCGCCATGACAGATTGAGCAAGCATAGAGCTCTGCGTGCATGCTGTGAGGGATAAATACTGGACCAAATTTATTCTCTAGCTGAACGCTCACTATAGACGTTGTGTAGTCAATGGCTGCGCTAGTAACTTCTGTGCTAGCAGCTTCTGCACAAGGTAAACTTTGCGGTGCAGGTGCTTGATTATCTTCGGCTACAACTTGCGCTGCAGCTGGCTGAGCGCTGGCCTCTTCAACTTCCACAACAACTTCAGCGGGTGTTACCTCGTCTACCACAACCTCCGGTTGTACAGCTATGGCGTGAGCCATCGTTGTTGCTGCTTTCGCCGTAGTTTGCTCAGCTTGTTGAGCTTTATCTTCATTGCAGGCGGTTAAAGAGAGCAGCATTGCAGCCACTATTGCTAGATTACGGTACATTGTTTCCTCCTGTTGATTTCATTGGCATTAAAAATTTATGTTAAGCACCATTGCCGCTAATGTTAGCATTTTGTGTATTGCTCTTCATCCCAATAATTCAAATTCTCATTGTTAGGCTAAAATCCTTCATCTGATAGATAATTTTACCATCTACACTGAGTAGGCCATTGGCGACAACCGTCTTGCTCTCGTCGTCAATGCGCGTAACTATTGCCTCTACAGTAACCATATTATTACTAGGGATAATTTGCCCACGATATACCCAGCTATGCTTATGGTTGAGAGTTATTGGTGCAAAACTGGACTGCGGCGTAGCGCCCCAGCGTTGCACTGCGATGAATTTCAATAATTGCTGAAAAGATTCCAGCCCTAAAGAGCCTGGGCACACCGGATCTTGATAAAAGTGTGCCTGAAAAAACCACTCACTTGGATCAACTTTTTTGCTGGCACTAATATAACCCAGCCCATGTGGCCCACCATCAGCAACAAATTGTTCGATCCTATCGATCATCTGTAACTTAATTTCCGGAAAAGGTGCCTGTTGGGGGTAGGCGCAACTTATTGCCCGTTGTTGCTCTGCTGAGCTGAGCTCATACTGTGCAGCATCACGAATGCCAATTTGGTTCGCTAATGCTTGATGGCTGAAGAAGCCAAAGACAGTATCGCCCTGGTAAACAGCGCCGTTGCTGTCTGACACACAAAAATCATAGCTTTGGATAATCATGCCACCGCTGCTAGAAACTTTGGTTAGCTTGACCTCTGTTGTCAGTGTGCCACTGCTGGGCGTTACTGGACGTAATTGCACTGCATTACCGTCGAGATTACGGAAGCATAGATCGATATCGCTGGTCAGCGCCGAGCCGACATAGGCGGCCATCCAACCACAGGGTTGCAGGGCAATCTCTAGCAATACGCTAAAAGGCATCTGGCTCTGGCGTTCGGCAGCAAAGTACCAAGCATCATTGGGCACATCATACTGCGCTTCGATTGTTCCACCCGCTACCATTTGCCATTGCTCTGTTTGAATGGCGGTTATGCGATCGAGAAATTGAAACGGTGGGCGCGGTAAGCGGGCTATTTTACGAGCAGAGTCAAATATCTGATATCTATCGCCAAAAGCTTCTGAAGGCTTGCCACTGGAGTAGGCAAGAATGCTGGCGTAGTCAAATAGGGCCGGCTTTTTGCCTATGGCGGCTAATGTTTCGCTAGCAACAGCGTCACTGTTCCACCGGGCCACCATTTTTTCTCTATTAAGGCCGCTAATCTGCAACGACATGTCGATAATCTCAACGATGGGTTTGCCATCGGCGTACATTAACGCGTCGACAATTGCGTATGGCTCAGGACGGTAGCCGAGCTCCTTAATGGTAACTTCGTAGGTAACAGTATTGGTCTTTTCGTTGACTTGACCGCGACATTTTAGTTGGCTGTCAACTCCAGGAACCGGTTCCCACGCCCCTTCATTCTGGGCACTAACCCAGCCCATGCGCATTAAGTAGATGCGCAGAGTGTGCAGACAGCACTCATACATCAAGGTTCCGGGCATAACGTGGTCATCGCAAAAATGGCAGGTGATAAACCAGTCGTCCGGTTTAATATCCATCTCCGCGCGTATTTGACCAAGACCAAAACGACCGCCGTGCGGCATAATGGCGGTAACGCGATCAACTAACTCCATGTGGCCACTGGGTAGGGTGTAGGGATTTGCCACCGCCAGCCGAGTAAACTCATGGCCAAAACAGCTTACCAGATCGCCACTGCGCAATGAATGCACCTGCTCAGCGTTGTAGCTCTCCTCCACCATCGGTACTAGGGCTTGCCAGTCTGCTGGACGCTTGCCCGGTTGCGGCATTAAATCAAACTTGGTATGGACAATTCCTTGCCCAGCGGCAAGTTCTGCCTGTGTGAAAAATCCCGCACAACCGTTACGCATGGTCATGAGTGGTTGGCCGTTTACGGTGCAGTCGTAATTGAAACGAAATAGCCAAGTTGATCCTTGGCGGAAAAAACGTTCAATGCGAATGTCGTAACGAATGATATCGCCAGGTTGGGGTAGGGGGCCATGAAATTGCACTATGGCATCTAGCAGGCGATAAACAGCTAATCCTTTAGTCTGCTTGTCGATACCGAGATAGCCGGATAGAAATAGATCTGCCTGCCCAGCTTCGACCGCCACACAGGTGGGAATGCGCCCACCATCAAGATACCATCGGTCGCTGGTGACATCATGTTCAGTGATTACCCGTCCATGAGACATGGAGCAGGGTTCGCCCTCTACACTGATAATACGATCTACCAGCATTAGTGGCTCATCGGGCAGACGCACCCGTGTCGGATGGGCATCGATGTCGGCAAATTGAGTGCCAAGCATTTTGCCAATTGAACCGACAGCAAACTCCATGCACATCTGACGATCGAAAGCGACCGTAGCTGTTGTTGGCGCAGTGGCTGTAGCGGCCAGTGCTCTAGGCGCCGGTGCTGTTATTGGTGCAGGAGTGGCCTGTGGTGCCGATGCCACGGGTTGCGCCGGTAGCTGGGCGAGTAACTCCTGTTGCAGAAGTAAATTGCGCTCCATTAACTGGTTAATAGATTCACTCAGGTGTAAAAATTGACCGTGGGCAGCATTTTGCTGTTGTTGCGTTGCTTGCATGCTGCGCAGAAATGGATCGTTAGCGAATTGTGACTCTTGCTGATCTGCGGCACTGGGTGCAGCTGGTTTTGGCTCCATTACAACTTTGACCGTTGGCGTAGGAGGCGTTGCCTGTGGCGCAACTTCAAAAGAGTTTGCCCGTTGATATGGCGCTGCGGGCATGATAAAGCGCGTATCGCCGTTGTGTAGTTGTATGGCTTGGGCTATTTTTTTTGCTGGTGGTTGCTGCTCTAACTCAACAAATAACATGCTTGGATCGCAAGTTACCCCTTCAGCTATAAGTTGCCCCAGTAGTTTGGCCATGGTCGACACTGGGCAGACGCCATCCAGATAGGTGGGCCGTACCAAGTGTGGTCGCTCACCCAGAATGCGTTGGATCATGCGACTACAGGAGTTGCTGCTGCCAGTTTCGATAAAGATGCGCACGCCATCGGCGTAGGCATTATTAATTACGCGGGTAAAGTCTATAGTGTCAGTGGCTTGGGCTAAAATAGCATCGGCGCAATTGGCGCTATTTAGCTCATAGCTCTGGCCTGAGGCACAACTGTAAAAGCGTATTGCTTCTGGTGCTGTTGTAGGGAACAGGTGTAGGTCGCGATAGGCTTTTGCCACGACCCTAGGCACCGGACAATGGACAGTGGTAACTCCGTGCAGCTCAATGAGTGGACAGGCAAGTTGTTGAATAATGCGCTCAACTTCGCTGCGTGCGCCGCCAATAATACACTCGTGCGGAGTGTTGATAATCAGCAAATAGGCATGCTCGTAGGCCTCTATTACTCGGCGTACCTGTTCGGCTGCTACGGGAACTATACCTAAGCACCAGTCAACCTTTTGTGTCTCTTCTAATTGCCATAATTTATGGGCTGCGTTGCACGGCCCAGCAAGATCGGTGGTGAACAGTGTCGAGGCTTCAATGCGTTCCAACATCTCATCACGATTTTGCCAAGCATGCAGGGAGAACAGGCTGGATGACTCCCCGAGGCTATAACCTATGGCGCACTGCGGTTTAATAGCGCAACTACGCAGGGTATCGCACAGGGCAGTACAGAGGGCAACGTGGGCTATTATCATGGAGTTGTGATCTGCATTAATCTGCCGGGCATCAACGCCATCCCAAAACACCTGTGGGCAATATTGATCTTTCAGACGCTCATTATGGCGATGCTGGTGCTCAAATATTGCTGGCCAGTGCAAGGCTAGATCACGTCCCATCCCGGGGAAATGGTTACCCGATCCAGGAAATACCAAGGCTATTTCACCTGTGGCACCTAGTGGTTGTGGATTGTAGAAGATCTTGTCGCGGGCACATTCGGGTAGGGTAATGCCGCCACTTCCATCTAGTCGTTGGTGCGGATTAGCAGTTAAATGTTGCTGACAAAACTCAATTTGTTCTTTGCATTCCGCCCAGTTATCACAGACAAAGGTCATAGATAGTGGTGCAGATGCTTTTGGGTGGGCTTCATGCCATAGCGCAGCAACTTTTGGTAACTCCAGCTTGGCGTGGTGCTGACAAAACTCTTTCAGGTGCTCTAGTTGTTGTTGCAACTGCGCAGTGCTATCAGCGTGAACCATAAATAAGCTGGTAGTTATCTTATTAGCCGGAAAGCGCGCAGGCAGCGGCGCGGCAACATCATCCCATTGGCGCAATACTGTCTGCGCATGGCTACCACCGGTACTGCTAGAGCAAACCAAGGCCCGCCGTGGCCCCTGATTGCGGTTGTGCAGCCAATAACGGTTACTTAGCTCGGTGCTGTTAGCGCTAGTCGCTGGCAGAACGCAGTGATACAAGGCCAGTGCTGCCTGAATAATACCTACGAGACCGCTGGCTTCACCGCTATGTCCTAGCGCGCTAGTACTGGTATTGATGTGGCAGTCGGAGCTACAGAGGTGGTGCAACTGCTGTGCGTATGCTGTAGCACTATTGCTGTGGCTGGTTATATCTGCATAGCCGATCACTGCGGGATCAATGGCAGCGCTGGTGCATGCTAGATCAATGCTGCGTTTAAAGGCGCTTACATCTGGAGCAGAGATCTTTGTGCCGCACAGCGTGGTGCCAGCATCAATCACAGCATAAATTTTATTTCCAGCGCGCTGTGCTGCAGATAGTGGTTGTAAAATCAGAGCGCAGGCGCCCTCAGCAATGGGATCAGTATAGCCCAAGAGGTGTTGACTTAATTGGGCACGGATATCGCCGGGCATATCGACCGCGCCAACTATGGCATGTTCGATCTCGCCACGCTGTAAAGCAGCTATCGCTGTGTGTAGCGCTTGGATACCAGAGTTCTCTTCATTGGCAATGGAAAAACTTGGTCCGCCAACCTTAAACTCACGTGCAATGCGGCTGGCCACCACACTGCCCAAGGCCCCCATAGTACGATTCGCGGTCAATGGCGTGCTGATAGCATCCTGCAGTTGCTGTTGCCACTGTTCAAGTTGTTGATCGTCCACATCGAGATTTAGTTGTTGCGCCCATTCGGCTACTTTGTTGGGCAACCCCCACCTTAAACTGAAATTGGTGGCATTAAAATCCAAACCGTTACCGATAAATACGCCACTGTGGGTATGATCGGCTTTATCTAGCTTGGCATCCTTAAGCGCTGTCGCCGCACTTTTAAGCATCAGCGCTTGTCGGGGCAACATCTCCTTGAGCTCGGTGGGCGGAATCCGAAATTGTCCTGGAGTAACAGAAACTTCAGCAAGATAGTGACCGCTGGTCTTCGTTTGGCTAAAGCTGTTTTGATACCACTTAGTTGTTTGTGCACCATACCAATTAGTCGGCGCGGTGAATGGCACAGCAGGGCCATCACCTAGTACCTGATGCTTGAACTCGACAAGCGATGACCATGGCCCGAGTTGGATATCCATACCTATGATAGCGATAGGTTCAGCAGCTAGCTCCGGCTTGGGCGCTACGATATGACTGGCGGATTGAGGTTGCCACTCTTCGAGCAAAAGGTGGGCATTAATACCGCCAAAGCCAAAGGCACTTACCGCAGCACGGCGTGGACGTTGAGCGGGTTTATCCCAATCCTTTGCCTGCGACAATACCTCAAACGGGCTCTGCTCCATGCCCATATTGGGGTTAGCTTTGCAGAAACCAGCGGTGGGGGGCAGTTTGTGCTCTTTAAGTGCCAGCAATGTTTTTAACAGTGCGGCGGAACCGGCGGCGGTGAGCAGGTGGCCGATGTTTGACTTAACCGAGCCGAGGACACATTTACGCTCAACCTTAGCATTGCCCCATAACTCTTTCAGACTGGTAAATTCGACTGCATCACCAACCGGAGTACCGGTGGCGTGGCACTCGATATGATCAACTTCGTGCACTTGCCAACCTGCCTGCTTATAGGCTGCCCGCATGGCGCGCAACTGACCTTCAGACATGGGGGCGAGTAAGCTGCCGCCAATATCATTAGATACCCCGATGCCCGCAATTTGAGCATAGATATGGTCACCATCGCGCACAGCATCTGCGGTGCGCTTAAGCATGACGATGCCAGCCCCCTCACCAACAACTAGACCGTTGCCATTGGCATCAAATGGTGAGCACACTCCGGTTGGGGATAGAGCGCGCAGTTGGGAAAACCCCATCTGGGTATATTGTGAATCTGGTCGCGCCACCCCACCACAGAGCATGGCATCAACATGTCCAGCCTGAAGCTCATCCACGGCTAGTTTGATGGCGTACAGAGATGAGGCACAAGCCGCATCCAAGGTGTGGCAAATTCCGCCCAAGCCCAACGCGTTTGCTAGTACCGCTGCAGGAAGGCCGGTCATAAAGCGGTTGAGTGGATTGATGGCTGCAGAATTAACGTCATTAACCTGTGCCTGTTCGGCAAAAGTTTTGCCGAGATACTCTTCGGCAAGTTTTGAAGCTGTTGCGCTGGGCAGGGCTAGGTTGCCAACTATCACGCCAATACGCTGGGGATCGACCATAGTAGTGTTGCCATCGGTAAAAGCCTGATGTCCTGCGTGTAGCAATAATTGGAACAGTGGATCCAAGCTTAGCGCGGTTTCTTGATCAATATGTAGAGATTCAAAGGGGAGGTTTAACTGGAAGTTATCAATAAAGCATGCCCGCTTAGAGTAGACACAGTCTAGCTTACCCTCTTCGGGATGATATACATCATCAACAGGTAAACGCCAGCGTTGTGCTGGTGGAAAGCTAGAGGTGCACTCTGCTGTTTCAATAATTTTCCAAAATTGTGGCAAAGTGGGGGCGTGGGGAAAAACTCCCCCGATTCCGACAATGGATATTGCGGGCTGCGTAGCTGATGTTTTGAACATGAATATATCCGTAAAGCAATATGTGAAATTGAATAAAGTTGGGAGTTGCAGGAAACAAGCTCAACCTTATACTACAAAATGTGGTTGATTAAAACCGCGATAATTATCCCGCTAGTTTTCCGCATTTTCCTGCTTGCCGAGATGCAGTGCCTCATACAACTTTTTACCCTCGGCAATGCTGTCAAAAATCATAGCACTGGAGATAGTTGCCGAACTTATGGCATCTATCTGAGGATCAAAAGGTTGTGGTTGCGATAGATGTCGCCCCAATAGGCGCTGTTTTAATTTAGCAATGTCATCTGCGTCCCAAGGCTTATTGCCGCCCTTAGGCAGTTGCAGGGGCACTATGTCTACAATGATTCCAGAGGTGTCAAAAATCGCTATGAATTTTACGTCGTGACAAACATTGCAAGCGGTAGCGCGCGCAATAATCTGCGCAAACAAGCGCCTCGATTTACGGTTTTTATATACCATAGCTGTATAAACATTATCATACTCTTCCAACTCCACTTTTTTCAGTCCAACTACCCGGCCTAGTTGTCTTAGTCCGGCATAGACCTCATTTTGTAAAGCTTGCGGTGAATCAGGGGCTAAGGGGGCTGGCATGTTTTTTCGCGCGTCTGCTACCAGTTCGTGAAAATCAGCATCAGTTATTTCCAACGCGTCGATTAGTTCTGCATAGACGTGCCGGTAGCTTCTATTAAGACCTAAATGGGTGGAAAAAACAGTGCCTAGGGCAGACTTTTCAGCTTGGCGAATAATAATGGTTAACGGTGAGGCTTTGCCGCCAACTGCTCGCCAGGTAGTGAAATTACTGTCAGAGAAAACCGGGTATTTAATCCGATGAATTTGCCGAAATTGCTCAGTTTCCTCAGCAGTATTACCTACCGCTATAGCGATCATCTTGACGCGAGCACAGTCCGCTCCGCAATCAGCAATTCGCTCATACAGCAGGTTATAGATAGGTGCCTGTTCCTGACAGTGGGGGCAATGAGTATTAAAAAACTCGACTCACTACTGTCCGGTTAATAGTTAAACAGATTCAACTGGTTAGATTCGAGAGGTTCTGATATATGCTTAAGAGCATCAGTAACCAGTGATGAAATTGGCTTTTTCTCGAACAAATTGACCTCCAAT
>Ga0265295_1005791_pt1 | contig 15466 bp, 17 predicted proteins | sample Munlansysbiofilm_FD_192503 | JGI IMG/M metagenome (GOLD analysis project Ga0265295, IMG submission 192503) | Leachate microbial communities from a municipal landfill in Southern Ontario, Canada - Methane capture system biofilm | ecosystem: Engineered > Solid waste > Landfill > Unclassified ... | reverse complement strand
TCGAATATATTATTTACAGATTTCCATCTTCTTTCCGTTAGTTTTATTTCGCTGCTGATGTTGCATGGTCCATTCCTGTATTTGTATATATCTGCGCTGATAGACGAAAAGTATCGGTTCAATAGAAAAAGCCTCCTCCATTTTACTCCTTTTATACTATTCAATGTATTTGTGCTTGTCAGTCCCTTATTTCCTGAATTTGCTGGTAGAATAAGGCTGGATCACGTGGAAAGTGTACATGGGGCTCCTTTGTTGTTTAATTTCTTTTTAATCCTTACTGCCTTGTCCGGCCCTGTTTATTTTCTATTGTCCGTCAGGCTCTTTAAAATACTGGATATCAATATTTTCAATAACTTTTCTACCACTGAAAATATAAACCTGGACTGGCTAAGAAAACTTGTTTATTCTTTTGGTGTCATCTGGACCGTTTTAATCGTTGTTGCAACCATCCACCATGTTTTTCATCTATTTTCATGGGCATTTTGTACCGATGGGTTATTTCTCTCTTTATCCGTCTTTATCATCTTAATCGGGTATTTTGGCCTCAAGCAGAAGGAAATCTTCACTCAATATCCTGACCACAAAATCGAATACGTTACGGAGCCGAAGACCAAATATGCAAGTGTGTTGTTGAATGAAGCCGATGCAGAGCTATATGTAAGCAAAATAAAGCATTTTATGGAGACAGAAAAGTCGTATATGGATGCTGACCTAACCCTACCTGACCTGGCAACTAAACTTGAAATTCCCTCTCATCATCTATCGCGGGTTATTAATGAAAACTTCGGCCTTAACTTCTTTGATTTTATTAACCAATACAGGATTGAGGAAGTAAAAGCAAAAATGGCCAGGCCTGAATTTGATAATTTATCGTTACTCGGGATTGCATTTGAAAGTGGGTTTAATACCAAATCGGCATTTAACCGGGTTTTTAAAAAAATGACCGGATCGACCCCCAGCGAGTATAAAAAGCAATTGTAATAAGCAGTCTGCGAGTACATTATGCTTCTAATGCAAAGTCCAACCTTATAAAAAGAGACCTTATTCTGTCGTCTAATGGGTACTACCTTAGGAAGTAGGTCGCATAAGACTATTTCCCGATATACTTTTGTTCCATCAAATCAAAATAACAATCACTTAAATCGATTTATCATGAGAACAGAAAAAATGAATTTTGGAACCCAAAGTACAAAGAGACTTCAAAGCCGTAAAAGAAATTGGCAAACAATCCTCCCGATTGTATTCGTTTCACTATTAATGTTATTTTATGTACTTCCCGCATCAGCGCATTGCGATTCATACGATGGCCCGGTAATTAAAGATGCCACCACAGCACTTGAAACGAATAATGTCAATTTGGTGTTGAAATGGGTTGCAAAAGCACAGGAACAGGAAATTATTCCTTTGTTCAATAAGACATACAGCTTAAAAAATGGGGATAAAGAAGTTTATGCCATCGTGAAAAAGCATTTTTTGGAAACCCTCGTCCGCCTGCACCGCGAAACCGAAGGCGCTCCTTACACCGGATTAAAACCGGCCGGGACGACCAAACAAATTATTCAAATGACCGACCAAGCCATTATGGACGGAAGTGTGGATGATTTTTTGGTTAAATTTAATACCCATCTCGACAATGAAATCCGTGAAAAATATCAAAAAGTAGCCGAACTCAACAAAGTAAAGGATAATTCAATAGAGCAAGGCAGGGCTTATGTAGAAGCGTATGTTGACTACACGCATACCGTTGAAGCTCTTCACGATATTATCGAACACGGCGGTGAGCATACAGAACATTATAAGGATATTAACCCCCCAAATAAAAGTATCATGGAATTTAAAATACCAATCTCATTAAAGAAAGAGCATGAAGAATTACATAATATGCTCAAACAAGCCACACAGTTACCAGGCAAAACAGGCGAAGCAGCAAAAAAGGTCGCTGAATTAATGCATCCGCATTTTGTGAAAGAAGAGGAGTACGCACTTCCTCCCCTGGGGCTCTTACCACTTCTTTCTTCAGGAAAACTCTCTGAAGAAATGAAACAGGTATTACCGATGACGGATAAACTGAAAGCTGAACTGCCCGAAATGCTGGCAGAACATAAACAAATTGTAGCGGCTTTAAAGGTTTTAGTGCAGCACGCAACTGCAGAACAACATCCCGAAGTCGCCGAATTTGCTGAGGAACTCATGCTTCATGCGCAAACAGAAGAAGAAGTTTCATACCCTACCGCGATATTAATCGGCGAATATCTTAAACTTAAATTCAATTAAGCAGTAGAACCTTTAACCGGTAAAGCGGAACTAGATATGTAAGATAAAATTTGCGAAAATAAAATCTGATATCACGATTGCTTTAATTTACAAAGGTATAAGACCCTTGCCATCGGCCCGGGCGTTATACCTTTGTGTTTTACCAGAAATATTTTCACAAAATGGGGTGCAACTGCTTTCCGAAAAGAATCTGTAGCTATGACAGACAGTGCAAACCCGGATGAACTGCAACAAAGCAAGCCCGGCGAAGCCAAATTATTTTGTTTTTTCTCCCACCCTCAAAAAAAGCCTAATGAACATTGCACATCCCGATCCCGTCCTGTACTTGCGGGATGCGGGATCGGGACAAATTGCACAAGTCAGCCTACAACCAATCCCGATAACCATCCGGTATGTGAAAGATTGCAATCTGCTTTTCGCAAGCAAAAATAATAATCCCCATTTATTGTAATTTTAAAAAAAACATTACCTTTGTTCGCAAATCTACGAACAGAATGAGCATTAAATCAGTTACAACAGATAAGCAGCAAAGGACTGCACGGTACGCCAAGGCAATGGGGCATCCGGTGCGGATGTATGTTTTAGAATTGCTCTCGAACCAAAGCTGTTGCTACAGCGGCGATTTGAGTGATGATTTGCCCATAGCAAAATCCACTTTATCACAACACCTGAAAGAATTAAGGGACGCCGGTTTGATTCAGGGTGAGATTGAATCTCCCAGGATTAAATATTGCCTTAACAAGGAAAATTGGAAAGAGGCTCAAATTCTTTTTAAAAGTTTCCTGAGGATATAAAATTTTTTACGTCCTTTGTTCGTTGTTTTACGAAAAACGAATTGAAAAAACAATCAACATAAAATTTAAAACTTACAAATATGGAAATTAAAGTTTTAGGAACAGGTTGCCCCAAGTGCAAAGCACTGGAGAAAGCAACGAAAAATGCGGTTACAGAACTGGGGATTAATGCCGATATAGGGAAGGAGGAGGATATTATGAAGATTATGCAGTATGGCGTAATGCATACCCCCGCGTTGGTAATCGATGGGAAAGTGGTTATAAGCGGAAGGGTGCCAAACGAAAAAGAACTTAAAAATTTTTTAACCAGCAATTAAAATTTTAGTGATATGACAACCAAAATCAACACTGCGTTATTAACCGTGTTTTTCTCACTGTTAGTAAGCTTAAACCTTTCGGCCCAATCACCTGAGAAGGTTCAAAAAGAAACAAAAGCCAAAGTAGATGTTTATTATTTTCATTTTAACTCACGCTGTGCCACTTGCCGGACTGTTGAATCGGAAGCACAGCAGGATGTTAAAGAACTCTTTGGCAAGGATGTTAGTTTTACGTCCTACAATCTTGACGAACAGGCAGGTGAAGCCAAAGGCAAGGAACTGGGTGTAAATAGCCAGACTTTATTGGTGGTGAAAGGCGATAAAAAAATCAACCTGACCAACGAAGGGTTTATGTATGCCCGGACAAACCCCGAAAAATTTAAAAAAGTAATTGAAGATAAAATCAAACCGCTTCTTTAATTATGGAAGAATTATTAAGCGGGCTGTTGGAAAACAGTTCGCTGCCGTTTGTAACAGCGTTACTTTTGGGGCTGATGACCGCCATCAGCCCCTGCCCCCTGGCAACCAATATTACAGCCATTGGTTTTATCGGCAAGGATATTGAAAACCGGAACCGGGTATTTTATAATGGTTTGGTTTATACCCTGGGCAGGGCCATAACCTATACTTTGCTTGCCTTTATTATATTTCTCGGTGCTGACCAATTTACGATGTCGGGTACATTTCAGAAATACGGGGAAAAAATCATCGGACCTTTATTGGTTATTATCGGTCTTTTTATGTTAGATGTATTGAAAATCAAATTTCCCGGAATGGGTAAACTTACACAACGTTTCGAGGAAAAAGGTACAAAAAATTACTGGGACGTTTTGTTGCTTGGCATTTTGTTCGCATTGGCTTTTTGCCCGTATAGCGGGGTGCTCTACTTTGGGATGCTTATCCCAATGACCATCAGCAGTGCGTCAGGATTATATCTGCCTGTTGTTTTTGCCATTGCCACCGGAATTCCGGTGATTATTTTCGCCTGGTTCATTGCATATACTGTCTCAAGTGTCGGAGGTTTATACAATCGTGTAAAAACCTTTGAGATATGGTTCAGACGGGTGATTTCGGTTGTGTTCATTGGGGTTGGACTTTACTATATTTTCACGGTTTACTGTTAAAAAAATTTGAATTTGTGGTTCGTGCTTTTACGAACGGTACAACTTTATAAATTATGGATTGGAAAAAAGAGATTAAAATACTGTTTTGGATTGCTGCAGTTTTTGTATTTGCCTATTTTATGCCGTTAGAAAGCGGGAGATTCAGGGAAGCCATCATGGCCATGTTCGATTTGTCGAAATGGTATGCACAGGAGCATGTTATACTCTGCTTGTTGCCGGCTTTCTTTATTGCGGGTGTAATTGCTGTATTTGTCAGCCAGGGCGCCGTAATGAAATACTTTGGGGCAAAAGCAAAAAAATGGGTAGCTTATACGGTGGCATCCTTGTCAGGTTCTATATTGGCTGTATGCAGTTGTACTATCTTGCCCTTGTTTTCAAGTATTCATAAAAGAGGGGCAGGGCTGGGACCTGCTATCGCGTTCCTGTATTCCGGGCCGGCTATAAACATTCTGGCAATTATACTTACTGCCCGTATTCTAGGATTTGAAATGGGCGTTGCCCGGGTTATTGGTGCGGTGGTGTTCGCTGTTGTCATTGGCTCTGCCATGTCGTTAATTTACAGAAAGGAAGAAAAAGTCAAACGGGAAGAGCAGATGAATTTCCCCGATATGCCGGAAAAACGCCCGATGTGGCAAACAGCTTTTCATTTTTTTACCCTCGTGTTAATTCTTGTTTTTGCCAACTGGGGAAAACCGGGCGATGGTGTAACAAGTGGGTCATGGTACTGGTTATGGGCCTACAAATGGTACATTACATCAGCCTTAGGATTGTTATTGATATATTCTCTTATTGCCATCTTAAAAATCAAATGGCAACATGTACTTTTAGCTGTCATCGCAACTGTTGCCTCGGCATTCCTGAGTTCATCCCCGCTGATACCCATGGTGGTTGGCATTGCAGGTCTTAGCATTATCACATTGATAGATAAGAAAGACCCGGACAATAAGGAATGGACCCTCGCTTCCTGGGATTTCACGAAACAAATTATGCCCTTGCTCGCTATTGGCGTTTTAGTTGCGGGTTTTTTGTTGGGTTCAACCCACGACAACACCGCGATGGCCGGAGTAATCCCGAATGAATGGATTTCAAACCTTGTCGGGGGCAACTCTTTGTTTTCTAATTTCTTTGCTTCAATAGTAGGTGCTTTCATGTATTTTGCCACCCTAACTGAAGTCCCTATTCTTCAGGGATTAATGGCTGCCGGAATGGGTAAAGGCCCTGCGTTGGCATTACTTTTGGCTGGGCCTTCGCTTTCACTTCCAAACATGCTGGTTATCCGTGGAATTATAGGCACTCAAAAAACCGTGGTCTATGTGCTTCTTGTAGTGGTTATGGCAACAATTACAGGAATGATTTAAGGAGCAATCTGATAAAAGTCGAAATGGGAAGAGAAGACAATATAAAATGAAAGCCGAAGGAAAATTAACTCCAATAAATTAAAAAGTCGAAGGGTAATGCTCGAATATAAAATTATAGCAACTGTTCAACAGGGTGGAAAGGCCAAAGCAACGGCCAACCAATCTCAAATATCGTTTGATGCCACTTCGGGTCGCGATGAGGAATTGCCCAATCCCGCAGAATTGCTCCTTACATCGGTAGCTGCCTGCATCCTGAAAAATGTTCAGCGCTATTCTGAAATACTTAAGATACCTTATCGCTCGGCAAAAATTACGGTAATCGGGACACGAAACGACAACCCTCCGTTTATGAAAGAAATTACCTACCAATTAACGGTTGATACCGATGCCAATGAGAAGGAAATTGCCAATTGGCACAAGAACATCCTGAAGTTTGGTACTATCAGCAATACAGTGGCCAAAGCCACCAGTTTTAAAGGTAAAATGGTTCGAATGAAAGTGCAGAAATAGGAAATAAAGAAAGATTGAAAGAAAACGGCCGGATTCCATTGAACCCGACTTGAATTATAAACCTGTCTGCCAAACGGTCAGACAATTAAAATTTCAAATTATGAGTACACAAAAATTTCAAGTACCGGACTGGGCGTATGAATTTCACGGACACCAATGCCCGTTCATGCCCATTGGCTATCGCATGGGTGTTGTAGCCTTGGGAAAATTAGGTGTTAAACGTTGCAAAGACCACGAAATGCATGTTTTATCAGAAATGGGCGTGGGCCATCCGCAAGGATGTATGCAGGATGGAATCATGTCTGCCACCTCAGCTACCTTTGGTAAAGGGATGATGGAGAAACTGCATTACGGTAAAATTGCAGCTACCTTTTGGTTTCCAGGTAAAGGAGCGGTGCGCATTGTACTGAAAAATGAGTTTCAGGACAAACTCGCCCCTCACAAGTTTTTTGCCTACCGCAAAAAAGGTGTCGAACCTTCGCAAATACCAGGCGAAGTGAGTCAGGATATTATCGATATTGTTTTAAACGCATCGGTTGAAGAACTATTCACCATTGAAATGTTGCCCGATTTTGTTTACAAACCCGTGAAAGGTTCTTTTGCCAAAGCCAAATGTGAAGTTTGTGGCGAATATACTTTTGAGCGCTACCTGAGGGTAAAAGATGGCAAAAAAGTTTGTATTCCCTGTTCGGGACACGAACCGGCAGAACATGTTTTTTATCACCCGATAGCAGAAAATAAATAAGGATAAAGTGGAGGTGGATGCCGATTTTGAGAATGCCACAAAGGAAGATATTGATAGTTGGTTGAAAGAAACCGAATCTCGCTGCCCTGTTACCGACAATATCAGGGAATCAACAAAAATTAATGTAACCGGCAATTAAAATGAAAACAAAACTTTATCGACACTTATTAATCGCATTTACTATTGTGTTAACCCTCTCGGTTACGGTTAGTGCCCAAACAAACGCAAAAGGAAAAAACGCTTCAGCAAAAGAGCAAAACACAAAAGTTGAAAATCATAAAGTAACCTTTATCGAACTCGGTTCAGTGCGTTGTATTCCCTGCCAGAAAATGCAACCCATTATGAAATCGATTGAGGAAAAATACGCCGGACAGGTGAAAGTGGTTTTTCACGATGTTTGGACAACTGAAGGTAAGCCCTATGCCCAAAAATATGGAATTCAGTCCATCTCCACCCAGGTTTTCCTAGATGAAAACGGGAAAGAGTTCTCTCGCCACACCGGCTATTTCCCGGAGGAAGAACTGGTAAAAGTACTCAAAACAAAAGGAGTAAAGGCCCCTCCCAAGGAGGGGAATACGAAAAACCCCATATCTGAATAAATTCCTTGTATGGTTAAATTTTTTTATAAGAAAAGTAATTATGAAACGTTTTTCTTTGCTGTTAACTACAGTTCTAATGTTTGTAACGATGGTTCTAAAAGCTCAGGATTCAGCGAATGTTTACCATTTTGATTTTAAGAAACTGAAACCCGTTGTCCAGGTTTTTGGAACAGCCTCCTACAACTTTGACAACAATAATTACGGCTACAGTTTTGGTCGTGCGCACCTTGGCATACAATATCAGTTCAATGAAAAATGGAATGCCAAAATTATCATTGACCGGGGCAGGGCAACTTCTGTTGGTGAGCTGACTGTTACCGATACAAGCGGAAATATTTTAACGGTTCAAAATACTTCTGTGGAAGGGGCATATTATACGATGTTCCTAAAATTTGCCAGTTTGCAATGGATAGTCAATGATAAATTGACACTTGAAGGTGGAGCAATCCTGCAAAACCATTACATCACACAAGAAAAGTTTTGGGGTTTGCGTTATGTGGCTCAAACCTTTCAGGATTTGTACTGGAAAATACCAAGTAGCGATTTAGGTTTTATTGCCTATTACAAAATAAACAATATTTTTTCGCTTGATATCGCTATTACCAATGGCGAAGGACCACGCGTTAAACAAGATGCTTTTGGCAGAGTGAAATTTGCAGGCGGAATTAATGTGAATCCTTCCCAAAAAATTGAAACCAGATTTTTTTACCAAAATCGGCAGTCGAAAACAAATAGCGAAAAACCCGAACAACTGTTTTCTGTTTTTGCCGGATATAAACCCACTGCAAAACTTAGGATTGGGGGCGAGTTTAACTACATGGGAAATTTTGAAAACATCAGCAACCTAAACAGTTATGGTTTATCATTCTATTCAGCATATTCGTTGACAAACAAAACCGAATTATTTGCCCGTTACGACAGATTGCTGTATGAGATTCTTGATAACATACCAATAAGCAATAAAGAAGACGGCAATACTTTTATGGCGGGCATTTCACATTCTCCCTTTAAAGGGGTAAATCTTTCATTAAATTACCAGGGATGGCTGCCAGATAAAGCTGGGAATGGGGACAATAACCTGGTTTTATTTAGTATGGAATTTAAAATTTAACCACATTGGAAAACGAAATTAAAATAATATGTCCGCCCATCGATTGCAGCAAATGCCGTCGTATGAAAAAAGCAATTCATCAAGCGCTCGAAATGTCGGGGGAAGAAGGCCACATTGAGGAAATCCGAAAGCTTAGCGAAATTTTAAAATTTCCTGCCTGGATTTTTCCTACACTGATTGTTAATGGAAAGGTGGTTGCCCGCGGATACACTCCAAAGGTGGAAAAAATAATGGAGTACCTGAAAACCAAAAATTAAAGTATGCTTTATACCATCGTTTTTATCATTATTGCCATTGCTTCATTCATCTTTGCCATGCTTGGCTTAGGAGGCGGAATGGTATATGTACCCGTATTAAACTGGGCCGGTTTCGATATGGTTTCGGTAGCTATTCCGTTAGGACTGCTGCTAAATGGGTTGAACACAGGATTGGTATTAATCCCCTTTGCCCGAAAAAAGCTGGTCGATTGGAAAGGTGGTGCGGTGATGGCAGCTACTGCTTTGATTGCTTCGCCGCTGGGAGCAATGACCAGTGAACATGTCCCGGTGCAAACACTTAAAGTTCTGTTTGCAGGTATGGTTGTTGCCGCAGCCTTACGAACCCTTTGGGCGTCGAAACAGGCAGAGCCGGAGAAAATGATGTCAATTAAAAAACGCAGTATTATCGGCTTTTTTGTAGGTTCTTCTGCCGGTTTTATTGGCGGCATGTTAGGCCTGGGCGGCGGTTTTATCATTGCACCTATCTTAATGATGATGGGCTATAAGACTAAAGAAGCTGCTGCCACAACTGCTTTCGTGGTTACCTTTTCCTCATTTTCGGGTTACTTAGGGCACGTTTCGCAAGGACAAATGAACTGGTGGCTTACTGCAATAGTTGTGGTGGCAGTTATTATTGGTTCTCAACTTGGTGGCCGTTATATGACGCAAAAGGCAAAATCGAAACAGGTAAAAGTAATTTACGCTGTCGTGTTGTTATTGATTGCAGCGAAAATGGTGTATGGAGTAATCGCTTAAGTTGTGAAAAGTAAATTTTACATTAATCCTTAAAAATTCAAAATCATGGTAAATCCACAAGAATGGCTCGAATTCGGGCAAAAATTTCACGGGCACAAGTGTCCGGCTATGCCAAACGGCTTGCGTGTTGCTGCTGCAGCAATGAATGCTCTTGGTGTAGAACGTACTGGCGATAGTGCATTACATGCAATTTTAGATTTAGGTGAAAATCACTGCGCCACCTGCTTTGGTGATGGTATTCAGGTAATGACTGGCTGTACTTTCGGAAAAGGGAACATTACCAGAACACACAAAGGTAAATGGGCTTTAACATTGGTTGATAAGAAAACCAACCGTGCGGTAAGAGTTACCCCAAAAGCAGAAGCCATGCTGGCCAATAAAAACACGGAGTTCTTTACCGAATACCGTGAAAAAGGGGTGCCTCCAACAAAGGTTCCAGATGAAGTAGTTGAGCCCTTGGTAAAAATGGTTATGACGGCTCCCGACGAAAAAATCATGAATATTTCGGAAGTGTTCAAATACCAATGGAACGAACCTACGCACAGCTTTAATAGTTTTATTTGTGAAGCGTGCGGTGAGATGACCGTAACTGAATATGGTCGCATCAAGGGGGATAAAAGAGTATGCATTGAATGTGCAGCAAAGTAAAAGCCCCGTGCATTTATTCAAAAAGGCTGGACTTCGTAAGTTCGGCCTTCTTAGCGACCCTGAATTTGAACAGTAAAAGAAAATGATTTGTTATAACTTTACTTGAATTACGTAAGTACATTCAATCATTTTCAAAGCATCACGCGCCATTGACATTAAAATCTTAATAATAACTATGGGCGAACAAAAAAAACAAATCGGCTTTTTTGAAAAATATCTTACCATCTGGGTGGCATTGTGCATTGTTGGCGGCATTTTTATTGGTTCATTTGCCGGTGAAACGATGCAGGTACTAAGCAAGATGGAAATTTATAGGGTGAATATCCCCATTGCCATTTTAATCTGGCTGATGATTTACCCCATGATGGTGCAAATTGATTTTTCAAGCATCAAAAATGTGGGGAAACGCCCAAAAGGGTTAATCCTTACCCTTGTGGTTAACTGGTTGATAAAGCCTTTTACCATGGCGTTTTTTGCCTGGATTTTCTTTACCAAAATATATGCAGCATTTATAACCCCCGAATTGGCAGGTGAATATATTGCAGGGGCTATTTTGTTAGGAGCTGCGCCGTGTACCGCTATGGTTTTTGTGTGGAGTTACCTTTCGGACGGCGACCCAACTTATACGCTTGTTCAGGTTTCGGTGAATGATTTGATAATCCTTGTAGCTTACGTCCCAATTGTTGGGCTCTTGTTGGGGATTACCGATGTTACTATACCTTACAACACGCTTATCTCCAGTGTGGTTATTTACGTGGTAATACCTTTGGTGGCCGGTTACCTGACAAGTAGAACGCTGATAAAAAAGTACGGACAGAAATGGTTTACCGGGGTTTTTCTGCCAAAACTTAAACCGTTAAGCATCTTTGCCCTATTGTTGACCCTGATTCTTTTATTTGCCTTTCAAGGGCCAAACATCATCAAAAACCCACTCATCATCTTACTGGCAGCCGTTCCGTTGGTCATTCAAACCTATTTTATCTTTTTCATCACCTGGTTTGCCGGCAGAAAACTAAAATTACCCTACGCCATTTGTACTCCCTCAGCCATGATTGGCGCCAGTAACTTTTTTGAACTGGCCGTTGCGGTTGCCATTGCATTATTTGGCTTGCAATCTCCGGCGGCACTGGTTACTGTTGTTGGTGTTTTGGTTGAAGTGCCGGTAATGTTGTCGTTGGTGGCACTGGCAAATAGGTGGAAGTACTAAAGAAATATTTTTCCGGATGAATCTGGCATATAATTCGTTCTTATAATTACCGGCCTGGGTTCGCTGCTTAATTGAACATTCATGCTTCGTATCAGGTTTAGTGGTATCAGGCCGTCTTTTGCGTTGTAATCGCCATTTCAGTCAAGCAGCACATCAATATGGGAAATACTATTGAAGAACAATCTATACTTTTAGACGCATTTATAAATAATAATGAAATGCTCCTGAAGGATTTTTATTTGGCCGAATATCCCAAAGCCCAAACCTATATCCTTAAAAATGGAGGAACGATTGACAATGCCAAAGATATTTTTCAGGATGCTTTTTTTTCGTGCTGGAAGAAATTGAGTACGGGAGCAGCCAGCCCGCAAAACAAAGCAGAAATAGAGGCCTATCTTTTTACAACTGCCAAAAACAAATGGATAGACCATATAAGGCTCAGAGCAAACAAAAAAACAATTTCAATAAATCAAAAAATACATCAACTGTCAGAAGATGAAGTAACTACTATGGATGATATTAATGACAAAGAAGATCAATTGACCATCACATTGTCTGCTTTTGAAAGCCTGAGTGAGGCATGCAAAGACTTGCTCACCCGCTTTTATTTCCATAAAATGTCTCTTAGAGCTATTGCCGAGAGCCTTTATATGGAAGAAGCATCGGCCAAGAACAAAAAATACAGGTGTATCCAGAAATTAAAGGAACTTGCACTGAACAAAGCACTTCAAAAATGAAATCTCCAATCAATATATCATCCCGGGAATGGGAATTAATTGAAATCTGGCTTGACCAAAATGATGTTCAGGGAGAGGTACCATTGACGAATGAGCAACTGACTCATATCCCAAACCTGGAGGAGAAAATTGAACATGTTAAGAAAATCAGGGAGGAGATTGAGGATAGTATCCGACGATCAAAAATCAAAGAATTTTACAAGCATTTTTTGGCTGATGAAAAAGATTCAGACATAAAAAGCATAACTAACTATAAAACAAAATCGGCGGTTTGGTATACCGCAGCAGCAGTAGTTGTTGTATTGGTTGGTATATACTGGATGATGGCCAATAGCAACTCTTCTGAAAAGATATTTGCAGCAAATTTTAAACCGGACGTTGGTTTGCCCCTTAGGATGAGTACTGAAAATGCAAATGGGTTTTATGAGGGAATGCTGGATTATAAACAGGAAAACTACAAAGAGGCCATCGAAAAATGGCAGGTTTTGTTAGAGATAAAGCCGGGAAATGACACCCTGAATTATTTTCTGGGCGTTGCACATCTTGCTCTGGGGAATGCAGCCATATCTCTTGAATATCTGGAAAATCAGGAACGCTTCCGACCCGGTATTTTTAAGGAAGATGCCGCCTGGTATACAGCATTGGCAAAAATTAAGCAAGGGAAGCCGGAGGAAGCCAGGGTTTTGCTTCAAAAATATCCTTCAACAAGAAATACTAACCTCTTAAATGAGATTAATAGCCTGTGAATCAGGGTGTTTTAATATACGGCTGTATATTCTTATTGTGCCTTATTGGCATACCTTCGGTTCATTCTCAGGAAAACATAAGAACCGTAAATGAGATAGAAACGCTCATCAGTCAGGATTCAATAGGAAAAGCCAAAGCTGCAATATCAAAAAATATAGCACTGTACACGAGCCAAAAATTGTACGACAGTCTTGTGATTTACATACTGCTTGAAGGCAGCTTTAAGTTAAATGATAACCATGTTCAGGCCTCTATTTCCAAAGCAAAAAAGCTAACCAATTTCATTACCGCCACAAACGATCCGCATCTGATAAGAGTCGCACTTACTAACCTGAGCCATATCTACGATTACGCAGGTCAAACCGGCAAGGCTTATGAGCTTTTACTGGGAGCAATTGAGCCGGTTTCGAGGATTACCAGTCCCGAAAGTACCGATGCAGCCTCTTTACAGTATAGCCTGGGATATTATAAATCAAAAATTGGCGATTATCCGCTGGCCAAAAAGCATTACTTCAAATCATTGGCACTCTTAAAAAAGAGCAAGAAGGATGATTACGTGTTTTATAACCAAATATACGTATCCCTTGGTGGAATCCTTTGGCAACAAACCAAACTGGATAGTGCTCAGTATTATTTTAAAGAAGCATTGGAAGCATTAAACAAAACCGACAGTACCGACTTAAAAAACAGCTTGTTCCGTCCTGCCCTTATTAAATTGAACCTATCCGTTATCCTCAACTCCATAGGTAAGAACCAGGAAGCTATCGCTATTTCTTATCAGGCCATTGAACAATTACAACAATTCATAGAAAAAACCACCGATGAGTTTTATATAAAACAAGCCAAAAAGTTTATTTTTTCTTTGCTTGACAATCTTGCTTCGTACCACAATACTATGGGAGAATATAAGCGAAGCGAAGAGATTATGGAATACTCCTATGCCCAAAAGCAAAAGGAATTTGAAGAAAATGACATTTCAATAATTATTTCACACATTATTCTGGCAGAAGCCAAAACGGTGAACCGCAATTTTGATGACGCCGCCAGTCATGCCGATCTTGCACTGGAGCTGTATAAAGACAGAACGGACGGAGACACCCATTGGAAGGCGGCCGCATTATCCGTAAGAGGAGCCATCTATGAACGAACGGGAAATATGGAAATGGCCCGACAATTTTATGAGAAAGCCAATCAAACCTATAGAAGTTCTTCAGGAAACCAATATTCCAAGGCATTTCTGGATCATTCTATTGAACTTTCCAACTTTTATGTAAGCATTAATGAAGGCCAGAAAGCCATTGCTACTGCTAAAGAATCGTATGATTATTGCCACAAGGGAGCGTTAAAGAATACCCTTTATGAATTCCACCATCTTCAAAATATGGCTGAGGTTTATTATAAATTAAAAAACTATGAAAAAGCGATAGAATACAGTGAAAAAGCAATTCATTTCAATCTTCTTGCAGAGGGTAATACAATGAGTAGCTCAGATTCTATTTTGATGCAGTATCGTAAACCGTTCGCCATACTAATTAATACCGCATCTCATTATTACCTGTCACAGAACAAAACACCGAAACTTTTAAAGCAATTTTTAAGTGAAATTGAAGAGGCAATATCCATTATAGATAAACGCAAAAAAGTAGTGACCACCCACGAGGATGTTACCATTCTTATCAGTGCAAACGAAGAAATTTTCAATTTTGCAAAAAAGCTGCAGCTGGAACTATATGAAATGACAAAAAACGATATCTATCTTGATAACATCATTTCCCTTCACGAATCGGCTATTTACAGTAGAATCCGTTCGCGCCTGAACCTTCGCGACAACGTTACATTTAAAAATGTTCCCAAAGAAGTATTGGAGAAAGAGACCAGTTTAAAAAACAGCATGACCACTACCCTCGAAAATACGGAAGAAGGGATTGAGGCATATATAACAGCCTCAGAAAAGTGGGAAGCATTTGTAAAAGCACTTCAAAAGGATTATCCGGAATACTATAAAATGCGCTACGAAACCCTGGAAGAACCCATAAAGGATTTGCAGGGGAAAATTCCTGAAAATACAACGATAGTGCGTTATCTTTTTATTGATGACGAGCTGTATGCTTTCGTAGTTTCAAAATCAACAAAAAAGATGATCCCGCTCGACCATTCCATAGTTGAAGGACACATAAAAGAAGTTTCTGTTGTAGATTTTTCAGTTGAAAAGAAAAGCCCTTTGCTTTATGAACTCTACACAGCACTTTGGAAGCCATTGGAAGAAAGTATAAAAACCCAAA
>Ga0265295_1005790_pt1 | contig 15467 bp, 15 predicted proteins | sample Munlansysbiofilm_FD_192503 | JGI IMG/M metagenome (GOLD analysis project Ga0265295, IMG submission 192503) | Leachate microbial communities from a municipal landfill in Southern Ontario, Canada - Methane capture system biofilm | ecosystem: Engineered > Solid waste > Landfill > Unclassified ... | reverse complement strand
TTGGTACCCACTTATACAACACTTTGGGTTTGGAGCCCGAGAAATTTCAAAGAATAGACTTCCGGGATGAGTATTTCCAGAAGGAAGAGACGCTGGATGCTTTTGTGAAGCAGTGTGACGTGATCGTACATCTAGCGGCTATGAACCGGCATAACGATCCGGATGTACTTTATAAAACCAATATTGAGCTGGTGCAGAAGCTGATTGGTTCAATGGAAAGGACAGAGAGTAGGCCTTATGTGATTATGAGCTCTTCGCTTCAAGAAGAGCGGGATAATCTTTATGGAAGGTCTAAACGGGAAGGTAGGGAGCTTTTCAATAAATGGGCAGATCGTAATGAAGCCGCATTTACTGGCTTGATTATTCCGAATGTATTTGGTCCTTTTGGGGTGCCCTTCTATAATTCTGTGATATCGACATTTTCGCATCAGGTGGTGAATAACTTGGTGCCGAAGATTGAGGTGGATGCGGAGTTGAAACTGATCTATGTGGGGGACTTGGTGGCCAAGATAATTGGGCTGTTTCCCGCAGATAACGCAGATTTGGGCGCAGATTTCGCAAATTCTAAAACTGGAATTTTACCAACATGCCACCATACTCCCGCTCAACCCCGCGTTTTGCATGTTGAGTATACAGCTCAATGGAAGGTGACGGAACTGCTTGAGAAGCTACAGGGTTTTAGGGAGATGTATCAGCTTAAGGGGACATTCCCGGATCTGAATGATAGATTTGAACTGGCTCTTTTTAATACCTTCCGGAGCTATCTGCCGAATGAGCATTTTCCGGTGAAGTACACAAAGCATGCCGATCCCAGAGGGGTGTATGTGGAGGCGATGAAGTTTTGCTCTGGTGGGCAGGCGGCGTTTTCTACCACTGTACCGGGCATTACGCGGGGTAACCATTTTCATACTCGCAAGGTGGAGCGGTTTGCAGTGATTCAGGGCAAGGCTTCCATTAAGCTAAGGAAATATGGAACTGATGAAGTGATTGAGTATATCTTGGATGGCTCTGAGCCCGCTTATGTGGATATGCCTATCTGGTACACGCATAATATCACTAATATTGGGGATACGGAGCTGCTTACTATGTTCTGGATAAATGAGTTTTATGATCCGGGTGATCCCGATACCTACTTTGAAAAAGTTTAGTTTCACCGATTAATCTGGATTTCCCGCAGATTTCGCAGATGTATGCGCAGATCACGCGGATCGATAAATTACTAATAAATCTGCGATATCTGCGTTCTAAGTCTGCGCAATCTGCGGGAAACAAAGGGACAACATGTTAAAAGTTATTACAGTAGTTGGCACAAGGCCGGAGATCATCCGCCTGGCCTGCGTTATACAGTTATTTGATCGCTATACCAATCATATCCTGGTGCATACCGGGCAGAATTACGATTATGAACTGAATCAGATATTCTTTGAGGATCTGGAATTGCGTAAACCGGATTATTTTCTGAATGTAGATACCTCATCTTTGGGACGCGTATTGGGTGAAACCCTCATTGGGGTCGAAGAAGTAATCGACAAAGAACAGCCGGATGCAATGATAATTTTGGGCGATACCAATGCTTCAATTGCCGCTATCATGGCAAAGCGCAAACACATCCCCATCTATCATATGGAAGCGGGAAACCGTAGCTTTGATGCCAATGTGCCAGAAGAAATCAATCGCAAAATGATAGATCATATTTCGGATTTTAATCTGGTATACACAGAGAACTCACGCAGGCATCTTTTGGCGGAAGGGCTTTCGCATCGCAGGGTGTATCTTACAGGGTCTCCAATGTTCGAAGTCTTGCAGCGGTATTTGCCTAAGATCAAGAAGTCAGACATCTTGGAGAAGCTCAGCCTGCAAGCACGAAAATATCTCTTGGTCTCTGTACATCGTGAAGAGAATGTGGATTATCCGGACAATTTGCGGCAGATAAGCACGGTATTAAATACTCTCGCAGAGAAATATAACTATCCTATCATCGTAAGCACGCATCCGCGCACCAGAAAGAGAATAGAGCTGTTGGAAGAATTTGTGTTCAATCCCTTGATTCAGTTCCTTAAACCCTTCGGTTTTTCCGATTACAATTATCTGCAGATGAATGCGCTTTGCGTTGTTTCGGATAGTGGCACTATCAGCGAGGAAAGCTCTATCTTAAAGTTTCCGGCTATCTCAATTCGCAATTCCATGGAGCGTCCGGAGGCGATTGATGCCGGAACCATTATCCTCACCGGATTTGATCCTGAGGTGGTGCTGGATTCCGTCAATCTGGCGGTGGAAGAGGGAGCGCAGTATGCCAGTATCTGTCCTGAATACCAGGTGGAGAACACGGCGATGAGAGTGTTGAAGCTGGTGATGGGGACGGCGAAATTGCATAAGTTGTGGAGTGGGCTGTATTGAGCTACGAGTTACAAGTTACGAGGTACAAGCTACAAGTGACGAGTTACGAGATACAAGTTACGAGTTACGGGAGGGAGTGAATGAGCGGTGGAATTAGGACGCATAAGGACTTGAAGATTTGGAGTAGATCTGTGGATTTAGTTACGAGAATATATAAGGTGACTGAGGGATTTCCAAAATCTGAATTGTTTGGTCTTACAAGTCAGATTAGAAGGGCGGCTGTGTCGGTCCCGTCCAATATTGCAGAAGGCAGCGGACGTAGGTCTGCAAAAGAGCTGATATACTTTTTACATATAGCCATCGGTTCGATGGCCGAACTGGAAACACAATTCATTATATCCCAAAATTTGGGCTACCTTAAAGCGGAAGACTTTACTGAGATTGATAAAGAGCTTCATGAAATACTGAGAATGACTGCAGCATTGGCAAATAATTTACGCAATGAAAAACCTAACTCCTTGCGCAGCACCTAACTCACTCGTAACTTGTAACCTGTAACTTGTAACCTGTAACTTGTAACCTGTAACTCGTAACTCGTAACTCGTAACTCTTAACTGGTAACTGAAAGATGAAAGACTTTACTTTTATGATATACTCCCAATTACTTCAGGCCCTCATCAATGTTAGATATGAGTTTCAGACCTTTGAAGAATTTATGCAGCAGCCACTGAAGAGAGTGGTGATTCTGCGGCACGATGTGGATTCTTGGCCTATTAATGCCAGGCAGATGGCCGAAATTGAGCATCAACACAAAGTCAAGGCTAGCTATTATTTTAGAAAATCGGTGCTTAGCTTTAATGAAAAGTTGCTACAACAAATTATTGGTCTGGGGCACGAGATAGGCTATCACTATGAAGATCTGGCTGCTTGTAACGGCGATAGGTCTGCTGCGATGAAGCGGTTTGAACGGAATCTGCAGTTTTACCGAAACTACTATCCGGTAAAGACTATAGCAATGCACGGCAGGCCACTCTCCAAATGGGACAGTAAAGACCTGTGGAACGAATTCAGCTATCGGGACTATGGTCTTATTGGTGAACCCTATCTGGATTTGGATTTCAATAAGGTCATGTACCTGACAGATACCGGTAATTGCTGGGATGGAGATAAATTTAACGTGAGAGACAATGTCATATCGCCTTTCAAGTTTGAGATACACAGCACTTATGATCTGATTGATCACATAAAAAGAGGAGTCCTTCCAGATAGAATGATGCTGAACATCCATCCAGCCCGTTGGAATGATAACTATATGAAATGGTGGATCAGGTATTATGTTCTTACCCTACCAAAGCTTAAAGTAAAGCAGCTAATAAAACAAAGGCGCAATAGGACTATATGAAAGCAGCAAAATCAATACCATATTATGTTCCTCATAAGAACATTGGACAGCAAATAAAGAAATCCAGCGAAAGACGCGAATTAAGCCCTTTGCTTTTTCTTGTAAAAAAGATACGAAATTACCTGTTTCAGATTCTTGCTTATAATTGCCCTGTTAATAGTGTGCGTATCTGGCTCCATCGCAAGCGCGGAGTTCATATTGGAAAGCACGTCATGTTGGGAATGCACTGCATTTTGGATAATGCCCATCCGGAATATATATACATTGAAGACTATGCAGCTTTGGCGGGGAACAACTACGTGATAGCACATTCTAATCCCTATTTGCACTTCAAGGGAAGGATGCTTTCCTACTTGGCTCCGGTGATAGTAAGAAAGGGGGCGTGGGTTGGAGTTTGTGCTACGCTTCTGCCCGGAACAGAGATAGGGGAGTGTAGCATGGTAAGTGCAGGTTCTACTGCGAGTGGCCTAATTCCTCCACATTGTATCGTAACTGGCAATCCTGCAAAAATCAGTAGAGAGTTTTCAAAGAATGAAGAAATATTTTCTTGCTACAAATGATGTAGAGCTCACATCTATCCGCTATAATAAACAGCGGATCAAAAGCGGAGAGCTGGTGCTGAACGAAGGAATGCCTAGATTGCTGGAACTCTATGAAAAGTATGGGGTAAAGGCAAGCTTCTTTGTTACGGGAGATATCGCTAAGGCTTTTCCTGCCATTTCGCGTCTAATTGTGGAGGGTGGGCATGAGTTGGCTTCTCACAGCTACAGTCACGAAGACATATATGCCTTAGACAAACTGAGTTTGGCCAAACAGAAAGATCAGATGTATCGAGCAAAATGTATATTAGAGGATAGCGCTGGAACGGAGGTCAGGTCTTTTCGGGCTCCGGCTTTAAGGGTTAACGAGTTTACAGCCCGTGCTTTGCATGAAACCGGATATGATATTGATAGTTCGATATCTCCTCAAAGAGCAGATATGTTTTTTAGTTTTGGAGCTTTAGCAAAGCTTGATCGGCTGTGGGCAAGCAGGTATCCGGGATATGTGAAGGAAAATGATCTAAGCAAAAGAGGCGATTTCCCTGTGTTTGAGATCCCGATATCTGCCTTAGCTTTACCATATATTGGCACAACTATGCGGATATGTCCTGCAGCTTTAAAGGGGCTGAGGAATATCTTAGCCATGGAAGCTAACATCTTTAAAAACCCCATCAATTTTTTGATACATCCTAATGAATGTATGGTGGAACTGGATTCGGATACTAGATCCAGAAGATCCAAGAGCTTTCTTAGCTACCTGTTTGCCGAAAAGATTAGAGGACAATTGAAGCTAAGAAACCTTGGAGAAGCCGCGATAGCATTGTATGAGGAGCATTTAGAGTACTTCGCTACCCGTGGGTTTAAATTTATTACATGCAGCGATTACTTCAAAATATGGAAACAAGACAAGGAGAATCTATGATAAAGATACTATTAAATATCGTAAATACAGTAAGAGAGAATAAGGGTTTAGCAGTTTTGGGAAGTATTAAATCGCCAGACGATCTTAGATCTGATCTTGGTTTGGACTCGCTCGACTTGGCTGAATTAACTGTAAGGATTGAAAAAGAAACGGGGATTGATGTGTTTGCCGATAGCTTTGTAAATACAATTGGCGAGATTCTGGAGAAAATCGAAAAGCAGTGAAAAACGAGGTTTTTTTTGTAGCAAAAGATGGGTCAGTATACACTTATGAAAGGCTATTCAAGAACCTTGAGGACTGCACCAGCATTTCACATTATTGCTACATACCTGATACTTACGACATACTGGTGCATATCCTGCTCTGTATTCTGCATGGTATTGATCTGGTATTGCTGGATCATGATTTCAGCAAGAATGAGCTTGAGGCTTTGGGCATTGAACCAGATGTATTGAAAGAATCGATTGAAGTATCCTCTCTGTCTATTGTGAGCAAAGCGGAATTGATTAGTGCTATCAATGGCCAAGAATCCTGGAAACTAACACTATTCACTTCTGGTACCACAGGATTGCCCAAAAAGGTTACTCATAGACTAACAAATCTTATGCGCCTGGTGAGACAATCTGAGAAGCAACAGCAAAGCGTTTGGGGTTTTGCATATAATCCCACTCACATTGCCGGCATCCAAGTATTTTTCCAAGCCATAATGAATGGAAATCCGATGATCGATTTATTCGGTCTTTCCAAAGATACTATTCTGGGGCAAATAGAGGGGTATAGTATCACCAATATATCTGCCACTCCCACATTTTATCGTATGTTAATGCCAACAGGAAGAACATTCCCATCTGTAAGAAGGATTACCTCCGGAGGTGAAAGATTTGATTCCAGCTTGGCTCAGAACATCTTGCAAGTTTTTCCGAATGCACAAATGCGAAATATCTATGCTTCTACAGAGGCAGGATCTGTTTTGGAATCTAAAAATGATCGATTTACAATCTCTGACCCAACAAAAAGCAAGATAGAAGGCAACCGGCTTTTCATTCATAGCTCCTTATTGGGAGTGGACGACTTTTCAGAAGAATGGTATGATACAGGAGATCTCGTTGAAATGGTTGACAATGCCTCTGGAGAGTTCATCTTTTTAAGCAGGGCTAATGAGATGATCAACGTGGGTGGATACAAGGCTAATCCGCTGGAGATAGAAGAAATTCTATGCACGCATCCCGCTGTAATAAAAGCCAGAGTGTGGGGGAAGCCAAATCCTGTGATTGGCAATATTCTAATGGCAGATTTGGTGTGCAATCGCGATTGCTCAGAAAAGGAAATAAGAGGATTCTTGAAAGGGAAGCTACAAGATTTCAAAATCCCCAGGGTGATTAATTTTCAAGATGATATTAATACTACCCGCAGTGGGAAGATTAAAAGGGTTTAAAATGAAGAATATATTGTTAACCGGTGTGACCCAAGGTTTGGGGCTTAAAACAGCCCAAACCCTGCTTGAGAAAGGGTATAGGGTGTATGGAGTGGCCAGAAGAGAAGTAGATGAGTTTTCGGATTTGCGAAGCATGTACAAAGACAGTTTTGTTTTAATCCAGACGGATTTGGCTGATATTGAGGGATCATTAACTAAGATATTTCACGAGACTATTGGTTTTGATATACCGCTACATGGCTTTGTGAACAACGCGGCCATGGCCTATGATGATATCATCAGCAATCTGCGTTACGATCCTCTTTTGAAAATGTATCAGGTTAATGTGTTTGCTCCCATGATGATAACTAAAAATGTTATCCGTAATATGCTGCTGCATAGAGTTCAGGGCTCAATAGTGCACATATCATCTATCAGCGTGCATACAGGGTATAAAGGACTGGCGATGTATGCCTCAACTAAGGGTGCGCTGGAAGCATTTTCCAAGACAACTGCCAGAGAATGGGGAGAACGCGGAATACGATCCAATGCCGTCGTAGCTGGATTTATGGAGACCTCCATGAGCAGCACACTGGACGCCAAACAGAAAGATAGGATATATAAAAGAACTTCTTTAAAAACCCCAACATCTGTTCAATCGATAGCGAACATGATCGAGTTTCTGCTTAGTGACGCCAGCAGATCTGTTACAGGGGCAAATCATTATGTCGATTCCGGAACTATATAGGAGTATATGATGAAAGTGAAAACCGCTGTATTGCTGTTATTGTCATTATTGATAATGCTTATTGGCTCTGCCTGCAAGAGCTCTACTTCTCCGAAAAAAGGGATGGTGACGGGAATCGTTCAACTGGAAGGGGAGGCTGATCATTCAGGGGTAACGGTCTCAATATATCAAGCTGGAATCGTGCCGGATGAAGTTACCAATATATTGCAGGAGTATCCTCAGATCGCTTTTCCAGTTACCGATAAAGTAGTTTTTGATCACAGAGAGCAGACCTTGCTTCAGACTGTTTACACCGATCAAGAGGGTAAGTTCATTTTCACCAATCTGCCCTATGACGAGTATATAATTGTATATAGAAAAGAAAGCTGGGGATACAATTATCTCTTTGAAGTTGTTCTGGATGGGACTGAGCTGGATTTGTCTTCAAATACGGATCTGACCTTATATCCTGAGCAAATACTTCCAGGCTACATTGACGGACCTTTTACTTTGGAATCTAATAAGTGTTATGTTGCGGATAGTGATGTAGTTATCAGCCCCAATGCTCACTTGATATTTAAGGATAACTCCCGGCTTTTACTTAGTCCGTATGTAAAGATTAGTTCCCAAGGGAGCATTGAATATCCCACAGCTCCATTGAGAGCTTACATTACATCCTATGCAGGAATCCAATCTGGCACTATCAGCGGTGCTCAAATGGGTGAGGGGCTTGTGATCAACGGAGGGTGTAGTGAAGTGCAAAACCTATCATTTTCTTTTTTAAGAAATGCACTGAAGATAGCCAGTAATAATGTCGAGATGAAGCGGCTTTCTTTCCGGAAATGTATCTTTGGTTTAGTAGTTAATGCCTGCTCGGATATCTCAATAAGTCAGTGTTTCATCGCTAACAATACAGATATAAACGCTGGAGCTAACTATGCCTACGATGTCCATAATTATACTCTATCCAATAACTTATACTTCGACAACTACATTGCATCCCAAAACGAGCTTATGAAAAACGGACTTATTGAAAATAATGCATTCATCGGTAATAGCCGGGGATTCTTGAATCTGTGGGAATCTATAGCGGTCATCAGGTTAAATTACATAAAAAGCGATGGCATTGGGATAGAAAACTCGGGGAAATCGAATCTCGAGATCTACAATAATGAGATTGAATGTAAGGTATGCGTTAAAACATATCACACCCTGAATTGGTACAATACTGTGAATTACGGATGGACAAAGGCTAAAGATAATAACTTTTCTGCAACTCAATATGCGGTCGAATCCAGAGCGTACTATTATTACCCTGATGGTCCTTATCCTCTTGATTTTAAGAACAATTACTGGGAGACTACAGATACAGGAAAGATAGACGAGCTCATTGTGGATTATAATGATTTAGGGCTTGAGGGTGGCTCAGGTGTTACTTCTCTTGTTAATTATCTTCCATTCCGTACGTCGAAAGTGGCAAACGCGGGAATACAGGCAAAGTGATTTCACGCAGATAGCGCAGATAAAGGCGCAGATTTTCGCAGAGATACTTTAATATGACAGAAAATGAAATCGGATACAAGGTCAGGGGTGCTTGCTTTTCTGTATATAACGAGCTTGGAGCGGGTCTTTTGGAAAGTGCCTATGAACAGGCTTTGACATATGAACTAAGGAATTTGGGCCTGCGGGTGGAGACTCAGGTTCCGATTGAGACGAGCTACAAGGGGCAGTCGATTGGCACAGGGTATCGATTGGATATATTAGTTGATGGTAAGGTGATTGTCGAACTCAAATCTGTAGAAAAGCTTTGTGCAGTGCATCACAAACAGCTGTTGACCTATTTGAAATTAACGGGGCTGAAACTTGGTTATCTGATTAATTTTAATACAGATAAGTTGTCTGACAATCTCGTCCGATACGTGAATAAGTTATGATTATCAAGTGATTTCACGCAGATAGCGCGGATAAAAGCGCAGATTTTCGCAGAGAGACTTTAATATGAGAGAAAATGAAATCGGATATAGAGTAAGGGGTGCTTGCTTTTTGTATATAATGCACTTGGAGTATCCTGGTGCAATAGGTAAATAAATTATTCTGCTAAGTTGTCTGACAATCTCGTCCGATACGTGAATAAGTTATGATTATCAAGTGATTTCACGCAGATAGCGCGGATAAAAGCGCAGATTTTCGCAGAGAGACTTTAATATGAGAGAAAATGAAATCGGATATAGAGTAAGGGGTGCTTGATTTTTGTATATAGTGCACTTGGAGTATCCTAGTGCAATAGGTAAATAAATAATTCTGCGCTGATCTGCGCCTTTATCTGCGTGATCTGCGTGCAACAAAGAGATTAGAAATGAAATACTTAGTAACAGGCGGGGCCGGCTTTATCGGCTCAAACATCGTATCAGAGCTGCTCTCTCAGGATCAGCAAGTGGTAGTCTTGGACAATTTTGCCACGGGCAAGCGGGAGAACACTCTTCCCTTGATGAAGAACAAGAATCTGACTATGATCGAAGGGGATTTGCGCAGTTTTCACATCGTGCGGACTGCGGTGAAGGGTGTGGATTACATACTGCATCAGGGGGCTTTGCCTTCGGTGCCACGCTCGATAAATGATCCTATCACCTCGAATGATGTGAATATACTGGGTATGCTGAACATCCTGGAAGCGGCCAAGGAATTTGGGGTGAAGCGCGTGGTATGTGCTTCATCATCATCGATTTATGGGAATAGCGAGAGCTTGCCCAAGGTGGAAAGTATGCCGGTGAATCCGCTTTCACCATATGCGCTTACCAAGTATGCGCAGGAGCGTTACTGTCAGATTTTCTCGAAGATATATGGGATGGAGACGGTGGCTTTGCGTTATTTTAATGTGTTCGGTCCCAATCAGGATCCCACCAGTCAGTACTCAGCGGTGATCCCGAAATTTATCAAGCTGATCATGCAGGATAAAGAGCCGGTGATCTATGGCGACGGCAGCCAATCCCGAGATTTCACCTTTGTTGAGAACAATGTGTGGGCAAATATCCAGGCTTGCACTGCACCGAAGGCGTCTGGTGAGGTGATTAATATTGCCTGCGGAAAGCGTTATACCCTGATCGATTTGGTAGATATGATCAATGAGATTTTGGGAAAAAATATCGAGCCGAAATTTGCGCCGGACCGGGCGGGGGATGTGAAGCATTCGTTGGCGGGGATTGAGAAGGCGAAGGAACTGTTGGGGTATGAGGTGAGGGTGGATTTCAAAGAGGGATTGAGGCGGACGATCGAGTTTTTTAAGTAGGTTTTAGCGTTTTAGCGTTTTAACGTTTTAACGAGTCGCGGGAATTTGGAGATTAGTTGTGAAGAGTTTTAAAGATTTAGAAGTTTGGAAGCTGAGCATAGATTTCGTGGAAGATGTTTACAAGCTGACAAATGCTTTCCCTGGGAACGAAAAGTTTGGCTTGGTGCCTCAAATGCGTAGAGCGGCTGTATCTATTTCTTCTAATATAGCTGAAGGACAAGGCCGCAAGAATTCCAAGGAGTTTATCCAGTTCTTGTATATCGCCAAAGGATCATTGGCCGAAATCGAGACACAACTTATAATTTGTGAACGCTTAGGCTATACTTCCAACCTAATAGAGCTTACCGAGAAGATGAAAAGAATCCGAATGATGATCGTAGGACTCATAAACGCATTGTATAATCAAAGTGGCCAACAGCCCCACAATCCTAAACCGATAAAACCTTAAAACTGAAATAGATTCGTAGGTATCATTAATGCAAAACGCAGCCAAAATTGCCGATAGCGCTAAAACGTTAAAACGCTAAAACGTTAAAACCGAAATATATGAAATACAAACTCACCAAATGGGGCCTCTTCTTCCTGGACATCATCCTGGTGGTGCTCGCCTTTCTATTCGTGGCAAAAGTTCGCAGTGGCACGCGGGTGATCATCTCTAATTACTGGCGTTCGTTGATTCCTTTTACTTTGATTTGGATTGGTAGCGGGGTATGGGGGCTGAAATACTCCATGGATACGATTTCCAATGGGGCAGAGCTGCTGAAGAGGATCCTCAAGTGTAACGCTGTCGCGATTTTGGCTATTTTCTTTGTGATGTATATCCTCAAGAAATTTCACTATTCCCGCTATATCGTGATCGGCACAATTCTGGGTGTGATCGTGCTGGAAATCATTATCTTTATCGGAGTATATTACACCCTGCGCTTTCATAAGGAAAATCGAACTTTTGCCTCTACCAAGCTGGTGACCAGGTCCAAGGTCCTGGAAGAATCGCAGAGTCCGAAATTCTTTGAAGAGGAGGCACGTGAGATTCCGACTATTTCAGACAAAGCCTATGTCCCGCCCTTCTCGGAAGCGATAGAAGAAGATAGCATCCTGGTTCCGCTCTGGCATAAATATCTCTTTGAAAATAGTGCCCTCTTTGACTTCATCAATGACTTTCTGGACCTGACCCGCTTTTCCAAGTGCCATACCCTGGTGCTGAATAGCGAGACTTTTTTCAATATCGAAAATGAACCGGACAGCTCGCGTCACCTTTTTATCAATTTACACAAGATCAATGACTTCCGGCGGCTCAATGTTTACCTCATCAGAGTAAATGAGATGCTGGAGATGGGTGGAGTATTTATCTGCCAGGGCCAGACAATCACAGAGCGTAAAGATGAATTTTACAAGCGCTTTACTCCTTTCCTGGGACGCATTTTGTATGGAGCTGATTTCATATATCGACGTGTCTTTCCAAAATTGCCAGTGCTGCAAGGTTGGTATTTTGCCCTAACCAAGGGTAAAAATCGCGCCCTCTCCGAGACGGAGATATTGGGGCGCTTTTATTTTTGTGGATTCGATCTCATCCACAAACGCGAAATAGACGGCCGCATGCACTTTATCCTGCGTAAAAGCAGGGAGCCGAAGCGAGATCAAAATCCTACCTATGGTCCCTTGATTCGGCTCAAGCGTAAGGGTCTGAATGGCAAGACCATATATGTGAAAAAGTTTCGCACCATGCACCCCTATAGTGAATACCTCCAAGCCTACGTCTATGCCACAAACGAGCTGCAGGATGGGGGGAAATTCCGGAATGATTTCCGCGTGACATCCTGGGGAAAAATCATGCGCAAGCTCTGGATTGACGAGCTGCCGCAATTTCTGAATTTATTTGCCGGAGACCTGGCCTTGGTGGGGGTCCGGGCGCTGAGTGAGCACTATTTTCAGCTTTATCCAGCCGATATGCAAGAGCTGAGACTCACGGTAAAACCAGGGCTTTTGCCACCTTTTTATGCCGACATGCCTACAAGCTTTGATGAGATAGTGGAATCCGAAAGGCGCTACCTGATGCAGAAGCTAGAGCGTCCCTGGCTTACGGATTGGAAGTACTTCTGGAAGGGAGTGTGGAATATCTTGGTGAGAAGGGCGAGGTCGAATTGAGGGGTTTCCCACGAATGAACACAAATAAAAGATCACGAATGGACACAAATTAGGACATTAAATGATGTGTCCACCTATTAACACTTATTTTTATGAAAGTGTGGCGTTCCGGTGCTGGATTGGGATACGTCTTGTGACCAGTGAGACTTATCAGTTAGCAGTTACGAGTTACGAGTTGCCAGTTACGAGCTACAAGTTACAAGTTACCAGTTACGAGTTACCAGTTACCAGTGCTGGATTGGATACGTCTCGTGTCCAGTGAGACTTATCAGTTAGCAGTTACGAGTTACGAGTTACGAGTTATTAGTTACAAGTTACGAGTATTTGCGCGGAAAGGACGTGGATTACAAAGATATAACAGATTGGGAATAGAATTGGTTTAGTGAAAAGGACAGAAGATGAAAGCTCATATTTTTACGGTTTTATGCCTACTTTTTAGTGTAAATTTGATGGCAATCACAGTTGAGAACATTCGCTCTACCGCGGTGTCACATGATGGTTTTACGATACGTTGGGATGCGGTAGTTGGTGCTGAGGGTTATGATGTAGAGGTGAAAACAGGGGTATATGGCATAGTTTTTGAAACGGATTTTGAGGGGTTGACAGGTATGCCAGATGGTTGGATTTCTTCTGAAAATGCTGGGATTCATAATTACCAAGCCGGAGCTCATTCGGGTTCATATATTGCATTTCTTTCAAAGAAAGGTGCATACCTGCAATCTCCCAAATACTTGAATCCGATCGAGTTTAGCTTTTGGGTAAAGGTACCCAATGAAGGCGCAAGCTCATCTATTAAATACGGAATTATTGATGACTCTGATGAGTGGATTGATTCATGCACAATAACTGCTATACCACAGAATCAAGGGGAACTCAATCAGACATATAAACAATTTATATACAGACCCAATAGATTGGGTGAATACAGATTTAAGCTTTTAGCACATGAGATTTCCCACACTGTTTTCTTGGATGATTTTTCCATAGAAGCCATATCCCCAGATAGCAGCACCCCCTTTCTCGATACCTCCACCACCGCTAACGCCATCCGTATATCATCAGAAGTTCAGCCAGAAACTGCCTATATCTATAGAGTTAAGCCCAATTTAGCAGATGGAGAATACTCCGCCTGGCATGTAGCAAATACCCCAGCCGAGGACATTTCTAGCAATTCTGGTAGTGCGATAGCGGGCACTCCCGCCTCAATAAATCTGAGTGTGGGTGACAGCATCCATAAGCTGAATATCGCCCCCAGCTCAGTGGATGATGCAGATTATCAGGCATCAGCGACTCAGGCCCTATCCAGCTATGATTACAGCATTCAGTGTGAAGATAACACGGCTCTCAACGCTGTATACACGATCTCACATCCGGGTTTTACTGCTAATGAAGTTTATACTAATACTGGTGTGTTGGACTACTTTTCCTTTGAGCCTGGCGTAAGCACTTTTGAAATCAGCGGGATAGCTGCCAAAGGAGAGCTCACTATCACATTGAACCTGGAAGAGGATACCCTGCCTGTAACCCTGTCATATTTTAATGCTTTTATCATAAATCCTACTACCTGCCGCATAGATTGGACGAGTCAATCGGAGAGCAATCTTTTGGGCTATCGGATTTTGCGTGGGACAAGTGATCAGCTTTCAGAAGCGATGACTGTCAGTTCTTTGATAGAAGCCCAAAATAGCAGCAGTACCCAGCATTATTCATATCTCGATCCAAATCCTGAATATTCCCCGTATTATTGGCTGGTGGCGGTGAATATGGATACCAGCGAGGATATCTATGGCCCGAGGCGTGTGGATATACCCTCGAATGCTACCTCGATAGATCTGGATTATCGCAATCAATTGCTGGTGTTCCCGAATCCCATGACTCATGCTGCTACTTTGCAGATATCCACAGATCAGAAGCAAGATGCAGTGCTGAGTTTGTACAATATGAAAGGACAGCTCTTGCGCCAAGAAGCTCTTTGCACTTTGACCAAGGGTATGCATCGTCTGCCCTTTAACTGTCAGGACAAAGATGGACGCGACCTACCCAGCGGGATTTATCTGCTGGAATTGCGCTATCCTGATAGTGTTCTGCGCAGAAAGATCGTGATTACGGAGTGAGTTTTTAGAGTTACGAGTTACGAGTTACGAGTTACGAGTTACGAGTTACCAGTTACGAGTTACCAGTTACCAGTGCTGGATTGGATACGTCTCGTGTCCAGTGAAAGTTTATTAGTTACGAGCTACAAGTTACAAGTTATCAGTTAAGAGTTACGAGTTACCAGTGCTGGATTGGATACGTCTCGTGTCCAGTGAAAGTTTATTAGTTACGAGCTATAAGTTACAAGTTATCAGTTACGAGTTACTAGTTACCAGTGCTGGATTGGATACGTCTCGTGTCCAGTGAAAGTTTATTAGTTACGAGTTACCAGTTACAAGTTATCAGTTAAGAGTTAGCAGTTACCAGTGCTGGATTGGATACGTCTCGTGTCCAGTGAAAGTTTATTAGTTACGAGCTATAAGTTACAAGTTATCAGTTAAGAGTTACGAGTTACCAGTGCTGGATTGGATACGTCTGTCAATGGAATTTTAAAGTGCACCACTTTTGGAAGTTTAAACTGCACCACTATTTTCAACCTTTAAAGTTCTCTGACGGTGCTTTGGAGCGTAGCGGAAAAGCGCCGTCAGAAAACTTTTCGCTC
>Ga0265295_1005789_pt1 | contig 15467 bp, 9 predicted proteins | sample Munlansysbiofilm_FD_192503 | JGI IMG/M metagenome (GOLD analysis project Ga0265295, IMG submission 192503) | Leachate microbial communities from a municipal landfill in Southern Ontario, Canada - Methane capture system biofilm | ecosystem: Engineered > Solid waste > Landfill > Unclassified ... | reverse complement strand
TTGCAGCTGTCGCTCCATCTGCGTGCTCACACGACAGTACAAGGCAACCCGGAGACGCTTGAAATGACGCCTGGCTGGTATGACATGTATGATGGGTTTTCTCTTCTCGTCGGGCATGATTGGTCATTTGTATCACGGATTCATGTTGAGTACTAGAAATATCCTTGGATGGAGCGGAAAGTGCCGCCTTCTCGTGCAACCATGGCTCTTGAATTCAGCATGTAACAACTTATTTCAATCGCGATACATCTTCCTCATCCAGCGTCAGCAATTCTCTTCTACTTGGAGAATGCGATACCTTTGCAAGCCTATTAGACTGGTTTTTTAATGCCTTCTCATACGCATTTCTTACCTCGCGAGCATTCGCGAAATTGTCTGATCTGGCATCATATAAATCTTGGAAATATTCTTTAAGAATGGTACTTGCACCAGGAGAAGGCGTATATCCGTCTTTCTTACAGAACACCTCGAAGATACGATACATATCTGATGCATTATAATCCTCGAAGTGAATGGTTGTGGTGAATCTTGATTCTAGCCCTGGATTAGAGGATAAAAAAGTCTGGATCAAGTTTGTATAACCAGCGACTATTACAACAAGATTCTTCCTTTGATCTTCCATCAGCTTCAACAAAGTATCTATAGCTTCCTTGCCATAATCGTCCTGATTGCTTTGATATAATGAATATGCCTCATCAATGAAAAGCACGCCGCCGATGGCAGACTTAACTACAGCTTCAGTTTTAATCGCTGTCTGGCCTAGATACTCTGCACAAAGTTTCGAGCGGCTCACTTCCAAAAACGTACCTTTCTTTAAAACTCCAAGTTCTGTATAAATCCTTCCAACTATCCTTGCTACAGTTGTTTTACCTGTACCTGGGTTACCAGAAAATACCAAATGCATTGAACCCATATCAGTCTTGATGCCTGCAGCTCTCTTCATTTGGTTCACTCGTACCTGGTTTACTATCGTATGTATTTCCTCTTTCACCCTATCGAGGCCTATCATGCCATCCAACTCTGCTAAAATCGATTGTAATCCCAGGTTGTTCTCATTATTCTTATTCATCATTTTTGGGGTGGCTGGCTCTTGCAATGACCCAGATGCTCCAATTTGAAGCGAGGAATTATCTACATCCTCATTTCTATTTTCTGGTTTAGATAGAGGTTTTTCTATGTTAGGTTTTTCATTTGCTTCAATATGAGATTTTGTCTCATTCCGAAATATAAATTCTTTTTTTACATGATAAGCTAGATTCTTTTGGATTCCCGCAACAATAGAATCAATAACGGTATTTGAATATTCGAAACCACGGTCTACAAGGCTAGCTAAAATCTTGCTAATTGCGACTCTGATCTCAACAAGTGTACGACCTACGAATGGGTCACTATGAACGGAGTCCCTTGTTATGTCATATAATAACTCATCACCATTGCTGTTGATGATCTTCAACTTAACCTTCCCTTCGTCGTATGATGACAAGAGACTAGTGTCATATTCAAAGTAAAAACAGAAGTCTTGCCATTGGGACTGCACAAAGAACTTTCTATTTTCCTCCCAAGCTTTTCGTTTCCTCTCAATTCCAGCTTGCTTTGCCCTCTTTCTCTTTTCATCAAGGGCTTGTTGTTCCAGCCTTCTCTTTTCATCAAGGGCTTGTTGTTCCAGCCTTCTCTTCTCCTCAATTTCCGCTTGCCTTTCTTCCTCAACTTTCCGTTCAGCTTCTTCTTGTTTTTTCATCTCCTCTCTAATTCTTTGTTCAAGCTCTGCATTTTTAAGCATTTTTTCCTTAATTTTTATCCTAATCTTCTTAAGGTACGTAACTGATGCGATGATAAACAATAACAATGTAACTGATCCAAAAGTGATTTTGGAAGTTAGCGTCATACAATATCTTGATTCTGGTTCTGATACTTCTCCTTCGAGAAAGGCAATTGCACTAACCTTAGTATTGCTTGAATAAAGAATAGGTTCATTATATTTCTCACTCTTCACCGTTGGCGGCGAGCCATCTATTGTATAGAATATGGTTGCACTTGGTATATCAGAGGTAATTTTTATAACAGAAGATTGCTCAACAATTATTTTAGGCGGTTGCAATTTGATGTATGATACCTGATCTGAGCCGGCATAACCGATATAAGCCTTGGCTTTAATATAGTATGAACCAGTCAATTTATTTTCTTCTGAAGGAAGGTATTTCTTGCTTGTATTTGTGACTTCCGTTCCTTCTAGGCTATACCGAATGGTTGCACGTTGATCTTTCGCAGAAATTTGCAATGCTCCGTCATTTATTATAATCTCTGGAGGGGTAACCGATAAAGTATACCGCTTCTGTATTACTTCCGAAGAGGAGGTTCCTTTCCTGGCCTTCGCATGAACAACTGAGTGTTCAGGAAGAAGGAAAGGCCCTGAATAACTTTTGAACGCTCCCCCATTGATTGAGTAATAAATTATCACGTTCGGGACAGAGCTTACAATGGTTACAGGCTGATTTGAAGCTATAACACTTTCTGAAGGGAAGATTTGAGGAGCGGGGAGAACTATCTCGAATTTCTTATGAACAGTTTCAGAAGTTGAGTTGCCTAAAATTGCGGCAGCGCTTATAGTTGCGCTTTCAGTTATTTGGAATGGCCCTGTATACCTTTGGCTCACCTCTCCATTAATTCTATACATGATTACGGCATCCAGCTCATCACACTCAATCGTAATCTTCGCGCCTGCTTCAATTCTCTCAGTTTGTGATAGAATTCTTGGCGGCGGGACCAGAAGAGTGAAGGCTTTTGCTTCCTCATCAGAAATCATATCGCCCACTCTGGCGACTACTCGTACTTTTCCATTGGCTGATAATTTGAATGGTTCTGAATATTTACGTGCACCTTGCATTCTAGGGTCAGAACCATCAACCGTATAAAAAATACTGGCTTCCTTATCTTTACAACTGAGAGTTATAAGTTGGCTTGAAGGAATGCTATTCACACCAGGGGAGATCTCTGGCACAGCAACTTCTACTGTATAAGTTCGTTTCGCAATCTTTGAGATCTCTTTTTCAGTCATCGCAATGGCTTTGATTGAGAAAGATTTGATATTGGGTGAGATTGGAGATGTATAGGGGATACTTTTCTGAGTAGGATCACTACCATCTAAGGTATAAAAGATTTTGGCTTCATGGTTCTCAAACGTGATTGTTATATAGTCCTGTGATTCGATCTTCTTTTGGTTGGGAATTATCTCCGGAACTTCAGATGTTGCACTTGCGAATATTGAAGAGACTAAAAGCAGTAATAGCATCATAAAAAATACTATTTTTATTCTAGTCATTTATTCAACTTCCTATCTCAAGTCTAGCTATTTTTCTAAATATATCATAGTTAATAATATATCTGGTAAAATTTTTACACCCTTAGCTGATATTTACTGGCAATCCACAACTATACATCCAATTACACATAGCTTCGGGTTCCTTTTATGTCGCTACTTGCAATTAACTTCATCCCACAGTAAATATGCTTATACGCCGCTGAATCATTTTAGTTACTCAATCATTTAGCCAATTCTTATCCTGCCGAATAGGAACAGGGCAAGTGGAGAGAAGCCGAAATGCAGTGGCCAGCGCAGCCGAAGGATTTGGCTAAAAATAAGCTTTTCAAAGGTTGTATTGTAAAGGGTGCAGGGGGCGAAAAGTCTCCTGCCGGCCTTGAGCCCCATCCCCAACCCGCAAGCTCATCAGTACTCATCTGAGTCAAAGACTAATAATTTGAACTTCGATGAAAATGAACCAGAAAATCCCTGAAATGTTCAATGTCAACATTTACGAGGAAAACTCAATTCTCTATATTGTATAATTTTATTTCGACTATACATCATCAATGACAACTTGCCCATGATACAAGATTACCCTATGCAAATGTTTGTTTTGTAAACACTTATTTTTCTGGAATTTTACCAGTTTTTCATCATTTTTTGATATTTTAGACTACTCAATTTCGTCAATTTTTACCAAAGATACGCACACTCGTATTTTCAACAATACCGTTGATTAATATGCCATTTAGTTTTGGAGTTCAGGGGTTTTGTTTGCTTTTTTCACAGCTTTCTTCGAGCTGTAATGGGTGCTCTTTCTGACCTTGTTGCCGTGCTCATCGACCTCAATATTGGAGCGTTTCGCCTTGAGTTTCTGTATGCGCTTGAAACGGCGTTCATGGATGATGGGGAGGTGATGGTTGAGTGACCGATGGACCTCGAACGGGTCACGGGCTTTTCTCTTGGTTGAAGGAAACTCTGCAGACTCTGTTTCCCCGTAGACTGAGGTGCCGGTATACTTCTCGTTGGTGAGTATGTTCTCAATGGTCTTAACCGGCCATTTCTTCTTTCCGGTTGGTGTGGGAACTTTCTGGGATTCCAGTTCCTTCTTGATCCTCACGATGCTCCAGCCTTGCTCGTACCAGTCAAAGATCTTCAGTACTATTCTTGCTTCAGCAATGTTGAGGATGAGTCCTTCCTCATCGTTACGATCATAACCATAGCACCTTCTTGAGAATGCCGGGGAGTCGGGATCCATGGTACTTCTTCGAAGACCCCACTTGATGTTCTCGCTCTTGTTCTCACTCTCGGCCTGGGCTATGCCCGCATGGAGTGTCAGCAGCAACTCCCCTGCCTGGCTGAGGAGGTGGATCTGCTCATTGTAGAAAAAGACATCCACCTTCAGTTCCTTGAGCCTCCGAAGCGTCACCAGAAAATCAACACAGTTGCGTCCGAACCGGCTGATGGACTTGGTATAGATCATGTCGATCTTGCCCGCCTCACAGTCGGCCAGCAGGCTCTGGAAGCCAGGACGGGAGCTGATCGTCCTACCAGACTTGATGTCGGTATAGGTACCGACATATTCCCAAGCGGGATTCTCCAGGATGTCCTCCTTCTCGAAATCCATCTGAGCCGAAAGGCTGTGCAGCTGACGTTCCATCTTTGTGCTCACACGGCAGTACAAGGCAACACGGAGACGCTTGAAATGTCGCTTGGCTGGTATGACATGTATGATGGGTTTTCTCTTCTCTTCGGGCATGGTTTTTTATAACACGAATGGAGAGGGCTGGATAGATTTTTTACTACATAGAAAACTCTACTGGCCACAAAAGGTATCAAATTCCTCAAGTTTTCCATAATCCATACTTATCGATATCACGAACCAATAAAACAAATAGAGAACCAAAAGTATTCAACATAAAGCGTCTTGTGTCATCATCAATGTCCTTGATGGCATTCACAGCAGCAAATGCTTTTTCCTTTTTGTTGAACAATAAATCCCTGAAAGTCTTTGCATTTGTGGATTTTATGACTAGATAAAAAGACTCCACAAAGACTTCTCTCTGCTTCATGTCAAACGATGATACCCATTTATTGAGGACCCTGTTGAAGTAGGAAGCATTTCCACTCATATTGATTGCATATTGGAAATCAAACCCCTCAACCAACCAAGAAAAGGGATCATGTTGCATGATCCAAAATCGGTCGCTCTTGACAACCTTGAAATCCTCCTGTTGCTGCAGGAGCATCCCTATCAGAGAAGACTGAGGCACGGTCTTCAGAATTTTGAATTTTATCTTCGCATAATTTTCGCTTTGGAAAATATCTTCGGAGAACCCCGGGCCATCATGACTAAATATGACTTGTATCCTATCCTGAATGCATTGCTCACAATGCATTGAGGCATATACCGCGATATTGCCTCCTTTCGAATGCCCTCCTACAAGCATAGTCGAATATGGATTTCCAATGAAGCTGTTCAGGTATCTCACCCCTTCCACTTGGGAAGGAACGGGGTTGAGAAAAGCCATATTAAAGTCTTCTTTCCATCCAACGAATGTCGAATCAGTCCCTCGGAAGGCAACGTATGCTATCCCATCAGTGATCAAAAAAGTAATCGCAGAAAACTGCTTTTCCTGAACTTGATCTGTGTGATCTACATACCGAGACATCCGTACATCTTGGAATCTGGGGCTATCAGCAAGCGCCAACAACAGCTTCAGGTTGCTTTTATGATCACGAACGCCCAGAAAAAGCCATTCCAGATTGTCCTGTTCCATAAGTTCACGTATACTGATGGAACCATCCAAGGATGATATTCCCGGTACAAACCCATTGAATTGCAGATATGAAAATTGCGACAAGACAAGACTGTCCACCTCGCAGAAAGGTCTTGAATCAAAACCGTCCCTTGCCACTTTGACATAATCTATTATGTTACTCATTTCTTGTCCTTTTTCGATTGAGCATCCAAATTCCCACGATTCACAAAGCAATCAATCTTTATGTAATCTCATTTAGTTAGTCGCAGCATGGCTATCAGGTCCTTTGATGAGACAATCTTGTCAACCATGCTGACCAACAATGACTCGCGATAGTGATAGATGGTTTTTGAAAGGGGCCACATATGAGTCAGTATGATGTCCTTTTCCATTTCATTGAGGTCAAAATACATTTGTGCATTTTCAAGCGCAATTCCTGCATGCCTCATGGCATGGTGGGGGTGCTTCTCTCTTTTCCAATCATACAGGAAGAAATCGTGCAGGAGAGCGCCCCTGGCACATGATTTCTTATCCAAGCCGAAGGCATCTGCCAGATACCACGATACTTGTGATATCAGCAATGAATGACTCAAGGTAGATGCCTGATGATGCTGAATGCCAGCCATGGACATGACATTTCGGTTCTCGAGCAGGTCCTCTATTGCTAGGTAAAATTGCCCATCCTCCTGATCCTCGTCAAGAATCCGCCCATGCAAGAGTATCCATATCGCCTTCCTGTACGGAAGGAATCCAATTACAGCTGTCGACCGCCCCCAAATTTTTGCAATGAACAAAGACAGCTCGCTCTTCAGAATCTGAGGGAAGGCCAAGAGGATCCTCGTATTGGCTTTCCTTCCGACAGCTTCAAGATTTTCAGCAGCTGGATTCTCCAGAAGCCCTAAAAGGTTTCTTTTTAAATGACGGATATGCAACAACTCGTATGCATTCGAGATGGCTTGAAAAATGAAGTAGATCGAAAAACTAACTGCTATTATCCAAAACCCCTTAGTCGCAAGAATCAAATCCATAAACAACCAGATGTTCTGTTGCAGAAAATGTAGGTATACATAGCCTAGAATCCCCCAATAGAACGAGTACAAGAGACAAACCCTTCCCTGTAAATTTAGAAAGAAGGATGAATAGTCCCACAGCTTCAACTCAAATAATTTCTCATAAAAGAGATGTACAAGAAACTCAAGCATGGTACAAAAAAGAATGCATGCCGTGATTTCAACCCAGATCAAGTGATCAGGCACTAATATATCTATGGATTCGATGACGACGGCACCTGCCCCATAAATTGGGACGAAGGGTCCTCTTAACAACCCAGAATCAATGAATCTATGTTCCTTAATGCTACGGTAGGCTGATTCCAGCAACCATCCCAAGAAGGAGGATACTAGAAACAGCACAACCCAACTCCAAAGACCTGCCATATCTATTCCCTATGTTGTTCGACAGACGTGAAGAGTACCAAACCAACTATCCTCATCAATTTCCAAGTCTGGCATGCAAAAACCATCACAATTCATGAATATTGCTCACGTAACATATTGGCATGACTCTCCCAGTCCTCTGCTGCGCCAGTACATTTTGCACAAAGCTCGTCTACATCCTCGTGATCCAGTGGTTGCGTCGATATGGCTCCAGAAATCTTTACCATTTGAGCTAGAGCCTCTGGATTATCGAGCAAGGGACATGGCTGGAAAAGATTCTTATTGAAGGGCTGCCGGTTTCTGTATTCTTTGAAAAGAGGGGACTGCAACGCATCCAGCAACGAACTATTCCTAATGTTCTTATTTGCATAGTGGATGAATGCACAAGGTTCCACATCCCCTGCGGCATTGATATGCAGATATCTTCTGCCCCCCGCAATACAACCGCCTACATACGGAGCGTCGTTCCAAAAATCAAGCAGAAAAATTGGTTTCTTTGCTCGCATTTCACGTACCCAATGAGCCATGTGTTCCCGCTGATCTGCGTTCGTCATCAATGTAGGGTCAGCATTCCTCCCCAAAGGCATGTAGGTGAAATACCAACCAAACATGCATCCTTGTCCGATAAGGAAATCCAAGAAATCTTCGCTTCCTATACTATCCACATTTTTTGAATGGTAGCAGGTACTGAAGCCGAATGGGGCCTTGGCCTCACGCATGTGACGCATGCCTTGAAGGACTTTTCCATACGTTCCCGATCCTCTTCTGAAATCAGTCTGTTTCTCATAACCCTCAATACTGAAAACCAAGGCAAAGTTACCAAGAACAGCCAAGGCTTGTGAAAACTCCTTATCCACCAGTGTCCCGTTGGTGAACGCAAGGAACATGCAATCATCATGTACTGCTGCCAGTTTGAGTAGGTCCGTTTTCCTCATTGTTGGCTCTCCACCTGAATAAATATAGAAATAGATTCCTAATTCCTTACCTTCCATGATGATCCTGTCCATCAATTCATACTCCAATGAATCTGTTTTTTCATATTCGCCAGCCCAGCAACCAGTACATCTAAGATTGCATGCACTGGTCGGATCCATGAGGATGGCCCAGGGGATGTTACAGTCGTACTGTTTCCGTAAAGCTTCAGTGCGTTCGGGCCCTGTCATTGAGGCGCTAACGACAAAATTGGAGACAAAGCGTTTTCTTACTATCGGTTGAAGTTCGTCAAAACCTCTGATGATGAGATTCCTATATGGGTTATCTTTTTCCTTCATTACCTTTTTTGCAGCAAGCAGCTTTCGCCTGCTACCCTTGTCATTTATGAAAATCAAGAGAGCATCCACAACTTTGGGGATATTCTCTTCCGGATTGCTCTCCATGAAATGCAATGCCAGATGCAATGCAGTATTACTGATGCCATGCGTAATGTGATCCATGATTTTGTTCCTTTGTTTGTGATGGTTTTTTTCTTAAGACACTCATTGCAGTCCACAATTCAAGACACTTGAAATAATCATCTCGTGTTTCTTGTTGGACATACTCTCCCATTGCTCCAACAAGGAAGTATATCGATCACCTTCCCCTTCTACCGTTCCGAAAAGAGGTTGCAAAATATGGTTTTGGAAGAACGATAGTCCCATGAAAGCCAAGGAGAATGCATACGAAGAGCTATTTCCCAGACTTGCAAATACGGTTTCGGTGACTGTCCATAAGGATTTGATGGACTCCTGGAGACATTGTGTAACCGTCAAAGGTTGATCATGGTTCATGCAAACAGTGAATTCCAAGAGAATGGAAGAGAAATTACGGTTTTTCATAAAATCCGCAAATACGCTAAGTACTTCTTTCAATCTCTGGGAAGAAGAAATCGACTTGGCTTGGACGACATCGTGCAATTTTCCTGTGACCGAATCAACCACATACCGAACTGTCTCGATGAAGATAGCTTCTTTGTTTGCATAATATTTGTACAGTCCGGTTCGGCTTAGTCCGCATTTTTCTGCGATTTCCTCATAGTTGGCAGAGTAATAACCTTTTCTTGAAAATATTTCCAAGGCTTGATTGATGATGTCCTTGGACCGATAATCATGGTCAACAATTTTTGGCACGACGAGCCTCCTTCACAGAATTTGCTTCAGATTCTTTATTTTGACATCAGTGTCAAAATAAAGATTATTAGCTGCGATGTCAATAGAACAGTTGGTATTATTTTTAATCCAGTATCTGATTAAGCTTTCAGATGGGCCTCTTATCCATAATAATTTATCAATCCTTTGCAAACAAAGCACTCGTATCCGTGTATTCCTTGTAGCTTTCCTTTTTGTTTCATCACATACAATACCCTTACTAATAAATCATCAACGACAACCAACTCTTGATACAAGAACACTCATTGAAGATGTTTGTTTTGTACTAACTTAATATCCAAATCCATAGGGGCATGCCTGATGAGATTACTGTCCATCAGGCCAGAAAATTGCCTTCGGCTTTCATCAGATTCCTCCTTTTGGAGGATGCTTTTACCCTTAGCTATGTACTTGGGGCTTTCATCCTTGAGAAAATGCTCGTACCGAGAGCACCAGAGAAGGCAGGTACGCGCGTGAAACGTACCTGCCAAGAGATGAGGAGAGAAGGTTATGGGGAATCTATCTCTGGTATTCCTCCCAGAGTTCATCAGCAATTGGCTTCCACTTGTCAGCAATCGGCTTGCATTTAGCATAGAGCTGTTCTACTGATTCTGAGTCGATCCGTTGGGTGCTTTGAGCCCCCGACTGGTTGACCATATCCAACAACAACTCAGGATTGTCAAACATGGGGCAGGGACGGAACATGTTTGAATTGCATGGCTGATGCTCCCGATATGCCTTGAACAATGGGTTCCTAAGAGCTTCCACGAGAGGTTTGCCATGAATGCTTTCACAGGCATAGTGGATGAATGCACACGGTTCCATGTCACCATTGGCATTGATGTGCAGGTATCGTCTTCCTCCTGCGATGCATCCATTCACATAGTTGCCATCATTCCAGAAATCCAATACAAACAAGGGCTTATGGCTACGAATTTCTCTTACCCGTTTGAGCATATAGGCTCGTTGAGAGGGAGATGCAACCAAGTCGAGGGATGCACCTTCCCCTACTGGAATATAGGTAAAATACCATCCAAACAGTGCTCCTTTCTCAGCCATGAAATCTACGAACTCATCAGAACCCACGTACTCAGTATTATATGTGTGGTAGCAGGTAGAGAACCCAAAGGGCAATCCACGATCACGCAAGATGTCCATTGCCTGGATACATTTCTTCCAAACCCCACTACCCCTTCTTGCATCGGTCATTTCCTCAGTTCCCTCGATGCTGATTAGTGGGATAAAGTTTTTCACACTCAGTAGGTCTTCCGCAAATTCATCGTCAATCAATGTTGCATTGGTAAAGGCAGCAAAGATTGCGTCGTTGTGTTTGCTTGCAAGCTTTATCAGGTCATGTTTACGAACCAACGGTTCACCACCGGAAAAGAGATATGCATAGGTTCCCAGTTCCTTTCCTTCGGTAATGATGCGATCCAAGGTCTGGAAAGAGAGCTCATCAGTTTTCTTGTATTCGGCGGCCCAGCATCCTGTACAGGAAAGGTTGCAGGCAGATGTGGGATCCATCAAGATTGCCCAAGGGATATTCATATCCATTTCTACACGGTTTTTCTCCAACTGTTCAGATCCAAACCAAGCAGCATTGAAGACAAAATTCATGACTATCTTCTCTAGCACCTCGTAGTCTGTCTGGTGGATGATCCTCATGATCAAGCCGTATCCCCCTGATGAGGGGTCTTGAGTAATACGTTTGATCATCTTCCATTGTTTCTCTTGTATTCTTCCCGTTGCTGCTGCAATGGGCTGTGCCCAGTTCACAAGTTTGGGGAGATTTTTCTCTGGGTTTGCATATACAAGTCGCAGACTTGTTCTCAATACGTTCTCGGGAATTGATTTCATGGGTTTGTCCTAGGTGGAGAGAAAGCCAGCAAATTAGCTTCCTCTCCTATGTTTCATAAAAGTTGTTGGTGAATGCTACGCAATCGTCTTCATCGTTTTTGCTTCTAGAATAATCATGATGATGGACACGATACGAAGGTTCCACGCAGCCCAGCCGGTAATAGATGAAATCCAGGGAACGATGAACAACAATACGCTCGCAACAATGAGAATCCATTGAACAGGTTTTGATTCTGGGAGTGAAAGAGCAATTACAGCACAAATGACAATTGCAATAGCAATCACAACACTGAAACCAGAACCTCCTGAGTAGGTGTAGAAGAGCGGAGAAAATGCCGCATACAATCCCAGAACTGCAACTGTCCAATCTTGGGTCCGTTTAAATTTGTCCATGTGTACCTCCAAGTACGTTTGGTCTTGTTTTGTGCTTGAAACGTATCATTGAGCGCCTTACAGAGGTACTGTACGAAGGTACAGTTGTGGTACAGTAACGGTTTGTTGCCTCAACAGAGGTTTCAAACTATACTTACATACCATATGAAAGAAAATGAATCGACCAAAGCGACACTCTCTTCAGTCTCACGAAGCGCTTTGGTGGAAAGGCCTCGATTGGATGAGAAGCTAGCGCTCTCGCTGCACTACCAGACCGCTCTGGTTCATGCACCCCATGGGTATGGGAAGACAACAGCAATAGCCCGATACCTAGCTTCAAGAGAGTACTGTCATGCATACATGCAATGCACTTCTGACGATAACAATCCAAAAACATTTGCTTCCCGTCTGAGCCTTATGCTTATTTCCTTGCTACCAAATGTTACAGAAAGTGAGGACCCTTCTGATGTGCAGTTAAGCCGAATGGTTGAGCTTCTTGGAGAAAGCAGTGAACCACGGTACCTCATATTTGATGATGTTGAGTTCCTGAACCATAAGCACATTACATCCTGGTTATCCTTTCTTGCAGCATATCTTCCTGAAACGGTGCATCTCATGCTTATTGGAACAGATATTGCTGTTTTCCCAAAAGCCTCAATGCATCGTGATGCAGTGATGCAAATCAACAGGGATGATCTTGCCTTCACGCAGGAGGAAGGGAGACGTTTAGCTGCATACTTTGCAGATGATATCGATGACGAGGCGCTGGAGCTCATGATCGAGAACACTTGGGGATCCCCACTGTTGCTCAAAGCCTGTTTTGCCAAAGGGGAGATTCAAAACAGTGCACAGGTGGAAGGGAGAAGCCGTGAGCTTGAATCGTATTTCCTCCCCATTTGGGATGAGGTTCCAAAGAAAGCGGAAACAGCACTCGTGTATACTGCTTTGCTTGGAGCATTCTTCCCTGGGAAGGAACAAGAGACCCTCAAGACGGGGGTAATGATTCTGATCGAGAAATCCCTTTTTGTCGAAATGACAAGTGCTGGAGAGGTTCTCATTCACCCTCTTTTCCGTTCCTTTGTGCTCAATCGCGTGAGAGCAGGGAAGAACAGAAGAATTGAACATGCCGTGGCGCAGGCAGTTGCAGATCTTCTTGACGCATCATTATATCGGGAAGCGATAACGATGACCCTTGGGATTGAAGACTATGAATTGGTAGCCAGTCTTCTCGATGAATATTGTGCAAAATTGTTGACAGATGGGAATCTGGATTTTATCACCAGTATCATTGGACAGCTGCCTAAGGTTTCGGTAGAGAGGTATGCTTCCTTAATGCTACTGGAGATACTCAGCGGAATCCGCAAGGGATGGACCGCGAGACATGTGATGGACAGAATTGCCGGGATACAGTCATCCAGGCTAAGGAAGAAAATGCAGGAGGTTGACCTTCTGTCCATCCTTGATGGGATCGACCTCTTGCTCCAACGTGATTTCTATCATGCTGAAAAACTGTTGAACAAGCTTCCTGATGAACTGACTTATCTTCGTCCGCTTATCAGCGTGTTCATTGCTTCCTTACCTCTTGGACCGGAGGAAGATCTTGAACAGGTCTATCACCATCTGCAGGAGACGTTACGAACCATTGGGATCAAGCAATACGATGCACTTTCCATCGTGTTGCTTGGGCAAATAGGGTCCATCCAACTCGAACTCTTGTTGTTTGAGCAAGCAAGGCAATCCTTTGATGAAGCGCTGAGGTTGGGATATGAGGAAAAAGCAGGGTATGCCACTTCATGCAGCATGGCTTGGATAGGTAAGGGATTGCTCTCTCTCTATTCAGGGATGAGAGAGGATGCAGAGGAGTATCTGTTACGAGGACTTGCCTCTGCAAAGGGATATTCATTCTATCTCTCTCTCCATGCACAATTGGCACTTGCTGAGTTCTATATAGTGAGTAGTCGTCATGAGGAAGCAGTACGGTTGCTTCGCGATGCAGGCAAGCAAGCCTATGAGTATGATGTCACTTCCATTGATGACCGTTTCATAGAGGTGATGTATGCCATGGCTCAGAGACGTGTTGGTGACATTCCTGCGTTGGAAATGTGGGTACATAAGCACAAGGAGAAGGAAGCACAACAGGATACCCTTTTTGATCTCTTTGTGTTGGAAGAACGACAAGTGCTTGGGTATTACCAGATTACTGGGCAACTGGAAAAAGCTGTGGATCTCTATGCTTCTTTGCAATCAGAGCTCAAGAGGAAGCATCGGTTGTTGCTCTCGATAATCCTTTCAATAGAGTTTGGTGTTTATGATTCTCAACAACTAGATCTCTCGAGAAGCCAGATCAGTGAAAAACATATCTCTGTATTGCAGGAATTGTACGGAGTCAAACAAGAAAGAGAGGATCAACTCCTGACTGACCGAGAGCAAGAGGTCCTGCATTTGATTGGAAATGGCTATATGAACAAAGAGATAGCAGGGATGATGAACATAACTGAACGAACAGTGAAGTGGCATGCCTCAAAGATCTATGAAAAGTTGCAGGTGACATCAAGAATGGAGGCAGTTTCTGAAGCTAGAAGGATTGGTATCCTGTAGAAGGAAGACCTATATTATCCTGTCATGAATTGGAACACCAAATGATCCTCCGAAATGTTGATACAGAGTATCTCGAACATGTGAGAATATAACTATACAAACAACCGTTGCCCATATTCATTAAGAGAACAATCCGATTGCTACTTCTCGACGAGAGCGCAAGGATGTGTGGCAGTTCTATTAATGTCTGGTAGTGAACCCTCTAATCAATATTATGGATGTTATGCGTAGGCATCTCATCTCTCGAATCCCGTCAAGGCTGACTTTGTCAAAGATACGAGGGTGATGGTATTCCGAATTGAATACCTCATTCGGATTATTACCAATCCTCTGTACATCTAGATACTTTACAGATATCTTTTGTCCATAGATTAAGTCTCCCATAAAGTTCTAATTAAATAAGTTTTCAACCGCTCGTCCTGACCACCTACCTATAATTTCATTTCACAGGATACTGATACAATTAGAAGGGACGTGCCTATTTTTCATGAAGAATAGTAAAATCAAGGCGGCTGCTGACGACATTCCTGAGCCGAATAAAAATGGTGCCGGGGCTCCGATACCATTCCACAACAAACCGGCAATGACACTGGCAGGCAACAAGGCAAGCCCTACAACGGTAGAATGCATTCCAAGCATAGTCCCCTTTAATTCCACTGGCGATATTTCGGCGATATACGCCCGTTCCACACCAACAATCATAGCGGTGTACACCCCATATAATAAAAAGGCGGCAACAACAACCGCTTGGCTGGAAGCGATGGCAAAACCGAGATATACGACTGAAAAAACCAGGTAGCCTGTGATGAGTAAAGACTTTCGCCCAATCTTATCCGACAATCGTCCAAATGGGATTGAGAAAATGGATGCTGTAATATTAAAAATGAAATACAATAATATAACATTTGTGTCTCCGAAACCCACACTTTTTGCACGCAATAGCAGAAATGCGTTTGAAGAATTTCCAAGTGTGAACAAACAGACCACTGCAAGGTACATCTTGAGTTGACTATCCAAC
>Ga0265295_1005788_pt1 | contig 15468 bp, 10 predicted proteins | sample Munlansysbiofilm_FD_192503 | JGI IMG/M metagenome (GOLD analysis project Ga0265295, IMG submission 192503) | Leachate microbial communities from a municipal landfill in Southern Ontario, Canada - Methane capture system biofilm | ecosystem: Engineered > Solid waste > Landfill > Unclassified ... | reverse complement strand
TCTATTATCCTTTCTTTTCTCCCTTCTATTATCCTTTCTTTTCTCCCTTCTATTATCCTTTCTTTTCTCCCTTCTATTATCCTTTCTTTTCTCCCTTCTATTATCCTTTCTTTTCTCCCTTCTATTACCCTTTCTTTTTTCCTTCCTCTTTTCCTTCTCTTTCTTCTCCCCCAAAATCAGGAGCCTTTCATTTTTTTCCAAATAAGCGGCATCCGGTTTTATTCAAAGCGCGGCGGGCAAAAAGAGAACGAAAGACGCAAATTTTTAAGGATTCTTAAAAAAGAAGAGTGTCCGTCAAAAAGAAAAAATAATAAAAAAAAACAGTGACAAAAAATAAAGTAAACTAAAAAACGAAAACGAATCAAATGAAAAAAGATGATAACACAAACGAAAAAAGATGAAAACAAATCAACGAAAATATAAAAAAACGGAGCGAGTGTTTGAATTCTTCGCTCCCTTTTTATTTTAATTCTTTATTTGATTTTTTATTTGATTTAAATGGCTCTTTTTTCTTCCGGCTTGATAAAGTCGGTCAAAATACCCATGTCGCGAAGCGTTTCCATGATTTCCGTGTAAGCCAAATAAATTTCAACTTCTGCGATATTCGTTTTTTCAACGCGCGGTTCGGCCGCAATCCAAATTTCGCGTTCGTTGTTGCCGCGTGAAATCACCGGGCAGGAGAGCAAGTCCCCGTGGGTGAGACGGTAAACAGCATTCGTTCCGGAGGATGTAAACCACGCCGTGTTCTTCGCTCGAAGCGCTTCGATAAAGCGGTCCCAGTTCAAGGGCGTCGACGCTTTCAAATCCAATTGAAGGTGTTCGCGCTCACCGTTAATTTCCGCTTGGAGAACCTCTTTGTATCCGCCGTATTCCTCCGTTTGGGTGTTGACAAAAGAAACCTCGTCGGTTTCAAGTTTTTTGGCTTCCTCTTCAAAGAAAGGCGCCAAATTGTAAACAGAAGACTTTTTGGTCATCAATGAAACGATGATGAGCGCGATTGCGCTGAGCGCCATACTGATGATAACGCCGTGGCAGCTGAAAATCGGACCGATGTACGGAACGACAATCGTATCCAAATAATAAACGCCCGCCGCGTTTTTACCCATATACATATCCATTAAAACCATTCCAATCTGACAAACGCCGCCGACAACCAATGAAGCGATTGCACCTTCTTTGGTCGCGCGCTTCCAGAAAAGCCCCACCATCAACGGGAAGAAGTAAGCGGCGCTGGCGATGTACGTGGCGATGTGAATGTACTCAATGATGTTCAAATCGGTAAAAGCAATCGCGATCGCACCAATAATGATAATCAAAACGGCGATTCGGTTCACGATTTTTAATTCCTTCATCGTCGCGTCGGGTTTGATGTATCTTTGGTAAACGTCGCGAGAAAGGGTTGAACCGCCGGACGTCGCAAACGTGTCCATACAAGACATGGCCGCCGCGGTCAAGCCGAGAGAAATGAAAACGATTCCGATGGTCGAGAAGTTGTTCAAAGAGAAGTTCAAAAGAGCGACTTCCGCATCATCCATCGTTGTGATTTCCGGGAACAAGTAACGGAGGCTGAGGCCGAGAAGACAGCAGGAAATACCGAAAATGAGGAAAATCAAAAAAGAGCCGAAGAAGAAACCGTTTCGAGCGTTCTTTTCATCTTTTGCGGCCCAAACTTTTTGCCACTGGTCGTGCTCGGAAATCCAGCCGGGAATAATCGCGACGCAGAATATAATCACAAGCGGCAAACCGATTGAAAACGGATTCCACCATCCGGTTCCGCTTTGGGAGGATGAAATGAAGTCGCCCACCGAAAGCGCGCTCACATCGGACGCGGTAAACAATATGAAGACGGCCAAAAAGATGGTCACCGTCGCCAAAAGGATGTATTGAATCACGTCGGTCCAAACAACGGCGGACAAACCGCCCAGCAAAACATAAGCCGAAACGGCCGCAGCGATTAAAATCGCGGCGTAAATCGGATTTAAGCCGAAGAACACGTTAAAAATAAGCATCAAACCGGAAACATCGGCCGCCGCAAAAAGCATCATGACGACGGTTACAATCAAAGCGACGGGAAGGCGTATGGAGCCGGCGTATCTTTGTTCCAACAATTCCGGCTGCGTAATGGCCGGCAAACTTTTAATTTTGGAAACCAAAAGGCCGATTGTAAAAAGAGCGATGACGTTGGGCGCGGCAAACGTCCAAATGGAGCCCAAGCCGCCGAGCAAATAAGAAGCGGTCACCGCTAAAATGCCGCCGCCCGTAATCCAGGAAGCCGCAGCGGAAAAACCGATCGGGATGTAGCCGAGTTTTCTTCCGGCCAACCAGAAATCGACAACGGATTTCTGTTTTTTACTGTAGTACCAGCCGATGGCAAGCAATACAAAAATGTAAATTGCCAGGGCGACACCAAACATTATTATCATATTCATAAAAATCACCTGTAATAAAACAATAACACTGTCGGATTTGACGGCGGGCTTCCTTTCGTTTTTGTTTTTTTGAAACGGCCGTTTTTAAATCTCACATTTTCCGTAATTTTTCACATTTTCTCATAGGTTGATTGTGAATATTATGGGAAATGGCTATAAATTCATTTGAATGTTTCGTTAAATTTATTTTCCTTAGACGCACTTTTATTTGTTTTATCCGTTTTTTGATTTTTTGAATTTTTAGATTTTTTGACTTTTGGCTTTTACTTTTCCTCACTTTCTGAATATTTTTTATTTTAACTCTTTCATTCTTGAATAAATTTCAGAAACTCTTTAAATATCCTCTCGTTTTATGTTTAAGTATCCGACAAAAAAATGTGGTCCGGCAATCAAATATCACAAATGCAACCGGAAGAGTGTTTCAATGACCGTGAATTCCCTCAAATATCGAAACGAAATCGCCCGAAAACTGCTTCATATGAGTTCGTTCGTAATCGTTTTTTTCATCTATTTCGTGAGCCGAAAAACGGCTTGTATCGTTATCGGCGCTCTTTTTTTGTTTCTTTTCATCGGAAACACGATTCTTCTCTCCTCTCGATTTCAATTTTTGAACGCTTTTAAAATCAAACATTTCTCTTTTTTATTGCGCGAGAATGAAAAAAACGGATACATCAGTTCAAATTGGTTTTTGTTCGGCTGTTTTTTATCGGTTTTGCTTTTTTCAAAAACGATTGCGATGCTTGCGATAACCGTTTTGATTTTCGGAGACGCTTTTGCGGCTTTCATCGGCATGAGATTTGGAAAACACAAATTCAAAAACGGAAAATCGCTTGAAGGAACGCTCGGATTTATCGGAATTTCCTCTCTCTTCGCGGCGATTTTTTGTTTCCTTTTCGACCCCGGATTTCCTTTCGCCGTTTCCGCCGCGCTTACAATCCCGATTGTCGCCCTCGTTGAACTTTACAGCAAACAAATTAAAACGGATGACAACCTGACGATTCCAATCTCATTCGGTATTTTAATGACGATTTTTATGCTTCTCTTTGAAACGTTAAACCTCTGCGTTTCCTGTTAAAAAAATCGTGAATCGTTTTTTATTTTTATCTTTTTAAGAAACCGGGCGTTTTTGCCGGGGCGCGGCGCTTTTTTAATTCGGAGGCGCTCGTTTTTATTGGGAACGAAAAACGGAAACGGTAAAAGGAAACGGCAAAAGGAAACGACAAAAAGAAACGGCAAAAAGAAATGAAAAAGGAAACGGGAAGGTTTGGAAACGGCAGAAAAAATGAATACGGAATAAAATAAAAAAGAATATAAAAAGGAGGAAAAAGAATTGCGCCAAAAGATGGGTGGCAATTCTTTTTGTTTTTTAATCCAATCTTATTATTTGCTTTTCTTTGTGACCAAGAACCAGGAGTGAACGGTTTTTCCGTCTTCCTTTTTCCAGTCGTCGCGTTCTTGGGCGTCTTTAAACGTCTGGGGTGCGCCGATGACGACATCGTCTCCGGGTTGCCAGTTGGCGGGGGTTGACACGTTTTCTTTGGCGTTCAACTGAAGGGCCAACAACAATCTTTTGATTTCGGCCATGTTTCTTCCGGCGGAAAGCGGGTAGTAAAGAACGGCTTTGACTTTCGCTTCCGGGTCGATGATGAACACGGCTCGAACCGCATGGGTGTCGGACGCGCCGGGTTGGAGCATACCGTATTTTAATGCGACGTCCATCTTAATGTCGGCAATGACCGGGAATTTGACTTCGATGTTTTTCAAGCCTTTGTATTCGATATGGTCTTTGATGTCTTTTAACCACGCGATGTGCGAGGTGATGCTGTCAATGGACAATCCGATTAATTCCGTGTTTAAACTTTTAAACTCCTCATCCATTGTTGCAAACGCCATGAATTCCGTCGTACAAACCGGGGTAAAGTCCGCCGGGTGGCTGAATAAAATAACCCATTTTCCTTTGTAGTCCGCCGGGAAATTCATCGGCCCGTTTGTCGTAACCGCCTCAAAAGCAGGCGCGTCGTCTCCGATTAACGGAAGTGACGGCGTTTCCATATCCCAACAATCACAAAAATCTTCTTTCACATGTATCACCTTTATTGTTATGAGTTTATTTTTCCGATTTTTTGATTTAAAATATTTAAGTAACCCAAAAAAACGGAACTTATCGATTTCTTTTGTTTAAGGTCCGCTTTTTAGGAGGCTCTTAAACTTTTTCACAACCTCTTATTAGAAGTCATTATTAATAAACATTGTTGTCGAGTAGTGTCGGAACTCTATTTTGATTTTTCCAACATTAATATTATAATAATGTTTTTCTGATATATATCCTCTGCTTTTTCGTTTTTTTTAACGGTCGTCGTTGTTATCCGTTATGTTTTTTGATTCTGAAAAATCTTTTGTCCCCCCGATTTTTATTTTTTTTCAAATCCTACGGAATATATACCCCGCCGCCAAAACTTGCGTTGCCAGAATCAAAAACATCGGCATCGTCAAATTGTCGGAGAGTATCATGGGACTTTTGATTTCTTGCGTTAAAAGAAACACGATGAACAAAACGGGACCGATCCCGATGCCGAATGTCATCATAAGTATTTTTATTCCCGCCGGTTTATTCCAAAACGCATCCTCCTCCCCTCTGCGTTTTCGTATACCGATTGCCAGAAGGATTGTTACAAAAAGGCTGCCCAGCACTGCCGCGATATTCAAAACCGCCCACCCGTTTGGCTCGTCCGTTTCCGGCAGGATTTCTTGGCCGGATGTCGGGAGGAGCTCGTTTTCAAAAGATTCTCCCGCTTCACCGTTATTTTGCTCCGACGGCAGGGAGTTCTTTCCAATAATGGCACTTCTCGTTTTGCTGCCACCGATTGATGACGTTTGGTTAATCTTCCATCCGGCGTACAGAATCATGTCGGCGGTAACGGTATCGGTATCAAAATCCCATTCACTTTCCAATACCTCTTCCTTGAACCATCCGTCAAAGTCATAGCCGGCACGAACAGGATCGGCCGGTTTGCCGATAAAATCATTATACAAAACATCTTCCATCGGAGATATCGTACTGCCGCCCCGGCTGTCAAAAATAACAGAAAACTTCTCCGACGCTTTCATTAAAATCGCCCAGTTGCCAAAACCGGTATTTTTTGAAACGGCGGAGAAAATCAAATTCGGTCCGTTAAATATTTCTAATTCATAATTTTCCGAGGCGCCCGAATACGACCATGTGTAATTGTCAAAACTTCCCGTTTCCGTTTCCACACCCGTCGCCGGAAAAGTTTCGCCGGTCGGCAACGTGTAATAAATCATCCTCTCAGGCACATTTATTGAAACCGTCGCAGGAAGTTCCTCATCTTGATTAAAAAACCGAAGTTCAGGGGCTCCTTCAATATTTAATATACATTCGTCCTCTCCTTCAAATCCCGCCCCGACTCCGACAGCCTGCGCTTTTTTCCCGGCGTAAGCCGTCACGTCGGCACCGTCTCGGATTGTGATGTTTCCGGACGGATTATCTATGAAAAAACTGTATGCGGCACCGATGCCCGCCGCGCCGATTTCGTATACGTTGTCGCTGTAATAGACCCCGCCGCTTCCGCCGACGGCCGTCACTTGAGCATTGTCTTTGATTGTGATGCTTCCTAAAACGAAAAGGTCGTTTTCGTCCATCGCCACTATTCCGCCGTCCGACCCCGCACCAATTCCGGCCGACGCATCCCCTCCAAACGCGTTTACTTTGGCATTTCCGCCAATTGAAATATTACTGCACAAAAGAATATCGCCGTAAGAACTGTACGTGTTTCTGCCGGAACCGATTCCGGCACCGCCCATCCGGTTTCCGGTCAACGTGGCATAGCTTCCGCCGACGGCCGTCATCTCGGCATTTTCGGAGATGACTATTTTTCCGGGGCCAACACATCCGCCGTCATTGTCCGTTATCCAGATACCGCCGCCGTTTCCACCGCCGATTCCCGCGCCTCCTCCTTTTCCGTAGGCTGTGACGTCGGCATTCCCTGTAATTGAAATATTATTTGCCCAACCGTTGTCGCCGCCTCCGATTCCTGCGCCGCCCCATGTGGATCCGTCCCCTTCGTCACCGCCGATCGCCGTCACAATCGCGTCTCCTCCGATTTCAATCGTTCCGCTGTTGACATTGGCGCCTCCCCCGATTCCGGCGCTGTCGTTGTATCCGGTTGCTGTTATTTCTCCGCCGTTAATTTGAATGCCGACATTTGACGGTGCGGGACGCCACGGACTGTCTCCCGCGCCGCCCGTTCCGATTCCCGCGCCGCCGAGCGTGTCGGATGATTGAGAGCCGCCTTTTCCGCCTTCCGTGATAACGGTGCCACCGTTAATGAAAATCATCCCGGAGGGGGTTGTGATGTATCCGATGCCGTTATTTAATCCGCCGCTTCCGATTCCCGCGCCGGCGCCCAAATTATTATCCGAAGAAGCGCCGCCAAAAACGTGGAGGTTGCCGGCGTTGACGGTCATTTTTCCAAATTCCCCTGCTCCGAATTCTCCGTATCCGAAATGACTTTCGGTTTTGTTATAATTATAACAATGACCGTTGCCGCCGATACCCGAGCCGCCTCCTATAAAATTTTTTTGTCCGGCACCGCCTCGCACCGTCAGATTGCCGTCGCCTTCTATGAGAAGTTCGGCTTCCGGCGCGATGTAAATACCCGCGCACCCGCCGGCCGACGACAAAGAATTCTCCCCCTCCAAAATAATCGTCACCGCCGAGTCTCCGAGAATTAAAAATGCGCAGACATTATGCGGCCGGGTTTCGTTTGTCACCTTTGTTCCCGGGATGGAAACGGTGACATTGTTTAATGTTATACGGTGCGTGCCTGATTGGATTTGAATCGTATTTGCCGTTGACGCAGGACCCGTCAGTTTGTAATCGCCCGAATAAGAAACGGCGGTTTCGCCTTGCACATAGCCGGCGGATGTAATAGAAACGTTGCCGTCTGACAGGTTCAAAGACTCGGCGGCAAAGGCGTTTGCCGGCAGAAATATAATTATAAGTATGAAAAAAAGTATCGAAATTAATGTTTTTGCTTCTTTTTGTTTGAAAAGACTGGATTTGGTAGAACACGCTCATTTTCGGGGTCGGAGTGTGAGGTGCGATATTTCATAGTATATTATTATAATTCTTTATTTTCATATATCTTTTTTGAAAAATTTCCCGGAAAACTTCCCGAGCCGCAAAAAACCGCCTCTTTTCTTAAACGGCGAGGCGGCTGATTTTTGGAGCGCTGTTTAAATTTTGTTTCCGTATTTCTCTTCTAATTTCCGATTTAAATTCTCGACTTGCTCAACGGCCGTTCCGATATATTTGTAAGGATTGATTAAATTCTCAAGCTCTTGTGAATTTAAAACGGCGGCCAGCTCTTTGTCGGCCAACAAAGCCTCTTTGAAATGAATGTTTTCTTCAACGGATTTCATGGCGGCGGACCGGACGATTTCGTGCGCGTCTTGGCGGCCGACTCCGCGAAGGGTGAGCTCAATCATAATCGCTTCGCCCATGTTCAAACCGTTGAGAAGGTTTAAATTTCTTTCAATATTGGTTTGATTGAATCTTAAATTTTCCAAAACGTTGATGCCGAGGTTGAGAATGTGGTCCGCTAAAATACATCCTTCCGGAAAAACGATTCTTTCGGCGGAAGAGTTGGTCAAATCGCGCTCGTCCCAAAGGGTATTGTTTAAAAGTTCGGTTTCAATAAAACCTCGGACAATGCGCGCCAAACCGCAAATTTGCTCGGACTTAATCGGGTTTCTTTTGTGCGGCATGGTGGAGGAGCCGACTTGTTTTTTCCCGAATCCTTCTTCCAGCTCCCCGATTTCACTGCGCTGCATGGAACGGATTTCGGTTCCGATTTTATCCAGCGTCGTCACAACTCCGCCCATCCACATCACAAATTCCGCGTGGCGGTCGCGTTGGATTAATTGGTTGGAAACGTCAACGGATCCGATTTTCAAATACTCCATGGTTTTCTTTTGGATTTCAATTCCGTTTTTCCCAAAAGCCGCCTGCGTTCCGACAGCGCCGGTCATTTGTCCGACCAAAAGCCGGGGTTTGAGCTCGTTTAATCTGTCAATGTGACGGTCGATTTCAGACGCCCAAATCGCGAAACGAAGGCCGTAAGTTGTCGGAACGCCGATTTGCCCGTGCGTTCGGCCGCAGCAAACGGTGTTTTTATGTTCGTCGGACAATCTCATCAAAACAAAAAGCAGACGATAGAGTTTGTCTTCCATAATTTGAACGGCCTCTTTGAATTGAAGCGCGGTGGCCGTGTCTAATATGTCGTTGGACGTCGCGCCGAAATGAACCCATTTGCCCGCGTCTTTGCCGCACTGTTCTGCAATCGCTTTGACAACGGCCATCATATCGTGATTGATCTCGCGCTCGATTTCATCGACACGATCCCACTTCACAAACGGAAGCGTTTTTTCAATTTCCGCGGCCGCTTCTTTTGGAATAATTCCAAGGTCCGCTTCCGCTTTTGAGAGAGCGATTTCAGTTTCAACAAGGGTTTGCAATCTTTTTTCTTGAGACCAAACCGCTTTCATTTCTTTTGTTCCGTAACGAAACTCAATCGGGTGAATCGGCATTTTTTAACTCCGGTTATCATGAATATTTCGACTTTATGATATTTAATTTTTATAAAATCGTATTATTTTAATTTGATTTTAATTTGATTTTAATTTGATTTTAATTTAAATCTTAATTTTATTTTTTGTCAATCGTGTTTTCAATTTTTAATGAGAGAATATTATTTCAATCGGTTTTTCAGTTTTATTAAACTTGCCGTCTGTAATTTTTATCGTTATATATTTACAAAAAAACATTTACAATAAGAAAACAATTCAGATGTTTAAAACAGATATAAATTTAATGTGTTTCAAAGAGTCGCATTAAAATGAAAAATGAATAAATAAACGAATTAATAAATGGATTAATAAACAAATAAATTATTCAATAAAATCAAAAAGAGCCCACACTTTTCATTTATGTTATACTCGGAATCAATCGCATTCTTTTTCTGTTTCAACGAATATCTTTATTTTTTTCATTTCATATCTGATGAGAGAGAGGTTTAAATATGAATTTGATGTTTGGCACAAAATCAAAATATCCAAAACTCTTATATGTATTAAGTAATAGTTATCATTCCTTTGAACTATAAGTTAATTGATATTTTATGAATGCGTTTTTACGTTTTTCAGTTGCGCTTATTAACTTTTATTCATTATTTTATATTTATTGACATTCAGGTGAATTATTATGGGAAAATTTCCGGAAGCAGACGAACGTTTATTGAAAAAGAAAATCTGTATGAAATGCAATGCGCGCAATTCCATTCGCGCGACACGCTGCAGAAAATGTAACTATCCGAACCTCAGATTAAAAGCAAAGGACACGAAGGGAGCGTGATCCTGTAATGACAGTGGAAGAGTATCTCTCGGAAATCATTGAGAAAGAAGGTGTCGCTCACGTCACATTAATCGATCCCGCATCTCAAAAACCCGAAGAGGCAGTTCGCTTGGCAACGGAAGCTGTTGCGGGCGGTACAAACGCGATTATGCTCGGCGGCTCAACGGATGCCGGCGGCCAGCTTTTGGACATCACTGCCAAAATGATCAAAGAGAGTGTCTCCGTCCCTATCATTCTTTTTCCGGGCAGCACCTCCGGATTTACGCTCAACGCGGATTGCGTTTTGTTCATGAGTCTTTTAAACTCTCGCGATCCGCATTATATCGTCGGCAATCAAATGCTCGGCGCCTTAACGCTTTATAAAACCGGCATGGAATCCATTCCGATGGCTTATCTCGTGTGCGAGCCCGGAGGAACCGTCGGCTGGGTCGGAGACGCCAAACTTCTCCCGCGAAAAAAACCCGAACTTGCGGCGGCATACGCCTTGACGGGAAAATATTACGGCATGCGCTACACCTATCTTGAAGCCGGCTCCGGCGCGGACTCTCCGCTTCCCCCCGAAATGATCGGAACGGTCAAACACGTTTTAAAAGACAGCGTTTTAATCGTCGGCGGCGGTATCCGAGACGGCAAGGCGGCCGCGATTTGCGCAAAAGCCGGCGCCGATATCATCGTTACCGGAACGGCCATCGAAAAAGCGGACGACGTTAAAGCCCTAACGGCGGAAATCGTCACGGGCGCGAAAATGGGCAAAAAAAGTTAAGATTAACAAATAAACGGATTAAGCCGGTTAGCCGCTTAATTTCTTAAATCGGTTAAACGTCTTAAATCGGTTAAACGTCTTAAATCGGTTAAACGTCTTAAATCGATCAAATCGGTTAAACGTCTTATAATCATCTTTAGCCGATTAACATTTTAAACCGATTAACAAATTAAACATATAAAAGTTAAACAAATTAAATCGATCCAAAACTGTTTTGATAATCGTTTCGATTTTTTATTCACGCCGTTTTAACGGCATTTCATTTCCTTTTAAATTTCATTTCCCTTTTTGGAGGATTAAAGTGTGCTGAAAGTTTCTCGCCTTGTTAAAGAATACGCAACGGCTCACGGTCAAAAACGTGTTCTTGATGATTTGTCTTTTGAAGTCTCTAAAGCCGAAATTGTCGGAATTACCGGGAAAAGCGGAGCCGGAAAAACCACGCTTCTTAAAATATTGCGCGGCGTCGAGCCTTTTGATTCCGGCGAAATTGAAATGGACGGTGTTGTGATTCGTCCGGATTCCGGGCGCGAAGGGGAAAAAATACTTCGCGGTTCAACGGCGATTCACCTTCAGCGAAATTTCGGTCTTTGGGGCGGCCCCGCGATTGAAAATATTATTCGCCGCTTAAATTTCCATTTGGTCGGAACGGAAGCCTTGCCGCTTCCCGATCACTATTCTTATCAAGACTTATATGACGAATCCATGACTATTTTAAAAATGGTTCATTTGGAAGACAAAGCGCTTCATTCAACGGACCAGCTCAGCGGCGGGGAAAAGCAGCGCTTGGTTTTGGCACGCCAAATCGCGGCGCGCCCGAAATTCCTATTGCTGGACGAGCCGGTGACGATGACGGGTCCGGATACCAAGCAGGAAATTTTAGACGTCATTTTGGAATTAAAAGAAAATCTGGGAATTCCGATTTTGGTGGTTTCCCATCTCCCCGAAGTTCACGCTTATATCGCCGACCGCGTTTTATTCTTGGAAAACGGCAAAACCGCAATGGAAGGCGATCCCCAAACCGTTTTAAAACATTTCTTAAAAGAAATGAAACCCAAAGAGCCGCTTTCTGAAGTTTTTGAGCGCAACCCGTGTATTCGCGTCAACGACGTTTCCAAACGCTACAGTTTAATTCGCGTCGGAGAAGTTCTCAACATTCAAGATTTGAATTTTGATCTTTACGAAAACCAAATCACGACTTTTGTCGGCAGCTCCGGTTCCGGAAAAACCACCCTCATGAAACTTTTAGAAGGGATGGTTCCGGTCACGACCGGCTCGATTGATATTCTTTATCGAGAGCATGAAACCGGCTCTCATTCCCCCGGCTCCGACAACAAAGAACAATGGATTGACATCAGCACCTACAATGAAAATCGCATTTATTTGCGCAGCGTCATCAGCATTATGAATCAGGAATTTTCCATGTCGGTCAACTCCACCGTTCGCGATCAAATCCGTTTCCGCTTAAGCATGAAAACGAGATACGCGGTTGACGCCGCCAAAGAGCGTGCCGTCGAACTCGGCATTCCGCCTCAGGTTTTGGATATCATTTATCGTCTGCCGGATATGACGACGGAGGACAAAGACACGATTATGGGCGAACTCGGCCTCCCCGATGATATCTTTTCCCGTCTTTTCCCGGTTTTTCCTTCTTCGGATGTCGACGAATACGCCGAGCCGATTTTCAAAGCGTTGGATTTGCCGCTTGAAATCTTAGACCAAAACCCGGACGCTATCAGCGGCGGTGAACATGTTCGCGCATTCATCGCGCTCAGCTTGGTCACGACCCCGGATTACCTGTTCTTAGACGAGCCGTTTGGCGATTTAGACCCCGTCACTCTTCGCGACGTGACAAACGCCTTAAAACGCATCAACAAAGAATTCAAAACGACCATCATTATGGTCAGCCACCACATGGATTTCGTCAAAGAGACGTCCCACCGCGCGATTTGGATTGACAAAGGCGCCATTGTCATGGACGGCAATCCGGATGACGTTTGTTCCAAATTCATTGAAAAAAGCAATGCCAGATATTTGGATTTTAATATTGAAAATTAATTTCGGATTAATTTTCTTTTTTTTTGTTTTTGTTTTTTTTGTTTTTATTTTCTATCTTCAATCAAGAAGTGCATAATTTTATCACTTCGCCCTGTGTGATAAAATTCAAATCTCAACAATCCCAATAATACTAAAAATGGGTACTTATCTCTTATGTTGTATAAATTCAATTCAATGTAGGGATTTCATTGCTTTTCAGAGATTATGCACTTCCCATTGAATGCGGCTCTTTTTGAAATATAAAAGAAATGATTTGTTTTGAAAGAGAAAACAGGGATGTTACTTTTTGTCTTCTTCCCCCAGTAACTTCCTTTCCATATCTTCTAAGGCTTTTATATAATCGTTTTCCGCCCCGGAAATATTCTTTGATTGCAACTCTTTATATTTTTTATACTCTTCCTTCGCTTTAAGTTCAGCTGTTTTATTACGAATCTTGCCGGCATGGGTTAGAATTTCATGTTTGGATAATTTCAGAAACCCATCCAATGTTTCAATCCAATCGGACATATACATTGGTATTCTTCTTCTTGCTTGCATTTCAGCAAATTCGAGATAAGCAGAAACGACGCTGTTTAATGCGGATAATTCTTCCTCTGTACAATAGTTTTTTGCGACGAATGAATCCGCTTTTTTAGGCTGTTCCCCTTTAAAGCTAAGCATTCCCATTAAAGGCTTGTCTGCATCTGCCGAGTAATAAACCTTTTCTGCCGCAGTTTGTCCATGAACTGCCCAGTGCATTTTATTTTGCACAGTTTTAAAAAACAAAGCAGACACTTCTGTTCGGGGGTCATAGTCAACACTTGTCGCATAAATATCTAAGACCTTTCTCCAGAATACTTTTTCAGATGAACGAATATCGCGAATACGCTCCAATAATTCATCAAAATAAATTCCACCGCCATTGTTCTTTAGAAGATCATCATTTATGGCAAATCCCTTTTTCATATATTCTTTTAAAACATGACCGGCCCAAATTCTAAATTGTGTGCCTCTCAAGGACTTGACACGATATCCGACAGAAATAATGACATCCAAATTATAATAATCGACTTGATATGTTTTACCGTCCGCCGCAGTTGTTGCAAAAATTGAAACAACTGCATTGCGTATCAGTTCACCTTCGCGAAATATGTTTTTTATATGACGAGAGATTGTAGATTTGTCACGCTGAAATAATTCCGCCATTTGATCGATAGATAACCAAACGGTATCCCCGTCAAAAGTCGTTTCTATTTTAGTCAAACCATCGTCTGTTTGATACATTATTATTTCAGAGTTCATATTCCGCATCCTATAAACTTTCTTTTATTATCAATATTTCATTAAAGTATTTCCATTATTGTTACTTTTGTAATATTTATCTTTCTTCAGCTTTTCGTCTGTCCTTTTTTGCGAACAACAGCCGTCTCATCTGTATTTGGGAGCGGATATTATAAGAAATACAGTCATTTACAGAATTTATGGACAAATATTAAAAGATTATCAAATTCAAAAAAATCGAACATATTTATATTTGAAATTTTTGAAATGAAAATAAAACAGAAATATCAAAATCATTGAAAAAAAATCAATTAAAAAAAAACAAAAAAACGCTGACAAACTGAAAAATAAAAAACACGCTGCCTTTCAACAAAAATCACGCCGCACCAAACAGCGAAAAGAAGTTTTCGTTTTTTAAAGAAAACGAAACGAGTGGACATTTTTTGAATTATTTTTGAAAACATGTCGCAAAAAATCAGGCCGAAAGGGAAACATATGATTTCAGACACACGTTCGCGAATGCGAACGGACGTATTTAAAAAATGCAGATGCAAGCGGCAAATAAAAACGCAGCAGCAACTGCAAACTAAAAAAGCAGCAGCAAGCGGCAACTAAAACGCAACAGTAAACGGCAAACAAAAAAGCAAATGCAGGCAACAACTAAAAAACAGAAAGTGATTTTTTTTTGATATTTTTAGTGTGAATCCGCAAATTTCCGATTATTTTTTGTTCGCTTTGCTCACAAAAAAAATCGAAAATTAGCGGTCGCATTTGGGGTTTTCAATATCGTTACTCAAATACAGCCCGAACCCGTTTTTCCGCGGATGCCCTGTCCGATTCCAAAAGGAATACGATGAAAAATCAAAAAAAGATAAAATGATAAGTATTCCGTTTTTCGCTTTTTTGGAATTGTCGGAGTTTCGTTTATTATCACGACAGAGCGATAAAATGATGAATTTCACGATTGAAGACTGAAAACAAAAAACAAAACAAAATAAAAACAAAACAAACAAACACAAGCAAACAAACACAAGCAAACAAACAAAGAAAAAGATTGGGAAAAAACAGATCCAATCATATAGAACCGGAAAAAACAACGGAGAAACATATCGATTTTTAAAAAAATGATCTTTCTAAATTCTTTTAAAAAAATCCGACGGTATGAATAATTGCGAGAATTCAAAAAACGTCAAAACCGCCGGAAACAGAATTGAAACAGATGTAAATATCGTTGCCGAGAAATGCGATCCATTTGAAGAATATACGATATTTTTAATTCCGTATACGAATCGAAAAGATTTGACAGCAGCAGAAAAGGTTTGCATCGGCAATTATCAGGACGTTCATTTTTGGAATGAACAGAAAAAGGATTGGAGCTTTCATATACCGAAAAATTGGGAAACAAAACCCTGGTGTTATGCTCTCAATTCTTGCTGCCGCGACGAGTCTTTTTAGAAGGCATTATCGGCCGAAGAAAGAAAAATGGTTGAATCAAATATTCGAAATATTGACAGTGCCATTGAAAAAGA
>Ga0265295_1005787_pt1 | contig 15474 bp, 14 predicted proteins | sample Munlansysbiofilm_FD_192503 | JGI IMG/M metagenome (GOLD analysis project Ga0265295, IMG submission 192503) | Leachate microbial communities from a municipal landfill in Southern Ontario, Canada - Methane capture system biofilm | ecosystem: Engineered > Solid waste > Landfill > Unclassified ... | reverse complement strand
CGGTTCTTCGGCACCTGAAATGCACCCAATACCGCATTTTTAGGAAGAGTGGGAGCTTTGATTTCCCCATAGCAGCTAGGATTAGTTCAATCGCATTATTTCAAAAATTCTGTAATAAGGCTCGAACCCGCACGCGTGGGATTGAGCCTCAAGTCTGTGCATTTAACGAATTTTGGAAATGAATGCTAAGAATGATGACGTGCTCGTCGGCCCGATTGCTGATATGCCTGATAGCCTTCCGTTTGTACCCACCGTAAAGAAGGCATGGTGGGTATGGGAAATGCTTCCAACGATATACCCATGGGAGGCAAGCTCCATACAGGTGGAGTAGTTGCTCCCACTGAACCCGAAGGCACCGTGTGAGAACAGGATAAGGGGATATTTCTGATCATTGGCTTCAGGATACCAGAACTCAACGGTCAGGACCCTAAATTCATCAGAGAGAGAAAAAGGGTCTCTCCTGCTGATGTCCTCCCAAGTGTCTCTCTTTGTTGCCATTGCAAGGGGTCCTGTCGGTTCGCTCTGTTCACACTGGGGGAACAGAACCGCTGGGACCAGGGCCAGCACTATGATGAGGCTGTTCCTTACAAAGCGGAGGATAGTCCTTTTTGTACTGTACTGTGTTTGTTTCTTTTTGATGAGGACAACTGTTCCCACCAAAGCCCGGATACCCAGCATGGGCACTAGCAACAGGTACCGAAAGCTCAAGACATACACCCCAGCACCAAGAAGCAGCCCAAAGAGGGACAGGGTGGATATCCTTGCCATTGCCCTCTCCTGCCCATGGTCATCCCCTGTCCCGACAGCCCAAACGAGAAAAGACAGTTCCACTGAGACCAAAAAAACAAGTGCAAGCATACCCATGCCGTAACCCTCCAGAATTCATTTCCGCCCAAGTATAAAAACTCCGGCAGGTGGGAACAATCACTTTTTTGTGAGTTGCGTTGTACGAGGATAAGATGCAGGGGTGAATCAGATAGGGGGAAAGAAAACCCACAAGGTAATCTTCTGAAACCGAAAATGAACCTATCCGAGGGGATGAAAAAAGACGCCCTCTTGCAAGGACGCCCTCATCTACTACTACAACAGTTATTCTGCTTTTTCTTCTTGGATCTCTTTTCTGCGTTCTTTGCTAAGTTTAGCGATTTCGGCCAAAGCCTTGCGGGCTCTAGCTGCCGATACTTTTACGCCTTTTTCAGAAAACTTCTGGTTCTCTGCAAGGTAGGTCTCATACTGTGCAACGATTTGCTCGTGAATTGTCATGGACTCCTCCATTGGTCTAGGTTACCTCATTCTAGCATGGTTTCATCTATGTGCAAGGGAAAACCATCAAACTAGGGCCTTAAACGTGGGTTTTTCACGAAATTAAACGGCCTTTCCATATAAATCCCTTGCCACTTGCCTTTCTGTAGTACCCATGCAGATACATGGCCACCACCAGGACAAAGGCAATGGGGCCCTGCAGTGCAACCTTCAGGGGGAAACCATGATAGAGGCCGGTAGCTGTCCAGGAGCCGAAAAGCAGCAGGGAACCGGCTAGGATAAGTACAAAAGGGAGGGGGGAGAGGGCAGGGTTGAGCACAAGGGCCATGGCCATTGCCACGGTGGCCAGGGGGGCTAGTGCACAGGCTATCAGCACTGCAGCCGCCACCACAACCAGCGGAACCATATATGCCTTGATGTCAATGACACCGGTAATGCTTCTTTCGATTCCCCTGAACCCCTCTTTGAAGGAGGGGAACATCTGGCACGAGAGGGCATCCTTCATATCAGCAAAAACATATTTGTGCCCGGCCCTTGTGCATGCCCTTGCCAACATCACATCATCACAGATGACCGAGGACATCGTGGTGAAGCCCTCGATATCCTCCAGCACTGTTCGCTTGAGCAGGAGGTACTGCCCTATGGCCATGGCAAACGGTGACCATTGCACCTTTTTCTGCAACTTCAAGGGCATGTAGAGCACCGTGTTGAAGAGCATGGCGCTGACTACCATCTGGGTCCAGAGACCCTTTCCCTCCTGTTTGGGATAGCCGCTTACCATGGCGGCCTTTTCATTGATGAGGATGCCCAATCCATACTCCACGCTGTGGGGGCTGTGCAGTGTGTCTGCATCGGTGAAGAGGATGTACTCTCCACGGCTCTCCTGGAACAGCTGCTGCATGGCGTAGAGCTTGCCACGCCACCCATCCTTGAGCGGTTTTCCCGTGATGATGCGCACCCGCGGATCCTTTTCCTGCAGCTGCCGGACCTTTTCTGAGGTCTTGTCAGTGGAGTTGTCGTCCAGGATGAGGATCTCCAGATTCTCATAGCTCTGGGCGATGAGCGAGGTGACGCACCTCTGGATAAAATCCTCTTCGTTGCGTGCCGGGATGGCTATGGAGACAAGCGGGTTCCCTGATAGGGAGGATGGCTTTTTCAGCTTCTGCATCTCACGCCTGTTGGAGGTTGAAAGAAAAAAAGCCCAAAGGCCGACGACCAGGACAAGAGACGCATACAGTATACTCACAACACTTTCTCCACTTCAGCGATATAGCCATCCAAGACAGCATCAAACGGGTAGATGGCCTTTGCCGCCGCTAGGTACCCCTTTGCATTCTGGTAATCCTTCAGCTTGAGACATGCTACCCCGATGCCGCTGTACAGCGACGAGCGGTCCCATGGCGAAAGGTTCGATCCTGCATCTTTCTGAATGGCAAGAAACATATTCAATGCCCCCCTGGTGTCACCACCGGCAAAGGAAGGGGCATAGAGCATGCTGTTTGCCTTCAGCAGACGGGATGAGGCCTCTTGGGGAAACTCCTTGAAGGCCTTGTTGATCTTCCTGGAGCTAGCCATGCCTTTGCCCACACTCCTGGGATTGTCCAGGTACCAGATCCCGTCGATTTCAGAGGCGAGGATCAGGGCATGGAATGAGTTGCTTTCAAGGCTCTCCAGCTTCTGTTCAGCCTCTTGCAGCAGCTCCTGCACCCTCGCCTTATCGGAGTTCTCCGTTTCGACATAGAGCCTTGCAAGGGTGGTGTCGATGCGAATTCTTTTGATGGTCGCCTCAGGCTCGTCCTCATCCTGAGCATAGAGAAGATGCCGAAGGGCTTCGGCATCTTCCCTATCACCATCGACCCTGACAGCGGAGACGAAGCTGATGAACAGGGGGTCCTTCTCCAAAAAGGAGAACCCATCGACAATCTTTGCTCCTGCAACCCCATGTAGGGCTACAAGGCTTATACTCAGAATAAGAGCAATACGCCTAACCATGACCCTTATTTAACCATAGAAAGGCGACGAATGATATACCCCTTGCGCAGGGGTTTGTCGCTTTGGATGTACTGGGTCTTGCCGTGGTCAGCTTGGGCAACCTTCTCGAAGTTCTCATCCAACAGCGAGAAGGAGGAGTCCTCAAGGAAGAGTATGTCAGATCCTATGTACTCCAGGCTCTGCTCCTCCCTTATCTGGTTGCGCAATTCCAGTACAAATGTCCCTTCTCTCCCGTTGACCTCATCTCCGACAAACCCACAAAAAAGGTAGCTCTGGTGGTACCCCTCCTCGGTGCTCTTGTCTATGGAGGTGCTCCCCTTGGTGGGGTCGATCGGGTCACGGCCAAAGAAGAAGCCGGTTGAGTACTCGCGGTGGCTGATGTTCATCAGGTCGTCACGATAAGCCTTCCAGCTCGTATCGGCGGTAAAGGCTGCATCAATGGCTTTGCGGTAGGCACGCGTCACCACAGCCACATAGTAGCTGCTTTTCATCCTGCCTTCGATCTTCAGCGAATCGATGCCGGCTTCGAGGAGCTGCTCTATGTGGTCTATCATGCACAGGTCCTTTGAAGAGAGGATGGTGGTGTACCCGTCCTGCTCGGCGATGGGGTAGTAGACCCCTTCGCGCTGCTCCTCTTCCAAGGCGAGGTCCCCGCTGGCAAGTTTTTCCTTCAGGCGGTAGTTCCACCTGCAGGTGTGGGCACAATCCCCCTGGTTCGCACTGCGGCCACTGAGGTGGCTGGACAGCAGGCACCGCCCTGAGTATGCCATGCACATAGCTCCATGGACAAAGGTCTCAAGCTGAAGGGTGGGGACCGCTTCTTTTATCTTTTTGATGTCCTGCAGCGAGGTCTCCCTGCCCACGATGACGCGCGAGAAGCCCATCTTCTGGTACATGGCGGCGCTGCTGCTGTTGATGCAGCTCGCCTGGGTGGAGAGGTGCAGCTCCACACGCTCACCAAAAGCCTCCTTGAGGATGGGGACCAGGCCTATGTCGCTGATGATGAAGGCGTCAAAGGGCCATGCCTTGATCTGATCAAGTTGCCCTTTCAATTCTTCAAGTTCCTGCTCGCCAAAGAGGATGTTCATGGTGCAGTAGATTTTTTTTCCGGTTTGGGCTTTCAAAAGCTGAACTTCAGCGAGATCACTCTCGCTGAAGTTCTGTGCATTCGCACGAAGGGAAAAGTCGGTGAAGCCCATATAGGCGGCGTCAGCTCCATAGGCCAGGGCCACACGCAGCTTCTCCATGTTGCCCGCTGGGCTCAATAGCTCAACGCCCACGCAAAGCCTCCTGGACCGCAAGGGCAACCGCCTTTGCGATCGCCTCCACCTCAGTGGTGTCCTTGGCTGCAGCCTTGGGGACCACAGGCGCCATTGCCTTGCGCTTGTCATCATCGGGGAAGGCATGGGCGAGCACCTCCTCCATGGTCGAGACCAGGTGGAACTCTATGCCCTTGGTCACCGTCTCATCGAGCTTGTCCAGGTCTCGCTTGTTGAAGAAGGGGATGAGGATCGTATCGATCTTATTCCTTCTTGCTGCAAGCACCTTCTCCTTCAAGCCGCCGATGGGCATGACCTTGCCCTTGAGGGTGGTCTCCCCGGTCATCGCCAGATGCTTCCTGATCGTCTGGCCGGTGACCAGCGAAAAGAGCGCTACAGTCATGGTGATGCCCGCTGACGGACCATCCTTGGGTGTTGCCCCTTCCGGGACGTGCACGTGGATTGCATTGTTCTCAAACCAGCTCATGTCGATCTTGTGCTCGATGGCATGGGCCTTCAGCCAGGTGTAGGCTATGTTTGCAGACTCCTGCATCACGTCCCCGAGCTGGCCGGTAAGCTTGATCTCACCCTTGCCCGGAGTGTTCTGGGCCTCGATGATGAGGGTGTCCCCTCCCATGCTGGTCCATGCAAGCCCGATGGCCATGCCCGGCTTGTCTGCAACGCGGATCTCGTCCTCGACGAATACAGGCTGCCCAAGCAGTTCGATGAGCTTTGCCTCATCGATCTTGATGGGCAGGGGCGTCTCAGGGTGCTCTTCCAGGATAAGGGCGACCTTGCGGTTGATCTTATGCAGGGACTTCTCAAAGTTACGCACTCCCGCTTCCCTTGCATACTCCTCTGCTATCTTGAGCAGGATCGCAGGGGTGTAACGGATCTCGCTCTTGGCGAGGCCGTGCTTCTCAAGCGACTTGGGCACCAGGTACCTCTTGCCTATGGCGAGCTTCTCCTCACTGGTGTACCCGGAGAGGTTGATGATCTCCATGCGGTCCAGCAGCGGGCGGGGAATGGTGTCCAAGGTGTTCGCCGTACAGATGAAGAGTATCTGTGAGGCATCGAAGGGGATGTCCAGATAGGTGTCCCTGAAGGTGGTGTTCTGCTCGGGGTCAAGGACCTCAAGCAGGGCACTGGCAGGGTCGCCCTGGTAGGAGATCCCCATCTTGTCGATCTCATCGATGAGGAAGACAGGGTTCTTTGTCTTGGTGATTCTCAGGCCCTGGATTATCTTGCCAGGCATAGCCCCGATATAGGTCCTTCTGTGGCCCTTGATCTCGCTCTCATCATTCATGCCGCCGACGGAGAAGCGGAAATACTGCTTCTTCAGGGCACGGGCGATAGAGATGCCTACACTGGTCTTACCGACTCCCGGGGGGCCGACAAGGCAGATGATCGAGCCTTTGGTATCTTTTTTCTTTCTTCGCACAGCAAGGAACTCTAGGATCCTATCCTTGACATCCTTGAGCCCGTAATGGTCGCGCTCCAGAATCTTGCGCGCGCTCTCTATGCTGAAGCTCTCACTTTTTGGATCCTTCCAGGGAAGGTCGCTGATGATCTCCAGATAGGTGCGCGTGATGGTGTACTCAGGGCTGCTGGGATCGATCGCCTCAAGGCGAGACATCTCACGGTCCACCGTCTCCTGGGCCTCGGCAGTGAGGGGCAGGTCCTTGAACTTCTTCTTCAGGCGGTTGATGAGCTCAAGCTTCGGGTTGGTCGAGAGCCCCAGCTCCTGCTGGATGCTCTTGAGCTCCTCGCGCAAGAAGTAGTCGCGCTGGTTTTTCTCAAGCTTCTGGTTGACGCGAGCCTGTATCTTGGCCTGGACCTGTGCGATGTTCTGCTCGTTCTTGATGAACACCAGCACCTTTTCGATGCGCTTGCGCACCACAAGGGTCTCCAGGATCCCCTGCTGCTCCTTGCGGTCCACATTCAGGATGCTTGCAATGAAGTCGGCAAGCTTGCCCGGGTGGTCGATGTTGACCATGTTCAGGCGCATCTCCTCACTGAAGAGCTGGTTGTTCTTCGTAAGGGATTTCATCTCGGTAAGCAGGAGCCTCGTCCAGGCACGCAACTCCTCCGGCTCATCCTCGATATCCTCGAGATAGGAGACCTCGGCCACCAGGTAGGGGCCGCTGGGGTAGTACTGCTTGGTCGTAAAACGCTTGAGCGTCGAGATGAAGATGCTGATCCCCCCGTCGGGGAGCTTGATTTTCTTTACGATCTTGGCGACTGTCCCGACAGTGTAGAGGTTCTCCTTGGAGTACTCTTCCTGGTCGAGGTCCTCCTTGACCAGCAGGAGCCCGAGAAAACCCCCGTGCTTGATGGCCTGGTTGACTATCTCGACATCCTGGCTGTCGGTTATCATCAGAGGGGTGAACAATCCGGGGAACACGGGATTACCGGTCACCGGAAGGATAAACAGATTATTGGGAAGCAATTGCTCAATTGGCAAAAGTTCGTTATCAGACATGGCGCCTCCATATATGCACATTCTTCGGACAGGATCTCTCACTGTCCAGTCTATAAGGTAATCAAACTTTACTGAGAAGGAAAGTGACTACTCCTTTTTGGAGAGGCATTTTACCCCCAGATAGCACAGGGGGGTGTCTATCAGGGCAAAGATCACCTTGAAGATCCAGTAGGGGATGACCAGGCTGAACACGTAGGCGACGGTGAATTTTGGGCTGATGTGGTAGAAGGCGATGAACATGAAGATCACCGTATCGACAAACTGGCTGGTCATCGTGCTGACGTTGTTGCGTATCCAGAGGTTCTTTCCTCCGCTTATCCGCTTGAAGAACATGAATATCCTGATGTCGATGGTCTGGCTCACGGAAAAGCTCGCCAGGGAGGCGAGGCTCATGCGCATGCTCATGCCGAAGACCTGCATGTACTGCTCCTGCAGGTCCCACGTGGGGTGTGGGGTGATCTTCACTGCTATGCCGGTCATGACAAACAGCAAGCCAAGCATGAGAATCGACATCCTGACAAAGAGGGAGGCATGCTTTTGCCCCTTGACCTCCCCCACGATGTCGGTGACCAGGAACAGGACCGGCATGAAGAAGATGCCCACAGAGACCCTCACCCCGAAAAGCGTGATGATCTTCGATCCTATGGTGTTGACCAGGACCATACTGGTTATGTATAAGGCAAACAGGAACATCTCTTTCCTGTCCAGATCAGTTGTTTCTTGCATAGTCACCTCGTTGGAGCGGAGTTTACCAGAAAGGAGGGAGTCCGGTCAAACGGCAGGAAAAAACTTTGGCGGAGAGAGGCCATTCTCCATAGAACTGGTGGTAAATATGTTGCAAAGTGTTGCATTTGTGCTATGATGGAAAAGATATTTTAGACAAGGAAGGAACCCTGGATGGATAGTAAACTTATAGTGATCGCCATAGGCGGCAACTCACTGATCGAAGATGCAAAACACGTTACCGTAGTTGCCCAGTATGAGGCGGCACGCAAGACAGCGGCTCACATCGTCAAGCTTGTAGAGGCTGGCCACAGGGTGGTCATTGCCCATGGCAACGGCCCACAGGTTGGATTTGTCCTGCTCCGGGCGGAATTTTCCCGTTCAATTCTCCACTCCGTACCCTTGGACAGCTGCGTCGCCGACACCCAGGGTGCCATTGGCTACCAGTTGCAGATGGCCCTGAACAATGAGTTCAACAAGGTGGGCCTGCGACCGAACGTGGCGACCGTCGTCACCCAGGTGGAGGTCTCCGACAAGGACCCCTCCTTCCAGAACCCCTCCAAGCCGATCGGTTCCTTCATGACCAGCGACGATGCAAAGAGGCGCGAGGAGCATGACGGTTGGGTATGTGTCGAAGATGCCGGGCGCGGCTACCGCCGAGTGGTGGCGAGCCCCAAACCCCAGGCCATCGTCGAGATCGAGACCATCAAGACCCTGTTGGACAATAAGGTGATCGTCATCGCAGCCGGCGGCGGTGGCATCCCCGTCGTTCGTGACGAGGGGGGCAACCTCAGCGGGAGGGAGGCTGTCATCGACAAGGATCTGGCTGCCGCCCTCATGGCCAAGGAACTGAAGGCCGACCTCTTTGTCATCTCCACCGCAGTTGAAAAAGTTTGTCTGAACTATGGCAAGCCCAACCAGCAGACCCTCGATACCATCACCGTAGAGGAAGCGGAGAAGTACATGGCAGAGGGACATTTCGCCCCGGGAAGCATGCTTCCCAAGGTGCAGGCAATCGTTGATTTTGTGAGGAGTACGGGCAATACCGGCCTCATCACCGACCCTGCCCATGTATATGGCGCTTTGTATGAAGGGAAGGGAACCAAGATTGTCCTCAAGAAATAAGGGCAAACCAATGTTTCCAAACCGCCGCAGTGCCCTCATCAGCATTGCGGTGGTGGCTTTCCTGCTCATGTTTGCCGGCTTTGCCATCGACCAGAACAACGTCTCGCGCCTCAAGAGGTACAGGCTCGAGGCGGATGCCGTCCTGGAAACGGTGATGGAGGGCATTGATGAGCGCTTCACCTATGCCCTGACCCTGGCTTCTCTTTTGGAAGACGATGCTCTGACCGCCCCGATGCGATCCCTGCTGGAACCCTACAGCAAGGATCTTTCGCCCTCGACTTTGAGCGAGCTCTATGTCGCCCTCGACAAGGAGCTCGCCGTGCTGCAGAAGAAGATCTTCATCCATGAGCAGTACCCCCTCTATGCGGCTTACTTTGAGAAGATCTATGAGACTGAGCAGGCTTTGGCAGAGCCTTTGGATGGGTACAATGAGAAGGCTCGCTTCTATAATGCCCAGATAGGGGGCTTTCTTGCCTCCTATGCTGCAAAGCGGTTGGAGATGGAGGGCCTAGAGCTTTTTTCGGTCACCCCAGCCATGAAAGGCCGCCCCTGACAGGGCGATGGGCATGAGCAGCAGGATGACCTTCAGGTTGTCCTGTATGAGGATCGACGGCAGCAAGCCTTTTGCCACCACAAGCGCAATGCAGAGGGCGAACATAGCCTGAAAGGTCTTCCTTGCCAGAACTCCCCCCTGCATGGGCTTTGCATCCATTGTCCTTCTTTTCCTGTTGGCGAAGGCTGACCGGAACGCCGATACCATCCCTATGAAGAGCAGCGGGTTGACCACCACGATGTTCTCGTTGAACCACGTCATGTCCATATCCGAGAAACTCATCATGAACAGCAGGACGCTGCCCAGGATTGCCAGGGCCAGCAGCAGCAGTGCATATAGCAGTGAGGTTGTCCGCCTGTAGCGCTTTCCCAACATGAACAGGGTCAAGGCCAGTACAATACCTGAAAGTGCATATGCCCAGTCATGGTTCACACTCTTGGCATGGGCTGTGAAGCGCACCCCGCTGCCGCTGGTATCCAGGAGGATGTTCTGCTGTGCGACAAGCGAAGGGGAGTAGTCCAGCACCGCCTGGTGCAGGCTCCCTGGCAGGAACATCTCTTCATAGCGGTTCAAGGGCCTGTCTATGTTCCTGCCCTGGAGAAAATCAAGGGCCCAGAAGACAACAGGGGAGTGGCTCATGTAGCGCTGGACGAATTGGCGAAAGCTTGTTGAGGTGGGCTGGGCCTCGGCCCAACGGCGGAAATCACCGCCGGTGGCGGCATTGAGGATGTCCCTGATCCTGGTTGCGCAGTTGTCGTTGTAGAAGTGGTAGAGGTAGGTGCTGTTCTCAGCCTTGGCATTGTTCTGCAGGAACCTGATGGTGGCCAGCTTTGCCTCGGGGCTCAGATCAAGCTCGATGAGCTTCACATCGCGCTTCTGCTGTAGGGCTTCCTCGATCCTCCACGGCGCTGCGCTCTCCCAGACCGAGTAGTACATGCGTCCCTGGGCGAAGTTCAGATAGAAATTCTTCTGGTCGGTATCGAATACCCCGTAGTCGTACATCACCTCCCCCCCTGAGGGCTGGCCGATGATCAGGGCACTGTGCCCGAACCAGGCGTAGAGGGGGTCGCCGCTTCCCACTGTCAAAAGCGAGAGGGTCGCCCTGTTTACCCATTCGAGCTGGTTGGGTGCAAGGGCCTTGGAGAAGTCAACTTTCCCAAGCTCCTTTTCGCTGTCAAAGGGCTGTTCCTGCACCCGTCTTTCGCCCACACTGAAGCCCAGCAGGGTGGTGAGAGCCATAAAGAAGAGAAATATGGAGAGAGCTAGACGTTTCATGGCGGAAATCATATCACAGGAAAGGCGATCTTCCAACCAGTTGATTTTTTGCCCTCACTGCTCTACTCTTGGCCTGGAGGGTTCATGGAACGAAACGTATCGTCCTTGGCCATTGTACTGCACAGCATACGGTACGGAGAGATGAACCGCAGGCTCAAGCTGTTGACTGTCGATTTTGGTGTCGTGGATGTGGTCAGCTATGGGGCGAGGAAGTCCTTGAAGGCTGTGAAGGGGGATGTCTTCTCCGATGGGCAGTTCTTCTTGTACTACAACCCCGTAAAACAGGACTATACGCTCAAGGATGTCCAGCTCATCGCTACCCATGATGAGATTCGCACCGATTTGGCTGCGAACTATGCCGCCTTGTTCTTTTGTGAGCTGATCATCAATACCAATGGGGGGGACAGCACTTCCCAGTATGGGCTTTTGAGCAAGGCCCTTGACATGCTCTGTTCCCACCAGGAGTTGGTCGCCAGGATCCTTATCCAGTTTGTCCTGAGGCTCCTTGACATCTGTGGGTTGCAGGCAGACTTCGCCAGGTGCCCCCTTTGTGAGCGTCCCTATGGAGCAGAAGAGATCCTGAGGTTCAATTCACAGATGGGAAGCCCCTGTTGCGAATCTTGCGCCACCTTGGACTCGGCTCTGGTGCTAGGCCCTGGGGCCAGAAGGTATCTGACCCTCACCAAGGGTATGGATTTCCACCGCGCTGTCTCCGTGGAGCTCAGCGAACGGGCGACCCTTCGCCTGAAGGCTTACATGCTGCGCTACGCATCGCTGGTAAGCGGCAAGGAGCTGAAGACGCTCGCCGGTGGGATGCTTGAGCGGCTGTTTTGATTGAGAATATTTATTGTAAGGTTGTTATATACATATGGAATGGAAAAAAAAGCCAGTAGCGTCCCAGGACGTGAAGCGTCTGCATGAGCAGTATGGATTGGATCCCTTGTGTGCATCGATCATGGTCCGCCGTGGCCTGACCTCCCCCGACCAGGTAAAGTTTCACCTTGAGAGTGAGCTGACCTACCTGCACAACCCGTTCCTGTTTGACGACATGGAAGAGGTTGTCGACCGCATCAACGGCTCTGCCGCCGAAGGGGAGTTGGTGCGTGTCTTCGGCGACCGTGATGTCGATGGCATCACCAGCACCGCCCTGCTGGTCCAGGAGCTGCAGCGGATGGGCATCAGCGTATCCTACAAGGTGCCAGAGGGTGATGAGCCCTACGGCCTGACGATGGAGGGCGTCAACCTCGCCTATGAGCAGGATGTGACGCTGATCATCACCGTGGACTGCGGCATATCCAACAATGCCGAGATTGCACATGCCAAGGCCCTGGGCATGGACACCATCATACTGGACCACCATCTCGCCGGCGAGGAGCTGCCTCCCGCCCTGGCCATCATAGACCCCAAGATAAGCGGCTGTGGCTACCCCTTTGAGCACCTTGCCGGGTGCGGGGTGGTTGCCAAGGTGATCTGGGCGTTGCGTTTCAGCCAGACTGGCTTCTACCACGAGGAGTGCATCCTGCTGCATGCACAGCCCGGCCATGATACGGTCATCATCCAGGCCATGCGCGTTGAGAACCTCCTGGTCATAGACCGGGTCATCGAGGAGATAAACCCCGGCCTGCTGCTGCCCTCGCAGAGCAAGGTCCTCAAGTTCCTCTCCGCCGGTGTTCCCATCCTGGTCCTGGATGCCGCCGCCGAGCTCGCACAGCTGCGGCAGGCCTTTGGCAAGGGTGTGGAGATACATCTTGTCGATATGAGGGCCGAGATGGAGAGCGTCATGCCTGTGATCAAGGGCAAGGGCCTCTTTGCCCTTTCTACCATCAGCCGCGCTCTGAAGTACAGTGTGCATGGGCGTGACGAGCTGCAGGTTCTCTTCTCCCTTTTCAGTGCATACTCCATTAAGAAGCACCCCCTGCTGGACAGCGGCTACGATGCGATCCTTGACCTGGTGGCCATCGGCACCATAGCAGACCTCATGCCCATGGAGGATGAGAACCGCCTGCTGGTGAAGCGCGGTCTCAAGGTGCTCGCCTCTGGGGGGAGGGAGGCCCTGCTTCCCCTCTTCACGATGCAGAACCTTATCGGGAAGGTCCTTTCAACCAGCGACATCTCCTGGCAGATATCTCCGGTCATCAACGCCTCTGGGCGGATGGGCAGGCCCTCGCTTGCAGTGGACATGCTCCTTGCCCCTGACCTGGCTGTGGCCGAAAGCCTGGCCGGAGACCTGATGGCATTGAACAAGGAGCGCCAGAGGATGGGCGAGGATGCCTGGGAGAGGCTTGCCCCCCAGGCAAAGGAGAGCTTTGAGGCGACAGGCTCGAAGCTGGTGATGGTCGAGGACGCCTCCTTGAGCCGTGGGATAACAGGGGTCATGGCAAGCCGTCTGATGAAGCAGTTCAGCGCCCCTGCCATGGTGCTGGCCACCATCGGGGGGACGCGTGTCTCAGCTTCGATGCGCAGCCCCGTCGAGTTCAATGTGCGAGAGTTTCTCTCCGTCTTTGAGGACCTCTTCCTTGATTTTGGCGGCCATGCCTGTGCAGCAGGATTTTCCATGGATGTGGAGCATCTTCCCGTGTTCAAGAAGCGTGTCATGGAAGAGATCGACCATATGGATTGCCTTAAGGAAAACGATGACTCCATCCTGATCGACTGCACCCTCCCCGAGGCCTACATGACGCCCGACATCATCAAGGTGGTTGAGTTCTTCGAGCCCTTCGGCGAGAAGAATCCCCCTCTGGTCCTGATGATGGAAGGGGCTGTGATCGAGGAGATCCAGTTCATGAACAACCACAAGGGGGGACCGCGCCACCTCAAGCTTACCCTCTCGTTTGGCCAGTACAGGTGGCCGGCGCTCTACTGGAGTGCCGCCGAACGTGTGGGCCGTGATTTTGACAAGGGCTCGTCGGTGGACGTGGCCTTCCGCCTGGGAAGGAACTACTACCGCAACCAGTCAACGCTCCAGATTACCATCCTTGACCTCAAGACAGAGGCGGACAGGCAGGCGGATCTGAAGAAATAGGTGAAACGATGAAAATATATCTCTCTTGTCAAGAGAGTTTTAGCCGGATGCATTGACATGCAAGCTATGTTTGATGCATTCTGGTGTAGCAGTTCAGACCCAGTAATCGGGAGAGGGGGTGAGTAGTAATATATGGCATATGTAAAAGTTGATGACAATGAACCTTTGGAAAAGTCAATCAAGCGTTTTAAACGCATGGTGGAGAAAGAAGGAATCATACGAGAGTGGAAAAAACGAGAATATTTCGAGAAGCCTTCCACCATCCTTAACCGGAAAAAGAAAGCTGCAGCACGCAAGCAGATGAAAAAGGTAAGGAAATTGCACGTTTCCAAAAGTTACTAAGTATATAGCCGCCGGACCTCCGGTGGTTTCTTATGTATTGGCCCCAGCACGGAATTCCGTGCTGGGGCTATTTGATTCTACACGAATACAAATATCAAAGGTAAGACAAACTTCATTGCAAATAGGGAGCCTACCAAGCAACTATGAAGAACTGATTTTTAGACCTACATAACTTCTCTCATTCTTTGTACAATGCTTAGCGTTTTTTTATTCAAAAAATAATGAAAAAAAAGAAAATCTGTACTACAAATATAGAAATATGTCAAAAAAGATTGATAGATATCAAAAATAATTACTAATTGTGTCTTTTTCTAGATTTCAACTTGTTACATATACGAGTTGCAAGTTATGCAATAATACTAGGAAAGGGGACAATTACAAGAAATTTTCATGCGCTGTTGCATTGGTTTTGGCTTTGTCGCTTCTGTCTCTTGTGTTCGTTTCATGTGAGGATGCCGTTGATCCTCCTGTAACCTCTGTTGTTACGTTTGATAAACAGAGTGGAACGGGAGGAAATGATTCGGTGACAGCAACCGTAGGTGCTGCTATGCCAACAGCTCTAGCGCCAACTAGGACTGGTTATGAGTTCGGCGGGTATTATGCTGCAGTATCAGGTGGTGGTACACAGTACTATGATGCCACGATGGGGAGCGTGACCAATTGGGACAAGACTGCTGATACACCGATCTATGCAAATTGGATTGGAAAGACCTATGCAGTTACTCTTGATCGGCAGCTTGGGACTGGCGGAAGTGGATCGGCGACTGCAACCTATGGTTCTGCGATGCCAACTGCTACAGCACCGACTAAATATGGCAATACCTTTGGTGGGTATTATTCTGAAGTCTTAGGTGGTGGTACACAGTATTATAATGCTTCGATGGGAAGCGTGACCAATTGGGACCAGGATTTGGATTCGACACTTTATGCAAAATGGAGTCCATACGTGGTGGGTGATACCGGCCCTACTGGTGGAAAAATATTCCATATCAAACCTATATATGATGCTAGTGATTGGAATTACCTAGAGATGTCGCCTACAATTGCTATTCGTGCCGAAATATGGGGAGCTGATGTCGATCGAGTGACAAATACTGCTGTTGGTACCGGAGAAGCTAATACAACTGCAATTGCTATTGACGATACCAGTGCTGCGTATTGGTGTAGTAATTTTTTCCCTTACAAAGAATTCGGTTAGATATGATGATTGGTTCCTTCCATCAAAGGATGAGTTGGCCTTGATGTACACCAATAGGGTAGCGATAGGGGGGCTAAGTGAAACTACCTATTGGAGTTCTTCGGATGTTAATGACTCAAACTTCGCACTTGTATCATGAGCATTTTTTCAGTTGATTTTTCATCAAATCGGGTAGGTCATCGATGAAAAGGTCGGCCATCATATATAGCTTTTGCTGGAGGTGGGGTTCTGACTGACAAA
>Ga0265295_1005786_pt1 | contig 15474 bp, 16 predicted proteins | sample Munlansysbiofilm_FD_192503 | JGI IMG/M metagenome (GOLD analysis project Ga0265295, IMG submission 192503) | Leachate microbial communities from a municipal landfill in Southern Ontario, Canada - Methane capture system biofilm | ecosystem: Engineered > Solid waste > Landfill > Unclassified ... | reverse complement strand
ATCATTCCCCACCGGGTGGATCTCGTGAACATGGATACCGCACCTCCAGAATTCAAGAACATCGCCACGCAAGAGGTTGTCGTATGGAAACAAAGCTCGCGCGCAAATTGAGCAACCTGGATGATGTGCTCTCAAATTTCAGCAATGCACTGACCCTCGAACCAACGTCATTTCAAGAACTCGTTGCAGACAATATCAAGTCAGGCCAAATACAAAAATTTGAGTTCACAATAGAACTCCTATGGAAAACAATCCAGGCGTTTCTTTACGAGGTGGACGGCGTTGATGTCGTGACTCCAAAATCTGTCGCAAAAGAATTCGTGGAAGCTGGTTACTGTGATTATCCGATGTACGAGCTTTTCATCCAGGCTATCAATGACAGAAATCAACTCAGTCATATCTACCGCCAAGAGATGGCAGAATCCATCTGGAGCAGACTTCCTGAATATGAAAATCTCGTAAAAAATTTCGCAACGATCATGCGTGAAAAGTATTTCGGGAAAGAGTGAAAATCCTCAACTTCACTACACTCCACCGCAGATTCTCCAGCAAGTCTGAACCTTTCTTTTGTGCCGTCCCCCTTGGCACGACAAGTGCTTAATGTTTGCAGGCAGCCTTCGGGCTGAAAGGATTTTGACACCTCTTGCCAGGATGGCGGGAAACACACATGCACTTAAGAAAAAGAGTCCTTGTCACGGGCGGATCCGGCTTTCTGGGATCACACCTCTGCGAACGTCTACTGCTGGAAGGCTGCGAAGTCATCTGCGTGGACAATTTCTTCACCAGCTCGCGCCAGAACATCGAACACCTGTTGCCCAATCCAAGATTCGAGCTCATCCGCCACGATGTGACCTTCCCGCTCTACGTCGAGGTCGACGAAATCTACAACCTGGCCTGCCCAGCCTCCCCCATCCACTACCAACACGACCCGGTGCAGACCATCAAGACCTGCGTGCACGGGGCCATCAACATGCTGGGCCTGGCCAAACGCCTGCGCATCCCGATCTTCCAGGCCTCGACCTCCGAGGTCTATGGCGACCCGGACGTCCACCCCCAGCCGGAATCCTACTGGGGCAACGTCAATCCGATAGGCCACCGATCCTGCTACGACGAAGGCAAACGCTGCGCTGAATCCCTCTTCTTCGCCTACCACCGCCAACACGGCCTGCCCATCAAAGTGGGAAGACTTTTCAACACATACGGCCCGCGAATGCATCCAAATGACGGTAGGGTCGTCTCGAATTTCATCATGCAGGCCCTACAAGGCAAACCCATCACCATTTACGGAGATGGCTCACAGACGCGGTCGTTCTGCTACATGGATGACCTTGTGGAACTGATGCTGCGGTTCATGCGAAATGATCATGAATTTTGCGGACCGCTGAACATGGGAAATCCTGGGGAATTTACCATTCTGGAGCTTGCGAAGCAAGTTATTGAAATAACGGGAAGTTCGTCAAATATTTTGTTTGAACCATTGCCGACAGATGACCCGACGCAGAGGAAGCCTGACATCACTTTGGCGACAAAGAGATTTAGATGGGAACCAAAAATTGATCTGCATAATGGATTAGCTCGAACAATTGATTATTTTAGTGGTCTTAAACTTAATGCACCAATCTGAGATGGGCCAATCCACATATAACAGACAGTAAAGAACTAGTAAAATTTTATTATGAATTACGTCACTAAAAACATTTCATATCACACAATACTGTCGTCAAAAATTAATAATACCAAAGCACATCCTTAAACTTTCATGTAAAGGAATTTGCGGAGGAAATAATGAAGGTTGTCATTTTTGCAGGTGGACTTGGCACAAGAATTTCTGAAGAATCTTATCTAAAACCAAAGCCCATGATCGAAATTGGTGAAAAACCAATTCTCTGGCATATTATGAAAGTTTATGAAGCCCAAGGATTTCATGACTTTATAATATGTCTCGGCTACAAAAGCTATATGATAAAAGAATATTTTTTAAATTATTACACATATAATTCAGACGTCACAATAAATTTACAGACAAATAGCTTTGAGGTTCACAGATCAAACACAGAAAAATTCCGAGTAACTCTCGTTGACACGGGACTCAACACAGGCACATCTGGTCGCCTTAAAAGAATACAAAAATATATCGGCAACGAAGAGTTCATGCTCACATACGGCGATGGACTTGCCGATGTTAATCTAAACGAATTGATCAAATTTCATCATTCACACGACAAAATTGCAACTGTAACAGCAGTTCAACCAGCAGGACGTTTTGGGCTACTTGGTCTTGATGACGCGGATTTTGTTTCAAGCTTCAAAGAAAAAACTCTCGGCGACGGGGGCTGGATCAATGGTGGTTTTTTTGTATTAAATAATAGAGTGTTTGATTATTTACCAGATAATGCAGATAAATATATGTGGGAGGAATACCCACTTGAAATGCTAGCAAAAGACAATCAGCTAGCAGCTTATAAGCATCATGGATTTTGGAAATGCATGGATGCTATGCGCGACAAGGAAGATTTAGAAAAACTTTGGCAATCAGGACAAGCTGATTGGAAGATATGGTAACGCAAACCAATTTTTGGCATAAAAAAAGTGTAGTTATCACTGGGCATACGGGCTTCAAGGGTGCTTGGCTGACTCTTTGGCTTAATCGTCTGGGCGCTCAGGTCACAGGTATCAGTCTGCCACCGATCACCGAGACTAATTTGTTTTCTCTCGCAGGCGTTGACCAGCTTTGTGAAAGTCATTTCTGCGACATCACGGACAGAGAGCAAATTCGCGCATTGATTTGCAACGCGAATCCGGAAATCGTTTTTCATCTTGCGGCCCAATCGTTGGTCCGCGTCAGTTATCGTGAACCAGTTGAAACCTTTGCAATTAACGTGATGGGAACGACCAATGTCCTGGAGGCTCTCCGTGGTTTGAATTCGATAAAGGCCGCAATCATGATCACCACGGACAAGGTCTATCATAACAATGAATGGCCTTGGCCTTACCGAGAAACGGATGCCCTTGGCGGCCACGACCCCTATAGCGCGAGCAAGGCAGCCAGCGAGATCGTCATCTCCAGTTATCGTGATGCCTTTCTAAGACAACAGGGCGTTGCAGTCGCCAGTGCCCGAGCCGGCAACGTCATCGGCGGAGGTGATTGGTCAAAAGACCGGATTATCCCGGACGCTGTACGCTGCTGGCAATCTGGCCACCCATTGAGGATACGTCGCCCAAATTCGGTTCGTCCTTGGCAGTATGTTCTGGAACCCCTGGCCGGATATATTAGCCTTGCGGAGCAACTTTGGACAAAGCCCGAAATTTCCGGTGCGTATAATTTCGGCCCTGAACCGCATGAGTCGGCGACCGTAAGGGATGTTGTCGAGTTGGCCCTGTCGTTCTACGGGAAGGGCCGCGTGGAATATGGTGATGGGTCCGAGGGGCCACACGAAGCTGGCTATCTGGCTTTGGATATCGCCAAGGCGCGGCGTGTGCTGGGATACAATCCCCGCTGGTCCCTCCCAGAGGCTGTTCGGCGTACTTTGGCTTGGTATCGCTGCCAGCAACTCGGGGATCGGGCCGATTTGCTGTGCGAACAGGAGATTGCCGCCTTCGAGGCCTCGCCATGAAACGGTTGAAAATCACCGATTTGCCACTGGTGGGACTGGAACTCATAACGCGTCATCGCTTGGGCGACAGCCGCGGCTCTTTCTCAAGGCTGTTTTGCGGGGAGGAACTGGCCTCGGCCGGTTGGACTAAGCCCATTGCGCAAATCAATCTTACAGTCACGCCGAAGGCCGGCACTGTCCGCGGCATGCATTTTCAACAGTCTCCACGTTCGGAAATGAAACTGGTGACGTGCTTGCGCGGTGAAGTCTACGATGTGGCTGTCGATTTGCGACATGGATCACCAACGTTTCTTTCATGGCATGGGGAAATGCTCTCCGCCGACAACAACAGGGCCATGCTTATTCCTGAAGGCTTCGCCCATGGTTTCCAGGCGATGACTGACGACGTAGAACTTCTTTATTGTCATAGCGCGTCATACGCCGCCGGATTTGAAGGCGGGGCGCAGCCAACTGATCCACTACTTGGTATCAGCTGGCCAATTCCGATAACAATGCTTTCGAAACGAGATTCCGGCCACCCGTTATTAACCGATTCTTTTGCAGGTATTTGGGTATGAATTGCCGTCATTGCGGAAGTCCTCTGCAGCATACATTTCTTGACCTTGGCTTCGCCCCGCCGTCCAATGCGTATCTCAGCGCTGAAGATTTGAGTCGACCGGAAGTCTATTATCCGCTCAAAGTCAAGGTCTGTGATCAGTGCTGGCTCGTTCAAACCGAAGACTACGCCCAAGCAGGGGATTTGTTTCGGCCGGATTACGCGTATTTTTCCAGTACTTCGAGCAGTTGGCTGGAGCACGCCGCCCGATATGCCGGCACCATGCAACAGGAGCTCAGATTGAATTCATCGAGCTTCGTAATTGAAGTGGCGTCCAATGATGGGTATCTACTCAGAAATTTTGTTTCTGCGGGCATTCCTTGCCTAGGGATCGAGCCGACTGAAAGCACGGCGGCGGCCGAGAGGTTGGGGATAACCGTTCTTCGGGAATTTTTTGGTGAGGCACTTGGACAACGATTGAGCGCCGAAGGGAAGCAGGCGGATCTCGTGGTTGGCAATAATGTTCTGGCGCATGTGCCGGACATCAACGATTTTGTCCATGGCCTGAAAGCCGTGCTGAAGCCCTGTGGCATAATCACCTTGGAGTTCCCTCATCTGAGATGCCTGATTGAGAACACCCTGTTTGATACGGTCTATCATGAACATTTTTCGTACCTGTCGCTTTACACTGTCAGCCGCATCTTTGCTGCGACCGGTCTACGTGTTTGGAAAGTCGAGGAACTGTCCACCCACGGTGGAAGTCTGCGGGTGTTCGGTTGCCACGAGGGTGATGCCCGATGCACCGAAGATTCAGTCACAAACCTGCTTGACGAAGAGGCGCGGCATGGTTTGCAGCGCATGGAAACCTATCTAGGCTTTCAGTCCCGCGCCGACAAGATCAAGGATGATCTGCTTGCCTTTCTGGTTGAACAAAAACGTGCTGGAAAAATGGTCGTCGCCTACGGAGCTGCTGCCAAGGGAAATACGCTGTTGAACTATGCCGGAGTCAAGCCGGACCTGCTGCCCTTTGTCTGTGATGCGGCAGAGTCCAAGCAGGGAAAGTTTATGCCTGGAAGCCATATACCGATCCTGGCACCTAATCTGTTAATGCAGGCAAAGTCAGATTTTATGCTCATCCTTCCTTGGAATATCGCCCCTGAAATTCGAGCACGTTTTTCCCCGCTGAAAGACCAGGGTGTGCAGTTTGTCACTGCCGTTCCACACATGGAAATATTATGAAATCAAAAATCTATTATACAAAGCCGTCTATTACTGAACTTGAAGTGAGTTACGCAACGGACGCCGCACGAAATGGATGGGGGGACCGTTGCTATGAGTACATCAACCGTTTTGAAGAGATGTTTCGCCAGCACTTGGGCGTGAAGCACGCCATCGCCACATCCAGTTGTACCGGAGCGTTGCACATGGGTTTAGCGGCGTTGGACGTCGGACCTGGTGATGAAGTCATCATGGCTGATACAAATTGGATCGCTACGGCGGCGCCGATTGTTCATTTGGGCGCTAAGCCAGTGTTTGTCGATATTTTGCCGGATTCGTGGTGTCTCAATCCTGAGTTGGCGGAAGCAGCTATTACTTCTCGGACCAAAGCCATTATTGCCGTTCATTTATATGGCAATCTGTGCGAAATGGATCAATTGCTCGCTATCGGTCAGAAGCACGGCATTCCGATCGTTGAAGACGCCGCTGAAGCAATAGGATCGGTTTATCATGAAAAACGGGCTGGTTCGATGGGGAAATTCGGGACATTTTCCTTTCATGGGACCAAGACCATGACAACTGGCGAAGGTGGGATGTTTGTCACAGATGATGACATTCTTTATGAAACTGTGCTGACGCTCAGCAATCATGGTCGAGCGCGAGGACAAACCAAACAGTTTTGGCCGGACATGGTCGGGTTTAAATATAAAATATCGAATATTCAGGCAGCCATCGGTTGTGCACAATTGGAGCGTATTGAAGAACTGATCGCCCGTAGGCGTGAAATTTTTCAAATCTACGCAGATGCCATCCTTAAACTACCAAGAGTGTCCATGAATCCTGAAAAACCGGCAACGGTTAATGGCTATTGGATGCCAACGGTAGTCTTTGCTCCTGAGGCAGGCGTGAAGCTTAGAAAATTGCAAACCGATCTCTCAACGGAAAATATTGATGCGCGGGTATTTTTTTGGCCCCTCTCAAGCTTGCCAATGTTTGAGCCGTTAACGGGAAATGTTTACTCATGGTCAATCCCTGAGCGTGCTATCAATCTGCCGAGCTATCATGAAATCTCAACTGACGATCTCGAGCGAATAGCAGATGTTGTCGCATCCCATATTAAACAATAAAAATTTTCGAAAAAAGGAATAGCGATATGTCTAAGACAGAAACGAAAAAAGAATCTCTGCTCGACACAACATATGATAGAAATAAATATACACTCGCATGTGACTCGATTTGGGACAAGATCGTAAAGGTGAAAGGCGGCCCTTTTTGGGAATATCGGAGATTATTAAAAAGAGCAGAGAGGGGGGAAGTATTGACGGACCTACCTCTAGAAATATTCATCAAAACCACTTTCAACTGCAATCATAGATGTCCAAGGTGCCCACACGGCACGGGCGTGGCACCTCAAGGCAAAGCTTACGAAATGGGATTAGAGACGCTCAGCAGGGTTTTAGACGAGGCTGCTGCCGGAGGCACACAAAGCATTGTTTTTACAGGCGGAGAACCAACTTTACACAAGGACTTCGTGCTTTTCCTCGCCTACGCATCGGCCAAGAGATTTCAGGATATAAGCATCGTCACGAATGGTTCCTTGTTATCGAACAAGATGATTGATGCCATATTGGAAAACGGCGTTACCCGAATCAATATAAGCTTGGATTCAATCTCTGCGCAAAAGTACGAGGAGGTGCGGGGCGTTGATGACTATGCGAAAGTGATCGACAACATAAACAGACTACTTGAGGCCCGGTCGCGTAGAGGTGCATATTTACCTCTGCTGTCCCTGAGCTTTGTGCTCTCCGAGGAGAATGCAAGCGAACTGGATGGCTTTATAGAGATGTGGGAGGCAAAGGCGGACGGAGGGATCAAGATTTACCCCTATAAAGATCTGTATTCGATTATCACTGACGGCAGCTACACTGAGATTTACGGAAAAGGCAAGGTAAAACCAAGCGAGTTGAACAAAGAAAACCTTCCAAAATCTCTATCCCATGAATATTCAATTATGAGCGAATACAAAATCAAATGCACTATACCATGGTATAGATGTCATATTGGCATTAATGGTGACATTCAGGCATGCACAACGCTCGGTTTTTGTGATCATCCTGACATGATCATGGGTAATATCAATCAGATATCGCTAGCAGACGCTTGGATGTCGCCCCGTTGGAGCGAATTGCGGAAATTGACACTCGAAAAAAAATACAGTCGCCATCCAGTTTGCAAACTTTGTCAAGATTCTGTTTAGCTTCTGTTGGAGATTGTCACGTAGAACAATAAATGACAGATGTGTATGTTGAGCCTTCCGTTATTTTAATTTTGAAGAGCCGATAGAACGCTCGCACGTCTGAAGCGGTTCTTTTTCTACCGGAAATGATTACCGCCAGATTAACCCGGAATTGTTTATCGCCTAACTGGAGTTCCCCATGCGCTGCAACGTCTGCTATACGGAACTAGGTCCCGCCATCTATGAGGCCGCGTCCGACCAAGCCCTTACCTCGTTGTGCCAACTGCGGCAGGGCCGAGTAAGAGTCTGGCTATGTCCGGCATGTGGACACATGCGCGGCGAAGCATTGCCGGACACGAGGGATTATTACGAATTCGATTACCGTATCCTTCTCGACAATGACGAGGAGGATCAGATTTACGAAGTGCAGGGCGATTACATTGTTTACCGCACCGATCATCAGGTTGCTACCCTGCTGGCAAAGCTAAACCTCCCGGAGAGTGCCCGCCTACTCGACTATGGCTGCGCCAAGGCCGCCACGCCACGGCGCCTGTTGTCGTGCCGGACTGACCTAAAGATCCATCTGTTCGACATCAGTGACATGTACACGCGCTACTGGCAACAGTTCCTGCCAGAAAGGCGTTGGGCTATCCACGACATCCCGGCCTTTTGGAAGGACCGCTTTGATGTCGTCACCTCGTTTTTCTCGCTTGAACACATTCCTGATCCGCTTGACACCGTAGGCCAGATTGCAGACTTGCTTGCCGCCGACGGTGTGTTTTACGGTATCGTCCCGGATGCTTTCCACAACGTTGCCGATTTCGTTGTGATCGACCACGTCAACCATTTCACCGACATCTCCTTATACACCCTGCTGCGAGCCGGTGGCTTCGCCGATATTTGTATCGACTCCTGCGTGCATCGCGGCGCCCTAGTGTTTACCGCGCGCAAGACCGGCCCAGAAACCGAGCGCCCCGACTTGGCCCCCAGTCTAGCCCATAGCCGCCAACTGGCCGAGTACTGGGTAGGACTGGGTGATCGCATCCGCGCCGCAGAGGCCGACCACCCCGGGGTGCACGCAGCTATCTATGGCTCCGGCTTCTATGGCGCCTACATCGCAAGCATACTGGGAGATCCGGGACGGGTGCAATGTTTTTTGGACGCCAGCCCTTACCAGCAAGGCAAGACCCTGTTCGGCCATGCCATTCTGCCACCGCCACAATTAGCAGAAACGGTCCGCTTGCTCTATGTCGGCCTCAACCCGCTGACTGCTCGCGACGTGGTGACCAGGATGAGATGGCTGCGTGATCGCAGCCTCACGCTGGTGTACCTAGACGAGGACGCGACATGATCGAGGGGCATAACATCCGCCTGCGTGTCTGGCGTGAGGACGACTTGCCCATCCTTACCGCTCTGCGCAACGACGTCGACCTTCAGGCCCAACTGCTCGCGCGCGTCCGCGGCAGCAATGCCGAGCAGGTGCTCCGCTGGCTCAAAGACCGAACCGACCGGCTTTTACTCGTCATTTCCGACCGCAGAAGTGATGTTATACTTGGCTATCTCCAAGTCGGCGAAATGAACACCGTTGACCGTCACGCCGTCCTGGGCATTTGCTTGGCACCTGATGCACGCGGACGCGGCCTTGGCGGCGAGGCCATTAACTTAGTTTGCGACTACCTGCGCAACATTTGGGGAATGCGCAAGCTCAGCCTCCGCGTGCGGGCCGACAATACCGCCGCCTTGCGCTGCTACGAGAGGGTCTCCTTCGAGCGCTGCGGTCTGCTTAAGCAGCATTTCTACTTGGACGGCTGCGGGCGCGACGTCGTCCTGATGGAGCGTCTCCTCGAGGGTGGAACTGACTGATGAAGGTGGTTATCTCTCAATCCATGTATTTCCCCTGGGTGGGATTTCTGGAACAGCTTCGCCTAGCCGACGTATTCGTGCTCTACGACGACGTCCAGTTTTCCAAGGGTAGCTTCACCAACCGAGTCCAGATCAAGTCCCCATCCGGTCCACGCTGGCTTTCCGTGCCCCTGCCCGGCCTGCACCTAGGCCAGTGCATAGACGAAGTTCGCCTGGATGAGCGGCATGACTGGCGTCGCCAGCACCGCGACCAGTTAGTCCAAGCCTACCGCAAGGCACCGTTCTCGGCCGACATGCTAGCCTTGGTGAATGCAGTGTTCGCGCATCCGGTGACTACTCTTTCCGAGCTTTCGTATGCCTCAGTCATGGCCCAGGCAGATTATTTTGGCCTGAGCTCGCACCTGCGCCTGTACGACGCCGCAACCCTTGGTATCCCCGGTAGCAGCAGCCAACGGGTGCTTGACATCGTCCGGGCGGTGGGTGGAACAGTCTACATTACCGGCCACGGCGCCCTAAATTATCTTGACCACGAGGCATTCGAAGCCGCTGGCGTTACTATCCGCTACATGCGCTATCGTCGTCTGGCATACCCGCAACTGCACGGCGAATTCACCCCGTACGTATCAGCCCTTGACCTGGTCGCCAACTGTGGGCGATTTGGTATTGATTATATCTGCTCTGAATCAATATACTGGAAGGATTTTGTGCATGAATCCAATTGAGAAATTTAATAAAGAAGTGCGTGAAAACATTCAGAACCTTGGCAGAGACCTGGATTTACAAGCCTTGTCGCGCATTTGGGTTCGTGAAATCTCGCCTTACAAATGGGCCTACAACTTCACTTGGATGGGACGACCAGCTATCCAATTTCCCAACGACGCCTGGGCTTTGCAGGAACTAATCTGGCAGATCAAACCCGACTTGATCATCGAAACCGGCATAGCTCACGGCGGCTCGCTTATTATGAGCGCGTCAATGCTTGCCTTGCTGGATTTATGCGAGGCGATCGAAGCGAATGCGTTGATGGATCCGCGTCAGTCGAGGCGGAAAGTGTTGGGGATTGATATTGATATCCGAGCCCATAACAAGGTGGCAATAGAGGCGCACCCCATGTCCTCACGCATAGAGATGATCGAAGGGTCGTCCATCGCTCCGGAAGTGATCAACAAGGTGCGAAGTGTGGCCGTTGGGTACGAGCGCGTTCTGGTTTGTCTGGATTCCATGCACACTCACGGTCACGTTCTGGCCGAAATGGAGGCTTACGCCCCCTTGGTGTCTCATGACAGCTACTGCGTGGTTTTTGATACACTTATCGAAGATATGCCCGACGCTTTGTTTGCAGATCGTCCGTGGGGTGCTGGGAATAATCCTAAAACAGCAGTTCGGCAGTATCTCAAGACTCATCCAGAATTTGAAATCGACAAAAGCATTCAGCATAAATTGTTAATAACTGTCGCCCCTGATGGATTTTTAAAACGTGTAAAATGATCAACGTTTAGAGAAAAAGCGTAAATCAAACACAGCGACACAAAATTTAAAATAATATAATCAATGATATGATAAAAATTAAATCAGAAATAATTATCTGCATTGCATGCTACAATGAAGAGAAGTGGATTGAAGAAGCTTTAAAATCTTTATTAAGTCAATCATATAAAGATTTTAAAATCGTGATCTCAGACAACTATTCAACAGACAATACTTTTGATATTTGTAAAAGATACGCAAATACTGACGCAAGAATCTATCTACACCGAAACAAATCAAACATTGGCTCATACGGCAATGGAGCAAAGTTATTATCAATGACCGATTGCGAATATTTAATGATCTTGGGTGCACATGACTACATATCGCATAACTTTATCTATAATCACTATACATTCATGAAAGAAAACACAGACCATTCTTTATCATACTCACCCACAGTATTTATAGACGAAAATGGCCACTATGTAAAAAAAGGAAATACTAAAAATTTATCATTAATTAAAGGAAAAAATATTGAAAAATACATCAATTCAATCAACTATGTCGAAGAAGGCACCCCTATTAACCAACTGATAAGAAGAAAATGTCTAGACACTGCGACGATAAAAAAAACTCACGGATGCGATCTTATAATACTATCTCACCTTTTATTTAGAGGAAAATTTCATTATGACGAAAATTCTTTTTATTACAGAAGGCATTTTTATCAAAGAAATTCTGAATATGCGGAGAGACTCACAGGAATTAAAAATTCAAAACCAGACAAACACTTATTTATACACACATACATAGAAGATTTTTTGAAACTTCCAATCTCCGCAAAAGAAAGAGCGTATTGGAATCCAATTTTTAAAAAAACTTTACTACAAAGATTTGGACATTTTTTAAAATAATTCGCTCACTACTAACACATCACAAATCAACCAACCCTAGAAAGTATACATATTCAAATAATGGAAATTCCATCAACAAAATGCATTTTTATAATCAAGACTCACATATAAATATTTTGGTTCTTCGTCGTTTGATGCGGAATTCATAAAGCCACTACGATCTGAATCGGGGCCGCAATCAGATAGACCATGGTGATGAAATTCTCCACGTTCCGGTATCCCCTGGCTCTGGCCCGCGCTGCCTGGAACAGGCCATTGAACCCTTCGAGCCTCGCATTGGTGTGCAAGGAATGCCAACGATGAAGGATCCGCGGCAGGTGCCTTTCAAAGCTGGCTACTACCCCCCCTCACGGGCTCCAGAAGGGGACAGTCGGCCGTGTACTCGGCAGCATGCTTGAGAAAATGGGTGATTCGCCACTTGGCGGCCTGCTTCGATTCGGCCCGTCGAACCCAGCGCAGAAGTTCTTTGACACGGTAGGCCTTGGCGGTAGCAAAGCCCTGCTCGACGAGCTCCAGGAGGGCGTTCTCCTGATTCTGCGTGCGTGTTGTCTCGGCGCCCTTGAGCACGGCCCACCGGGTGTGGTCCGGCAGCTTTGATTGCCTGGCCTCAAGCTTCCTGACGTCATCGACGGCCTTGGTAAAGAGTTGGACGACATGGAACCAGTCGACTGTCACCGAGGCGGATTTGAACTTCTGTTCGACGGCGGAGAGGAACGCAGGCAGACATGTCGCAGACGACCTCGACGATGTTTTCAGGACGACCTTTATGGGTTTCAATGAACGCGCAGAACTTGGTCAGGCATTCCTTGCCCTTGCCGGGAGTCGCGAAGACCACGGGCTTGTCGGACCGGTCCAGGTCGATGAAGACGGTGATGTAGTTGTGTCCACGCTTGGACGCGGTCTCATCCAGGCCGATGGCCTTGAGGTCTTTCAGGTTCAGCGCGGCGATGGCTTTGGGCACATAGTGGCGAACGATGCGCCACAAGCGGGTATCCGTAACCTCGACGTGGCGCGCCACGGCATTGACTGGCATCTCTCGAACGAGGCTCATGACCACCTGCTCAAAAAGCAGAGTGAAGCGGCTGCCCTACCTGGCCCATGGTGCTTGCACTCTCCGGATTCCGTGTTCCGGGCAAATGATCCTCGGGAGTCGGGCCGTAAGGTAGCAATGATGCTGGAAGAAGTTGAGATGCCGCCAAGTGTACTCTTTGAAATCGTGAGCTTTGCACGCAGCACCGCACTCGGGGCACGGGTACAGCGCTCCGCGATCGGCACCGATCTCCAGGTGGAGCTTGGTCGGCGTTTGGTCGGTATCAAGGCGTTGGCTCATAGCTTTCCAAGGCGGCGTAAGGCCGAGGCCCAAGGCAAAGATTTGTTCGGCAAGCATGGCAGTCCTCCTACGGGAGGGCTACCCAAATTGACTGAGGTCGATCAATTCCACATCAAACGACGAAGAACCAATATTTTATGAACACAAACATCAAAATTACAATTTGCATCCCAGCATACAACAGAGAAAAATATATTTTCGGCGCAATACGAAGCGCTCTCATCCAACAAGATGACTCCTTTGATATCCTGATAGTCGATGACGGTTCAACTGATAGTACTGCAGATGTCGTCAGTTCAATTAAAGACCCAAGGCTCAGATTCATCCAGAAGACACATACCAACGCCCCGGACACTCGCAACATATGTATACAGAAAGCCAAAGGCGACTTCATCCTTTGGCTTGACAGTGACGACATCCTGGATCCCAACCTACTGCCTCGGTTTCGCGCTCTGCTCAAAGCATACCCAGATGTAGACATCTGCTACGGCGATATTGAACCATTTGGCGACGTCCGTACTTTCCAGCAAAAAAACGTCACGTACGGCGACTACTACCACAAGAACCAAGAACTCCTTTCCGGAATGGTCTATGGTAACAAAATCCCAAACCCGGGAACCTTTATTAGAAAGAACCTGTTCGATAAAGTCGGCCTTTACAACACCGAATTCAGACGCGCCCATGATTACGAATTCTGGGTCCGTTGCGCCCCATTCGCTATCTTCAAGCATATTGGCGGCACATCACTCAAGTGGAGATGGCATGACACCAACATGTCCACCGAAAACATGCAATATGACACTTCCTTTGAAGCCGAGATCCTGACAAAGCTTACTACAGAACATCCACTTCAAACCTTGTTTCCAAACCTGGACTGGCGCAACAGCGGATTGGCAAACCTTCTGGCTAGGTGTGAAATTGCCCGAATGTACCTCCATTGGAAGGATGACGCGGCCTTCATGACCCAGGTTGAACGAGGCCTCCAATCAATATTTTCCAATCTGCTCCCACCTGCGAGTGAGACTGAACGGATTTCACTCTTCAAAAAATGTTACGAAAACATATTCACCGTATCCAAACACCCCTATTTTACAGATATAATCAGGCTTCTGGACCGGATCCAACCATCACAGCCAGATCCAGATCACCAAGTCACCTCATGTTTTATCATGCCGCCCCCCCCGCTTGTTTCTGTTGTCATTCCGACGTTCAATCGCCCGGACCAACTTCTCAGCGCGGTAAAGAGCGTGCTTGGACAGACATTCACCGCGTTTGAAGCCATCATTGTTAACGATGGCGGCATTGATGTCTCAAAACTTCTGAAGACACTCGATGACCACCGAATAGTCCATATTCGTCATGAAAAAAACAAGGGCCTTGCTGCAACTCGCAACACAGGAATCCGTGCCGCCAAAGGAAAATACATTGCCTATCTGGACGACGATGACGAATTCTATCCAGACCATATCCAAACCCTAGTAGACAAACTTGAAAATAGCGACTTCAAGGCTGCTTACACAGACGGAGAAAAGTGTCTTTACGAGGAAAGAAACGACGAGCTCTTTCTCTCGAGCAAATTCGTCGAACATTCATCTGAATTCGACCCATTAAGAATTCTAGCTCAGAACTATATCCCAGTCCTCTGTATGATGCATGAAAAATCCTGCCTCGACCATATCGGTCTTTTCGACGAAACAATGAGCGTGCATGAGGATTGGGACTTATGGGCAAGACTTTCACGCCATTTTCCGTTTATGCACATCAAAAAAACAACATGTTCGTACAAAATCATACAGAACGCCAAAAAAAATATGACAACGACAAAGAAGCTCGATTTTGTCAAAACAATGCAACAAATTTATCGCAAACACCAAAACAGCACAAAAAACATTCCGCAATTTACAGATTTTCAATATAAATGCCTGATGAATCTCACACAAACACTATATCCAAACAAGCGAACGACAAACATCACTATTGGAGATAATTTCAATATTTATATCAATGACACATTGTTATCATAAAGAATAATAATGAAAACTTCATTAATTATCCCTGCATTTAACAACATTAATCTTACAACGAATTGTATTCAATCTATTGTCGAAGCAAAAAAAGATTTTGAAACAGAGATAATCATTATTGACAATGGGTCTACTGACAATACACAGGAAATTATTAAAAATCTCTATATTAAAATTAAAATAATTAAAAATAAAAAAAATCTTGGATTTGCAAAAGCATGCAATCAAGGCGCGCACAGCGCAACAGGGGACATGCTTATTTTTCTAAAC
>Ga0265295_1005785_pt1 | contig 15474 bp, 11 predicted proteins | sample Munlansysbiofilm_FD_192503 | JGI IMG/M metagenome (GOLD analysis project Ga0265295, IMG submission 192503) | Leachate microbial communities from a municipal landfill in Southern Ontario, Canada - Methane capture system biofilm | ecosystem: Engineered > Solid waste > Landfill > Unclassified ... | reverse complement strand
AGCGGACTAAAACATTGGAGTGAGATATACCCTCAACTTTGTATATTCTTCAGCGAAATTATGGAAAAATATACAAAGTAATGAAACGGGCTTAGAGGTGATTTACACAGTTTGTTTTACAGGCTCCAAGTTCACCAAGTAAATCATGTTCAATGATGTTTCAATACATTAGCATGTAGATGTTCGAGCCCAATCGTCTCCCTCCAAGCCTTATCCGTAGCCAGTTTCAATACATTAGCATGTAGATGTTCGAGGATTCTGGCACACATACCGAACGGCACAAACGAGTAGTTTCAATACATTAGCATGTAGATGTTCGAGCGTTTCGCGCGACCGTTAGAGGATTAATGCTGAAGTTTCAATACATTAGCATGTAGATGTTCGAGAATCTCGGCGGTAGTCATTACCGTTCCCGCCTTAATGTTTCAATACATTAGCATGTAGATGTTCGAGTCAATGCAGGGATGGCTAGCATAGCGCGCGAAAGTTTCAATACATTAGCATGTAGATGTTCGAGTTGGTTAAGCCCTAGCTTCGCCGTGTTCTCTTTATGTTTCAATACATTAGCATGTAGATGTTCGAGTTCGTTGACTGACGCTAATTCCCCAGCGGCTATCAGTTTCAATACATTAGCATGTAGATGTTCGAGTTTTTTCAGAATTGCCCATTTGTTGCGTGGTCGCTGTTTCAATACATTAGCATGTAGATGTTCGAGCAAATAGAACAAGATTTATGAACATTGTCTTCATGTTTCAATACATTAGCATGTAGATGTTCGAGCTATAAAAAGTTGTTTGACAAAACTAAAACGGAGGTTTCAATACATTAGCATGTAGATGTTCGAGTTAAGTGTGATAACACTATCCATAGCCGTAGGAAGGTTTCAATACATTAGCATGTAGATGTTCGAGGAAGCACCAAGTGTAACCGCTACGCCATCCGCAAGGTTTCAATACATTAGCATGTAGATGTTCGAGAAAAGATGAAACTAAACGAAGAGCAAATTTATCACTGTTTCAATACATTAGCATGTAGATGTTCGAGCATCTAACCCATTGTTCATATGTACCGCCGCTCTCGTTTCAATACATTAGCATGTAGATGTTCGAGTACGAGGACATGGCACGGCTCCAAAAGCTGTATAAGTTTCAATACATTAGCATGTAGATGTTCGAGGTTGATACTGTTTGCGCTCTTTGGTCAAGCAACGCGGTTTCAATACATTAGCATGTAGATGTTCGAGAATAACATTAGCTTTGAACTAATTTATAACGGAATGTTTCAATACATTAGCATGTAGATGTTCGAGCTCTCTCAGGCTTTTATGGGCGGAAGCTTAAGGGCGTTTCAATACATTAGCATGTAGATGTTCGAGCATTTCAATAATCAATAAGCACTCATCGCTTGTTAAGTTTCAATACATTAGCATGTAGATGTTCGAGCCTTGCGGAACGGCAGAAAAATTGGGTAGAGATCAGTTTCAATACATTAGCATGTAGATGTTCGAGACGACACCCAATGTCCCAAATGGAACTAGAAAGAGGTTTCAATACATTAGCATGTAGATGTTCGAGGTAAGCCGTCTTGCTTTATGTCTTTGCCGTCCACCGGTTTCAATACATTAGCATGTAGATGTTCGAGTTTACAAATATTTCGTTAAATTTAACGAAAAAAGCTGTTTCAATACATTAGCATGTAGATGTTCGAGCACCCTAATGCATCTTCGTACACCTTTGGATATTTTGTTTCAATACATTAGCATGTAGATGTTCGAGGTTTCTTGCATACTCGAAATAATGCTTCTCCGTAATGTTTCAATACATTAGCATGTAGATGTTCGAGGATATAATACTTTCACTTCAAAAAAAGGATTAACAGTTTCAATACATTAGCATGTAGATGTTCGAGAAAAATTCCTCTTTTGGATTTTGATTTAGATTTCTCGTTTCAATACATTAGCATGTAGATGTTCGAGTTCATTAAATGAGTGTGAAATAGATAAGCAAAATTTGTTTCAATACATTAGCATGTAGATGTTCGAGTAAGTCCAAAATTTAAAAATAAAGGGGTGTCTTAGTTTCAATACATTAGCATGTAGATGTTCGAGATAGGCAGTTCGTATATACACGATGCAGTACTTGAGTTTCAATACATTAGCATGTAGATGTTCGAGAATGCAGGTATAGCCACATCGGTGGTAGGTAGACTGTTTCAATACATTAGCATGTAGATGTTCGAGAAGTACAAACTCCGACGATCTTGCATTCCTAACCGAGTTTCAATACATTAGCATGTAGATGTTCGAGTTAACGGGTGTGAGCGTAATGAAACCCGTAGTGCGGTTTCAATACATTAGCATGTAGATGTTCGAGTTTAACATATTACACTTTTTTAAGTACATAAGTCAGTTTCAATACATTAGCATGTAGATGTTCGAGGCTTGTAAAACCGCTTTGCGGATCGGCACAAACGTGGTTTCAATACATTAGCATGTAGATGTTCGAGCAAGCAGAATTATGATGTCGTATCATTGATTGATGGGTTTCAATACATTAGCATGTAGATGTTCGAGCATACGCGCATTTGTACATTTTCAAGATCGCTTTTGGTTTCAATACATTAGCATGTAGATGTTCGAGACGTCGATGATGTAGATAGTATCGGCTTCTGCTTTTGGTTTCAATACATTAGCATGTAGATGTTCGAGCAGAATATTCCATATCAAAAAAGCAGCACTAAAACGTTTCAATACATTAGCATGTAGATGTTCGAGCTCGTTGTTAAGCCCAACGATCTCTTCGGCTTGGGTTTCAATACATTAGCATGTAGATGTTCGAGGAGCGTGAATATTTCGTTAAATTTAACGAAAAAGCTGTTTCAATACATTAGCATGTAGATGTTCGAGAAGCATTACAAACGTAATTAAAGAAGCCGTAATCGGTTTCAATACATTAGCATGTAGATGTTCGAGCTTCACGAAATGACTGTTAAAAAAAAGTGTACTGAGTTTCAATACATTAGCATGTAGATGTTCGAGTCTTTAGATTTTAGAGACAAATTATTTTTTGAGATGTTTCAATACATTAGCATGTAGATGTTCGAGGATTTTTTTGGGCTTTCTTAACTCAATTCTAATGGGTGTTTCAATACATTAGCATGTAGATGTTCGAGGATAAGCATTAAGATTAGTTGGATGGTAATTATAGTTTCAATACATTAGCATGTAGATGTTCGAGTTTATCAAAGTGGGAAAAAGAAAAACCTGATCTGGGTTTCAATACATTAGCATGTAGATGTTCGAGGACCGCTAAACCCGACTATCTTGCCTGTATGAGAAGGTTTCAATACATTAGCATGTAGATGTTCGAGGCTCTTTGCCGTAAGAAGTCTTTGATAGCTCCTGATGTTTCAATACATTAGCATGTAGATGTTCGAGACGCATCGCAAGCGCAGCAGTTGCAGCAACAGCAAAGTTTCAATACATTAGCATGTAGATGTTCGAGCTTCTACACTCTCATGCTCTATAATAATCGCTTCAGTTTCAATACATTAGCATGTAGATGTTCGAGGAATTTTGCTACGCAAAAACGAGCTTGAATTTTCTCGTTTCAATACATTAGCATGTAGATGTTCGAGTAAAGATAAAGAGCATAAACAAGTTGATTTATGGATGTTTCAATACATTAGCATGTAGATGTTCGAGGCTCAAGCGGATTTAGTTGCTCCGACTTTTTCAAGGTTTCAATACATTAGCATGTAGATGTTCGAGGTGCCTCATGTTTTCAAACATGTACAACTAAGACAGAGTTTCAATACATTAGCATGTAGATGTTCGAGAGTATCTAACTCTAAACACTCTTTTAATATTTTTTGTTTCAATACATTAGCATGTAGATGTTCGAGTTTGATTTGATTACTAAAATTTTGATATTTTTTTTGGTTTCAATACATTAGCATGTAGATGTTCGAGGGGGCAGAACTATCTACGGAGATATACCGAATATTGGTTTCAATACATTAGCATGTAGATGTTCGAGTTCTTCGAAACGATCGAACCATCCGCTAGCTTTTGTTTCAATACATTAGCATGTAGATGTTCGAGCAAAGTATGTAGGCATGTTTTTTAAACACACCTTCCTATTTTAGGTACAAAATGCTATTTTTCCAACTAATTTTATCATTAACAATAAGTTTTCAAATAACATTTGTTAAGCCACAATTATAGCTACGTGACTCTAAATTTTCTCTTGGAAGGTTGGAAAAATTATATAAAAATAGACTCGCTTTCTTGATGTTTTGTGCCTATCGTCTCTTCTACGAAGCTTCCACTGTTGAGCACTTTGACGATCGTAATAAAATCAAGCTCTTTATCTATCACTTTACTCAGTTCATTAAAGAGTTTTAGCTGATTGGCCGGGGTGATATTGCCTCGAAAAATCGACTTTTGATGATGCTTGAGGTACTTTTTGCAGATTTTAAACACCTTGGCAACACGGTATTTTCCCACCTCGCTGAACTCATCGGCAATATCGTAAAACAAAAAAACGTAATTATACGTCACCACGCTCTTTTTCACATTTTCTCTTTTAACAAAAACGGCATAAATTCCCGTCCCTCGACGATATGTTTTATCAGTTTGTATCCGTCGAGTTTGAGGCAATGCTTATAGCTCACTTTGCGTTTGAGCTTGGCATGTACGAACGTTTCATTCATCCGCGTCTCAAAAGCATCTATGAAAATTTTTTTACCATCTTCATTTAAAAGCGCGTAATTGAGGTCTTTGTTAAAATGTTTCGTTACTTGCAGCTGTTTACGCCCGACAAGATCGAAAATAGTTTTAAAAACGATGATGGGCTTAAACGCTTCACTCAGATCAAGACTCAAGCTAAAACGCCCCTCTCTAGGACTATGCAAAAAACTCACCGACTGATTGAGGTGGGTGTTATAAATCTGCGAAATGGTTTTGGTATAAAGCAGCGTATTGCCAAAACTTACAAGCGCGTTTATGGGGTTGTCGGGTGGGCGTTTGACACGCTTGTTCATCACAAAATCTTCGGGCAAAAAATGTTTGAAGCTGTCATAAAAACGGTTCCAAATCTGCCCCTCTACAAACATAATCTGCTCTATCTTTATCTCTTTGCTTAAAAATTTTGGCACCTCGACTTTGAGCCAATCAAGATACGGTTTGAGCTCTTTTTTGTCATGTCTGTAGTAGTGGTAGAGGGTTTCGTAAATATTTTGTGCTATTGCCCCGACGATGCCTTTGGCGATATCGAGCCGATTTTCCACGAACGCATAGGACTGTTTTATGGTCAAGTCACCGCTAATGAAAGCATCTTTTGGGTAAAAAGTACCGCTGTAGTTGCCGTGATAATTAAACAGATGCAGCGTCACCCTCGCACGAGCTAAAAAGTCTAAAAACTTGGTGTTAAAACTCACCTCGTTCATGCAGTAAAGCTCCCGCAAATCTTCAATGGGGATATAAAAATTCCCCTTTTCATTACGAAATGCAATCGAGTTGTCTTTGCGTTTGAGTTCTCCCATACTAAAGATGTAGCGTGTGTGGTTTTTTGCCATAATGCATCCTTTTTTTAGATAAAACAGTACTCATAATAAGCGCATTTTTTGCACTTATTTTCAAAAATAGCCTCGGGTGGTCTTGGCATGTTGATGAGTGTTTCTATCGCTTCAAGTACCTCTAGCAACTCTTTTTCACTTACCTCATCAAGCTCTATTATCTCGGTTTTTGTGTTGTGATTTTTTTCATGGTACTCCACCCGCCCTTTACGTTCTAAGCCTTTTTGTTTTAGCTTGTAGAGATACAAAAGCACCTGCCACTTTACAGCCTCTGGATCTGAGTCCGACTTTTTAAACTCTGTAAGGTACTCTTTACTTAGACGATCGATTTTGATATTGTCGATTTTGATCTCGGCATGTTGAGATTTTTCTTCTTTGATCTCATGGAGCACCTTGCCGATGCGCACATCCTCGGAGTTGTCTTCGAGGTTTATGCGGTTGGCATGGAGCCAACACTGGGTTTTACAATGGAAGTAGTAGTTGATGAGGGTGCCTGTTACTAAAGTATTCATGCCAATGCGAACCTCTCAAAACTTATCACCTCCACATCTTCTATGACTTCATCATTCTCGTAAGTAATAAGCTTGCATAGCTCATCACTCTTTTTAAAATAGTCAAAAGCACCTAGTTCCCTTTTTTTTGTTTTTTCTTCACGAATATCATAAGAGACTTGGTACAGTGTTTTGTCTGTATAAAAATCTATCTCATATGTCTCTTTTAGATATGTTACCAACTCATGTTTCTGCGACAAAGTGTTGAACACCGCATTTTCAAGTGCATTTCCTAAGTTGCCAGAGAGTTTCGGCAACACTTGCAAAAAGCCGTTATCTTTTACATATACCTTTTTCATCGACTTGATACGCTCTTTTGGCTTTGTGTGAAATCTGTCTATGCGTTGAAGTAAAAACGTCTCTTCAAAGTAGTTGATATACTCTTTTACAGTTTTATCGCTCAGCTCAAATGTGAGTGCAAGAGTAGAATAGTTGAGCATCGTTGCGGCATTGCCTATGAGATAAAAAAAGAGCCGCTCAATACTTTCACTATTACGAATAGCATAACGAGGAACAATGTCTCGATAGATGATATTTTTTGCATAACTCGTTAAGAGTTCTTTTTTTGTCAGCTCATCTTCAAGTGTAAAAACCTCATAAAAACCACCCCAACGCAAATATTCATCTTTTGCTCTTACAATCTCAATTCTATTCCTCACCCGTGCAAGCTCATCGCTATAGTCAATCGCTTTGAAATCTAAAAATTCTGCAAATGAGAAAGTGTCAAGGTGGATATTGAGACTTCTGCCACTCAAAAGTGTGCCGAGTTCACTAGAAAGCATCGAGGAGTTTGAACCCGTAATGATAAACTTGATGTCGCTTGATTCATACTTGCTTTTTATATACACCTGCCAGTTATCGAAAAATTGAATTTCGTCAAAAATAACATAAGTTTTACCCTGCGGGTTAAATAGCTTTAAATACTCTTCATAGATTACATCTAAGTACGAAGCATCGTGACGAAACTCCAAAAAGTACGGCTGCTCTAAATTTACAAACAAGATGTTTTTTGGCTCCACACCGTTTTGGATAAGATGGTTAATAACAGTTTTTGCAAGCGTACTTTTTCCACATCGTCGAATTCCCGTTATAGTTATGATTTGCTTAAGAGGAAGGTAACGAACTAAAGTGTCAAATTTCTCTCGTTTTGCATAGGATTGTAAAACACCGTTCCAATGTAAATTTTGCTCTTGGAGTATTTTTTTTATCATATTTCTCTATTTTCCTTTTAAATACGGAAGTATATTTACCAATAATACATTAAAACAAGGAGGTTTGTCAAAATTAATGACGGAATAGACTGAATCAATCGTAAAAGCTGTTCAGTCGTCGCTACATCTGTGAGTCTCAGTTTACCGTCTGAAGCTTGCATTTTCAACTGTCCGATATTTGCGGACAGTTCACTTCCTTCTTTTTTGAGTTTACTTTTTAAGTCACTCCAATATTTTCTTGGTCGATCACTTTGTGTCAGCACTTCAATAGTATCTATCACACTAAAATACCAAAGCTCACCCTCTTCATCCCAATGACTTCGTATTTTTTTTGACTCAAAAAATTGTATTTTTTGCATGAGCAAGTTCCCTTATAAAAAGATACTTTTATTTGAGATATTTTGAACCTCGTCGTTTAATAAACCTCTGTCAGAATCATACTTCAATCCAATCAATGGAAAAACTTTTTTATAGCTGTTTATTTCAACAAATGTAATAAGATGTTTTTTAGACATATATCTCTTCTTACTTATGGAAACAAATAGTTTTTCAGCTTCTAAGTATTGTTGATTTTTGACATATTCACTAAAATCATCAAAAAGTTCAATTGGAAGCACTTCTACACCATCAAACTGTTCAAAAAACTCTTCCTCGCTTTCTTCATATACATTAAAAGGATAAAGATTGTCTAAATAACCTCTAAATTGTTCCCGTAATCCATCTGTATTAAGTTCAAATGGCTCATAAATTTCATCCAATAAACTTTGTACTATATCTTCGTCGATAACAACATTTTGAGTATTTTTTAATACCCTCAAAGTATTTTCTATAAGAGTTTTATCATAGATGATTCTATGAACATCTTCAATAGTTGTTGTTACATAGCAATTAGCATCATCATTTTCTTGAAGTAATCGTTTTTTCCCTCTATACACCCGTCCAAATCGTTGCAATAAAGCATCAAGTGGAGCAGGTTCTGTAACTATCAAATCATAATCAATATCTAAACTTACTTCAATTGCTTGTGTTCCTACAAGCAATTGAGGCTTATCTTCTGATTGGACTTCTTTTTCTTTTTGAGTACGGTCTTTTCCATTAAATCCACTATGAAGTAAAGTTTTATTTTCACATTTGATAGCTCTATACATCTCTTGTGCTTTTGCTACGGTATTGCAAACTACCAAAACTGTTTTGCCATCATTGATTTTAGTTTGAATAAAAGCTTTTTGCTCATCAATCGTAAAATCAAGAAGCCGTACTTTATGTCTTTTAATTTTTTCAATATCTTCTTTGGAAGGTCTGATTTCATTTGTGATATTTAATATCTGTTTGATATGATTTTGCATAAAAGTAGGCATTGTAGCCGTCATGATAAAAACTTTTACTCCAAGTTTGTCAATCAGCCACTCTATAAAAAACAATATTCGCCTAAAAAGCTCTTTATCGTAGATGTGAATTTCATCAAAAATGAGATACGATCCCGCTAATTCAGTAAATCCTTTCTCAAATCCTTTGACACCAAAAGCCCATTTGAGAAGCTGAAAAGGGGTTACGACTTTAAAAGGTTTGATAATTTTCTTGTTAATATCTATCAAATCTTTAAGACTCTGCCCATCTTTTTTTTCATAATATTCATCGATAAAAAATTTTGCTTTACCATGCAAAAGCCCAACTAATTCTTCATTTCCAAATCCATTTTCAATACTTGAGACTCTTTTAGTCATTGCATTTATAGATGCAGTAAACGGCAAAATATAAAAAGCTCTTCCTTGTCTAATTTTGAGTTGATTTTGCAACCATCCCAAACTGCTTTCTGTTTTACCTTGACCTGTAGGAGCTATTAGAAGTGCATTTCCATCTTCACACCAAGAAACTTTTTGATGATGATATGGCTCATATTTTTTGTTATATAAAAAAGCAAAATTATCTTGCTCTATAATAGGAATATTTTTTATTCCAGCAGAAGCATTGTGGTCGCATATTGAGAGTGAAGCAGATAAGAAGATATTTTGAAATTTCTCTAGTTCGGAAATCTTTTTTCTCGTTCTTCTTGAAGTCCATTTTTTAATACTTTCATCAACGCTATTAACTAACAAATTTTTCTTTTCAAAATTCTTTTTAGATAAAAATTGTTGAATCCATTCGAAATCTAATTCTTCAAACTCTTTATCTATCCATCTATCTTGATTATATTTTTTGTTATTTTCATATTCATTTAGAAGGTCTTTTAATTTTTCAAAATTTTTATGATGAGCTAATATTGCATTGATTATCATCTCATTATTCGTATAGTTTTGAGCGACTATTGCACTAATGATTTCATGTCTAAATCTATAGGGTTTATTATTTTTCATTAAAGATTGAAAGCCTTGGGTAGTCTTCCCTAAGTCATGAAATAAAATAGCTCGATTTAAATAATCCCCAAAATCTATATCATCAAAATATGTTTGTAATGCAGGAAATGCCAATTTAAAGTCTATAGCAACATCAAACAAATCTTGTATGTGTTGTTCTAAACTTAGCCCATCAGATTTAGCTAACATAGACTTCTCAACAAAATAGAGGTATTTAGTTCCTCATCAAAATAGGCTTCTGTATCTATTTCATTACGAAGTTTTTTGAACTTCCAGTTTTTTAAACTAAATTGTTCTAGTTTATTTCGTGGTTGTTCTAAAAAAGCACCCAAACCGTCATTAATGAGAAATGGTTGCACCAATCTTGGCTCTCTTACAACACTACTAGTATCAAAATACTTCGGCATAGCATAAATTTCACCTGAGCTTTTATATTCATTGAATGGGACAATCGTTCCATTCAAAACTACCTTATTGGACGGGACAACTTCAATTTCTTTTACTTCAACAACTTTTACCAAATCTCCACTTCGCCCAAGTAAAAGTTGAAAAATGGGCGATTTGAAAGCATTTGCGATTTTTTCATCTTCAAAATAAAGTGTCAAATAACAATCATAGAGGATCTCTCTTTTGAAAGTTGGGTCTTGTACAACATTTTTGTTATTTACAGAATTATTTTTCTTCTCAAACTTGTAAATAGTCTCTAAATCAACATAAGAAGATTGGTATCTGAAAATATAAGAAAATTTGAAATCAACTAATGTATCATTCCCCGTTGCAGAAGCTACAAGCCCTGCAATGGTTGAATAGGGAACGGCTTTAATACTTAATTGATTTGAACTTATAAAATTTGGATACCTAAAACTAGCCGTTTGTGCCGTAATAAGTACACGATAGAGTTTCATTTTAAATAACTACCGTGTCTAACACTTTTACAAACTCATCAATCATTGTATTAATTGAGCCAATATTTATTTTAATACCTTCCATTTCCTGCTCTTTAATAACTACTTCATCCATAAAACCAGTTGCTTTACCGATAAATACATCACTTCTAAAATATTCTTTGTTATCACGAATAGCTTCTTCTAATGCTTTTAGTGACAATGTGGCTCTTCCATCTTCTTCAACGGCTATGTTATCAAAAATATTGTTACCGCCTTTAAGAACTGCTAATATTATAAAATCAGGTTTTACACTTGCATAGTTAGTCGTTCTTTTCGCTCCACCTGCTATTGTTTTCAAAGCTGAAATTGTATCTTTAGCTCTTTTTCTTCTCGTTTCAATATTTAGTCTTGCTCTTGGAATATTTGGATTTATTAAATCCGAAACTTCAGAACCACCATCTTCGATGATTTGTTTAAAAGTAATATCTGTGATATTTTTATACCCTGAGCGATTTGTTTTAGTAAATGTTCCAACTTGATCTAAATCAAGAGAAAACATCCCTTTTAAGAGCGTTGAATAAGATTGCTTTTCATATAATACTGGTGCTTCAGGTGCTTTTTCTAATAACTTATCGAAGTGTCTACCCATCGATGAAAATTCATTGATTAGTTTTATTGGTGTAACCGATGTCAAGATAGAATTTTTAAGTGGGCTAACTCTAGTAACGGAGACATCAACTTTTTTTGTATTGCCTTTTTTGTCTTGCACTACCTCTCCACTGTCATCTACTTCATCATCTTTTGATGCTTTCATATAACCAAAAATGTCGTCATCCTCATACTCCAATGGATTTGCGTCTGTAAAAGCTACCTTTTTATCTCTTGTTATCGGACTCAAATTCCATCCATTTAATCCTAAAGATTCTCTCCACCAATATCTCCACGCTTGACCAGCTACTACGGCATACCAACGACCGTTTTTATATACTTTTTTAACTGCTGATGCATTTTCTCTCTCTCTTGTATTGGTATCATCTCTTCCCCAATTATTTAAACTAGCTCCGTCAACATCTATCAAAACTGAACTATGTACAAAATAGTTTCTTATTTTGTCATTACCTATTTTTGCTTCAAAATTACTCATCTTCACTATCTCCTTTATTGTTGTTAATGTGTTGTTCAATTTCTTTTTTTATCTCGTCATTTAAAGTGAGTTTTTCATATAGTGCAATCAACAAAATATCTTTTGTTTCCGCCCAATTCTCCCCACTCGGCAAGATTTGAAATACCATTTCATCTGTAGAAAACAATTTACTACCATCAAGAAGCATAACTTGCCTCATAAAAATTCTCAATCGTTCTCTAAACTCACTTTGATTTTTAGTTATTTGCAGTTTATCAACCACCTTTTTGTAAAAAGCTGTATCATCATTTGGATATAGCTTTACTAATCCATCAGCAACTTTTTTAAGCACAACCAATCTTTCTTCTCGCATTCCTTGTATCTCCTTTAAATAAATTTGTGTTAAATGCCAACTAGCATGATTTTTTTTCAAAAAATATAGTATTGATTTCCCTTGAATAAAATTTTTAATCAATGGATTAGAATATTTTAGTGTAGATTTGTAATCTTTATTTTTTATTACTTCATCTTCAAATTTTACATTTTTCCCGTCATCTTTTCGTTCCTTACTTGAGTGCTTATAAATAAGATAATTCCATTCATCTTTATCTTTTGTTGGTAAAGAATCTTTAAAGAATTTCGGTGCAACCTTGTGAATAAATTGCATTTGGTTTTTATAAATATGAACCATCTCAATCTTTGTATTTCTATCTACATTTGAAAATAGATAAAAAGTAATATCTCCAAATAGCTCTTCTTCTTGTAAAGATTCTACTGTTTCATATATAAAATTATTAAAAATATTGGTTTTGCTGTCTGGCATAATGTCGATATTTTTAGCTAAATTGGCATTGAATAATTGAATATTTTCTTCATTCCAATATTTATTAATATCTTTATTATTGCTTATCAGAAAAGCCTTCCCCCATTCTACTTTTTGCGAATTTATAGGAACAAAGAATAATGAAGTCATACAATGCTTACACATCAAAAGATTACTTGAAAGATATGGTGTAAAATTTACATTTTTATCACCGCTTGTTAAAGGGAAGAGCATCTTTTCTACATTGGAAAGATTATCTTTACTTCCACAACACAAACAATAACCATCATAATCTTGATTATTAAGTGCCTTAAAAAATTCTATTGCATTATTGAGTCTTTTTTTAGAATCGTTTGCGGTTGAATTATGTGTAAACTTTGAATTATCAGAAAAAACTTGATTGAGTGTTTTAGCATTTTTATAAACATACAAATTAAAAAGCCTATAAACTTCTTTTTCCAACTCCTCAAAACTTTCAAACTTATCTTTCCCGCAAAATTCAATTAATCCAAGCCTTCCAACCTCTACCATTGGGTCACCAACGGATTGTGAAAAATCTAATTTCATACTTTACTCCCCACACAAAATCCGCCGCCGAAACTATTCTTCTCACCTAGTCCACATGCCAAGGCTGTAAATGCCAGTTTTTGGCTTATCTCATCTTCGTTGGGGACTATGCGAAATTTATTGCCATAAAAAGTCACTTTGTGTTTCTCGCCTGACGCATCTTTTTTCATGATGACGATATCTTGCGAAGCTTTGTTTTTAATCTCTATGAGCTGTATGAAGTTTTGTGTAGGTTCCAATGTTTCGCCGAAATAGCTGTTGTATTTTTTGACCAAGTTGGCATGGAGCTGTTTTTGCAGTTGCATGATATCGCCGTTTCTTTGGAGATTCCAGTAACGCCCTTGCTCTTTGCTTTGGTTTTCACATGTGACAATCACGGGAGTTACGCTATAAAGCTCGCTTATAAAAAACTGTTTGATTTTTCGTTTGGTAGTTTGCACCACTACCATGTGCGGATTGTCCACGTTTGCTCGAAGTGCTTGGACGAGCTTATCTAAAAATACCTCGTCAAACGAGCGAATGGTAAACTCATAAACGCTCCCTCCTTTGTAATGTTTGGTCTGCATATCCTCTTTTTTGGGACGAAACCCGCTAAAAGTATAATGTTTAAACCCTCTCTTGGCATGTACCTCTTCGAGATCACCCCGCATCATAGAGTAGTTGATAATGTTCGAGACGGCATCAAAACTTGCATGAAAATGCAAGTCGCCTTTTAAATATGCTACGCATTGTTGTTCAAAAAGCATCATAAAATCAGTTCCTTTTTATGGTATTAAGTGTTGGATGATACTAACTTCTTTTTTTATATCTTCTTAATTTTTTTGCAATTTGTCATATTTATTTTACGAATTTTTGCCAAAGCACTTTTTTATCACATTGTGGTTAAAATCTCTTTCATGATAAAAAGATACCAAACCAAAAAAATATATGTCGGAAATGTTGCTGTGGGTGGTGATGCGCCTATAAGCGTGCAGTCTATGACCTACTCCCAAACGGCGGATGTCGAGGCTACGGTAGAGCAGATAAACCGTCTGCACTTTGCAGGATGCGACATCGTGCGTGTGGCGGTGCCGGATATGGAAGATGCGCTTGCACTCAAAAGCATTAAAGAACGTATTTCTCTGCCGCTTATTGCAGACATCCACTTCAACCATAAGCTCGCACTCATCGCTGCAGAAGTTGTTGACTGCATCCGTATCAACCCAGGAAATATTGGCTCAAAACAAAAAGTTGCCGAAGTGGTCAAGGCATGCCAAGAGCGCAAGATTCCTATCCGTATCGGTGTTAATGCTGGAAGCCTTGAAAAAGAGTTTGAAGAGCGTTATGGACAGAGTGCAGAGGGGATGGTCGCTTCTGCTGAGTACAACATCAAGTATCTCGAAGACCTAGGTTTTAGCGACATAAAAATCTCTCTCAAAGCCTCGGATGTACAACGAACCGTCGATGCCTACCGTATGCTTCGTCCAAAGAACGACTACCCGTTTCACTTAGGTGTCACCGAAGCGGGAACCCTCTTTCATGCCACGGTTAAGAGTGCCATCGGTTTGGGTGCGCTTTTACTTGACGGTATCGGCGATACGATGCGCGTGAGCATAACGGGAGAGCTTGAAGAGGAGATCAAAGTCGCACGCGCTATCTTAAAAGACAGTGGGGCTGCAAAAGAGGGTCTCAACATCATTTCATGCCCTACATGCGGGCGTATCGAAGCCGACCTTGTAAGTGCCGTTGCCGAAATAGAAAAACGTACGGCGCACATCAAAACACCTTTGGACGTATCGGTGATGGGATGTGTGGTCAATGCCATCGGCGAAGCCAAACATGCCGACGTTGCCATTGCGTACGGAAAAGGCAAAGGGCTTGTGATGGTCAAAGGGGAAGTGGTTGCTAACCTTGATGAAAAAAATTTGGTTGAGCGCTTTGTGAGCGAAGTAGAAACTATGGCTGCGAAGGTACAGTGATGCAAGATAATCTCTACAACCTAGCTTTTGAGCGCTCCATACTCAGCTCCATCGTCTTTGAACCGAGCCAGTTTGACGAACTGAGTAACCAACTTAAAAAAGACGACTTTTACCTCCCCGCGCACCAAGACATCTTCGGTGCCATGACAAAGCTTTTCCAAAAAGATGAGCCGATAGACGAAGAGTTTATCAAAAAAGAGCTCATCAAAGCGAAAAAGTTTGACGAGCAGGTTTTGCTTGAGATTCTTGCGGCAAACCCAATTGCGAACACAAAAGCTTACATCAACGAGATAAAAGACAAATCGCTTAAGCGCCATCTTTTGACCCTCACCACCGAGATCAAACGGGTCACGGTCGAAGAGGAGCTTCCGAGTGCAGAGGTCATCGACATTGTCGAAAAGAAGCTTTATGAGATAACTCAAG
>Ga0265295_1005784_pt1 | contig 15476 bp, 13 predicted proteins | sample Munlansysbiofilm_FD_192503 | JGI IMG/M metagenome (GOLD analysis project Ga0265295, IMG submission 192503) | Leachate microbial communities from a municipal landfill in Southern Ontario, Canada - Methane capture system biofilm | ecosystem: Engineered > Solid waste > Landfill > Unclassified ... | reverse complement strand
TCGTGGGCGTCCAGCGCGGCAATGAGACGATGAACGCCGCCGGCAGGGCCAGATAAAGCACGTCGAGCACATAGGCGAAGTTCGACATGAAGTTGCTCAACCCGACAAGGGCGCGCTGATCCAGCGTCATGGTGGCTGGGTTCAGGAGGGCGCTTCCCATTGAATTGACCATCATCGGAACGCCATAGCTAATGACGAGAATCGCGACGATGAGATAGCCGGTCGGCCCGATCAGTGCACTGATCGCATCGGACTTGAGCTGATTTTCCGCACGAACCGACTCGATCAGTTGCGCCATGCCTTCATCGAGGGAGCCGCGACTTTCGTGGGCACTCAGCAAGATGACATCGGTTGGCGGCACGTAGGGGGCGATCGCGTTAGCCACGGAGGTCCCCGTCGCCAGACGATCGCCGATCCTACGAATGATGAGGTGCACCGAATCGCCGCGGCCTTCGAGCTGTTCAGCGCGATGCTTGCAGTAGTCGCGCATCTCCAGGCCGGAGTCCAGATAGTCCTCGTAGAACGACAAGCGGTTCGATTTGAACTTTGAAATCTGAAAATGCTGACTCCAGCCGTTGAAGTCTGGCATCTTGAGGGACGCAAGTGAAAGATTAGCCATTGGCGATCACCTCTTCATACGTCAGGATGCGTCCAATCGTTGTATCCAGGGTGTCCACGCCGATCACCCCTTGCCCGACAAAGTACAGAGCAACCTCGAACGCGATCTTTCCGTACACGCCAGGCGTATCGAATGCATCCTTCCGACTTGCACGCCACAAGCGAAACGCCTCACCGAGACGGCCTTGGGCAATCAGAATGCGCTGCTCATCGTCGGGGGCGTACATCTCCGCGATGACCTGAACGCCTTTGCGTCCGTGACGGCAGTGCTCGCACCCGTCGTGATTGCGGATATAGAGTTTGGAATCATCCAGACCCATCCCCACCAGGCGATTGAGCTTGATCTGTTCGATTTCGGATGTCCATCCTTGGCGTGCAGGAATGCGGCAGTGCGGGCAGAGCTTGGGGGCCAGCTTCTGGAACACGGTCAGACCCATCGTGTCTTCGCTCGATGCCGCCTCATAGGTCATGCCCATCAGCTTGGAGGTCAGCCGCTCGTAAGCCCCCTTGCAGCTCGCCGCATGAAGGCTGGCAAAGACCTTGTGGCCTGACATGCCGAGCTGGGCAAACATCTCACTCGTGGCGCCATCGCGGATTTCACCGATCACAATGATGTCGCCGTCACTGCGCATGCGCACGCGCAGACCCGCCACGAACGGGTTGTCATCGCCCGTGCCGCCCTGCTCTGCCGACCGGGCCACCGCAAATTGCGATACATTGGGTGGACGCCCTTCCGGTGGGTCTTCGAGCGTGGATGCATAGGCCGTACCGTTACGCACGCCCGGATGTGACGCCAGCAGGGTGTTGAGCGCAGTGGTCTTGCCAGAACCTGTCTCCCCAACGAACAACACCGCACCGCCTGGGCCGTGACCGTATTCCTTCATGATTTCCACTTGCTCTGGCAAGTAGCCCAGCATGTCGATGTCGCCGTAATCGGCGATCTTCCCATCGAAATTCAGGACGCGGATCACCACGTCGAAGCCATAGCGTTCCGGCGCGGACTGGAATCGCAGCTCGACGTTGCGCAATTCCGGGATGCGGATGAAACTGGCCAGCGGGCGCAGGATGTTGAACTGCCCCTCTCCCTTGGCCAGGGATTTGTTATCTGACTTCGCGTAAGCGGCCGCGATCAGCTCATGCATGTGCTGGGGCTCGATCTCATCGTTGATGACTTCGAGTTCACCGTCGACACGGAAAAGAATCTGGGCTTTGGATTCGCCACCGTCGTGCCGCATCCGAAAATGGATGTCCGAGGCATTCAACTCGATGGCGTGCTCCACGATTTCCTGGAACTGGCTGTCGTAGATGGTGGTTTCGCTGGTGTGCTTCTTGGCGCCTGCCGCTTTGGCGGCTGCTCCTGCGCTGCGCGTGGATTCCTGGAGCTGCTGCAGAAGTTGTGCCGTCACGATGCATTCAACGACCTCGCCGTTTGCGTTCTTGAGGAACGAACGCAGTTGCGAGAGCATGACAACCCCGCTGACATTGGCCAGATAGGCCAGCACCGTGACGGACGGGTCACCCAGAGTCGTCAAAGCGATTGCTTTGGCCGCCATCCAGTTCTCGAAGCCCGCATCGAGAACGATATTGCCCGTGAATGGCACGCAGTCGCCGAATCGTTCCTTGAAGTCATCCAGAGAGGTGATGTTCACCTGGGCCGCTCGCGGAGAGTCCGAGATACGGATCAATCGCGGTGTGGGCGCAGTCGGCGCGACAGGCGGCGCCGGGCGCAACTCCCCGTGATGGACGGGTTCTGGCGCTCTTGCGACGGGCTCACGCACAGGTGTGGCATCAAACGATGAAGAGTCGGGCTCGATCCGCCGCGTATCAGAAGGCTCCTGGGCTTGTTGTGGCTGCGCACTCAGTGCCGATCCACCTCCGCGAGGCCCAATCACCGCAGGAGCTGCATTGGACGCCCCTGACTGCCGCGGCTTTGCGAACGCCGTGCCAGCGTCTCCACTTTTTTTGAACCACGCCACGTTGAACCTCCTGCCTGATGCCGTCGATTTCTTGAATGAACTCAGCGCATGCCGCCGGCGAAAGGTGCCGGAGGAACCATTGCACCTGGGATACCGGCACTGCCCAGCATGACCGGGGTGTCTGGATCGCGGACCGCGAAACCGAGCATGATGTCCTTGGCCTTGTCGCCTTTCTTGGCGGCGGTCTTATGAAGCTGAACCGCGCGAGCGGCCACGTCGATGCGGGTCAACGCCCAATGGGAATCACCAATCGAGGGCGAGTGCGTCGACACGGTGTAGATGTAGCCCCCAAGTGCGATCTGGGCCTGCTCGTTCCCGGGCGTTCCCATGATGGACACCAGCCTCGGCGCATCATCGGATGTGTTCGGCATCTCACCACCCGTCCCTCCCGCTCGGGGCGCCGGCGGGTAACTGATCGGACCAACGGGCGGCGCGAAAGAAGAAGCGGCCGAAGCGGCCGGGGCTGGCGCGATCTTGGCCAAAGCAGCCGCTTGCTGCGCCTGTCTGGCGTACGCGGCCATTTGCTCCAGTGTCGTGCGAGCGGGATTCGATGCGCTGGACGCTGCGGCAACGGGCTCAGCCCCTGCGGAAGCTGTCGCCATGGGGGGCCTGGACGGAAATGCCGTCGCGGGCTTCATGGGCGTTGGAGCGGTCTTGACCTGGGCGAGCGCGGGAGCGCACAGCAGGCATGCCGCGCAGATCGTGATGAGATTATTGCGCTTGGACATAAAGGGTTCCTCTGGCCTCGAAAGTGGGAAGTGTGTCGGTCGATTTCGCGGCATCTGGCTGGGTTACAGACACCGTGATCGTGCTGATCGCCATATTGGGAGGGAGCGACGCCATGAGCTTGCGCAGGAGGTCCAGCGGGCCGCGAATCATCCATGTCGCTTGATCGATCATCCCCGGCACTTTCGGTGTGGCGGGCGACCCGATCAGACTCATTTGCCCCAGCTCTACGCTGAAATCCAGGGGAGAGATGGACTGGAAGAAACTGCCGTCTTGCCGAAGGAAGACCTGCGGGACCGGATACCGTCCCGTAGCCGACAAAACCGGAAGGCCCTTGGCGGGGATCGACTCCATCGTCGCAATGGATTTGAGCGACGCATCGAACCTTGGCGTGCCACGATTCCATGCCTGTGAAAATTGTGCATAGGTTGCCGCTTCAGATTGCGGCGCCCACGTGGAGACGCAATTGGGGCCGGCGATCATCGGCGTTGATCCAGGCAACATGCCTGCTGGCCCCATGCCGTCGTTGCACACGATCTTGGCAAGCCGCCAGCCAGCTACATGGGTGTCTTGCGAAAGCAGTGCATCGGCCATCGCGCTGCCAAGGCCCGAGGCCGCGTATTTGGGCAACGCTGCGAAAGCCGAGGCTTTGGCGCCCGCGTAAAGCTGCTGGGGCGTGAGCTGGGCAGCGGCCGCCTGCTCGGCCGCCACCTGCTCTTGATGCTTATGCCAAAGCATCAGGCTCGCCCCTATCGCCGCCACGGTGACAACCCCGGCCACAACCGCACCCATGCCGATCTGTGCCGGAATCGGCAGGACCTTGGCCAGCTTCAGATCGTCATCGCTGGGTTTGAGGTCGAGCGGCACATAGTCGCGCTTCTCGATGGAGAAATCGGGCTTGCCCAGCACGTCCGCGTAGTAAATGCGGGCAATGCCATTGGCTTCCACAAACAGTTGCAGCCGATCAATGATCTCGTCTTCGGGGCCCACCACGTCGCTGCCGGGTTCCGGTTGGCCACCCAGCACGCCGACGAATGCCAGCTTTCCCCCTTCCAGCGGAGCGAGAAAGGCGAATTTTCCGTTGTTGCTGCGCGCGACAAGGCTGGCCAGGCTCAGGAGCGGGCGTGACTCTTTTTTCGGGAGCTTCGGCGCCGTGCCAAAGCCGTACAAACGCTCCTGAGCCGGTGACTGTGGAATGTGTTCGACGTAGTGCCTGGCCTTGTGCAGCCGCGCCCGCGCAGCGATTTGCTGCGGGCGGAACCCCCCTGTCGTCGAAACTTCCCATTCCAGCCCGGCGGCGAGCAGAAAGGAACCGGCATCGATGATTTGCATCGTGTGGTCTCCGCTCAGATCAGGCGGGCTGTCACCATGATGACGAGCATCTGGTTGCCATGCTGCGTATCACGGCCACCACCGAGCGCTTTGAAGCTCGCATCGCCGACGCCGCTGTCACTTGTGGAATTGTTGGCTTGCTGCAAACCCGTGAGCATCAACGTCTGACCTGGTTTGAGCGCCACACTCTGCTCGGCAGTCGAGAGGGTCACCGTGGGCGTCTGGATCATCGATCCGTTGGAGGACACCTGATTGAGGCTGAGGAGCGATGAGAGCGTCATATTCATCCCGAGGATGATCCGTCCATCAGCTACTCGCGGAAGCACCATGGCGGTAAAACCTGTGGTGATAGAGCCTGGCGTGAGTGTCGTCGTCGGCGCCACACCGGCGGCGGTCGATGGCGTCGTGGACGAACTGGCGAGATACCCTGTTTGCAGCGCTTGCTGAATAGGCGCAGCTTGACCATTGAGCGTTACGGCGGAACGGGAGATCACCAGGGAGGTGCGCCCTAGCGTGGACAACGCCTGGAGCACAGCGCCCGATCCGTAAAACCCTTGGCCGGGCGTAGCGCCGCTGGGCGTCAGGACATTCGCACCAAAGCTGAATGGGGTGCTGCCGCTGCTAATCGCTGGAGCCGGGGCCCCAGAGACCTTGAATCCGTAGCGCTGCCCCAGGTTGTTGAAGACCACGGTCGGGTTGAACCCGAAGTTGTCCTCCTGATTCAGATTGATCGAGTACACCTTCACGTCAATGGCGACCTGTCGCTGCAAGCTCTGGCTCAGCTCGCGCACCCACGACGACACCCGTGCCATCTGCGGCGGCGTCCCCGTCACGATCAGCATGCCGTTGGAGGAATCTGCGACGACCTGGGCGCCGGCACCCGCGACTGACTGTGCCGTTGCCTGCAAAGACTTCCATACATCGATGGTGGTCTCATTGCTGACGGTGATCTGGCCAGTGCCGTTTGTGCTGCTCCCGCCACCAGAAGAGCCGCCAGGTGCGCCACCGCCACCACCACCGCCGCCGGACGAACCGGTCGACGATGCCGAGCTGATTTGTCCTTTGTTGTTCGTCGCCCAGTTCAGGGCGGGGATCGAAAACGACTTGGTTTCTGTCGAAAAGAACAAGATGGTTCCATCTTCGCGCACACGGTGATAGACGCCCAGACCGCTGTCGACTTGATCGAGCAGGCCGGCCAACGCGCCGCTGTAGTTCACCGCCATCTTGGCGGTCGCGGCGGTCGCTGCCGAGCCTCCACCAACGCCTGCTGGCATCCCCATGCCAGGCTGTCCAGGCGGTGTGCCCACGACGGTCGGACCGCTGCCGTTCATCGGGCCGGTGAGCGGCACATAGACGGACGGATCGACCTGCACGTTGATGCCTGTGAGCGTTGCAATGTGGCTGGCAATCTGCTGAAGACTCATCCTGTCTTGTGACATGAATGTCACATCACGGCTCAGAAATGCGGGGCGAGCGTGCTTCGGCTCCACGCGAGACCCCATGAGCCAAGGCGTATCGACCACCTTCACGACAGGAGCTGTCGGCGGGAGAGTTGCCTGTTCGGCTTGTGTTTTGGCTTGCATGACCGTGTGGTTGACCGCCTGCATGGATTGCGTGGCGCAACCACCCAAGGCGAGAACCCCGGCCACGGCACTGGAGAGAACGGCCAGGCGCGGCAGTCGGACGAGAGTAGATTTATTCATGCGAACCTCCGGCACTGACGACGAGCGTCTTGTTGGTTTGATAGAACGTGCCGCGAACATCGGCCCCGTTGTTGGCAAGTGCTTTGATCGCGTCACCTGCTGCATCGACGAAATTGCCCGTGAAATCGGTCGCATGCGGTGCTGACCAGTCGTCATGCAGGTTCCAGACGACAGACCAGCCGGCCTTCTTTGCCCAATCTTTGAGCGCATCGGAAATCGCCTGCCCATCATCGATGGTCCAGTGCTGCACGCTCACGGTCGGCATGGCGACGATGGCAGGCCCTTGAGCCGGGCGGTGTTCAGCCTTGCTGGCCTGCTTGGCCATGGCCGCAATGGGTGCAACGGGGCTGATCTTCATGTTCTGCCCCTGAATCACGGCATGCAGCCCTCGGGAGAGCAGCACAGTGCGCATCGCCTCGATGCGAGTCTGTCCGTTGAGCCAACCCACCTTCGCTGCGTCGTTAACAGCTTCGATCTCCAGTTGCGTGCCGGTCATGGACAAAGGCATGAGCCGCATGACCGCATCCGAAAGCGTCACGGGATGATCCGGCATCTTGGGTGCCGGATGATTCCAGGCCGGATCGGTCGCGCCGACGATGGGATCGACTACTGGAGGTGTGCCCTGTGCAGCCTGCATCGCTTCGGGCGGCGTCGAAAGCGACGTGATCGGGGTTGCCGCGACGGCGACCTCGGAGTTGGCGGCAGGAGTCATCGCCGGTGTCTGGGCCGGCGCGGTGGCCGTCGCGGCAAGCGGGTTGGCCACCGGCGCTGGCTGAGCGCGCAAGGTGACCAAAATGGTGTTCGTGGACCAGTTGGGGGTTGCCACCAGGCCAAGCGGGCCCAGGGCAGTCTGCAAAACCTGCATCCAGTCCTCTCCCTGCGTCCAGTTCACGATCATTGTGGTTGGAACGCGGGCATCGAGTTCGATACGGTACGGCTGTGGAATGATGGTGGCGAGCGCGGTTTCCACAGGGGCCGATCCACCCTGCCCGACGCCGAGGGTCGGCCCTGTGGTTGTACTGGGCATGGGCTGGGCGCTGGCCCAGAGCTGCGCGGAAGACTGCGCATGCGCCGCACCGCAGACCAGCAGCGCAGCAACGAGGACAGCGGAGGATTGTTTCTTCATGGCTGTGTCTTGCTTGAGTTATGCGGTGCGAACCGCGGTGACGATGATCTTGCGGCCATCAAGGCCCATGACGAAGCGGTATCCGTTGCCAGAGGCGTCGGCGAGAGCATCGGTAAACGCCATCAGAAAAATCGTTCGGTACTGTGCCGCCCCGACGATCGGCACGTCGACGGGTGCGCGCCACTCGACGTGCATGCCGACGCGCTGCGCCCACTGATTCAGTGCGTGCGACAACATTTGCTGTCGAGGATCAATCTGCCAGGACACTTCATCCCGTTGACTGATCTGGACACGCTCGACGCGCGAAGCGGGCTTTGCGGATGCGAGCAGGTCTTGCGGTTGTGCGGAGGCGGGCATTGCCGGGATCGGTCTCTGCGGATTCACCACCGGCGCGAGCTGCTGAACATGGATCATCTGCAGCGGGAGCGATTGGGCCACGGCCTGCTCCTGTGCGCCCTGCGAAGCCATGGAGACGCGCTGCACACGGGAAGCGGCGGGGGAAGCGGCGGGTGCAGCAGAAGCGGCAGACGCCGGCGTCGAAGACTGGCCCGGCCCGATGTAGGCGATGATCGCCCGATACCCATTGGCGACCACCTCGATGCGATGGGGCATCCCCTGGATGACAAGATACGGCGGGCTGATGCCGAAGGGGATCGGCGTGCCATTCACAATGAGAGCCGGCATGATCTGCCTGGCATCCATCTGCAGATAGGTCTTGCCATGGAGGCTGAAAACCTGGATTGGGCGCACCGCGTTGTCCCCTGAGACCATCCAGTTCCAGTCCACCCCCACATTCACGCCCGCTGCCGCCGGGCGGCTGCTCAAGACATTGGCAGGCGTTTGGGGCTCCAGACGTGGGGTGATGGCGCAACTGCTCAGGGCGACAGCCAGGGCGGGCACGGCGAAGGCGATTTTTCGCATGACGGTTCTCACTTCGTATTCGCGATCGGCGGCACTTCAATTGCGCCGGTGGTGATGATGGACATGGGCTGACCTGCGGGTATCGTGATATTCGGGCTGATGGCGAATTGACGCTTCAGCTCCTGATTGGCGGTGTTGGCGATGATCGACGCGCCATCGGTCATTGGCGATGTGGTCGCACCGCCATTGCTCACCGTGGTCTGCGTCGGGGACAGTTTGTCCAGTCCGACCGCCTCGAAAGCCATCAGGAGGGAAATGCCCATGCGCTTCCAGAAATGCGTATGCAGATCACCTTCCATGCCGGCACGCCCGAGCGCATCACTGGCGCTCATATTGCCCAGAGGGACGATGCCGCCCGATGGCGTCACCAGGGTGTCGAAGGCCATGAGGACGCGGTTCTGGCCGTCCTGTACGTTGGAGTCATACTGCCCCTCAAGCATGGACCCGGCGGGAATCAGCAGGTAGCGGCCATACCGCGAGTCATAGATGTTTTGGGTGACGCGAGCGGTCAGCCGACCCGGCAACTTGGTGTCGACCGCATTGAGCAGCACCGCATTGATGACCGTTCCGGGCGCCATCCAATACAGGCCGGTTGTGCGCTCCGCCATAATGGGCTTGGACGCCTTCACTGCGCTGTTTTGCACCTGGTAGAGCCACTGCCCGCTCGCGGTGTTGACGCCAGGCGCGACGGGGGGTGCCGAACCCAATGCGGATTGCGCCTTGGCCTGGTTTGCTTCGTATTGGGCAAGCTGCTTCTTTGCGGCGATGTAGCGCGGATCGTTGTGATAGTCCTGGTCACCTGCTGCTGATTCGGCTTCACTTGCCGAATTCGCGGGCGTGTTTGTGCCCTTCGCTCTCAGATCGACGAGGGGTGATGTAACGAGGGCGCCATTTTTCCCGGTCGGCTGCGAGGTGTAGACGATGAACGAGGGGGATTCCTCTCCAGCCGGCTCCGCATGTCGGCCGCGCTGTGCTGCGGCATGTGCGGCATCGAACTTCGCCACATTCATGGCATTGACTTGGTTGGGAATGCCGCCTCCCGCATAGGGAGGCGGCGGCGCATACTGATTGGCCGCCCCACTGGCCGCGCCAACTTGTTGCGCGGCCGCCAGAAGCTGCCCCGCGTTGTCATCCACCTGTTTCTGCTTCTGCTGGGCAATCTTCTGCTGGGCTTTTGAATACTCTTCCTCGGCTTCACGCTTCGGGTTCTGGAACTTGGCTTGATACATCTGTTGTTCGGTCTGCTTTTTCGCCTGGTCTCGTTTGACATCCACCTTGTTTTGGCCAAGATCGCCACCGAGTCGGAAAAAGAGATAAGCCACCGTGGTAGCGAGGACGAAGAAAAACACCTTCCCCATGAGGCTCCGGCTGAGCTTCTTGGTCGGCTTCTTGCCGCCCTTGTCGTTGTCCGTGGAATCGAGCGCGGAAGTCGCCATTTCAGTGCCCGGCGGTGACTGTGATGACGGACTTGCCCAGCTTCAACTCGAACTGCGGCATAAGGCGGTTCACCAGCATCTGGGTGTTGTGGTTGTGGATCGTGTAGTTCACGATTTCCAGACCGTTGGCGCCTTTGGCGAACAGCGCGGGAAGTTCCTGCACGTTGTTGGCGAACTGGACCCAGGTGAAGCGTCCGTTATCCCAGACCGCGACGGGCTTGAAGGGGGCGTCGCCGACGATCGTGTAGTCGAAGTTGGGCTGACCCGTGAACAGCGCGTTGTCAGGACCTGTCGAAGCCGTTTCAGGCTGGGGCGCCGCTGTGGCTGTGGCGGCCTGATACAAGCCGCCGCCAAAGGTGCTCGTGCCAAACCCCTGTTCGGCATCAAACGCCCAGTTGACGCCCTGATACCAGGCACCAGCGGACGGCTCGACATTCATGTAATAGATATGCTTCGTCGTGACCACGGTGGCCACGACGGTCACCGGCTGAGTCAGCTTGAGCATGGCCACATTGGCCTGTGCGTTGACCTGCAGCTCCACCGCCTTCGGATTGGAGACGGCGAACTGCTGCACCGGCTCATCCTTTGGGAACGCGATCGTGGTGAACATTCCAACCTTGATGGGCACGGGGAAGGTTTCATGCTCGTGCCAGGTCAGCGTGACGACCTGAGCGCCCGTCGCCTGCTGAGCGGTAATCCGTGCGAGCTGCGCCTGGACGTTTTGCACCAGTGGAGGCACCTGCACGAGTGCCGGCGCCGAGGCCGCAGGAACAACAAGTTGTTGCGGCACGACAGACACTCCCTCATGGGAGGCGGGGGATGTTGTCGCCATTTCTCTGGTCGGATCGCCAACATGCACAGGGGAACCGAAGGCCCCGGCCGCTTGCGCACCCCCAGAAAAAGCCACCAGAATGGCCAGCGAAATGAGCGTGCGTTTCATCAGTACAGCCCCTTGTTCACAAAATTCCCATAAATGACTGGCATGGGTCAGTCCTTTGTCGTGATCTTGAAATCGGTGATGTAGATGCCGATTGGATTGCGAATGATTTCCCGCGGGTCAGTCGGGGTGAGCACGACGAAATACAGCGTCACGAGCTTGTGCACAACGGTCACTTGACCCGCGTTTCGCGTGGTCAAGGTCACCTCGGCGACGGCGCCGTTCTTGGTGCCTGCGATGGGTGTCAGCGCTGTGATGCTTGCATCACGCACGAGCGTCGGGTCTTTCGCCAAACGATCGAATGTCTGGTCCTCGTCGCGGAATTGCTTGTACTCGGCGATCGCGTTCTGCCCACGAATGAATTCGCGGGCGCGAGGGTCGTACTGTTGAACCGTCAGGTATTGATTGATCGTGAAGAGATCGGAAAGCCAGCGACGCAGAAAGAAGGATTCGTTGGCCCATGTCGGAGTGAATTGCGACATGACCTGCTGTTGGGGAACAGACACTTCACCGGTTGTGTTGTCGACATGAACGACGAACGGAATGGACTTCTTGAGCGGCATCATCACGAAGATCGTGAGAGATAGCACGATGACACCACCACCCACGGCGACGGCAATACTGCTCAACCGCTTGTTCAACTTGAGCAGCAGTTCGCGTGTATTGAACTCGTCGTCTTTGGCTGGGATCGGAGACTTTGGCATGTTTGACCTCATGTGCGAACAAGCATAACATGAAAATAATAGTTTTACGCCGAAACGCAATCGTGCGTTTTGGAGATACTGAAAGCGAGTTCAAACCAATGAATGCGGAACAAGGAGTCACGCAAAACAGAAGTCACGCGCTATTGCGCCGCGAGGCGCTGGAAGTCGTTGGCGGACTAGGTTGGCTTCGTGGTCTCATGGCAACAGCGCTTGGCGTTCTCACTCTTGGGGCCACGCTGGCCTCGGTGCTGGCTCCGCACCCAGACTTCTCACTGGGTACGGCCCTGGCATTCGGTGGGCTGGTCTTTGCGCTTGGCGTTCTTCTGATCTCGAAGCTGTAACTGTCCGGGACCGGCAAAACCGGGCGTGGACACCCCACCCGAATGAAGCCCTGCCCGCTGACGCCATAAGGCATCAAGTTCTTCTTTTTTCCGGGACCTTCACCTTTCTCAGCGGCTGTGTCTTAGCGAGAGCCTGCGAGGGCGCGTTCTGAACGGGCGCGGATGACGTGGGCGATCCGCGGTCCTTGCGCAGCGAAGAAATACCCTTTGCCGCGAGAACGCCGCCCCCGACCGCTGCTGCGGCCACAGGGCCTGCCGCGACGGCCGTACTGAACGCAGCCAGTTTCGCTGCATCGCTTCGCATTGCGCGTGCGGCCCCGTCCTTCATGCGTTGGCCGAGGCTCTGTGGCGCTGCAGAAGCGCCTTCACTCCCAGATGCGGGCATGCTTTGACTCGTCGCACCGGCCTGAGAGGACAGCGCTGCCTGTGCGCCACCGGCCTGCGGTCGACCGGAATCGGCCGCTGCGCCGCCCCCGGCACTCGCCCCGGTCTGCCCGGCACCTCCGCCTGCGGACTGACCGCCCTCCCCCCCACCAGTCCCAGTGGTTTTGCTGTCTTTGGTGCCCTTGGATTTTCCTGCGCTGCGCATGGCCATCCCAGCAGCCATCCCGAGGAATCCGGCGCCTCCGCCGACGGACGGCCCACCAACAAGTGCGGAACCAATACTTTCAACCTTGAACATCATGTACGCGAGGAAAAGAATCGCCGCCATGGATGCCAGAATGCCGCCGATGAAGGCGCCAAAAGTTGACAGGCTAAGCCCCGACATCGTGCCGAAGGTGGTCGTGAACGCCTGCAGTGTGGCCGTACCAATCAGGGACATCAAGATGCCCACGGCGAAAGAAACGCCCATGGTGATCATGTAGCGCAGCCAGTTGGTTGCCAGGTTGGCCAACGGCTCGAACGGTAGCCACGCGATCAAGACGGGACCGAAGACGATGCCGATCTGCAGCATCAGCAATGGCCCGTAGAGAGCAAACAACATCGCCACGCCAAGAATGAGGACAGGCACCCCAAGGAACATCCACACGATGAGCGTTGCAAGGGTCTCACCCAGGTGGGAGATGGCGTACATCCAACCATGCCCATCCGGCGCCGTGCCAGAGGTGCTGGTCGATGTCGTCCCGCCCGGGCACGTGCCGGAGGATGGCATCGGATGCAACCCGCCGTTCACGTCCAGGCATTGCGCCGGCGTTGCTGGGGAAGTTGTGCCGCCACCCGCCGTGGTTTGGGTATCGCTTCCACCGATCGAAGGCAACGCGGAGAACATGGAGGTTATGGAGTTGCTGATCGTGTCGAAAGCTCCCCCTCCCGGCGCAGCGCCTTTAAGCGCGGCAGGTATTTCGCTCGTGAAAAAATGGACGAACGCTCCATTCATGGGCCCGTTCGACCAGGATGCGAGTGCGGCGACGGGGATGGACGTGACGATGGCAAGGCGCAACATCTTGCCCAGGAACTTCTGCGCCCCGCCTCCCACCCAGAACGCCAACAACTCATTGCCAACCGTCAAGATGAACGCAAGGGACAGCAAGGTCTTGCCAAGCGGGACAAGTGCTCCTCCGTACCCTTGTGCGGTATCGAACATCGGCTTCAGAAGAGCCGATATATCACCCCAGGCCATTGCCATGACGCTCTACCCTTTGAGAAAACCTTGAATGAAAAAAGCCAGTGCCGTGAGATACAGGCCAGCCGCGAGAATGGGCCCGAAGATCATGTAGACGGGCCGCTCGATCGCCGTGGTGATCACCACGAATGCCGTGATCTGACGCCATCCTCGTAGCCTTGGGCGGTAGTTCTCACGGCCCTGCGCATCAAGCCGCTCCCATGTCTGCACATACCTGATCAGCCGTCGTACGGAGCCATAGGGCAGATGCGCACGTGCAATCACGAACTTCTGAAACGGAGCCATGTCAATTTCCTGCAGGGCTCGCTGCGGGAGAATCGGACAAGATGGTGGTGGGGTCGGGTAGCGTCTGTGATTGAATGGTTTGGCGCGTCTGCTGTTGAATCTGCTGATACTGCGCGAGACGGGTGAGATTGGCCTTGAACGCCGCGCTGTTGTCCTGCTCGTTGTCGGCCTTTTCCTTCATGGCGATCATGTTCTGCTGCGTCATCTGTTGGTTCAGACTGGCCATCGTTGAGGCGATCTGCAGATTGCTCGCCTGCAGCGCCTGCATGCCCTGCACCTGCGAGCTGATGCCGGGAATTTGGGCCGCCATGGTCTGCAACTGCTGCGCTTGCTGCTGCAGGGTGGAAAGTTTCGACTGGTCCGCCAGATAGGACTGCATGTAGACGCCTCCCATGCGCTGCGCGAGTTGCGCGCGGAACTGCAGGTACTGCAGCGGCGTCATGTTCATGTACCCGGATTCGGAGGTGGCTTGCTGCAACAGCCCCTGCACCTGCTGGTAGTCGCCGATCACCTGGTTGACCTGGCCGTAGAGCCCTACGAGCTGATTGATCTGATCCATCGGCAGTCCCACCATCTGGGCGATGGTCTGCGGATTGAGCTGCGTGAGTTGCGCCTTGAGATTGACCACCGTCTGCAAGGTGTTCCTGACTGTGTTGGCGGTGTTCAGGGCGTTGGTGATCAGCTCGATGTGATTCATGATCTGAGTGATTTCTGTCGCCCCGCCATTCCCCGCCACGGTGCCGGCTTGGACGTTGGCGCCTGCTTGCGCAGCAACCACAAGGGAAACGGCTGCAGCGCGAATCAGGCGTTGGTGAGCGCGTCGAGATAGCGTTCTTTCCATGATGAGTCCTCCGGGTCGTAATAGCGATTGAAAATGGCTTGGCTCTTGTCATCACTGCGCAGACAGCTCACGATGCTCTTGGGAAACCGCGCCTGCATGACGCGGAACAGCCCAACCTGCGGCTGGTAGACGCAATACTCCATCTTCGGTGTCGCGCTTGCGATGAGTTGGAGATGGTTGTCGTTGATGCCGAATGCTTGCTTGTAGATTTTGGCCAGGCCGGGTTGTATGGCCTGGTAGTTCGGCAAAAAAATGATGGTCGCCACGTTCTCGCGCACCGCGGCGCCGAGGGCGGGTTGGTTGATGAACGGCTCTGGGCTCTGCGCCGTCATGACGAGGAAGGCGCGCTTCTTGGCCAGGGTCATCAGGTAGTCACGGGCCTTCGCTGCGAAGATCGGATCATCGAGCAAAAACCCGGCTTCCTCGAAATAGATCATGGTCGGGCCCAGCTCATGCTCCTCGCGCCCAGTCATGAACTGCTCGATGCGATAGAACGCATATTCGGCGTAGGCATTCACCACATCGGTGAGCCCGGCACTGATGAGGCCGCCGACTTCGGTGGTGGTGATCTGCGTCAGGCTGAAGTTGTCTTCGTAGTTGTCGAAGTAACTGCCCCATGGGCCGCCTTCGCACCACGGAACGAGCCGCAACTGCAGGTGCGGCGGAAGCTGCGACAGCAGGCTCGATAGCCGTGCTCCTGGAATGCTTGCCACGCCGGACACCGCCTTGGCCACGTCGTCAATGTCCTTGTCGGTCAATCGCTCGCCGCGCACCGACATGAGTCGGTCGAGCCACCCAACAAGCCACGCCCGCCCAGCCTCCTCTTTGGCGACCACCACGGGGTTCATGCACAGGTCGCCGCTACCCGGGTTGAGGTTGAGGTGCGTTCCGTCAAGCATCAGCGTG
>Ga0265295_1005783_pt1 | contig 15490 bp, 15 predicted proteins | sample Munlansysbiofilm_FD_192503 | JGI IMG/M metagenome (GOLD analysis project Ga0265295, IMG submission 192503) | Leachate microbial communities from a municipal landfill in Southern Ontario, Canada - Methane capture system biofilm | ecosystem: Engineered > Solid waste > Landfill > Unclassified ... | reverse complement strand
TTGAGATAATGCTCTCCGTTTGCCAGCGGACCGCGCTGATAACGTGCGTGGTCGTCGCGCGGAGCACGCCCCATATAATCCCAACCAACAAAGTATCCGTTATGGCACTGGAGACAATCCTCCGTATCTGGGCGTTTGATGGCATGCCCATCTTCCCCATGACAGTCGAGGCAATTATCTACATGACATCCCATACAGTTGGTAGAGAAAAATTCCGGATCTGCCTGCGCATAGCTGCGGGCACAGAACTCCTTTTCTGCCCCCCTTTGCGCCATGCTGTGCGCAAAAATCTGCTCCATCCCAGGGTGGCATTTGCTACATCCGGGAGCACCACCTGCTGCCGCGCTCAATGCTCCATCTGTCTCCCCTGAAACATGGCAATCCGCACATGCCAATGCGGCATGTACTCCACTGACCTCAATTTCAGCGTGGCTCAGAAGAGGGATACAGCACATGCCCAGCAGCATCAAGACGCAGACACTCTTTAAGACGTCCATAGTCTAATTTTTCTCCATATATCGGATCACGCGGGTTACTGTGACACACCAAACACAGGTTCACAGCAAATACCCGTCTAATTTCAGCATCATTCAAAGGACGACTGTGTTCGCGGACTATACCGGCAAAAGAATCTATCCCACCAGCGCGCATCTGCATGAAGCCATCCAGAGGTTTATCGTCCGCCTTCTCGCACAAAAACATGGCACGGATATCCCCTGCCGAGATGCTATGTTGCCCGAACCCCATAAATTGTGGATTGGCATGACATTCACTGCATCCTACCGCTTTTTGCGCCGTGTTATGCGAATAAAATGGCGCAAAACGCAACTGGTGTTTACCCTTAAATTTGGTGACATATTCATCTTTAGTGGTCTGCCCCTTTCTGTCTTTCAGGGTAAGAAAGGTCTGGCAGCCCGGCGTCACCGGCGAGATCTCTCCGCGCTGATCCAACGCTAGAGCAAATGGATACAGATCGCGGTAATCCTCTTTTTCGCTGAATTTACCCCGCGTATAGCGCTGTTTGATAAAATCCTGCGAAGGTTCCTGCGCGTCATATTCGGTATGACATCCGAAACACTGGGGTACCGCATAGGAATGGCACGCGTAGCAATTCAGGCGCTCGTGCCCGACAATACCGTGCTCAGGGGTAGCGGTAATAACCTTACTGATATGGCGTTTGCCATCCCGTTTGCCCAACACCACAATTTCAGCGTCATCTTTAAACACATTGGAGTATGCCCGCCCCTTGGAAGTAAGCACGCGTTCTGTCTGCAACGGAGGCTCAGCCTTATAATTGCGTGCCTCACGCGCGGCCTCAGTATTTTCGCGCTCCAGAGCTGCAACCTGCGGAACCTGCGTAGCCGAACCATGGCAGTCAGTACAGCGTACCTCTACCTGAGTGTACATACTTTCGTACGCATAACCATCTCCCATAACATCATGGGAGGTGTGGCAGTCGATACACTCCATCCCCTTCTGGTGATGGATATCTGCATGGATGCTGGTAATATTGCGCGGCCCTCCCATCAGCTCCGGGCCGGGGATGGCATCATGCGTCGGAACCAAGGAATTGTTACCGTCATTCATCCCCTGATAACTTAAGGCAATGCGCCCGCTGCGATTATGGCAGCGCAGGCACACATCATTGTCTGGCAGTGGTTCAAGTCTGTGGGTCTCAGAATGGGGCCATTTGTCCTTCATGCTCAGGTCGTGTCCCTGATAGGTACCATTTTCATTGAAGGGAAAATGGCATGCAGCGCAACCAGAGGCGTGCGAACTACGCCATACCTGATGATTTTCCACCCCAATATGACACAAGGCGCAATACTTGCGATACAGCTCCCCTGCAAGATTATTCAGCTCCGCCACCCCAGGCCGCACGATGGGATTTCCCTCGGCATCAAACAGTTTCTCCTCCGCCGTGGCATACAGCTGACCGTCTTCACCTTCCCAGGTAAGTTGTATGTTTTTGATAAATCCGGTGTTGGTGTACATAATATTGGAACGTACCCGTTCCAATTGATATGGATGGCACTTGCCGCAGGTTTTCTCCCAGAACTCAGGTGCTGAAGGATTACGCGGCCCATACATCCCCGCATGGGCTTTTTTCATATTGGTTTCGGTTACATCTCCGCCGTGGCAGGCAACACATTCCATATGCGATTCCGACGCCAGCTCAAGCCCCACATGGCAGCGTTCGCACTGGTTCTCGTTCTCCGCAAAAAAACACCCACTTAGAGCCATTACCACACCCAGAGCCAACACAACAGTGCCGCAGGCAGAGCCCAGGAATCTCAACGTAAGATTTATCAAGGAAACAGAAAAAGGCATATACGGGCTTCCGCTATTTGCAGTTACTTATACCACAACAATAAACAGCAATTTTATCGCACAAATTCTAGCATGAAGAGAGGGAATATGCCTAATGCGTTGTGGTAAAGAGGGGATTGGTATGTTCTTCTTGGTTTAGTAGGGGCAATTCATGAATTGCCCATGTTCGCGCATCCACCACCCGTAGTGAACGGTGGTGTGACACAAACACCCCCCTGCTCACTTCGTTCGCCTTCCCCCCTATAAAATAGGGGGGATTGAGGGGGGTCAATGCAACGTTGTCTCGCATCATTCCCTCCTACGCGGGAATGACGGATTAGACTTGCGGACAACATACAAGGGGATTGGTATGTTCTTCTTGGTTTAGTAGGGGCAATTCATGAATTGTCCATGTTCGCGCATCCACCACCCGTAGTGAACGGTGGTGTGACACAAACACCCCCCTGCTCACTTCGTTCGCCTTCCCCCCTATAAAATAGGGGGGATTGAGGGGGGTCAATGCAACGTTGTCTCGCATCATTCCCTCCTACGCGGGAATGACGGATTAGACTTGCGGACAACATACAAGGGGCGATTCACGAATCGCCCACGTTCGCGCATCCACACGTAGGCAGGGCGATTCATGAATTGCCCCTACATTTTCCCGCCAAACCACTCTCTTCATTCTCGTGCAGGCAGGTATCCGGATGCTTTAAGGTGGTAATCGCCCTTACGCCTAACCTAAAACCACAAAGGCACCTGCGTAAACGCAGGTGCCTTTGTGGTTGTGTTACTTAACTTATGCTAGCAGTAGGTTAGAAAATCACCTGCAGCTGTGCAGTCAGGGTTTTGAAGTCTTCAGTTTCTTTGGTCTTCTTATCGAAGTCAACCTTAGCGTACTCGAGGGTCAGCTTCAGGTTTTGGCCACGAAGATAGTAGTTGATACCACCACCAAGCCAGTCAACTTCCTGATCATATGTACCCCAGTGGGCAAATGACCAGTTCTCGATGCGCGCAAAGAACTGCAGTGGCAGGTTAGGCAGCATGTAGCCAACCTTGGTGTAACCACCGTTCTTTTCGCCACTTATACCCATAGTATCTGCATCTGGGTTGGCACCTTTGTATGCATCATCAAGATCATAATCTACATACGCGGTAGAAACGGTGAAGGTACCGATATCTTCAATCGGGTACTCAACAAACAGGTCTACTGACCATGCTTTGTAATCTACCTTGCCAGTTTTAGCAACGGTGTCGGCGTACGCCACATCAGCTTCGTATGAGTAAGAAGCGCCAACGGTGATAACTTTTTTCGCGCCCATGTAGGTACCGCGATAGCCGTAGCCGGTCTCTTTATCGAGGAAGGTCAGGTGCGCACGCGCTCCATAGCGGAAATTTGAATCAGGAGCAGAGGAAGAATCGTTGCGCCCATTCATGACATCAAGACGATACTGGAACACGTCATCAAACAGGTTACCCCACATGACTACACCCTTATCGCGGGTGCTAACAAACGGAGTACCGATCAGCACGGAACGATCCAAGGTGAGGGGCTTCTCGCATGCTTCGAGGTTTTCACGGGTGATGTTGTGCTTGAACTTACCTACCTGGAACTGAACCGCATCATTGTACTTGAAGCGGAACTGCGCATCCAGCAGGGTGAAACTGGAGTTGTCTCCATCAGATACATCAAACGGGGTGATGTTGTTATCCTCGCGGTACTCGGTCTGCACGTAGATACCAAAACCTTCATAAAGACCAATGAGAGCCAGGCGGTTACGGCGGAAGTTGAACTCCATGGTATCGTCTGTGCCTTTAGAGCCAGAGCCGGTATCCCGATGGTTGAGCTGGAACTGTCCGTTATACTCAAGTTTGAGCAGACCCTGATCTTCAGGACCAAAGGTCCACACCGGGCCTGCAAAGGCTGAGGTAGCCAGCATGACCAGACCTGCGCAAGCAGCTAGCACTTTAGATGTTATTTTCACAGTATATCTCCTTTTACGTTGGATAATCATTGCATCACTACGGACGCTGCATCGACTTGTAACGGCAGACTAGCACCCGCCGCCACCACCGCCACCTGCAGCACCTGGAGCACTACCACCGGCAGCCGGAGCAGCCCAGTACTCGTAGTCTGCATCTTCGAGGGTGTTAGCACCTGCATCACGCGGAGAGAGGGGAGCATCAATGAACTCAGGCTGGTAAACTTTCTGAGTGCCCGTAATCAGGTCAACGTTATAAGCAATTGCTGCAGTGTCAACCACATCGCCTGCCAGCACGTCAGTAGCCCATGCCTCATACCCTGCAGGAAGCGCATGGTTTGAAGTTGGAACAGCTGTTACATCAGCAGTAAGGCTGCCCCACTGGCTCCATGAACCGTCGTACAGCATGATATTCCAGTCGTCCAACACTGCTTCCATGGGGCCGTAACCATCAGACGCAAGGTTACCCGCGCGGCAGTAGGTAGCGATAGCTTTGGATTTATCCGCGCCAAGACCAGCCAGGTACGCTTCCATATCGGCCTTACTCTTATAGTAAAGAACACCGCCAACGTTGTCGTAGAGACCTCCAGTGATGTTAGTTGCAGTATCATTCCAAAGTGCATCATCATACAGCAAGCCATCAATACTGCCCTGGAAAGCCACAAACGCACCGGAATTGTCTACAGTTTCTGTAATTGTTGGTCTTGATGTTACTAAAGTTACGCCATAGGTAGCATAAGGAGCAATTGTTCCATCTTCTACCCCTACGATCATCTCGTTGAGTGAAGCTCTTGTGTTCAGGTCGGGGCCGTTGCCCAGATCTTTAACACTGAAAGTAGTCGTGGCCACTACAGGAGCAGCAGTTGTCAGGCTATGCCCATCTGCAGTCCAGGCCTTGGTGCCACCGTTGAGGATCTTCAACTGATTTTTAGGGAAGCCCCAGTAGCGGAACATAAAATAAGTACGCTCGGAGTTGTTACCCATAAATACAATGGTGCTGTTGGCGTTGATTCCACGCTCACACAGCATAGCGTCCATGGTGGTACCATCGAGCACCATATTTCCGCTCTTAATGGGTCCTTCATCGCGGACTATTCCTGAGTTAGCCCATTCCTGCGCACCTTCGATATGCCCATCTGCATAGTTTTTTTGCTGCAGGATAACAACATTTGTAAATCCACCTGCGTTTACCAGTCCTTGATCGATCCATGCTTTAAGGGTAGCGGTATCGATAAGGGTGTTGCTGGTTTGACCTTCCAGCGGAACGGTATTTCCAAGCGTACCTGGGGTACTGTAGTTGTCAGAACTACCGCCACCGCTGCCACAACCGGTCAGGGTGAACGTGCCCACAAATAGAACCATCAACAATAGCGCGAGGCGCTTACTTACGTACTTGCAGTGGTGTTTCATACGACCTCCATTAAAAGTGAACCAAACGGTGAACCAAACGATAGACTTCGCGTACTACCAGAACCTAAAAAAGAGGCCTCCTTTCAGCGTACATGAAAAAAGATCAGTTTTTCCGGCTGGAAAAACAGTGGCTATAGAAGGCTGCAATACAAAGCGGTTATGCCGAATGTGGTTGGGTTGGCGTTCCGATACTGTTCGACTGTGCTTGCTCTGTGCAAAGCCTTCCCCCTTGGATGGTTAAATGTACACCCGTCAAAACGTGAAAAGAACAGTCTTTCGAGTTCTCGAGAATAAATAGCACAACGCGTAATAAAATAAAAGTAATACCGTAAAAAAACTACTCGCTAATATGATTTTATTGTTTTGTTAAAGAGAAGAGATTAGAGCTACGCCAACCGTGAAGATCACCTGGCAACATCTACATCCAGACACCTACAATGCAAAATCGGCCCAGATGGGGCAATGATCAGAAGGTTTCTCCATACTACGAATAGTATAGTCAATACCTGCGGCGCTGCAGTGCGCCTGCAAGGCGGTGCTAGCCAGAATAAGATCTATGCGCAAGCCGCGTCTCGGATCGCGCTCAAACCCACGGCTACGATAATCAAACCAACTGTAGTGCCCTGCTCCTTTGGAGTCCGCCGCTGCTATATCGGGATGACAGCTGCGATAGGTATCGCATAACCCCTGACCCATGAGGGTTGCCAACCATTCGCGCTCTTCGGGCAAAAAGCAGCTCTTGCCCTGACGCAGCCAGCGCTCCGCGTTAGCGGCGCCAATGCCTACATCCGCGTCGGCAGGAGCTACGTTCATATCTCCCACCACCACATACAGCGCAGTGGGATCGAAATTGTGCGCAAGCATTTGGGTCAGGTCGGCGTAAAATTTTTGTTTGGCGGGGAATTTTAGAGGATGGGTGCGCGACTCTCCTTGGGGAAAATAGCCATTAATCACGGTCAGAATTTCCCCACCTGCAATAGCGTATTCCGCACTAATAAGGCGGCGCTGGGCATCAGAATCATCGTGAGTGAACCCGTACTGGACATGCTGGGGTTCCTGTCGGGACATTAAGGCTACGCCGTAGTGACTCTTCTGGCCAAAGAAGCGAACATGGTAGCCAAGCGCTTCGATATCCGCACAGGGGAACTGGCTATCGTCAACCTTGGTTTCCTGCAGGGCAATAATATCGGGCGCATGCACCTCAATCAGCTCGGCTAATTGATGTTGGCGCGCGCGGATCCCGTTTACATTGAAGGAGACAATCTTCATATTTCAGGCAGCGCTTTTAGTAGCAGCGTGCGAGGATATCGACAATAACCTCTTTGGTGTAGTCGGCCAGCTCCCACTTCTGTGCCAGCATCATGGCGTTATCTGCAATAGCTGGGATATCCGCGACGGGGATATTCCCTTCGCTCAGATCGATGGGTGACCCAATTTTGCGGAACCACTCTTTCATGGCTTCGCTGGCATATAGACCACGCTCTGCTGTGCTGCCGCCGCTGCAGCGAAACACGCGGTTGGCAAAGCGGGCATACTTACCTGGGTCTCGCTCCGCCTGATACGCCATCCAAGCCGGAATAACGATGGAGAGTGTGGCTCCATGGGCAATGTCGTACATAGCACTCAGGGAGTGCGCGATCATATGGTTGGGCATGCCATAGGGGCCGATCCCGGCCGTAGAAAGACCGTTGAGCGACAGGGTTGAGGCCCACATCAAGTTTGCGCGCGCTTCCGGGTCGTCACCGCGATACAGTAAGCGCTCCGTTGCACCCATGATAACTTTAACCGTACCTTCGACAAATCGATCCTGCAGCGGCGTTTCTGTATCGGTACTGGTGAAATACCCCTCAATCAAGTGGGAAATCGCATCCACTCCGGCGTAAGCAGTGTAATCGGAGGGCACTGTGTAGGTAAGTTCTGGGTCGAGGATTGAAACCTTTGGAAACAGCGGCGCTCCATTGATATTGAATTTCTGCTGGGTTTCTTCCTTGGTGACGACCCCGCCGCAGTTCATCTCGGAACCGGTCGCAGCCAAGGTAAGAACGGTAACCAGTGGCAGTGCGCGTTTAACCTTGGCTTTATCAATAAAGAAATCCCACACGTCTGCGTCGGTCATAGCTCCGGCAGCGATGGCTTTGGCTTCATCCAGCACACTACCGCCCCCAGCAGCAAGAATAACATCTACATTTTCTTTTTTGGCCAGCTCAATTCCTGCGTAGGTATGGCTCAAAATCGGGTTAGATTTAACTCCACCAAACTCAACCCATTCAACCCCAGCTTGCTGCAACGAAGCGGTTATCCGCGCAAAAACACCGGTACTTTTCAGGCTATTCTGGCCATAAACGAGCAGAGCTTTCTTACCAAACTTTGCGGTTGTCTTTCCGACGTTTCTCACTTTACCGGCGCCAAAATCTATTTTTGTCGGATTGTAAAACACAAAGGGCTGCATAAAATCTCCTTTAGATTCTAATCGTAAAGCCACACATTTTGCTGCCGCCCCTCCCCCACGGAGCAACGTCAGACAAAAAGTATTTTTAAATAGCATTATTAACCCGGAATAGCCCACCAACCTCAGCAGCCAGATCCAACGGATACAGCATTGTACTCAAGTCAGCTGATTGTGCAACACCTTCCGCACTTCTGCGGCAGGACATGCAGCAATGCGAACCTGTTTATGCCGACTGGTGTGGCCACGCTCGATACTGACGTTACTTTTAGCGCATCCGAGCAGGCGTGCAAAATAGGTACAACACATTTTATTAGCGGCACCATCAACTGGCGGCGAGGTCAGACGTACCTTAAGTTCCTCCCCTTGCAAACCGCAAAGAGCGTTTTTGCTGGCACGCGGCTGTACTAGTACCGAAATAAGGGTGTCAGCATCACGCTGGCGTACGCAACAGCGCAAACTATCAGCATCCATACACTCCACCCTGGTTTCAAAACTTGTACGCCAGCGTGAACAGAACCGCATGGACAAAGCGCTGCGCCACAGATAGTACCAGCAACAACACCAGAGGAGAGAAATCCATCCCGCCGAACTGCAGCGGAACTACGCGCTGAATGCGGTACAAAACTGGATCGGTGGCGCGGTGCAGGAATCTGACGATAGGATTATATGGATCAGGATTGACCCAGGAGATAACGGCCCGCGCTACCAGAATAATGATGTAGAGGCTGAAGGCCAGATCGATCAGACCGGCAACAGCCATTAACGTTTGGCGCATGAATATATTTCCTCTTCGTTGAGATTTATAAAGTCCAGCTGGGAAGCAATATTAGTTATCCACTTACATGGATGGTATCAAAGTACATGGGGATGCAACAAGGACAAAGACTGGTTAAACAAATAGTTACTGTACTGAACAATCGACACAAAGTGCGCGCTGTCTTTTGACATCCTTCAGGGGAAGGAGTAGTGTGAGCACACGCATAATTCATGCGAGCGAAGAGCTAAACCTAGAACACTAAACAACCCACCACATATGTACGCTATTCGAAACAGGACTACGCTTCCACAGGGAGGACATACCTAGCATGTACCGCACTAATAACCTTAATATAAAAGGCTTTACCGAGGTAGTTGCCCCTGCGGAACTAAAGCAGGTGTTTCCACAGTCGGAGGCTTCTTCAGAATTTGTAGCTAAATCCAGGCAGCAGATTATCGATATCCTCACCAACCGCGACAAACGTCTGATGCTGGTAGTTGGCCCATGTTCCATCCACGACCCGGCTGGCGCGTTGGATTACGCCCGACGTCTGGCGAAATTGAGCAGTGAACTAAAAGACAAATTGCTGCTGGTTATGCGGGTTTATTTTGAAAAACCGCGCACCACTGTCGGCTGGAAAGGCCTGATCAACGATCCGGATCTCAACGGTACCCATCAGATATCCAAAGGACTTGGAGTGGCGCGGCAGTTGTTCTGCGCTATTACCGATCTGGGACTGCCCATCGCTACCGAAATGCTCGACACCATAACACCGCAGTATTATGCCGACCTCATCAGCTGGGGCGCCATTGGAGCACGAACCACGGAGTCCCAACCGCACCGGGAGATGTCGAGCGGACTGTCATTCCCTGTTGGGTTTAAAAACAGCACCGATGGCAATCTATGTATCGCCATGGATGCCATGAGTGCAGCGGCGCATGAGCACAGTTTTCTGGGCATCAATCGCTCCGGCAAAATCTCCATCGTCCAGACCAGCGGCAACCACCATGTGCATATTGTGCTACGCGGCGGTAGTGGCAAACCCAACTATCACCGGGAAGATATTCTCGAAACCGAGCGGCGGCTGATGGAGCGCAATCTCTCCACTGCCATCATGGTGGACTGCAGCCATGCCAACTCCGACAAAGATCATACGCGCCAACCTGCAGTTGCACGCGAAGTCCTTGCCCAGATCGAAGCCGGGGACACTTCAATCCGCGCTCTTATGATCGAAAGCAACATCGAGTGCGGGAACCAGCCCATCGAGGCTGCCCCCGACTTGAAGTATGGAGTGTCCGTGACCGATAAATGTATCGATTGGGCTGAGACCGAAGCGCTACTGCGCGAGATTCATCAACGCCTCACCAAAATGGGCGGTCGAAAAATCGGCACAAAAATCTTGTAGGGGCGCGGTGTGCCGTGCCTACCACCACCGGCACAACCCCCCTCAATCCCCCCTATAAAATAGGGGGGAAGGTGAGCGCAGCGAGCAGGGGGGTGATTTGCGGCGCATTCACCGTCATCCCCGGCAAAGCTATCGTCATTCCCGCCTACGTGAGAATGACGGATTTTACTTACACATAACATACAAGGGGCGATTCGTGAATCGCTCCTACGTGCTCTGGTGGTGGAAATCGGGCGATTCGTGAATCGCCCCTACGTGCTCTGGTGGTGGGAATCGGGCGATTCGTGAATCGCCCCTACGTGAGCGGTTTGCATCAGCGGCGCTAAAACCCACGCAATCCTTCTTTAAAGCGAAAAATGCTTCAGTGCTGTTTCAGCTATGGCAGCGCCTATGCTTAAAGATGCGGTCGCCGCCGGCGAAGGGGCATTGAGAACATGCACCATTCCCGGTGCTTCGAGCACACAAAAATCATCCACAAGAGATCCATCTGTGGCCACCGCCTGCGCACGTACTCCGGCTCCTGCACGGTAAATCGCATCGGCGTGCAGATCGGGGATGAGCTCGCGCAAATCGCGCAGCATCTGAGTTTTGCTCAGCGAGCGGCGGTACTCTTGCAGGCCAACCCGCCAATAGCGCCGGGCCAGACGTAAAAATCCAGGGAATTTCAGGGTATCGAGCACATCTCGCATGCTGAAATCCCACAGGTGATAGCCTTCACGCTGAAATGCCAACACCGCATTCGGCCCCGCCTCAATCGCTCCATTCAGCATCCGGGTAAAATGTACCCCCAGAAACGGGAATTTAGGGTCCGGCACCGGATAGATGAGGTTTTTGACCATAGGTCGCTGCTGTTGCCCGAGTTTATAATACTCGCCCCGAAAAGGGACAATCTGCACCTTGGGATCAACGCCACACATCTTCGTCACTCTATCACTGTACAGCCCCGCGCAGTTAACCACACAACGAGCTTCGACTTGACCAGCCGTCGTGTGTAAACGAAACCCTGAATTGACGCGCTCCACTCTCTGCACCTCAGCAGAAGTCAGAATAGTCCCTCCTCCGGCTTCAACCTTGGCTCCAAAAGCATGGGTAACCGCAGTATAGTCGACGATTCCGGTTTGAGGCACGTGCAGCCCTGCAATTCCGCTAACTCGGGGTTCATACTGGCGCAGATCGGAGGCGTCCAGGCGTATAATCCCCGTAAGGCCATTCTGTCCCCCACGATGCTCTAGTTCATCCAGAGCCTCAAGTTGCCCTTCATGCGTTGCTACCACAACCTTGCCGCAGCGTTCGTGCGCTATCTCCTCGGCCTGACAAAAAGCGTACAGGGCTTCACGCCCTTCGGTACAGTTGCGCGCCTTGAGAGAGCCGGGGCGGTAATACAGGCCGGAGTGGATCACTCCACTGTTATGCCCAGTTTGGTGTGCAGCCAGGTGTTTTTCTTTTTCCACAACAACCACTCTTGCTTCTGCAGCCTGCTCGGTCAGTGCTTTGGCGGTTGCCACCCCGACAATACCCCCGCCAATTATTGCAATATCATAAGAAGCCATAAAATCACATTTCCCTGCACATAATTGCAGTACCCACTGCTACCCAACTTTCCTGCATATCGACCTAATCAGTCGTTCTCTGGCTTTTGCATGTCGTTGACCATCAGGCGCACATCGTCAATATTTACGCTTTTAATCTCCTTACCATCACGCTCGCTGCGCACCAACCCCTCTTCCACCCAGAACAACAGCTCGCTGGTTTTGATGCCAAATCTCTGTGCTGCCGCCTCAACTTCGTACCATGTTTTTCCCAAAGCCATATTAACCTCCTGCCGTATGCAACCTGCTCATGTGAATATACCGGTTAGGGTTATCCTTCCCGATTTCATATAATCTATATAATTTTAGCTATCATGCTATAAATGGCCATACTGCCTGTCAATTATAGATCGTTAAGAAGACGATACAGCATCTGCTGGATTTCCCACACCATATCCGCTTGTGACTCAGCTCCACCTTCGATCAGAAGTAGGCGTCCACGGTCTAGCAAGTTATGCGCATCGAGCAATACCGGAGAGAGGTGCTGTTCTATATGCATGCGGGGGACTTCCCCCACCGACTCCACATGTTCTGTAAGCATATCCACACCGTTGTGTAATACCTTCAGGGCTCGCTCTGAAGATTCTCCATCTTCAATCTGTTTTACCGTAGCCGCCAAATTCGCCACAAGCTGTCGATACCGTTCTGAAATGCTCATAAATCTCTCCACCGTTAATCACATTACTGCCGTTAAACACTCAATTAGCCGCACCAAGTACCGCCATAATTTTTCTAGCCATAGTTTTTAACTACAATGTTTCTAAATTACCCTCAATATGTCCAAGGGATTTCATCTCCTGTAAGATGCGCGCGAAACACCATACTACAAGAGTTTTGATTAAAAAACAAAGCTACAACACACGCCGTAAAAGAGATGTTCTCACCAGTCTGGGATGCACATATCTCGCATTAATTATGCCGTTGACTTCCAGCGCGAAGTACTGTTAGGTTGGGTCGAAATTAGATGCCCTGGGGGAGTTATTAATAACTGAGAGTTCCGTATGCGGACGACCCTTAGAACCTGATCCGGATTATACCGGCGTAGGAAAGTGGCGCACACATGAGTTCAACCATTTGTGTTTCGGGGTCGCGACTGTGAGCCCATTTTCTGTTTGTGCCCTGCCCCACTTACCCTGCTCCGCCTATCTGGCTTATCTCGCACCGGAACAACCGCCCCCAGTTTCGCATCTGCCCAAATCAAATGCCATATTTAAAGTACTGATATCCGGTATTATTACATTCACTTGAATGGCGGCCAGAATAGATGCGTATCAGCATAAATGAACAGTCACACGACATCCCTCCACAGATGACTTTGCACCAACTGCGCCTCCAGACTGATCCAAGCGCGAACATGTGTATCCTCAACGGTGCGGAAGCCAAGGCAGACATACCTCTGCAACCCGGTGATCGCGTAGTGTTCATCTGCAGCGACCATATACCGAACGCTGAAGAGTTCAACACCATGCTAAAAGCACGCCACGGCGCAGAAGTACAACAAACGCTGGAGCGTTCCTGCGTGGGCATTGCCGGAGTTGGCGGGCTTGGTTCCACTATCGCCATAGCCCTGGCGCGCGCGGGCATCGGGCATCTGATTATTGCAGATCAGGATGTGGTGGAGCTTTCCAACCTGCAGCGTCAGCAGTATTTTCTCGATCAAATTGGGTGCCCAAAGGTTGTAGCCTTGACTGCAACCCTTAGGCGCATAAACCCCGGACTGCAGCTCACCACGCATCACACTAGGGTCGATAGCAACAATCTCCCTGAGTTATTCGACTCCGCCCATATTCTGGTGGAGGCATTTGACGACGCCAGCGCCAAAGCGGAGCTAACCCAGACATGGCTGCAAACCTTCCCCGAGCGCCCCTTGGTGGCAGCCTCCGGCGTGGCCGGATTTGGTACTGCCAACAACATCTCAACCCGGCGCCCCTTTGCCCATCTGTACCTGTGTGGAGATGGCGATAGTGCCGTTGAAGCAGTTGGCAGCTTATGTGCTTCGCGCGTGGGGGTTACCGCCAGTCATCAGGCCCACGCCGTGGTACGCCTGCTGCTGGGACTTGATCCAGTAAAATCGACCTCGACCTGACGCAACCGACACCAGATAATTAGTCATTTAAAAATAAAAGAACCCTCAATACCAAAGGATGACGTTTATGCAACTGAAGATTAATGGAAAAACCTTGGAGGTAAAAGACGGGTGCGACATTGCGACGCTGCTGCAACAACTGGGCCTCAAGGCAGATCGGGTAGCGGTGGAGCACAACCACAATATAGTCATGTGCCGTGATTTTGATACCACAATGCTGCAAAACGGTGATCAGATCGAAATCGTTAATTTTGTCGGGGGAGGATAGACCGCACAACATTAACCTTTTTGTATTTTCACCTGAATACAGATGGGCTTTAAGCTCTCTCGAGATCAGCCCACAAACAAGAAATGTGCAGAATTGATTGAATTCAAAACATAACTCATCCCTAGCGCAAAGGTAGAAGCCACGTGCTACAGGAATTGTTATTTACTCAAAGGATCGTATTGAAAACATGGATAATCTTATTATTGCCGGGCGCACATTCCGCTCACGCTTGATGGTAGGTACCGGAAAGTTCTCTTCCAATGCCGCTATGGCCGCGGCGCTGCATGCCTCGGATAGCGAAATCGTAACCGTGGCGCTGCGCCGGGTGGATATAGACAATCCGCAGGATGATATGCTCAGCCATATCGACCCCAACCGTCACCTGTTGCTGCCCAACACCAGCGGCGCGCGCGATGCCGAAGAAGCGGTACGTCTGGCGCGTCTGGCCAGAGCCGCAGGGTGTGAACCGTGGATCAAACTCGAAGTGACTCCCGATCCGTACTACCTGCTCCCAGACCCCATTGAAACCCTGAAGGCGGCAGTGATTCTGGTTAAGGAAGGGTTTGTGGTGCTGCCATACATCAACGCTGACCCCGTTCTGGCCAAGCATCTACAAGAAGCCGGCTGCGCTACGGTAATGCCTCTAGGCTCCCCCATCGGCACTAATAAGGGGATCCGCACCCGCGACAATATCGCCATTATTATCGAGCAGGCGATAGTACCGGTGGTGGTGGATGCTGGCCTCGGAGCACCATCCCACGCGGCGGAGGCGATGGAGATGGGTGCAGACGCCGTTCTTGTCAACACTGCTCTCGCGATTGCCGACAACCCAGCCGCAATGGCGGCTGCGTTTGCGAAAGGGGTGCAGGCTGGGCGGGAAGGTTTTCTAGCGGGGCTTGGAAAACAGCGCCTACACGCACAGGCATCCAGCCCCCTAACTGGATTTCTAAGGAATGAAGCATGACAACCAGCAGCTCAACACTTGGCAGCACAACCTTCAGCGATGTAATCACCCAGTATCCACAGGATGAAATACTCGAGCAGATTCACGCCTGCAGCACAAGTCAGGTAGAGCAGGCTCTGAGTGCGGAACGCCCAGATCTGCGTGACTTCATGGCGCTGATCTCTCCGGCAGCGCAGGAGTATCTGGAGCCCATGGCTCAGCGCTCGCAGCAGATCACGCGCCAGCGCTTTGGGAACAATATTTATCTATACACTCCGATGTATCTGTCCA
>Ga0265295_1005779_pt1 | contig 15499 bp, 15 predicted proteins | sample Munlansysbiofilm_FD_192503 | JGI IMG/M metagenome (GOLD analysis project Ga0265295, IMG submission 192503) | Leachate microbial communities from a municipal landfill in Southern Ontario, Canada - Methane capture system biofilm | ecosystem: Engineered > Solid waste > Landfill > Unclassified ... | reverse complement strand
CCTTGATGATGTTACTATAAACCCTTATGACAAAGAGTTAGAAATTGAGCTTATGGAAAAAATAAATAAACTTGATGTTGGCCCAATGGGCCTAGGTGGTATAACGACTTGCATAGGCGTTAAAGTAAACTCATTTCCTTGTCACATAGCATCTTTACCAGTAGCTGTTAATTTACAATGCCATAGCGCAAGAAAAAGTGAGGTGACCTTAGTTGGAAAAGAAATTACAAACACCAATAACTAATGAAGTAATAAAAACACTCTCAGTAGGTGATGAAGTCTTAATCTCAGGGTATATTTATACTGCTAGAGATGCAGCCCATAAATTACTTATAGAGCTAATAGAAAATAACGAACCATTACCATTTGATGTTAAAGATCAAGTTGTTTATTATGTAGGTCCTACACCAGCAAAACCCAATCAAGTCATTGGAGCCTGTGGTCCAACCAGCAGCTATCGCATGGATAAATATAGTCCTTACTTAATGGAAAAAGGATTAAAGGTTATGATTGGTAAAGGAGATCGTTCAAAAGAATTTAATGATGTAGTTGCCAAATATAAAGGACTTTATTTACTAGCAATAGGAGGTCTCGGAGCGAAACTATCACAATGCGTAATTGAAAATGAGTTAGTTGCTTTTGAACATTTACAATCTGAAGCTATCAGACGACTTAAAGTTGTAGATTTTCCTGCAATAGTAGCTATTGATTATCAAGGAAACTCCATATTTTAAAAAAAAGTGGCTTTTTTAAAAAGCCACTTTATATTTACTCAGTTTCAATCAAACCGTACTTTCCATCATCTCTCAAATACAATATTGAAGTTTCATTATCCTCATTCTTATAAATAAAGAAATCATGACCTAACAGTTCCATTTGAGTTAATGCTTCTTCTAGTGATAAAATCTCTAAATTAATTCTTTTCTTCTTTACAGGAGATATTAATTCTTTTTCCAACTCTTCTAAGTCGAAATCATCTGAGGCAAACGTATCTCTTAAACCTACTTTTTCTTGTAGAGACCGGTTCATCTTGTGCTTGTTCTTTCTTAGTTGAGCTTCTAACTTATCAACAGCTTTATCTATAGCTGCGTATAAGTCGCGGTCCGAAACTTCTGCTCTCATGGTTAAGAACTTGATTGGGATAGTAATCTCAACTTTCGTACCCTCGCGATAAACTTTACATACGACAAAAGCTTCTAATTCTTCTGTAAAGATTCTGTCAACCTTATTAAGTTTCTTCTCGATGTAGTTACGAATTGCATCTGTAATTACAAATCCTGATTTGCCAACAATATCTAGTTTCATAAAATCACTCCTTCTTTCTTAAATATCTAACCACCTTTATTATATCATCGATAATATATTTAGTAAATAAACCTGCCCTTTTTAATACAAAAAATTATAAATACTAAAATCAAAATAATTTAGTGAAAAGAAAACTACTCTTTCATACTCATTCACAATATTGCCCCAATCTTCGATATCTTTTATTGAATTATTATCAATAAAAATTATTAAGTCAAAATCATACTTAGAGCTTAATAAGTAAATATATATTAATTTTAAATGGCGGTCTAAATAATTTCTATATTCTAAGTTCAATGGAATATCATAAATGTAAATATAATTTAGCTCCCCCATATTAATTGGAATTAGTTCTTGTTTAACTATAGGCTGATATTTATTAGTACATATTGGACAAATTTCAGGGAAAGCAAATAAAGTCATGAAACTTGACTCAACGTTAAAAAACTTACCACACAAACGACATTTCATTCTTGAGAATTTAATCCTTCAATTTCTTTTTTTGCTTTAATCATTTCCTTAGATATATATCTTGACATAAATATAACAACTCCTTTTTCACTAATCCTTCCGACTCTACCTGCAATTTGAATTAATGTAGCTTGATTAAAAACTTCGCTATCAGCCTCGACCACAACCACACTAATACTTGAAAACGTAACACCTCTCTCTAAAATGGTTGTGGAAACTAAGCAATCATACTCTCCATCAACAAAATTTTTCAAAACTTCTTTTTTATATTTTGTTTCACTACTTATGAACCCTGCATTTATCTTAATTGATTTTAATTTATCAACAAAATCAATACCTTTTTTTATTGAGGGTAAGTAAATAACTAGGATTTCTTTATTATTGACTAGTTGTTTAATACTCTGAACAGCCATTTCGATATCATTAATTTTTTTAAAAATTGGAACTGATAATGGTCGCTTATGATATCTCTTAGATAAAACAAAATATTCTAGTTCTTTAAGCTCGATAATCTTTTTAAATTTATCAGTTATTGTAGCACTCATAAAAATCTTTACTCCGTTTTGTTTTAAAGACTTTTCTATTAATCTTTCTAAAAAAATATTATCTCTTAATGGAAAGGCATCTACTTCATCAATGATTATCAAATCAAATTCATTATAAAACTTAATCAACTGTTGCGGTGTTGTAACAATTAAAGGTGAAAACTCTTTGATTGTTTGGCCACTATGTAAAGATGAGACTATTGTTATAGGAAAGTATTCTTCTAACCTTAATTGAACCTGTTTAATAATCTCAACACGAGGAATGACAAAGGCTACACTCTCATTTCTATTTAAAGCTTCCAATATCACCTTTAAACACATCTCAGTTTTTCCAGCTCCACAAACAGCTTGTAAAAAAGCGTTTTTTCTCTGTTTATAGCAATTTACCAAAAACAATGAACCTTCCATTTGTAAATCGCTTAAGCAAAAGTTTAAAGCTAATTTATGTTGAGTTTTATTTAAATGCCTTTCTCTTCTTAACAAATACTTTTCACTACTCATCTCTTGATATTGTATACATTCTAAACAATAAAAAATTTGATTATAGTCTTCCTTTATCATTGTACTTCCGCATCTTAAACACTTACTTTTTGTTACTGCAACTATTGAGTTATTAACCTTAGTTTTGACTACTGTTTCATACATTTATCAACCTCATTAAAAATATTACAAGGATTGAAGCAAAACTCTTTTTTAAAAAATAATCCTCAAAAAGAGGATTATTTAACAACAATATTTACTAATTTATTAGGAACTACAATTATCTTAACAATAGCCTTTCCTTCAATGTGATTCTGTATTTTTTCACTTTGTAAAGCTATCGCTTCTAAAGCTTCTTTTGAGAGATTATTTTCAACAGTAACTTTATCTCTTAGTTTTCCATTAACCGATATAACTAACTCTATCTCATCTTTTACAAGTTTTGACTCATCATACTCAGGATACAATTCGTATACCAACAAAGTTTCATGACCTAACATTTCCCACAATTCTTCAGTAATATGTGGAGCTATTGGATTAAGCAACTTTAGCAATACTTCATAATCTGCTGTAGAAACTTTTTCAAATTTATTATACTCATTAACTAAACTCATCATTTTAGCAATTGCTGTATTAAATTTTAAGTTTTCTAAATCTTCACTAACACCTTTTATAGTCTCGTTAATGACTCTTTCTAATTCTTTTGTATAAACAGCTTCCTCAGTAACATTTGGGAGCATTCTCCAAATCTTATCCAAGAATCTTCTAGCCCCTTTAACACCTAAATCATTCCAAGGAGTACTCATTTCATAATCGCTAATGAATAGAACGAATGTTCTTAATGTATCTGCGCCATACTCGTCAATTATTTCCATAGGATTTACTACATTTCCTCTTGATTTAGACATTTTTTCATTATCAGCTCCAAGAATTATACCTTGTGCTGTACGTTTCTTATATGGTTCTTTATGTACTGTAACTCCGATATCATACAGAAATTGATTCCAGAAACGGGAATAGATAAGATGTCTAGTGACATGCTCCATACCACCATTATACCAATCAACTTTACCCCAGTATTCCATTTTTTCTTTACTAGCTAATTCTTGATCATTATTAGGGTCCATATATCTCAAAAAATACCAAGAACTTCCAGCCCATTGAGGCATAGTATCAGTTTCTCTTTTTGCCTTACCGCCACATTTAGGACATGTACAGTTTACATAATCATCGATATTAGCCAAAGGTGATTCTCCAGTATCAGTCGGAATAAACTTCTCTACCATTGGTAAAGTAACAGGTAAATCTTCATATGGAACTGGAACTATACCACATTTGTCACAATAAATAATCGGAATTGGCTCTCCCCAATATCTTTGACGGTTAAAAGCCCAATCTTTCATTCTGTATTGTTTAGCTTCTTCGCCTATTTTATTATCTTCTAAAAATTTTATTATTTTCTTTTTAGCTTCTCCTACATTTAAACCATCAATTAAAGAACTATTTACTAAAATACCTTCATCGGTATCTGTATAAGCTTCTTTTGAGATATCTCCACCTTTAATGACTTCAACAATATTCAAATTATACTTCTGTGCAAACTCATAATCTCTAGTATCATGTGCTGGTACTGCCATAATCGCTCCAGTACCATAGGTAATCATGACATAATCAGAAATAAAAATTGGAATCTCTTGATTGTTAACTGGGTTTATCGCTTTAATTCCTTTTATTTCAACACCTGTTTTATCTTTTGCTAGCTCTATTCTTTCAAATTCTGTTTTAAGTTTTGCTTGTTCTTGATAAGAGATAATCTCATCAATATTTTCAATTTTGTCTTTAAATTCTTCAATATAAGGATGTTCTGGCGCAATAACCATAAAAGTAGCTCCGTAAATCGTATCTGGCCTAGTAGTAAAAACTTTTAAATATTTATCACTATTTGAAATTTTAAAGTTAATATGGGCACCACTAGATCTTCCAATCCATTTTTCTTGTTCCATCCTAATTCTTGGATTAGATTCTAATTCACCCAACCCCTCAAGTAGTTTCTCTGCATAATCAGTAATCTTTAAAAACCATACATCTTTTTCCAATTGTATAACATCATTATCACAACGATCACATTTTCCGCCTTGAGATTCTTCGTTTGATAAGACTACCTTACAACTTGGGCAGAAATTAACATAAGCTTTATCTTTATAAACTAAACCATGCTCATAAAGTTTAAGAAAAATCCATTGAGTCCAACGGTAGTATTTAGGGTCTGTTGTATCTACTACTCTTGAAAAATCAAAAGAAAAACCGGCAGCTTTTAATTGGCTGACAAAAGTCTTAATATTCTCATCAGTAATTATTCTCGGATGAATTTGATTTTTTATCGCATAATTTTCAGTCGGCAATCCAAAAGCATCAAATCCAATTGGAAATAAAACATTTTTATTTTCCATTCTTCTTTTACGTGAAATTACATCCAAAGAAAGATAGGCTCTTATATGACCTATATGCATTCCTGCTCCACTAGGATATGGAAACTCAACTAATGAATAATACTTCTCTTTTTCTGAAAAATCATTCGCATAAAAGTATTTATTAGAATACCATACATCTTGCCATTTTTTTTCAATCTTTTTTTCATCAAAACTCGGTACAAACTCACTCATAATAATCCTCACTTCCTAAAAAAAAGTCCTCTACTATAATGTAAAGGACGAATATTCGTGGTACCACCTTATTTCCCAGTTAAAATAACTGGCTCAATATTTGATAACGCAGATAACCTGCGGATTCCGCTCACTAGTTGCACGAAATCTACTCCTTAAGACTAATTCACTAGAATAAATCAATATTAGTTCACACCAACCACTAACTCTCTTTAAATTATTATAATAGCTACTTGTTCTCAAATCATCATATTTATGTCATGTATTATAACATAGATAGTAATTTAAAACAATTACAATCTATTCCTCTTCACCATTTTTAGTCTCTTCTTCTTCATCTTCTTCTACTACATCATTTTCAAAGTCATTCTCTTGAGATTGTTGTTGGTAATATTGAGCATGACCAATAATTCTAAAATGTAGTTCTCTTTGCAAAACAAATACACTTCTATAAGCAACCATCATCAATATGAAGAAAATCAACATATCAAAGTTTAACAAGTTGTAAATTGCAAATAAGAACGCCATCGGTGTGGACGCAAAGGTCAGCATTTTAAAAATCTTTTTATAAGAAATAAATTTTTTAAATCTTATAAAAGGGATTGTTGAAATTAATATTATAAACAACAACACTAAAGCGTTATATATGACTTTTATGAAAACATCCACAACAATTAAACTTGTAGTTAAAACAGAAATTCCTTCTTCCAAATTGCTAAATTCGTAGGAATTAAACATGTTCATACTACTCACTTTTTGAGTTCCAACATAAAAATTCATACCTTGTCCTTGCAAGACAATTGCTAAAGCTTGTCTATCTTGAACGTCTAAATAATCATCTTCTTCAGATAAGATATAAATTGGAAATCCATAAACATTATAATAATTGTTCATGTCATAGTTATCACCAGTACATACTATCGTCCCTTCGGAAATAGAACAACCAGAGTTTGCTTCAGTAATTACATCTGGTTTACTAGATAAATAGAAAACTAAAACAGATATTGACATTAACAATACCAACAAAAGTATATATAAAAATACAAATCCACCTTTTTTATTATGATAGTTAACTATCTTCTGTGGGTATACTATACTATTACTAAAAACTTCAAACATAATAAAATCACCTATAAACAATTATAACATCTTTTATCACCACATCAAGAAAAATACACAATTTTACTTATCGCTTAGTTTAAAGTGAAAAATACAATGTTATAAAAGATATGTTTCTGTGGTATAATTTTTTTAGGTGAGATTATGAATTTTTTTACAGATGAAAAGCATTATAACACTTTAAATAACTTTTATCGCCATCGTTTTAACACGAAGGTTTTTAAAATTGCCTTAAACGGAGGTTTTACTTGTCCAAATCGTGATGGTAAGATATCTACTGCTGGCTGTATCTTCTGTTCAGACTCTGGCAGCGGAGAATTTGGTGGAGATAAACATTTTTCTTTAAAAGAACAATTTACAACCATAAAATCAATGATGGAAAAAAAATGGAAAGTTGGTAAGTATATAGTTTATTTTCAATCATTTTCTAACACCTATGGTCCAATTAAAAAGCTTAGAAGACTCTATAATGAGGCTCTTACTTTAGATGAAAATATTATTGGTTTAAACATTGGCACTAGAGCTGACTGTTTTTCTGAAGAAATCTACGACCTTTTAGAAGAAATCAATAAAAAAACTTATTTAACAATTGAACTAGGTTTACAATCTATGCATGATAAAACATTGGTTCAAATCAATCGTGGTCATAATCTAGAAATTTTTATAAACACAGTTTCAGAATTAAGAAAAAGGGATATTAACGTTGTTGTCCATATAATAAATGGTCTTCCTGGAGAAACTGAAGAAATGATGCTTGAAACTGCTGACTTTTTAAACACTCTAGATATCCAGGGTGTAAAGATTCACATGTTATATATCACTCATAGCACTCCGCTTTCTAGAATCTATATTAAAAAGCCATTTAAATTGTTAACTCTAAAAGAGTATGTCTCTATTACAGTAAAACAACTATGCTTACTAAATGATAATATTATTATTCATAGAGTAACTGGAGATCCAGATAGAAACGATTTAATAGCTCCCGAATGGACTCTAAAGAAATTTATCGTAGCTAATGAAATCGATAAGCTTATGAGAAAAAACAAATTATATCAAGGAATGAATTATCGAGGGGAATCACATGAATAAAAAAGCGCATCTTTCTGGTCTAATGTTTTCAATAATTTTTGGTTTTTCTTTTATGATGTCGAAAACTGCTTTAGAATACATTAGCCCTATAGGTTTAATAGCTTATAGGTTCTTACTCGCCTTTATAACTTTTGAAGTTCTGAGGCTTACAAAAGTTATAAAGATTCGTATAAACCTAAAGGAATCAGTATCAATCCTTCTTGTTGCTTTTTTTCAACCCATCTTATATTTCTTATTTGAAACCTATGGATTAAAAGAAACCACAAGTGCTGAAGCCGGACTAATGATAGCGCTAATTCCAATTTTTGTTACAATTCTTTCTACTATTATACTTAAAGAAAAACCTCTAGTTACTCAGCTCCTTTTTATTTTATTAAGTGTAGCTGGAGTTGTTTTTATTCAACTATATAACACCAATATTAGTTTCGATTTTAATTCTATAGGTTTTAGACTTTTACTGATGGCAGTTATATCTGCTGCACTATTTAACATCGCATCAAGAAACGCAGCTAAAAACCATAAACCTCATGAAATAACATATATTATGATGCTTATGGGAGCTGTTTGTTTTAATGTAATCTATATTTACCAATTAATCAATAATAAAGAATTACCAAGTTATTTTTCAAATCTTATGAATGTTGAAGTTATCCTACCTATCGTATACCTAGGAATAGTCGCTTCAATACTTGGCTTCTTTTTAGTAAATTTTTCTCTTTCCAAACTACCAGCGCATATTTCCAGCATTTACTCGAATATATCCACCATGGTAGCTGTAATTGCTGGAGCTATTTTTCTTAATGAAAAAGTAGAGTTCTATCATATCATTGGCGGCTTGATGATTGTTGTGGGTGTATATGGGGCGGCTAGAATAAACTATTTAAGAAACAGGAGAGTCAAAAAACTATGATTAAAATAACTGATCTATCCCACGAAATAATCGAATTAAACAACCCTATAAATTGTGCTGTTGATATGACAGCTGGATTAGGTAATGATACAATTTTTTTATCAAAAATTTCCAAAAAAGTATATGCCTTCGATATTCAAAAGATAGCTCTAGAAAAAACTAATGAACTACTTAAATTAAATAAAATAAACAATGTGACTTTAATTAATGATGACCATCAATTTATCCAAAATTATATTGATGAACTAATAGATTTGGCAATTTATAATCTTGGTTACTTACCAAACTCTTCAAAAGAAATAAGAACTGAAACAACATCTACTTTAAAGTCATTAATCATCTTACTTGAAAAACTTACTATCAACGGACAAATAGTTATAGTTCTTTACCCTCATAATAAAGAGGAAGTAATTGAAGTTGAAAATTATTGCATGAGTCTTAATAATGATTTTGATGTACTTAAATATCAAATAATCAATAAAACAAACGCTCCATTTATCATCAAAATAAAAAAAATGAGATCTTCTTTATAGATCTCATAAGAACAAAATATTAAATTGCTTGATTCTCAGGCAATTTTTTGTTTTTATAATAAAGCAACAAATCAATAGAAACCATACAGGCATTTAAAGCATAGAGACCTATTACAAAATCTGGATCATTGATTATTTTATGAATTATACCAAAAATATAACCACTAATTATTACATATAAAAATAATACACTTTTTCCTTTGGTTGATTTACTTTTTACACTTTTATAGATTGATGTTGGCCAAGCAAAACCAAAACAAACCAACATCAATATTTCAAATAAGTCCATTTGTCCCTCCAAAATGTTTTTTTAAAACTATTATACCACCAAATAATTTTATTTTACTTTAAAAATATAAGTTGTTATTAAAAAACTTATCTTACATAAACTTAAAAAAATTGTATTTGTAATTATCACAAAAAAATGCTAGAAATCTAGCATCAATTCTATTTATTTTTCTTGTTGATCAAAGAAAGTATGAAATTGTTCTAATTTCATTATCTTCACATAGATGTTAAAAGGGAATAAATTTATTTTTTGGTTAAACACTAAAACCTTGCTATCTCTAGTTCTTCTAACTTCATCAAGATTATTATATGTTTCAACGATATAACTGTTTTCTTCCTTTTCAACGTGAACTTCTTTATAAACCTCTTCAATTATTTTAAGTAAATTTCTTTTTTCTTCATGAGGTAATTGTTTTATAACTACATTATTATAAGCTTCTAATTTCGAGTCTTCTAAAAACTTATACATTAAATTAACTAATTTTCTTAACTCAATCTCTAACTTTGAGTTTATTCTATAGACTTTCTTATATTCCTTTTGGATATCTTTAATTATAAAGAATGAAGCAACAGCTATAATCAATAACAATACCGAAAAGAAAATTGCTATATCGATAAAAATATTAAGGATTGATAAAATCATCAGCATATATCATCACTCTCCTTTAGGAAGGTAAGTACTCAAAATATCAACCATATCTAATCTTTCCCAAGGCACTTGGACGTCATCTCTTCCAAAATGACCATAAGCAGCTACTTGTTTATAGATTGGTCTTCTTAAATCTAGTTTATCAATGATTGCTTTTGGTCTTAAATCAAAATGCCTGTTAATAATATCAAGAATTTCATTTTCTGATATCTTGTTAGTTCCAAAACAATCGATACCTACACTAAGTGGTTTTGATTCTCCAATTGCATAAGCCACTTGAATTTCAGCTTCATCAGCTAACCCACTAGCTACAATGTTTTTCGCTATATATCTCATCATATAAGCAGCTGATCTATCTACTTTAGAAGGATCTTTTCCAGAAAAAGCCCCTCCACCATGATGCGCTCTTCCACCATAAGTATCTACAATTATTTTTCTGCCTGTCAAGCCTGAATCTCCAGAAGGACCTCCAACCACAAACCTTCCAGTAGGATTAATGTGTATTTCAGTTTCTTCACTAATATATTCAGCAGGTATAGTTGGCTTAATAACATATTCAATTAAATCTTTTCTAATTTTTTCTTGAGTAACTTCTGGTGCGTGTTGGGTTGAAATTAATATATGGGTAAAATAATCACATTTCCCTAAATCATTAAAAGTAGCTGTAACTTGTGTTTTACCATCTGGTCTTAAATATGGCAACAATTCACTTTTCCTTACTTCAGCTAACTTCAAAGCCAATTTAGAAGCATAATAATGCGTTATTGGCATATATGTAGGAGTTTCACTTACTGCATAACCAAACATCATACCTTGGTCTCCAGCACCTTGTTCTTTATCATTACCTTCATTAACACCTACAGCTATATCCAAAGACTGTTCGTTTATGCAAACCAAAACTGCAAGATTATCCGAATCAAAACCATATTTCCCTCGATTATATCCAATTTCATCGACCGTCTTACGAATGATTTTTTGCATATCGACATAAGTTTTAGTGGTAATTTCTCCAGCTACTAATACCAAACCTGTTGAAACAACAGTTTCAACAGCTACCCTAGCTTCTTTATCTTCTGATAATATCGCATCTAAAATCGCATCAGATATTTGGTCACATATCTTGTCTGGGTGCCCCTCAGTAACCGACTCAGATGTAAAATATTTATACATAATAACTCTCCTATTCCTTAAACAAGATGATAATAAATTGATTCAAAATCATCAGCGTATTTTATAAATCTATCAATGATTTGTGGATCAAAATATGGTGTAAACTCTAAACGAATTAAATCAATAGCTCTTTGATGTTTTAATTCGCGCTTATAATTTCTTGACTGTCTTAAAATCTCATATATGTGACTTATGAGAATTACTTGAGACTCACGATTATTTTGTATTCCGTTCATCTCTTTTATAAAATCTTGATTAACAGTTTTTTCAAAATGCGCTCTCACTATATCTTCAGCCTTTTTATCTAACTGAAGTCTTTTAATGATTACTGAACCAATTATTGTTTTTTCTCTAATTTTCTTATAATCAATTTCTTCTAAATGATCCTTTGTTTCAAAATCATCTGTATTTAATATTTCTCGTTTTTCAATGTGTATCATTGAATAATCATATATTTCTTGGCATAACTTAGAAGAATACCCTAAAAAACTTCCTAGTTTCGCAGACATTTCCGCGACTCTTTTACAAGCTTTTTTGTTATCTTCCTCAACTTTATCTTCGCTTCTTTGTTTATATACTGTTATAACATCAAAAACATCTGAAACCACTGACTTAAAGTCTTTTTCAACTTCTTGGCGCTTAACTAACTCGCTTTTTCTTTTATTATTGATATCTTCAGAAATTTTTACTGTCGAATATAACCCAACCATAAAAATCGCTAACACTAATGTTCTTAAAAGTAAATCGATTATTACAGCTCCATTATTAGATGACATGTAAGCCCATAATTCTGTAAAATTACCTGCATATTGATATAGAGGATATAAAATTACTACATGAATTATTGTCATAACAATAATTGTTACTTTAAATATAACGTTTAATAATTTAGGGTCTTGATAAAGCGCAATAACTACTAATGAAAAATAAATTAAAGAATACCCAGCTTGCGTTATGGAAAAGAATCCTCCTTCCATAGTATCGCCTAAAGTAAGTCTTAATTTAATATACACAGTAACAGCCATCATTAAAATATAAATACCACTGATATATTCAGCCATTTGTTGTTTTTGTAATGTCCTTGGTTTTTCCATATTTAATCTTTTTACAGACTTACCAGCGAAAAACATTATCAAAAATATTACAAACGTTACTATTAAGTTTACATTTCGTTCCAACCCAGTTGAGCCAATCAAAGTAAACAATAAAAAAACTATATTTGTAACAAAAATTATATTTCTGATTACTCTGTTTTTACGGTAAAGGACACTAGTTTCATCTAAAATATCGACTCCAGCTTCAAAACTAAACCTTTTTATAAAAAAATTTTGAATCTTCCGCCAGAATCTAGGCGAATGACTTTTACCTGAAACTTCTAGATGTTTAGCATTTACAGCTACTTTGTTCTCATCAAACTTATTTTTGAAAGAAGTAATTCTAAAAAAATCTACTACTTTTTCAACGAAACCTTTTTTATGCTTTTTTTTCTTGGATGTCTCATTGAAATAATCATCGATACTTTTTGAATTTGTATTGTTTAAACTACGGTTTTTCTTTGAATCTTCATTCTTACGAAAAAATTCATCTAAAGTCTTTTCTCGATTATCCAACTTAGACATCACCTCCTAAAGCAAAATAATTATCTTAATTTTTTAAAATAATTGTGGTTCTTCTACAACGCTAGGATCTTTTCTAGCTTCGTTTTCGTTTTCTATTTGAGCTACTCTAGTTGAAGCTGCAGCGGCTACAGCACCTACGATATCATCTAAAAAAGTATGGCAAGCAGCTTTATCACCTTTACCATCATAATTAAGTCTAGCAACTATCCCAGGCTTATTAACGTCAATATCACCGAAATTAGTTTTACCGATGGTTCCATATAACCCAGCTAATTCAATTCCAAATAATTCATCAATCCCAAACATTCCTAAATCAGAAGCTAGAATTGATTGAATTGGGCCTTGAAAGGCTTTTTCTTCTGTTAATCTGTCAATTTCTGCGCCTAATTGTAAAATGTGGAATACATCTCTAAGGGATAATATTTTTTCCACTGATTCTAAACATTCTTGATATGATATAGAATCATTCCATTTTGATTGTTGACGATATGCTATTTCCGCAATATCATCAATCAAAACACCACGTTTTTTTAGTAGTTCAATATTCATTTGATACATTTCATCTCTTGAAAAAAGATTTTTATCTCTATTCATTTATTTCACCTCGACTTTTTAGTCTATTATACTAACTAAATATTATATCATAATATTTGTAAATTATAAATGGTCTTTTATAATCATACCTACTTGAAGTAACGCTTTACCTGCCCCATTCATAAAAGACTTGATATCCATTCTTTTCTTTCCTTGAAGTTGTAAGTCTTTTAGAACTATTACTCCACTGCCTGTTTGAATATAAACCCCAGATTTATCAACTTTAACTATCTCTGAAACATTACTGCTTAAATCTTCTTCATGAAATGCGACTTCATATACTTTGATATTTAACCCATTAATAGTCATATACGATACTGGCCAAGGATTAAGTCCTCTAACAAAGTCGTATATTTGTTTTGATGTCTTATGAAAATCAATTTCTAATTCTTCTTTTTTAAAGTTATATGCAAAGGTGACTTCATTCTTTTCTTGAGAAAACCCAAACTTTTCTCCTGATAATAATCTTTCCATTGTTTCTACCAACAGAGTCTTACCAATCTCACTTAACTTCATTTCAATATCTTTAACATTGTCAGATTCTTCTATTTTACAAGTTGATTGAGATAATATCAAACCGCTATCCATGGCTTTTTCCATATATATAATACTTACTCCAGTTTCTTCATTACCATCGATTATCGCTTTATGCATAGGTGATCCTCCTCGATATTTTGGCAACAAAGAAGCATGAACATTAATCGCCTGATATCGCGCATGAAAGAGTACTTTTTCAGGTATTATTTGCCCATAAGCCGCAACTATAATAAAATCAAAATCTTCATCGATAATTCTTTGATAGTCTTTTTTTATCGATATTGGTTGAAATAACTCTATTCCTAACTCTAAAGCTTTATTCTTTACTGGTGTACCTTCCATTACTTGTTTTCTCCCAACTGGTTTATCAGGTTGGGTAACCACAAGTGAAACTTCATATTTTTCATGTAATGTTTCTAAAATATTAACCGCAAAATCCATACTACCCATAAAACATATTTTCATAACGCAACACCTACCCTACATTCGGATAATTATCTATTGAAATATAGATATCATCACTACTAAAACTATCCACTAATTCGTTAATTTTCTCATAAAAGTCTTTCTTTTCACGATATTTTATCATTATCTTCGCAGTATATTTGTTTTTTATTTTAATTGTTTGATCAATAGCTGGACCTAAAACAATTATCGATTCATCAAATCTTTTTAGTTGTTTACTAAACTCAATTCCAGCGTAAAATACATCTCTAATACTTTTCCCGTTAAATCCAATTTCAATTAAATAATAAAAAGGTGAATATCTAGCTACTCTTCTTAATCTCATTTCATATTGATAAAAACCATAATAATCATTCTCGCAAGCATATTTAACTGCATAGTGTTCTGGATTCATAGCTTGAATTACAACTTGTCCTTCAATCGACCTTCTTCCAGCACGTCCAGAGACCTGCATGATTAATTGAAATGTCTTTTCAGGAGCTCTAAAATCAGGAACAAACAGATTGGAATCAGCTTGAATTATACCAACTAATGTAACTCTTGGAAAGTCAAGACCCTTAGCTATCATTTGTGTACCTATTAAAATATCTCCTTGATTTTGAAATTTATTTAAAATAATTTCATGAGAATGTTTTTTTCTTGTCGTATCATTATCCATTCGATAAACTTTCGCTGTAGGGAAATATTCACTTAGATACTTTTCTATTTTTTGTGTACCGCTCCCCATGAAGTTAAGTTCATTTGAACCACATCTTATACAAGTATTGGGTTTTTTTTCTTCATGACCACAATAGTGACATTTCAATGAATTAGAATACTCATGATAAGTTAAGGAAATGTCACAATTAGGGCATTTAAACACATAACCACATTCTCTACAAATAACAAAATTAGCATAGCCTCTTCTATTCATTAGTAAAATTACTTGTTCGTTTTTTTTTAATCTACTATCTATCTCTTCAATTAGTTTTTTTGAAAATGGACTATCATTACCACTTTTAAACTCGCTTAACATGTTAACGATATCTATTCTTGGTAATTTTGAATTCAAAGCTCTTTCTT
>Ga0265295_1005778_pt1 | contig 15500 bp, 11 predicted proteins | sample Munlansysbiofilm_FD_192503 | JGI IMG/M metagenome (GOLD analysis project Ga0265295, IMG submission 192503) | Leachate microbial communities from a municipal landfill in Southern Ontario, Canada - Methane capture system biofilm | ecosystem: Engineered > Solid waste > Landfill > Unclassified ... | reverse complement strand
TAACGCGGACCAAGTGCAAATGCTAACGCTGACCAAGTGCAAATGCTAATGCTGACCAAGTGCAAATGCTAACGCTGACCAAGTGCAAATGCTAACGCTGACCAAGTGCAAATGCTAACGCTGACCAAGTGCAAATGCTAACGCTGACCAAGTGCCAAACAATAACGCTGACCAAGTGCCAAACGCTAACGCTGACCAAGTGCCAAACGCTAACGCTGACCAAGTGCAAATGCTAACGCTGACCAAGTGTCAAACAATAACGCTGACCAAGTGCAAATGCTAACGCGGACCAAGTGCCAAACGCTAACGCGGACCAAGTGCCAAAACATTAATGCCGGCCAATCGGCAAGCTTTAAACACAAATAAAACAGCGATTTTAAATTCAATAGAACAGTCGGTGTTCATTTTTATTGATTTTAGGGGGTCGAATCCGCAAATTTCCGATTTTTTTCGTTCGCGTTCACTCATAAAAAAATCGAAAATGAGCGGTCGGATTTGGAATTTCAAAAACATTAAAAAAATCAATTGAGAATAAATTCAAAAAACGGCGGCGAGATTTGGTTTGGAAAAATAAACGGCGTTGAGGTTTGATTTGGAAATTAAATCGCGCCAAACAGCGAAAACGAGACACGTTTTAAAAATATTTATGGGAAAAAACTTTTTCGGGAATCAAAGAAACAAAAAGAAAAAAAGAAATATTATTTTTTATCGACTTTGCGCTCTTCGATGGTTTCAATCAAATCTTCGGGGCCGCTCATTTTGACGAGTTCTTTTTTCTCGATAAAGGCGGTGCTTTGAACGGATTTGACTTTGGAGTTGCCGTTGATGAGAAAAACGGATTCGGTTTCAAAAACGTCGGAGATGCTGCTCATCAGATGCGCGCGCTTGAGTGTGGAGGCGTTGTATTTGCTGACGCCGGTCAGGATGACGGAATTTTTGTCTTTGGAAACGGCGCGAAAAGGCGCGTGGGCGGTTTCTTTGACGTCAAAGCCCAGCGTTGAGATGTAGGTCAGCATTTCGTTTTCCGCCGATTCGGCGGGATTTTGTATTTTAGAAAGGGGTTGACTTTGAGATTTGGATTTGTTTTCGGCGGAATCGTGAATCGGAGTCGTTATCGGATTGTTCAAGGGATTATTCAGGGGATGAGCGATGGAACCGCCGACTTTAGACGGATTTTGAAGTTCGGATTTGGGGCCGGTTAAAACGGACGGGTTTAAAATATCAATCGGTTGCGCGAGTTCGATTTGAAGCAAATCCTCAAGCATTAAAACCGTGTCGATGGATGCGTGCATTCCTTCCTCTTCGTATTTGCTGATTGTCCGCCGGGAAACGCCGATGATGCCGGCCAGTGAGCCGAGCGACATGTTGTTTTCGATGCGCGCGTCTTTTAAGGCGGCGCCGTTAATCGGAACGTAAAGGCCTCCGGGGGAGGCGGAGACCATCGGCGGGATGCCTTCGATAAAATAATCATAAAACGTTTGAATGTTAATCGCCGTGATTTTGTAACGCATATAAATGACGTTGTCCTCAAGCGGTTGATCCCGCGTTTTTTCGCCGATGACAAGAGGCGTTCCGCCGAGGATTTCTGAGAGATAGCGCATTTCGTTTGCCGTCTCTTCCGTTAGACCGTCCAGGTTGAGAAGGATTTTGCATAAAAGAAGCGTCTCCCCTCGTCGCGCCGCGATATCAAAACTTCGCGGTCGGATGTCGCATTTATCGGAAACCATAAAACCGGCATGCTTCAGCACTTCAATCGTTTGGTCGGCCAGGAGATCTCGAGACATTTCTGAAATAAAATTAGAATATCGGGCTATATAAAAGTTCTTAAAAATAAAAAAGATGAAAAAATAAAAACAAAAACAAACAAATGAAAAATGTAAAATGAAAAATGAAACAAAATAAAAAGGTAAAAACAAAAATAAACAATAAAAATGCCCGACCAAACTTAAACACGATAACAGAAAGCGAGAGGGATATCTTATCGTTGATTTAATAAAAAATCAACAACCGTCTTTCAAACATTTAATCAAACCTCAAGAACGACCGTTCGCTACGGGCGCCGCCGAAGGCGGTGACAAAGCGAACGGATTCGACCCAAAAAAATAAATCGAAAATAACAACTATTTTTTAAAAAAGGGTTAAATCGCAAATTCCGATTTTTCAAAAAAATGAAAAAGAACCGAAGGGTAAACGAAAAAAAAACAAACCGGAAAACCGGATAAAAAACAAACGCCGCCAAACAGCGAAAACATAGATTAAGTTTAAACTTTGAAATAAAAGGATTAAGTGGATTTTGAATGAGATTTTTGGGGTCAATCCGCAAATTTCGATTTTTCGCGCGCTTCGCTTGCTCAAAATCAAAATTAGCGGGGGCGGAATATGGGATTTTGAAAAGGATTAAAACAGCCAAAAAATAGAAATGATGAATGAAAACAAAAAATGAAGAATGTTAAAAAATAAACAATAAAAATGCCCGACCAAACTTAAACACGATAACAGAAAGCGACTAAAATATCTTATCGTTGATTTAATATTTAAAATTCTGCAACCGTTTTTCAAACTTTTAATCAAACTCCAAAAACGACCGTTCGCTGCGGGCGCCGCCGAAGGCGGTGACAAAGCGAACGGATTCGACCCAAAAAAATAAATCAAAAATAACAAACGTTTTTTAAAAAAAGGCAATCCGCAAATTCCGATTTTTCAAAAAAAACGAAAAAGAGCCGAAGGGTAAACGGGAAAAAACAAACCGGAAAGCGGCAGATAAAAAACAAACGGTGCCCAAACAGCGAAAACGCGGGTTAAGTTTAAACTTTGAAATAAAAGGCGAGCTGAATTTTGGATGAGATTTTCGAGGGTCCGTCCGTAATCGATTTTTTGTGCGCTTCGATTGCTCAAAATCAAAAATGAAGGAACGGAATTTGGGATTTAAAAAGAATAAAAAAGATTTAAAAACGATAAAAAATACAAAGAATAAAAAAGAACAAAAGGTAAAAATAAAATGAGCGCCCGATGCAGGATTTGAACTTGCGCTCTTCCGAGAAGAAACGGTTTTCGAGACCGTCGCCTTACCACTAGACTAATCGGGCATGAATGAACGAATGAAATGTGTTTGACAAACACGTCACTCGAATGTTTTGTGTAAATGCCGTTTTTCATATAAATACTTAAGTCAAAAGTTTTTAACCGTTATAAAAAATAATAAAAACAAACCCCGTTTTTTCAACTTTTTAAAAAATCCGGCTTTGCGCGCGAGCCGCGTTTTAAAAACAACGAATTTGAAAAAATTATAAAGAAATGAAAATGTAAAAAATGAAATAAAAAAATAAAAAATAAAAAAATAAAAAAATAAAAAATAAAAAAAAGATAAAATAAAATCCGAAAATTAAAAATTCATTTTTTTTAAATAACTTTATCATAGAATTGAAACATTTAGATGTTTCCAAAACTAAAATTTGATTTCGGTGACAAAATGGTCGTTGACGAGAAGTGGAATAAAAAATTAAAAGATTTCTTAAAGCGGTATTATCAAGACGATGTGCTGGAGCTGGCGAACAGTTATCCCGATAAGCGCAGCTTGGTTGTCAATTACGACCGTTTGGAAATTTTTGACCGCGAGATCGCGCGCGATTTAATCGAGGATCCCGAGTCCGTCATTTTGTCACTGGAATTCGCTTTAAAAGATACGGATTTGCCGCTGTTGAAAAAATTGGACAACGCGCATGTCCGCGTGATTAATATTCCGAATCGCATCCCGATTCGCGATTTAAGAAGCAAACACCTCTCCAAATTCATTGCCGTTGAAGGCATGATTCGACGCGCAACGGAGGTTCGGCCGCGCATCACCAAAGCGGCTTTCAAATGCATGCGCTGCGACACGGTGACTTATGTCGAGCAGCCGGGAAGCAAATTGGATGAGCCGTACTCCGGATGCGAAAATGAAAATTGCGGAAAACGCGGCCCGTTTAAGCTTGTGATTGAGCAATCCGAATTTATCGATTCTCAAAAAGGGCAAATCCAAGAATCCCCCGAAAGCCTCAAAGGCGGTTCAAACCCGCAAAGCATTGAAATCAATTTCAGCGACGACTTGACGGGATTGGTTTCTCCGGGCGACCGCGTCATCATCAACGGCATTTTACGATCCGTTCCGCGCATGCTTCGCGAAGGAAAATCCACGTTTTACGATTTGGTTTTAGAAGCCAACTCCATTGAGCGCTTGGACCAGGAATATGATGAATTGGACATTTCGGCCGAAGAGGAGCAGCAAATTTTAGAGCTTTCCCGCGACCCGAAGATCTATGAAAAAATTGTCGATTCCATCGCGCCGACCATTTACGGAAATGAGCATGTTAAACGCGCGTTGATGTATCAGCTCTTCTCGGGCGTCGTCAAAACGTTTCCCGACGGGACGCGAACGAGGGGGGACATTCATATTATTCTCGTCGGAGATCCGGGTGTCGCAAAAAGTCAGCTCCTTCGATACATCGTCAAACTCTCTCCGCGCGGTGTTTTCGCGTCCGGTAAAAGCGCGTCGGCCAGCGGTTTGACGGCGGCGGCCGTTCGCGACGATCTCGGGGACGGGCGATGGACGATTGAAGGCGGAGCGCTTGTCATGGCCGATATGGGTATTGCCGCAGTCGACGAGATGGATAAAATGCGCGACGAAGATAAAAGCGCGCTTCACGAAGCGATGGAGCAGCAAACCATCAGCATCGCCAAAGCCGGCATTATCGCGACGTTAAAATCCCGATGCGCTTTATTGGGCGCGGCCAATCCGGTTTACGGACGGTTTAACCGATATGAAAGCTTGGCGGATCAAATCGATATGCCTCCGGCGCTTTTATCTCGTTTTGACTTGATTTTCATATTGTTGGATATTCCCGAAAGCAAAATGGACAATCAAATCGCGAATCACTTGCTTCAAACCCATTATGCCGGGGAGTTGATTCAACATAAAAGCAATATTTCTTCTTCCGACATTTCTCAAGAATACATTAACGAGCAATTGATTAACATTGTTCCCGATATTGAGCCCGATTTGCTTCGAAAATATGTCGCGTATTCCCGAAGAAACGTCTATCCGATTATGGATGAGGACGCTCGAATGCATTTGGTTGATTTTTATACCAGCCTCCGAAAACAGGGGGAGGGAAAAAATACGCCCGTTCCCGTAACGGCGCGCCAGTTAGAAGCGTTGGTTCGATTGGCCGAAGCCAGCGCTCGCGTCCGTTTAAGCAATCGCGTGACGATTGATGACGCCATTCGAACAACCGATATCACAATGGAATGTTTGAAAAATGTCGGCATTGACCCGGCCACCGGAATGTTGGACGCCGATATCATCGCTTCCGGAATCAGCAAAACCCAGCGCGATAAAATTGAAATCGTTCGCGACATTATCAAAATGATTGCCGACCGAAGCGAAGGAAAAAAAGCCTCGCGCAAAGAAGTTTACGCCGAAGCCGAAAAATCGGGAATCGTTGCCGAAGAATTGGATGTTTATATTTCAAAAATGAAGCAGAAGGGCGATCTTTTTGAGCCCGACAAGGATCATTTGAAATGGATTCGTTAAAAAAATGGACATAAGAACATGTATATTAAAACATATAAAACCGAAAAACATTTTATGGTTGCCGCCTGCGATAAAGAATTAATCGGGCAAACTTTAAAAAATGAGAATTGCGAAATTACCGTCAACGGCTCTTTTTACAAAGGAGAAGAAGGAACGACAGAAGAATTATCAGACATTTTAATGTCGGCGACAACGGCCAATTTGATCGGGAAAAAAACGGTTCGATGCGCAATAGAATGCGGGATTGTCGATGAAAACGCGCTGATTCTTTTCGGGGATATTCCGCATGCCCTTTATTTTACATTATAAAAAGAGTCAAAGGGTTTAAATAATTCAAATGGAATCTAAGTCAAAAAAAGTGAAGGCTTTCGTTTTTTCAATTTGTGAGCAAATTAAAAACGCAAATGTTGTCCATATCATTTTTAACATATTATTTTTTACAACAAATCTTACGAAATTATTAAAAATTGTATACAAAAAGAAAAAAAGCGCGTTTTTTATTTAACCCCTTTTTTTCAAGAAGTATTGCCTCACCGGGTGATTACGTGCAAGCTGAAGAAATCAGAATTTTAGAACGAAACGAACTTATTTCTGCCGTCATTGAGAAACATGAACGCTTAATTGTTGAATATCAGGCGGAATACGATGCCATAACAAATACATCAACCGCATTGGATAACGAGATTAAAGGTTTAGAAAAACGCATTGAAGAAAATGAAGAAAAGGCAAGCGTTTCGGATGAGAAGAAACATCACTACGGTCATGAAGCCGAAGAAGAGCTCAAAAAAATGGATTTGAAACCGACAGATGCTGAAAAGATTTCTGCGGGCATTACGGCTTTAACATCTTCTAAAATATCGGATACGATAGAGGATAGAAAAGCGATTTACGAAACGTTATGCACCGATATCGCCAATGCGGAAAGCGGCGATAAATCAACTCTTTTATCCAAAGTCGAAGCCGCTTATCAATCCTACGCGGAAGAATACGCGTTGAATGAAACCTTAAACGCCGACAAGGAAATCTTGAAACAAAAACAAGGCGAAATCACGGAAAACAAAAGAGTCGACTGGCTCGGCAAAAGAATCGACAGCCATAAGGAATCCTTGGAATACTGGAAAGAAATGAAGTGAGGGATGACAAATGACTGAAGAAAATATGATTCAAACAAAGGATATGGAAAACGCGCAAACAGCGGAAACGGAAAACGCACAAACAGCGGAAACGGAAAACGCACAAACAGCAGAAAACGAAAACGCACAAACAGCGGAGACGGAAAACGCGCAAACAGCGGAAACGGAAAACGCACAAACAGCGGAAACGGAAAACGCACAAACAGCAGAAAACGAAAACGCACAAACAGCGGAGACGGAAAACGCACAAGCAACGGAAAACGAAAACGCACAAACAGCGGAAACAGAAAATGAAAACGCGCAAGCAGCGGAAAACGGAAGTGTGCAAACGGCGGAAACGGAAAAACCATCCGTCACGGAAGCTGAAAAAGCACCGGCCGCGGAAGTGGATGAAATTGCGGCGGAAGAAAAGGCGGAAGCCCAAATTTTAGAGACCGATAAGGAATCGGTTGAGAAGAGATTAAGCGCTTTAACGGCCGAAGTTGCGGTCATGACGGAAAATGATGTCAAAAGCAAATCCAATCAACTCAGAAATGTGTTGGAGCGGGATGAAAAGGCGTTAAAGGCGGTTTTTCGAGAGTTGAAAAACCATCGTGTTGACGGGGATGAATTAAAAACCAAAAGGGACGAATTAAACGCTCAAGTCCGGGAAATCTCAAAAACGGCGCAAGAAAGCCGCAATAAAAGAGATGAGGTGAATAAAAAAATCGCCGAGTTAAAAGCACAGCGCAGCGCGGAAATGGAAAAGAACAAATCCAAGACCGAAGAAATCAATCGGCTTAAAACGCAAAGAGACGAATACAACAAGATTTCAAAAGGCACTTATGATATTTTGATGAAAAACTATACCGAGAATTTGAGAAAATTCTTGGAAGACGATATCAATTTGGATCATGAAAAGAATCTTTTTGAGCGTTTGACGGGTTTGACGGAACGTGTCAAAGCGACCAAAGAAGCCAATGCGCTTCACGGCAAAATTCAAGAAATTTACAATGAAAACAAAGGAATGTACGCCAAAAGCGATGAGATTTCCGCGGAAATCAAAAAACTTTCCGAAGAATCTCAAAAGCATCATGTTGAAATGATTGAAGTTTTCAGAAAAGTCGACGAACTCAGAAAAGAAGCGGACGGCTACCACAGGCGTTTGACCGAAAGATACGCGTTAATCAAACCGGTGACTTCAAAAATAGATCCGCTGAAGAAAAATATCGCGATTACAAGAAAGGAATTGGACATTTACTTAGAGCGAATGAAAGATTTCCAAAATGAAAGAGATGAAAAGCGCGTCGATAAAATCCATGCCGGCGCCAAAGAAAAATTAAAGCAAAAAGGCCGCCTCAGTTTGGAGGATTTGGGCGCTTTAATCGAAAAAGGCGAAATCAACTTTAAGAAAGAATAACGGAAAATATTTTTCCGTTTTTTACTTTTTTAATTTTTTGTTTAATTATTTTTTCGTTTTTAAAAAATGGGGCGTCATTTTTCGCGGAATCGCGCGCGTTAAACAGCAAAAACGTGGTTCGGATTTTTATGTTTTTTTCTGAAAAACGACGGCAGTTTAGTGATATTTTTTGAGAGCGTCGCAACAGGCGAAACGCAAACGGTGGTATCCGTGCCCACGTTCGCGAAGCGAACGGCTGTATTTAAAAATAGTAGATGCAAGTGACAAACGCTAACGCTAACCATATGGCAAACGCTGACAGCTAACCACCGGAAAACGTTGACATCTAACCAACCGGCAACGCGGACAGTTAACCGACCGGCAACGCGGACAGTTAACCGACCGGCAACGCGGACAGCTAACCGACCGGCAACGCGGACAGCTAACCAACCGGCAACGCGGACAGCTAACCAACCGGAAAACGCTGACAGCCAACCAATCGGAAAACAAAAACCGCCACAATAAACCCGATATACAATTTTAAACTCAAAAAAAAGGCAGGCGCGACAAAAACACGCGCGCGTAAACAGCGAAAAACATGTTTTATTTTTTAAAATATTAAAATGAAAAAGCGGTCGCCTTTTTATTGATATTTTTTAATTGAAATTGGAAATATTAAATGAAATACAGCTGCAATTTTAATTTGATATCTTTTGATCCGAATCCGTAAATTTCCGATTGTTTTGAACGCTAATGAAAACAGTGATTTTTTATTTGATATTTTGTGGTTGACTCCGCAAATTTCCGATTTTATTTGCTCGCTTCGCTCACAAAAAAAATCGAAAATTAGCGGTCGTATTTGGGATTTTGGAAGACGTTTTAAATAAATGAAATTAAAAAATTAAATCTAAAACAAAACAAAAATAAAAATAAAAAAATGAAACAAAACAAAAACAAAAACAAAAACAAAATGAAAAACGAAAACAAAAAAATAAAAAAAAGAAGAGGGATTACTCTTCCGCAACTTCGGTTGCTTCTTCTGCGGCGGGTTCTTCTTCGGGTTCGAGGCCGAGTAATTTGGGAAGGGTTTTGTCGCCGTAGACGGTGACTTTGGCGTTGATTTGGGATGTGTCAACGGAAATTTCGTTGCCGCGGATGAATTTTCTTCTTCTTTGGCCGGGGATTTTCGGAGCGAAACCGACACCGGTTGCGCCGAGGATTCTTCTTCTTGCGGGTCCGGGGAGGTCGCCTTTCATGACAAAACCGCTTTTATCGCTGCCGCCTGTGATTTTCATGGTGTATCCGGGAAGACCGACAAAGCCGGCGTCGATTTCCATACCGATTGTTTTGCCGTACATTTCTTTTTCTTTGGTCGCGTCCAATTCAATGTTGTATGTTTTACCCGCTTTCGGGTCCGCAAGAACGATTTTCATTGCCATATTTTATAACTCCTGTAAATAATAAACGAATAAATAAAAAATAAATAGACATATAAATAAATAATATTTTTAAAATGTTTTAAATTGACTCTTTTTTGCATAATAAATAAATAAATAAATAAATATATTTAAAATACCGATTTGAAATAAATTTCTTTGAATATGAATAAAATATTCAATAAAAGATAAATCATAAAGTTGTAAAAATACGCCCAAATGCCATCGAAAAAACAATAAAGAATATTAAAATAACTTGAAATCCGAACCGAAATCGGATAAAAGATATGTCAATATTGTTTTTGCCCGATTTGAGCAATAATTAGAAAGTATAATTCCGTCGTCGTGTAGAAGTCATAAAACGCCTCATCATTTATAAATCTTATTCGTGGAAAAGGCAGTGTTAGAAAATAGAAAAGGTGTTTTATTGGAACAGAATAACACAACATTAATAATCCATTAAATGATTTTAAAGCCCCATTTATAGAAAATTCATGGATAATTTATATAAACAAAAATCATTTACGTCTCATTTTAAATTCTTTATTGGAATATCCGGAGCTTTAAAACATGGAATATCACTTGAAATGCATCGAATGCGATGCCGAATTTGACAAAACCGAAATTATTTACACTTGCCGCAAGTGTAACGGTTTGCTTGATGTCATTTATGATTACAATGAAATCAAGAAAAATATGGATATGAACAAACTCAAAACGGAAACACCGTCCGTTTGGAAGTATAAGGATTTGCTTCCGGTCGACATCGAACCGGTCAGCATTCGCGAAGGCGGAACCCCGCTTTACAAATGCGACCGATTGGCCGAAAAAATCGGCGTCAAAGAACTCTATGTCAAACATGAGGGCATGAATCCGACCGGCTCTTTTAAAGACCGCGGCATGACCGTCGGCGTCTCAAAAGCAATCGAGCTCGGCATGAAAACGGTTGCCTGCGCGTCTACCGGAAACACATCCGCGGCGCTTGCCATTTACGGCGCAAAAGCCGGCATTCCGTCCGTTGTTTTGCTCCCGGCAGGAAAAGTGGCGCTCGGCAAAATCGGACAAGCGCTCATGCACGGCGCAAAAGTCATCATGATTCAAGGAAATTTCGACGACGCGCTCGCGCTCGTTCGAGAACTTTGCGAGCAGGAACCGATTTACCTGCTCAACTCCGTCAACCCCTACCGATTGGAAGGACAAAAAACAATCGCTTTTGAAATCGTGGACCAGCTCGGCTTTAAAGTTCCGGACCGCGTGATTTTGCCGGTCGGAAACGCCGGAAACATCACCGCCATTAACAAAGGATTTAAAGAATTCGTAACGCTCGGAATCACGGACAAACGCCCGAAAATGACGGGCATCCAAACCGAAGGCGCCTGCCCGATTGTCAAAGCTTACAAAGCCGGCGCGGATGACATCACGCCCGAAAAGAATCCGGAAACCATCGCGACCGCCATTCGCATCGGAGACCCGGTCAACGCCAGAAAAGCGTTAATCGCGATTAAAGAATCCGGCGGAATGGCCGAATACGTCACGGACGACGAACTCATTCAAGCTCAAAAAGATTTGGCGCAACTCGAAGGCATCGGCGTTGAGCCGGCCAGCGCGACATCCGTTGCCGGATTAAAGAAATTGGTGGACGCGGGACTCATTTCAAAAGAAGAAACCGTCGTCTGTGTCACCACCGGCCACCTTCTCAAAGACCCCGAAGAAGTCATCAGCGTCTGCGTTGAGCCGATAACGGTTGAAGCGAATTTGGAAGCGCTCCGAAAAGCCGTTTTTGAGTGAAAATGTTTGGACTGAATTTGATTTAAATCGGTGAAAGAAATGCAAGAGGATTATAACATACACGAGACCGAATCCAAATGGCAGAAAAAATGGAGAGAGGAAAAAATCTTTGAAGCCCGCCCCGAGTCGGACAAAGAAAAATATTTCATCACCATCCCGTTTCCGTACTTAAACGGAAATTTACACGCCGGCCACACACGCACTTTTACAATCGGCGACGTTATTGCGCGCTACAAAAGAATGCAAGGCTATAATGTGCTCTACCCGATGGGCTTTCACGTCACGGGAACACCGATTGTCGGCCTCGCCGATTTAATTCGCGAAAAAGATGAAACCACAGAAAAAGTTTACACAGAACTTCACGGCATCCCCAAAGAGGTTTATCCGACATTGGATGAGCCCGAAAAAATCGTGGATTATTTCAAAGTCGAAGCGGAAGCCGCCATGAACATGATCGGATACTCGATTGATTGGCGCCGCAAATTCACGACAATGGATCCCGCGTTTCAAAAATTCATCGAATGGCAATACAAAAATCTCTACGACAAAGGATTAATCGTCAAAGGCTCTCATCCTGTCAAATGGTGCCCGCATGACAAAAATCCGGTCGAAGATCACGATATTCTGCGCGGAGAAGACGCGACGCTTGTCGAATACACGCTGATTAAATTCCGCTTCAAAGATATGATTTTCCCCTGCGCCACCCTGAGACCCGAAACAGTTTACGGCGTAACGAATCTTTGGCTCAATCCGAAAGTCGATTACGTCAAATTGAAAATGGAAAAAGACGAATTGGAAGAGTATTGGGTGGTCAGCAAAGAAGCCCATGAAAAATTGCGCTACACCGATTGGCATGTCGAGCTTGTCGAAGAATTGAATGCCGATGACTTAATCGGACTCAAACTGAAAAATCCGGCCACCGACAAAACGATTCCCGTTTTGCCGGCGCCTTTCGTTCGCGGAAATAACGGAAGCGGCGTTGTGATGAGCGTTCCCGCTCACGCGCCCTATGACTATTTAGCGTTGAGAGACTTGGCCGACTCGGATTTGAGCAAATACGACATCACCAAAGAGGATATTCAAAACATCAAACCGATTCAAGTCATTGATGTTCCCGAATACGGAAAGATACCGGCGGCGGAAGTCGTTTTAGAACTCGGCGTCGTTGATCAAAACGACCCGAAAGCCGAAGAGGCGACAAAAATCATTTATCGAAGAGAATTCCACGGCGGAACGCTCAAAGAGATTACCGGAAAATATCAAGGAATTCCGGTTTCAAAAATAAAAGACCGCCTCACGCAAGATTTTATCGCGCAAGGTATCGGAACCGCTTTTTATGAATTCAGCGAGCCCGTCCAATGCCGTTGCGGAACCATGTGCGTTGTCAATATGGTCAAAGGGCAATGGTTCTTAAATTATTCCAACCCCGAGTGGAAAGATAAAGTTTACAAATGTCTGAGCCGAATGGAAATCATTCCGCCCGAATTCCGAACGGAATTTGAGAACAAAATCGATTGGCTCAAAGACAAAGCGTGCGCCCGGACAAAGGGTCTTGGCACACAACTGCCGTGCGACCCGAAATGGTTAATCGAATCATTGGGCGACTCTACGATTTACATGTCTTATTATACGATTGCCAATTACATTAACGACGGGACGCTCACGCCGGAAATGATGACGCGGACACTTTTGGATTATTTGTTTTTGGACATTGGAAATGTCAAAGACGCCGCCGCTTCAAGCGGATTGGATGCGAAAACGATTGACGGCATGAAAGCGGAATTCAATTATTGGTATCCGGTCGACCTTCGTTCTTCGGGCAAAGATTTGGTGCCGAATCACTTGTTGTTCTTTTTGTTCCACCACGTAGCCTTGTTTGACGAAAGCAAATGGCCCAAAGCCATGGCCGTTAACGGATTCGTCTCCCTTGAAGGGCAAAAAATGAGCAAATCCAAAGGCCCGATTTTGACCTTAAAAGAAGCGGTGGACACATACGGCGCCGATGTGACGCGCATGTATATTCTCTCGGCCGCCGAACAAGCGCAGGATGCGGATTGGAGAAAAGAAGGGATTGAATCTTCCAAAACGCAATTGGCGCGTTTTTACAACTTCGCGAATCAAGTCATCGGCAGCGGTTGTCAAATCCCGGATCACGCCGATAAAACACACATCGATCGATGGATTGAAAGCCGGATTCAGCGCTATGTCGCGGAAATTAACGTTGCTTTTGATTCGATTCATACGCGCCACGCCATTCAAAACGCGTTCTTCTTGATTTACAATGACATCAAATGGTATCACAAAAGAGGCGGACAACAGTGTTTGATAGAAGTCGTCGAAACGTGGACCAAATTGATGGCGCCGTTTACGCCGCATATTTGCGAAGAAGTGTGGAGCGGAATCGGACATACGGAATCGATTGCTTTTGTTCCGTATCCTGTAAAAAATCCGGATTTGATTGACGATGCGGCCGAAGTGGCCGAAAATATAATCATTAAAACGCTGGAAGATGTGGAGGAAATTATTCGCGTCGCAAAAATTAAGCCCCAAAAAGTTTACCTTTACACAACGCACGAATGGCGCATTTTGATTTTAAGAAAAGCGGTTGAAATCGTTAAGGCGTCGGATTCTTTTGTACCGACAAAAGACATTCAAAGAGGAATTGCCAAAGATAAGGAAATCGTCACCACGGCCATTGATACGATGAAACACTATGTCCAAGAAGAAGTCAAAGAACACGCCGAAATCATGAAAAACGCCATTCGAAACGATATCGACATCAAGCAATTGATGCAAAGCAGCATGGCAGAACCCACGATTCGCTCCCGCGGAAAGGAAGCTCAAAAATATATTCAAAAAGTCGCCAATGATATTCGCGGATCGTCCATTGATGTTGTTTTGAATTATTTAAACGCCGAATTGGACGAAAAGAAAATATTAGAAGAAGCCAAACCGTTCTTTGAAAAAGAACTCTGTTGCCTTGTTGAAATATTTGACGCGGATGAAATTGACGCCGGACGCGCATACGATCCTGAAAAAAAATCACGGTTCGCCGAGCCGGCAAGACCGGCAATTTATATCGAGTAAAAATAAAATCGCTGTTTTTGGCGATTTTATTATATTTTTTAAGGATTTTCTTTTTTATTTTTGTATTTTGGCGGTTTATCGGAGATTTAATTTTTGGGGCGGTTGATAATCCCGTCTTTTTTGGAGCGAGCGGCAGACGCGCGCGAACCGACATTTTTGGAACGAGCGCGACACAAAAGCTTGCACAAATTTAAGATTAATTAAAAAAACGATTTTTTGGAATTACCATGTTTTTAAAATAATGCAGTCGGATTCATAAACAAAACCGACCCGTATCGGTTCAAAACGAATACGCCGGAAAAAGAAAGAACACCACTTTTTTGCCTCGATTACAAAAATATCAATAAATATTATATTTTCAGTGATTTTTATAAAAATCAAGTCGCTGCTTGCTGTTTAAACGCGCTTGCATTATCGAAATCGGGCTCACTTTTTCATATTGTGATTTTCATGTTATGATTATGAAATTCATATTATGATTATAAAATTTACATTATTATTGTAAAATATATATTATAATCATAAAATTTATATTATGATTATGAAATATATATTATAAATTAAATTAAAAAATTTAAACATATTTTTTCAATTGATTCCTTTGCCACTCCCGCTCTTCTTTGACGGCCGCGTCGGATTCCGTTTTAAAAAAGACCGCTTTGACGGCATAAGAAGCCGCTGACAAAGTGTGCGCTTCTTTATCGGCCGCCGCGACCGCTTGTCCGACCGCGCGCGCAACGGCGCAGGCGGCGCCTTCCAAACCGGAGCCTTCCGAAACCGGGTCCCACCCTCTGCTGCTGAAATCCGTCAGAATAATATCCCGCGCAACATTGTGCGCGGCAACCGTTGCTTTTTGGATTTCGGAAAAACCGGCGTTTCCTAAAACCCAAGCTCTTCCGACAAAAACGGCTTCTCTTAAACGAGAATCGTCGGGATAAAGTTCTTCAAAAAGCGGCAACACATGTTCGGCGCAATCCAAAGCCCATGTCGTTTTTGTTTTTTGATCTAAGTTTGAAATGAGAGAGTCAATGGAATTCATAATTAACACCTGAAACGAAGAGTGAAAAGGGAATATAAAATGAAAGATAAATGAAAGATAAATGAAAGAT
>Ga0265295_1005777_pt1 | contig 15501 bp, 20 predicted proteins | sample Munlansysbiofilm_FD_192503 | JGI IMG/M metagenome (GOLD analysis project Ga0265295, IMG submission 192503) | Leachate microbial communities from a municipal landfill in Southern Ontario, Canada - Methane capture system biofilm | ecosystem: Engineered > Solid waste > Landfill > Unclassified ... | reverse complement strand
AAGCCCATCTTACGACAGGCTTGGCATTGGATACTTTCCGTGGAGATACCCACGATTCTTGTTGAATTCGATTTTGTAGGCGATATGCTTCTCTAGGTCTATCTCAAGATAACCGCAGAGTGTAGCGACCCTCATAACAATGTCAGCAAGCTCATCTTCCAGTGAATCTTTCACATAACATGCGAAACGCTCATCGGAGAATGTCTTCTCGTAACTCCTTAGATCAGCCCTCCTCTTGCTCTGCAATGCAGTGAGAGCCTCGCTTACCTCTCCGTGGACTTCGCACAGCATCTCCGCTATGTTCATATTCTTGTGGAGGAAGCCGTGAGAGAGTGCGTGTCCAAAGCATTTGTTCTGTAGCTGCTTGATTGTCATTCTGTTGCCTCGGTCAATTTGGTTGGTGCTAGATTTCCGTCAATCCAAGCATAAACATCTTTGATCTCATTGTGATTGAACGGATTCACGAACATCCATTCACCATACCTCTCCACATAGAATGCGAAGAATACATCCCCACAACCATTTGTCACCAGATACTTGTCGTAGTACCTATTGCAGAACGGAGGTGGGTAGGTAGGCTTCCTCCCAACAGGAAGCCCTTCAGACACAAGTGTCCAGCCCATCACTCATTTTCCTTCTGCTGTTTGGTGAATGCCCAATACTTTCTAAGCACTTCCTCTTTCATGACAGAGAAGTTCTTGTTGTATTCGACACAGCAACCAAACACACCAAATTCATCAATGTATTCGTCTGAATATTCGTCAACCCGGTAGAATTCCATTCTCCTTGGATCATCTTCAGCATACTTCGGCCTGTACCCAACCTCATAAATTACTGGATACTTCACCACATAATCATCAATGAGATAATCAGAGTAGTGATAGTTGGGATAGGGAAGGCCGACATTGTTGATATCGCAATACTCCTTCGCCTTCTCCTCGCTTGAGAACACAGCTTCTATTGAGTAGTCCTCATAGCTACCGCTTGTAACTACAAAGACCTTCCGCTTGCCTTCTGCCATCATTTTGTCATAAGCCTCAGCCTTTGGCTTCAACGCTTCCACTTCTCCCATGAGCATCTTTGCAAGGTAATCTACACCCATCTTTATTCCCTTTCCTCTCTTGGACCAATTACAATCAACTGTCTTCCGTTCAGTACATCACGAAGAAGCTCAAACCTCATGCAAACACAGAGATGGTGCTTGCTCAGAATAAGATTCTTGTCGTTGAAGTATTGAACCCTGCCCACACGCTTCGGATGGAAATACACCTCAACCTGGCTTTCATTTCTAACATCGATTGCAAAAATCATAGCTTCAATGCCGGGCATGTCTTGCACCCCTGCGATGATCGGCAACTTTATTGACATGAGGCCTCCCTGCCACTTGGTTCTTCTGACTTCTTACTCAGCGAATCTCTCATTGATTCAAAGCTTTTCATGAATTATCTCCAGGTATATCAAGCTCTCTTCCGCAATTCGGGCAATACCTAATACTAAACTGAGCATCAACCGAACCAAGATTCACGTAGATATATCCTCTTTCCACGAAGGCTTCTCCGCTCCCAATCTCACAATGAAGAGACTTTGAATCATCTCCCAACTCACAATATTGACATGGCTTTTTCATGCTATCTCTCCTTCATAAATATGGTGTTTGCGTCCAAGGTACTCTTCTTCGTAGGGGCATCTGGTAGGAAGGCCTTCGCTCTCTCTCCAGACGTAATACAGGTCCCGGATGAAGCATTTAATCATGTACCTCATTGCTGCGTTGTGACGGTGCAGGTCGCTTGTCTCGTTCCAAGCCTTGTCCCTACCCTCAATCATGGTCTCCTTATTCTTCAGCCTCTCCTTGTAGTCGTAATAGAATTTGGAATACGGTGATTTGCTCTTGATGAAAGATGGGGCAAGAACGCCGATCATCTTTGTCCGAAGCCTCACATTGTACGGTGAGAGGAAGCCAGCGGTGAGCTTGTCGCCCTTGATGAGCGTATCGGTGACAACAATATTATCTCCAGACTTCTTCCTTCCATACACCATTCCCGGATTGAGGCCAGTGAACTGGTTCATTGCGGAAATGGTATGGGCCTTGTGAATATCATACTCGGCAATGATGACTGCTGCCATCATGGGGCCGACACCCTTTACGTTCTTGAGGAAATCATCGTAGACCTTGATTCCCTTCAGTTCTCTCTTCAGCGACTTGACCAATGCTTCCTCGGTATCTTTCGAATCCTGGAAGGCATCGACAAGGGAAGGGATGTCCTCATTGTTGATTATCATCGCCGTTCCGTTGTCCTTTTGGTCAGACCCATCAGCCTTGAATCTCAGGCGGTTTCCCATCTTGATCCTGATATCTTGATAGTCATAGATGGTTCTCACGATTCCTTTGATTCTCTGTCTCTTAACTTCATACTCAGACATTTTTACTCTCCTTGGTTCACTTTTTTAATTCGATTTTCTTCGTTCATTACGGTCCACTCATTTGTATTGGAAAACTTGTCTCCGATTGGTTCACTCTTGCAGGTCTGCTTTGGTACTTTTTTCATTGGTCCACTTGTTATATACGCTTGAATTCTCAAGAAATGGTTCGCTTAAAAATTTTGCTGTTGTTCACAGTGTCGGCTCACTCAATATATATGCTCATCACTTAATGTTGGTTCGCTCCCCGCACTTGCTTTTGTAGTGGCTGTTGGCTCACTCCCTGCACTTGTTCTTGTAGTCGCTGTTGGTTCACTTCATGCACCTGGTTCTTTTATTGTATTGGTTCACTTTGGATTTATGCTTTTTCTATCTGTTTTCGGTTCACTCTGCGTTTTTGCTTTTGTATCCGTTTTCGGTTCACTTATGAATAAATGGTCTTTTCACTGAGATTGGTTCACTCGTACTTGGTTGCCTCAATTTGGGCTATCGGTTCGCTCTCATTACCTGTTCTCGTATTCTGGTTGGCTCACTCTACGAATTTGTATTTGTTCTTTCTTTTGGTTCACTTTTCTATTCTGTGTATCTCGGCATATTGATTCACTCTTGCCTTTGCTCTTGTTACTACCTAATGGTTCACTTCCAAACGGTGCTTCTTTTTCCAATTTTGGTTCACTCACTTCAGATGTTTGGTTCTAAGGTATGATTCACTCAACTAACATGCTTGCTATTTTGTTTCGGTTCACTCGTTTGACTTGCCTCATCAGCGTTCTTGGTAAGGTGGGGGTGGCCTACCCCCGCTTCTTGGCCATTGTCTCTCGCACTTCCTTAACCTCGTAATCAACCCTGCTGCTTGAGAGCAGACCGCTTGAGGTGATCTCCACGAGCCTCAACACCTCCAAGTCCTTGACTATCGTCCTCACCCTCCAGCAAGGCATTCTCAGAGCCTTTGCAAGCTCTTTCTCAAGGTCCTTGTTGTAGGTCAGAGTGTTGGTGTCCTTTGAGTAGAGGCGCTCCAGAAGGTACCAGTACAATCCGTACCCCCTTGCACCATGCCGCTTGAACAGTGCGGCGATGTTCGGGTTTTGAAGCTCTGTCATGTAGTGCCGAAAGAAAAACATCTTACGCATTTTTTATCAACTTCTCCTTCTCCAGTTCCTTTGCAAGCTTGTCATATCGCTTTGCAATCTCCAGGTATTCCTTGTCCCTCTTCTTGGTGGTAATCGCTTTCCTATCCACCTCAGACAAGCTCTCCATCGCTTCCTCAGAGCCTTTGGAAGCCATGACCATATTCTCCAAACGCTGTAAACGTTCCATGCCGATACGAGAGATCAGACGATTCCTATACGCAACGTGGTTCCCAGACAGCGGACCATTGCAATATTTGCATTGGGGCCATACGTTGTCCGGCTCAAGCTCCGTGGCCTTGTTTTTCCGGCTTTCGTAGTGACCTCCGTCCATCTTGGAAACATGTCCAACCTTGCCGCACGATATGCACGTGGCGTAACCATTCCCATCTGCAAGCAGATATCTTCGGTATTTCTGGAATGCAGTCAGCGCCTTCTCTCTCGCACTCGGCATGAAAACTCCTATAAGCCTAGGGTCTGCGACCCGTTCTCTCGAATGATCCTGTTCGCCTTCTTGAGGGGAGCAAAGATTTGCAATGCCCTTGACCTCATCTCTGCGGTGAACGCCTCTATCTCAGCGATATCGGAGGTACGGTAGTATCCCTTGCCGTCTGAGTAGGAGACGATGATGAATTCATCACCAAAGTCCATCTGCCTCAGTTCAGCGATGACCTGCCGTACCGCCCTGTCGCCCAAGTCCCAGAGCCTACTAAGCTCCTGCCTTGAGATTGCGTTCCTGGAGCCAATCGGAAGCATTCCATACAACGTCCGTGCTCTCTGTGGGGACAGATTTGGTTGCTTTGGCTTTCTTGGATTTCTTGCTGCTGACATTCTTGGTACTCCTAAAATCTTCCAAAATCCTGTGATTCTCAGGTGCTTCGGAGCAATACCGCATCACCTTTCCTTTCCGACCCTCTTGTTTGCATTTGTTCGGACATTTTCTGCACAATACTTCCATCACATCCTCCTAGTGTACTGTCCCAATGATATTTAGGTTTTAACAGATGCATACCCTGATTCCGTCCTAACTATGGGGTATAGGGATCTGAGCTTCACCCGTGCATCCTTAGTGGTGAACTGCCATTTGATTGTTGCTTTCAGCTGCTTTCTCTCCATTTCCCAGCAGGCGAGTTCTGTCACTACTTCCTCAAGGCTGCCGAGACGGCGGGACAAACACTGCCGGGTCATCACATTCAGCTCAATCTCAGCCATGTTGAGCCAGCTCCCGTGCTTCGGCGTATAATGTAGTTCCAGTTTCCTGAGTATCCTTCTTGCCTCCTCAGGGGGGAAGGCCTTGTACAAGGATGACGGGGCATGGGTGTTGAGGTTGTCCATCACCAGGATGACCGCATCAACTTCCGGGTAGATGTCATCAACGAGAATCTTGATCTGGTGCGCCCAATCGACAGCTGTCCGTTGGTCTTTCGCGTCACAGTGATGATTTCCGCCAAGGGGTTCGACAAACGCAAAGATGCTGCAAGTGCCGTTTCGGATGTATTCCGAGTCCGTTTTCTTGTCGCTTCCCGGCTTCATCGGCAGCACATCTCTTGCCTCGCCAAGCAGCTGGTACGGCTTCTCGTCCATGCAGACCACGGGTCTTCTCGGGTTGTACGGGAGCTCATACACATCAAGGACATCTTCCATCCGTGCTACGAATTCTGCGTCTTCTCTGCTTGGGATGCACCAGTATGCATTGCGGTGAGGTCGAATCCAGTTTTTTTTAGTGTCCTGGCGATGGTGTTCTTGCTCACCGGCACATCCAGCTCAACCCTCGCCTTGTCCTCCAGCAATCGCAGCGTCCACCTGGAATGCCCTTCCGGGACCGGTCCGCATGCAATCTTGATGATTTTTGCTTCCGCCCTGCCGTCCATCTTCCGTTTCGCATTGTCTGAATTCTCGTGGCGCTTGAATGTCAGAACCCCTGCAAAGCCATCCTCGGCATAGATCTTGGATACGTTGGTCACCGTTGCGAGACAGACTCCCGCAACATCGGCGACCTGCTCATGGGAATACCGCTCCCCATGATTCTCATCGAGCAAGAGAAGCAAGCGCCCCCGGTCGATGATGGTGCTGGAGACTTTCCTGTCCTTGAGCATCATCTCAATCGTGGCGACCTGATCCTCGGTCAGTCTGACTTGGTATTTCCGTGTTCGTTTTCTTGCCATATCCACCTCTATTCTCATCTTAGTTGAGACAAATGGCAAGTGTCAATAAAAACTAAATATCATTGGGACAGTACACTAGTGGGAGCACCGAGTACTACGAAACCCTCCCATTCCTCGGACGAGTGATCTACACAGGACCGCCGACAACACTCACCTTTACCAATGTCGGGGAAACTGCCCAGAATGCTTATGAAGATCAGTTCTACTTCACCTATGTGAATAGCCAAGGGACGTCCGAACCAACGCGGTGGAGGGAGTTTGTCATACTTACCCGGACGAAGGGCCTGTATCATAATAACGAACAGCATGATTTTTCCCAGGCAAATGTTCTGGTTCCCCATGAAGGAGGAAGCATTTCCATCAGCAGAGGAGCAGGACTTGAGGAGGTGGCCCCAGGAAAGCTTGGGTACAATACAAGTGGAACACAAGGAACCTATACTGGTTCAAATAGCTACAAGTACCTCTATCCCTACAGCTATATCTGGGTGGATGTCATGCTCATCAGGACATATTCCAACAATCTGCAAGACGGTCGGTATGAATCCCTGTTTACCATTAACACCTCCTTTGGAAATTCTTTGCTGATGCAGGTGGCAGGCGTCCATGGCGACCCAAACTACGAGGCTCCTCCCTCATTTTACTTCACGATGGAGAAAACAATTGACGACGATTTCCCATTCTCCTTGCTTTCCTCTTGTACTTCTCCAGCCAACTCATTGCCGGTAGGAATTTGTTCGTATATTTCGATGAACGATTCTGCAACGATCAAGTTCGCCAGTGATAGCTCAGGAACTTCAGGTGTATACCTTATGAGCAATGAATTTGGGGACACGTTCCCCTATTATCTGGCCTTCGATGCAACAACCCCTGACCGGGCAGTTGCGGCTGCAGATGTATCAACCTCTTTTGCAACGGGTGTTGGTTTAGTTTATTCTGTCATCGATGGCACGATGAAGCAACATAAGGTATTGGAAGGGACGATAAACATGTACATGCCTGTGGATGTCTATCCCAATGAGGGGCGATATACCACCTCCATCTACTGTTTGATCACCCATACCGACTGAGAGACCCTCTACAACATGATGATGAATATTTTGACCAAACACAGCCAGCCCCAATTACTCTGTGCATGTTCCTTCTTGGGTATCCCGAAAGTTTCCGACGGTTCACCCTCTTTGCAAGCGGAATGCTTCGTATCAGACCGTGGGATGGGCTGTCTACAGCAATTCCAAATCCTTGTACACCAAGCTGGTGATGGACTGGGCATACTCGGTGGGACTTTTGCCTTCCAATGAGGAAAACTGCTTGGAGAAGGCATGGATGGAGCTGTACCCCAACTGGTAGGCGATGGTGGTCATGTTGCCCTTGCCTTCCCTGATGAGTTGCTTTGCCCGCTCGATACGAAGCCGGGCATACCATTGCATGACGCTGACGCCCGTCTCATGCTTGAACAGCTGCTGAGCCAGCGATTTGCTCATGGAGCAATGCGAACAGATGTCGGTCAGACTCAGCGAATCGGAGAGGTGCGTCTGCATGTAGGCATTGGCAAATTCGAATCGAAATCGGCGGTCGTTGACCTGGGTGGTGTTCAGGATAGTCTGGTCCTTCTCATTGCGAGAGTTCTGGATGATCAACTCAAGAAGGAAGGCTTCAAAATAGTTCTTGATCAATTGCTCACTGCCGAACGGGCTGGAAGTACGCTTCTCCAGTTTGGTGTAGTAAGGGTCCGACAAGTCGGTTGCGTAGCACTTCTTCGCCTCATTGAGAATGATGGACATCAGGCTTTTTGTTCGTTTGGTGATGCGCAGGACCTTGTTCTCAAAATACTTCATGCTATCCGAAGTGCAGACGAAAGAAATCACCACCAAACAAGGTGAGATGATGCCGTTGCATTCAACGCTATGAAACTCATTCGGTTTATGGAAGATGATCTGGCCTTGCCGAAGCTGGTGCCGCTCCTTTTCCGTCCCTGCAAACACCACTCCCTTGTCCACATACAGCAACTCCCAGAAATCATGCCGTTCACCTTTGAATATAAATTTATGAGGATACTCAAAATAATGAAACGTCACAAAATCGCTTACGGTCAGTTCGATGTGCATGGGGGAGAGGGAAAATCCATCAATCTGGTTCATCATGGATCCAGTATACCTCTCCCTGTTCAAAACGACAAACAATATGTTTTTTTGGATACATTGCATGAAAAAAACGGGAATATACTCAAGTTATGGTACAAAACCAGAGCTTCATTATCACAAAAAGGAGTGTTATATGAAAAAGAAGGCATGTATTGTTGCGTTGCTCGTACTCTCTGTTCTGGCTTCTCCTCTGTTTGCAGGCGGAGCATCCGAAGCCTCTACAACCAAGAAAACAGTGACCTATTGGTCAATGTGGAACGAAGCAGAACCGCAAGGCATCGTTTTGGCGCAAGCTGCTGAGGTGTTCAAGGATGAGACCGGTATTTCGGTTGATATTGTCTTCAATGGTCGCGAGATCAGAAAAACCTTGCAACCCGCTCTTGATGCCGGTGAGAAGATTGATATCTTTGATGAGGATATCTCCCGCGTCAATTCAACCTGGGGCAAATACCTGCTTCCTTTGGAAGACTATGCAAAAAAAAGCTATCCAACCACCGGAAGCAGGAGCTACAGCGACTCCGTCAGCACTGCCCTGCTTGACCTTGCCCGTCAGGAAGGCGGCGGAACATTGAGAGTCGCTCCCTACCAGCCGTTCGCATTCGTTGTGATGTACAACAAGGACCTGTTCAACAAGGCTGGAATTACAATCACTCCCAAGACCTGGGCTGAGTTTGAGGATTCCTGTGCAAAGCTGGTAAAAGCTGGAATCACCCCGATTACGGTGGATGATGCGTACATGGCAGCGTTCTTCGGCTACAATCTGTCCAGACTTGCCGGTCTTGAGAAAACATTGCAGATGGCCAACAACAATGACTTCAAGGATCCTTCCGTGCTTGAATTCGGTCGCATCTGGTCCGATTTCGCCAAGAAGGGATACATCAGCAAAAAGGCAGCTTCCAATATCTATCCTGCCGGACAGATTGAGGAAATCGCTGCAGGGAAAGTGGCAATGTATCTGAACGGGACCTGGTTGCCCAATGAGATCAAGGGCAATGCACCTAACCTGAATTGGGGTGCATTCGCATGGCCTGCAATGGGTCCGAATGGAACAGGTATCGAGGCGAACAACTATGGAGCCCAGTGCTTCGGAATCAATGTGAATTCCACCGTACCTGATGAAGCGTTCCAGTTCATTGTCTACATGACCACCGGAACGTGGGATTCCGCATTGGCCAAGGAAAGTCTTGGTGTTCCCATGGGCAAGGACAGTGATTGGCCGAAGCAGACTGCAGAGGCAAAGACCATCATCGACCATACCACGACTTGGATGACCTGGGCGGTGGGAATGGAGAATCTTCCGGACGTCAATGCAAAGATCAAGGAGAACTTCTCAAAACTCATTCTGGGAAGCCTTGACGCCGATGGTTTCTATGCTGCAATGAATAAATAAGAGAATTGCGAGAACGCCCTCCGGCCTCGCGGTATGGGGGGTGTTCACTTTCAAGGGCACGACTATGAAAAAGAACCGATTGATGATTATCGTCTTCCTGACCCCGGCGCTCATCTGTTATGTGCTGGTATTCCTGTATCCCTCGATACGAACCACGATCATGAGTTTCTTCGCGGTGGAATCCGTATCCGATCCTGTTTCCACCTGGCAGTTCCATGGGTTGGGAAACTATGCCAAGCTGTTTCATACCGCCATCTTCAGGCAAGCGATGCGAAATATTGCAAACATTTGGCTGGTTGGTGGTGCCGGTGTCATGGTTGTGGCTCTTTTCTTTGCCGTTTCCCTTACGAATGGGATGAAAGGAGTGAGGTTTTTCCGAAGCATCATCTACCTTCCCAATGTCGTATCTGCAATAGCCATGGGAACCATGTGGATCAACTATGTGTACAACTCCTCGTATGGTTTTTTGCACAATGTATTCGCCTCGTTGGGGCTGCAAAAACTTTCAGAGACCCTTTGGACTGGACCTGGACTGCTGTTCTGGTCGATGTTGGTGGCATACTGCTTCGGCATGGTCGGCTACCATATGCTGATTTTCATGGCAAGCATCGAACAGATTCCGAAAGACTATACCGAGGCTGCCCATATTGAGGGCGCAAATGCGTTGCAACGGTTTTTCTTCATCACCCTACCGTTTTTGCGGGGGTGCTTCAGGACAAATATCGTCATGTGGACGGTCTTCACCGTTGGGTTCTTTGTTTGGGGTCAGTTGTTCAGCCCGGTGAACCTTTCCAACGCCACTGTCGCCCCGATGAATTACATGTATGAGATTGTGTTCGGTTCCTCTGCCAGTACAGCAACCGTCCGGGACAGTGGAGCGGGTGCAGCTATTGGGGTGATCATGATGATCATCGTCATCATGGCTTTTGCCGCAACCAATCTCATCGTCAAGAACGATGATGTGGAACTGTAGGAGGAATCATATGAAAAAGCAGGTACGCTCTCTGGAACATCACACCCAGGCACGGCTTATTCCTTCCTATATTCTCATCATCGGATGGGTGGCCTTTACCTTCATTTTGATCGGCTGGGTAATCTTCGCTTCATTGTCCACCAGTCAGGAAATCTTCAGTGACCATATGTTCGGGTTTGAGAGCGGTTTTCATTTTGAAAACTATGCACGGGCTTGGAAAACCCAGAAAGTCTCGCTGTACTTTATGAATTCCGTCCTCTATACGGCGGTGTCGTGCAGCATGATCATTCTCATTTCCGCTCCTGCAGCCTATGTGCTCAGCAGGTTTCGGTTCAAAGGGAATCTGGTCATCCAGAACCTCATTGCATCTGCATTGGGCATTCCAGCAATCATGATCGTCATGCCTCTCTTCGGCTTGGTCAGCCGCATGCGCCTGACGAACAACCGCTGGCTTCTGATCTTCCTCTATATTGCGATGAATGTACCGTTCACAACCTTCTTTCTGCTGGCATTCTTCAAGAGCCTGAGCACCACCTATGAGGAAGCCGCGTACATCGACGGATGTTCGCCCATGGGCACCTTCTGGAGAATCATGTTCCCTCTCGTCCAACCGGGTATCATTACCGTTACGGTATTCAATTTCATCACAATCTGGAATGAATACTTCATGTCGATGATATTTGCGAATAAAACCCAGGTACGCCCGGTATCGGTCGGTCTGTTCAATATGATTCAGGCGATGCGTTACACCGGAGATTGGGGAGGTATGTTTGCTTCCGTGGTCATTGTATTCATGCCCACGTTCCTTCTGTATATCTTCCTCTCGGAACAAATCATCCAAGGAGTGACAGCTGGAGCCATCAAAGGATAAGCTCGGCATCCCACCACTAGCATCTCAGTACCGCCTGAAGGCCCAAAAGGAACCTATGCTGCCAAACGAATCATATTTTAGCCGAATTCTTGCACAGTTTCAGATCGAAGGTACTCTTACCTCCCTGAAGATCAATCGTGAAGGGCATATCAACACCACCGTGTTCTCGACCTTTACCGAAGACGGGGTGGTCACCAAATATACGCATCAGAAAATCAACACCTTCGTGTTCAAGGATCCTGAAGCCTTGATGGAGAATGTCAGTCTGGTGACTTCCCATATCCGCGCAAAGCTTGCAGGCAGATATGAGGACCTGGAGCGGCGGTGTCTTGAAGTCATCAAGACGCGTAGCGGTGCCAATGGGTATGTCGATGAGGATGGAGGTTACTGGAGAACCTACCGGTATATCGATGGGGTGAAAACCTACAAGACGATAGGAAACGAACGACAGGCATACCTGCTTGGCGAGGCGGTGGGAAATTTCCAATTGCAGTTGTCTGATTTCGACGGACATCTGCTCTCTGAGACGATTCCGCATTTTCATGACATGCGGGTGCGGTATGCGCAGCTGGAGCATGCCATGCAAACCAATTACCAAGGACGGCTCAGTCTCGTTGGCCCTGAGCTGGGGTTCCTCCTCGAGAACAGGGAGCGGGGGTTCGTGCTTACCGATGCACTTTCCCAAGGGGATGTACCCTTGCGGGTCACCCACAACGACACGAAGATCAACAATGTTCTGTTCAGTGAGAATGGGAATGAGGCGCTGTGCATCATTGACCTCGATACGGTCATGCCGGGCAGTATTCTCTTTGACACCGGCGATATGATCCGTACCGCCACCACCAGCGCAGAGGAAGATACCACCGATCTTTCGACGGTTACGTGCAACGTGCGACTGCATCGTGCATTGTTGGATGGGTATTTTTCCAAGGCGACGTTTCTTACCCCTACCGAACGTTCTTTGGTGGTGGAATCAGGAAGAACCATCACCCAGATTATGGCGGTACGATTCCTGACGGATTTTCTCAATGGGGATCGCTATTACCATATAGATCGTGAGCAACAGAATTTGGATCGAACCAGGACACAGATCACCTTGATGCGTGATATGGATGACAAATGGGAGATCCTCCAACAGGGAGTTGAGACATGACAACGGTAACCAAGGGAATATTTCTTGCACAGGCTGCACTTCCTACAGCAGAAAATCCGCTGCCGGTCTTCCGCGACCCCAACCATGATGTGCCGGTTCGCCTAAAGGAAGGGGTGCCCCTCTCCTATCAGAAACTGATGGGTCTTGATTGCGGAAAGCGAGTGTTGCCGTACCGGATGCAGGATCGGTACGATCGAAATCGAACCCGTACCGAAATACCGGCAATCTTTCTGGAAAACCGTCATCTGAAGGCAACATTCCTTCCTACCTTGGGAGGAAGACTCATCAGCTTGGTCGACAAGCAGTCCGGCCGTGAATTGCTTCATTGCAACACCAGTCTGCAGGTCGGCAACCTTGCCAATCGAGATGCATGGTTCGCTGGTGGGATTGAATGGAACATCGGCCAGTATGGGCATGCATTCACTACCTGCAGTCCGGTTTTCGCTTCCGAACAGCAGGATGCACACGGACACTCATTTGTACGGTTGTATGAGTTTGAACGATGCAAGAATCTTTGGTGGCATATCGATTTCCATCTTTCTGAGAACGCTCCCTTGTTGTTTGCCCATGTGCAGATTCACAACCTCTCTGATAGTGATACCTCATTGTATTATTGGACGAATGCAGCCGTAGCGGTGGATGATCAGGTTCGGGTGCTGGCAAGCGGCAGGAATGCAGTCTATCTCGATCCCTATGCAGGGCAAGGGGAACGACTGTTCGGCTATATGCAGATGCCGGATATGGAAATCTATCCGGCACTCGATGCCTCCTATCCGGCGAGCTTCCCTGCATCCAATGAGTATTTCTTCACGTGTGAGCATGATCCACTTCCTTGGGAGTGTGCCCTCTCCCAGGATGGCTCGGGATTTTGCGAGGTCTCGACCCCTCCTCTTTCCTATCGGAAGATGTTTTGTTGGGGGAGTCATGCCGGAGGCAAGCGATGGCAACGCTATCTGGCTCCGGATACCGATGCAGAGTATATTGAGCTGCAGAGCGGTCTGGCATGCACCCAACTCCATGGACAAGTCTTGGCAGCAAAAAGTTCGGTATGTTGGACGCAGGCGTTCGCTTTGGTGCAGGTCGATCCAGAGCAAGCCCACGCTGAAGCCTATGATGTTGCAATCAAGGCTGCAGGCAATGCCATTGCTTCGCTTATTGATCGTGAATCGTTGGTTGCGTTGCACCAAGCCTTTCTGGAGGCAAGCAAGCAACCGGTGCATACGTTGCTCCAACGGGGCAGCGGATGGGCTTATGTGGAACAAAGACTTACATCCAAAAAACTTCCTCCTGCGTTCCTGTTCGACCGGGAGAGCCTTGCAAGTGACCAGCTTGCGTATCTGCAGTTGGTGGAGGAGGGAGTGCTTCCGGTACTGGATCCTATGGCACTTCCGCTTGCCCCTCCTCCTCTCTCCGCTTCCTGGAAGGCCTGCTTTCGCAAGGCATTGCAGAACCCGAGACTTGACCGAATGCAAAAGGCTACCTTGCTTCACTATCTGGGAATCATCCATCTTGAGCATGAGGAGGTTTCGCTGGCCCAAACCTGTTGGCTGGAAGTGATGGATGTGATGCCCAATGCGTGGACCTCCCGCAATCTGGCACAGCTTGAGCAACGGAGAAATCAGAAGGCAGAGTCCTTGCGGTGGTATGAGAAAGCCTTCCGGCTTCCAGGCTTTCTGGTTGATCCTGCAATTGCCGAGGAGTACGCAGCACTCTTGGTATCGTACCAACAAAGGGAACAAGCCCGCGAGGTGTTCGATGCCTTGGATCCTGCATGGCTGCAGACCAGCGAGAAACTGATTCTGCTGCGGGCGAAACTGGCAGTCATGGAAGGGGATGCTGCTTTGATAAAAACGCTGGTCTTCGAGCGTGAATTGGGGCATATCCGTGAGGGAGAGACTACTCTCAATGAACTTTGGCTTGCCTATCATGTGATTCGGTACACTGAGGAGCATCAGGTGGAAGCAACCGAGGATGTCATTGCCAAGGTGAAACAACTCCATCCGATTCCAGCGCAGTATGATCTGACGATGTTTACCTAAAACCGGTTCGGTTTCTGCGAGTTTCGTTTTATCCATACAGGCCTTGGCCGGCACTCCCGATCAGTTTGTCATCAAGGCTTTCAGGGAGGGTTCTCCAGGGATCCAACAGTTTCAGGGATCAGGCATTCACAGCAGTGGATATGGATCCCCAATGCACACATATCCGTGCTGCAAATCCGATGATTTCTTAGCCATTTACCGTAATATCGCTTTCTATACTCTCCGTTGCCGCCACACCGCTGAGATGCGAAGCTTCCGCATGTGCAAATTCCACTTTCGTTGTTTCGTGATCTGTGGCCTGTTCGTATTTCATCACAATCGAGACAAGCAGAACTAATGCAAGAGCGAGGGTAATCGCATCTGAAATTGGTTGTGCCCAAAGCAGCCCCTTGAAAGCGAAACGCTTGTTGAGCAGGACCAGCAAGGGTTTGTAGAACAGCCCTTGGCGGGCAATCGACAACAGCAGGTATGCTTTTGCCTTTCCAAATGCCTGAATGGTAGTCGTAGCAAGCATTTGCAAACCAAGAACCAAAAATGACCACATATAGATGGTCAAAACAGTCGACCTTTCTGCAATGACTTCCGGTAGCGGAGTAAAGATTCTGATCAAACCAGAGGAAAAGAAGCCGAACACCAAGGTCAACACTACCCCTATGCTCCCGGTAATGATCATGCCGGTTTTGATGATATCCTTAACACGGGGAAAATTCCTTGCACCAAAGCTATATCCGACAAGCGGTAGGGTACCGGCTGCAAATCCCATGAAAATAAATGTCCCGATATACATCAGCTTCGAGGCAACCCCCATCCCGGCGACCGCATTCTCTCCGTACCCTATGGCAAAGTTGTTGAGAACGATCAACGCTGCACTCATGAGAAACTGGCTGAGCGCGGCCGGAATGCCGATGCCAAACGTCTGGGCCCATATGTGTTTCTCAGGGGAAACGAATTTCACACTGAATTTCACCAGTGACTTTCCTGAACGATAGTAGTAGGCATAGTACCCGAGCGCAGCTGTGTTGCCAAGGACGGTCGCAATCGCCGCCCCTCCTATGCCCATATTGAACACAAAAATAAACGTAACTACTCAGGTATCTCAATTAGAATCTAATCGAGGAAAGCCAGGGAGAATGAGTTGTTGAACAGCTGTTCCAAGGCTTTGAACGGGTTTCCACCGTTCTTCCTGACCGTGTCGATGATGGAGAATATCCAGCAGAAGTTCGA